>ERZ724517.1778-NODE-1778-length-11666-cov-3.932822_pt1 | contig 11666 bp, 12 predicted proteins | sample MGYA00376050_ERZ724517 | MGnify/ENA primary metagenome ERZ724517 (study PRJEB28724, sample SAMN07190886) | activated sludge metagenome | isolation source: activated sludge of sewage treatment plant in Hong Hong | place: USA: Christiansburg, Virginia | collected... | reverse complement strand
TTGTAGATTTAAAACGATACTTACCGGAGTACTCAGCATAAGTGCTATCCTCCGCCTGATTATACCTGTCTGGCTGCTCGTGAGTAGCAGTAATGGAATCACGTGGATGCACAATCGAGCCGAAGCAGTTGCATGCCCTTCTAATCCGACAGAACCCAGATGCCATAATGGTGAAAATGTTAACAAGCAGAAACAAGGCAAAATTTGCGATGATGGCTGCTCCGTAGTAGATTGAAACACTCTTCCGATAGTCATCAGTAATGTAGAGCACATAGATAAGTGCGTTGTGGCAGATGAAGAAGGAGTTGTTGTACAATTGTTGGAAGAGGCTGATGTTCACCCCACTCAGTATCAGTTTCGAGGCTTATTTGGGTTTCCCATTTTTGTTTTTTCTCGATTCAACTGACCTTAACATCTCCAAACGAGCTTTCTCCTTCCGTCGGATCATGATATTCTGAGCGAGAAACAGCGAGATCAAGAACCCATAAAGAACTGCAAATATTGACGCGAAACAGGCTTCAACTGGAAATTTGAACACAGCCACGAAGCTATAAAGAACTGCTTGGAGATGCAGAATGGGGCCGTCACTTGCCAAAAGAAACGCACGGTTTGTTTCAGATTCCCCAGCAGACAATAACCTTGCACTGAGTCCCAATTCGACCGCGAAGATGATAGGAAAGAGTGCTAGCAGTACAGTATCGACGACAGTTAGTTCCAACCTAAGTGCAAATAGCGCCATGACGATGACTATTGGTTCGTAGCTGATGAAACCACTGCGAGCGAAGCTAGCAATATTCGAAACGCGTTTAAGTAGTATCTTTGCTGCCCGATTCTTGACCTTCTTGTTGACAAGGAATAATACAACTGAGACGAGGAGGCATGCAACTGAAAATGTGTATATAGGCCATACTAATGTTGCGAAAGGAGTCTCGAGGTAGCCCAGAATGTAGTTGAAGGAGCAGCTATCATCGAGGAATGCCGATTGGGAGTTGAGTGTTAGTGAACGCAGTGCAGGCACTATCGAGTACACTACGGTGGGCGTGTATGCTGGGTTGAAGAGGCTCACCACAAAAAGACTAGCATAAACGAAAAAGTTGGCTGATGTTGAAGGGGTGAAGATATAAAGTGACAGTGCTGTCGCCATCGCAATAGAGCAGAGAACGCTCACCCCCGTGGATACTTTCTATAGGCTCGATATGACATCAGTGGTGAGCCAGACAGCTGTCGGGACGCTATTCAAGAAAAATGATCGTTGTAGCTTATTCGTAAGAAGTACAAGGCATTCCGACCCCTCCACATCGTTGTCAAAGCTGCAAGTTAGAAGTGCACTTCTTTGCGAGATATTGGTAGCTGTGACATTTAGACTACCCCCACAGTTCAGGCTGATCGACTGGATATTGCTGAAGGTAATGTTTGAAGATTTCAGGCTTAACTTGAGGGTATTTCCAAGCAAGCTTCTATTGGTACTGATTGAGAGTACTGCATCATTGGCGTAACAGATATCCCCCTTCCCACTGACAGAGTTATTCTCACAAAAGTAACCCTACTCGATAAGGCAGTTGGAAGAACACCCATCACCGCTATCAGTATTTTTATCATCACATGGTGAATTAATTTTGATACCGTCGCCACAGATTTCACCACATGTTCCATTTATGACTGCAAATCCTCGAATTGTTGCACAGGTGACGCAAGTAGTTCCAGATTGGTATCTTGACTTGCTACATTTTAGGCAGTTGGTTGGCGAGCTGCATACCTCGCATCCCGATGAGCAAGCCACGCAGGTTCCTGAAACACTATCGTAGAAAGTTGAAATATTGCATGTTAAGGAAACCGGTGTTGTCGGGCAGGCTCCGGTTGCATCAATAACTCCAAAGGGGCATGTAAGGCAGTCAGTGCTTTGACTTGAAGTGCACGTCTCACAGCTTGGGTGACACCCCTTGCAGATATTCTCAGTCGTGTTGAGGTAGTAGTTTGGGACACAGCTCCCACAAACTGACGAATTGTCGCAAGATGAACACCCATCTGGGCAACTTTGGCAGATGCTCACGTTGCTGACATTGGCCCCGAAGGTTCCAGTCAAGCAATTAGCAAGACAGGTGTTTTCGAAATAAAAAAGGCCAGCGTCACATATCGTTTTGGAGCAATTCTGAGAATCGAAGCAAGTATCGCACCCTTCCGGGCACACGGTGCAAGTACTATCGGATGGATCAAGCATATAGCATACCTTGACGCAGCTGGTTTCAACGAGTTTGTATCCATAAACACATAGGCTACAGTTGTTGGGATCTTGGTTACCACATAATGCGCAACCTGGGTTGCAACTAACACATACATCACCGATTTCAACGTAGCCTGGGTTGCAGGGACAGATTCCTGCACCAGTAGCGCTATCGAAGATATGCAGGTACCGCGGATCCTGACAGCTTCCACAATGAACATCAATGCAGCTCGCACATTTGGACATATCGCAGGTGTAGCAAGTCGCCATTGGAAACATCTTCATATACTGACCAGGGCAACTCGGAGCTCCGATGATAACCGAACTCACCTGCACAGTTGGAGTCAGGAGGGGCGTAATGGTCGTAGGAATGGTGACTTTCAGATCACAGATAGCATGGAACCAGGAATTGAACTGCAAGTTGTTCTGCTTATCAAAAGCGAATCCATAGATGCCAAGGGCAGCAGATTAGTTGTTCATGACGTGACCGGGCGTATAGAGGTTTATGAGAGACTGTGTTTGATTGTTGACTAGACGGTTTGCTGACTGGACTATGCTGATGTTATCGCTGAATCCCACCACATAGGGACAGATCAGCCAGTTCACAGTGAAGTTTTTGATAGCGACCGTTGGTGACACGTCGGTCACAAAATAGCTCTACCCGTCAGTTGCATTGGTGAGGTAGTTTTGACCGAACTGAAACGTATAGCTGCCATCGATCAACGGATTCGCGACGACAGTGTTGGTGAGGGATATAGACGTTAAGGCTGGAATAACAATAAACTCGGCGTGGTGAACTGGTACCATGAAGAATTCGATGCAGGGTATCCCCAGATCCGGAAGGTTGCAATGAGTTGGAACTATGAATAAAAGTATCGGTACCATATACCTGTGCGGAGACGTAAACTCCGTAGATATCCACCGCGATTATACTCACGCTCAGCTCGTACACTGTTGTGTTCTGGCCCAGGATGAACTGGATAACTGCGTTGGTTGTTGTCTTTGAAGCTAGAGTGGTGGAGTACTACAGCTCAGCCCTATTCTGGATGCTGAAGCTGCACACACTGTGGTAGACCTAAGGGGGTTGTGGAAAGGCCTTCCAGAATGTGAATGTGGATTACTAAGCTCCCCCACCCATGACTCCTGTTTGCGAGCTTATCAATGTAACACGAGCTTCGTCAGAGTATACAGGTACTGGCTTGGATGTGAGTGAGATCGGGCCCAAACTCAACAGCGAGCACGAGTTTGGACATGATTATTGCAACGAGCGCAAGAAACCCCCTCATCATACCGCCTGATTAGGACTTAGGATAATTATGATAAACAACCTGAAGTGCAGTCGACCACCCTCAAAGACATCTTTCGCTTCATTCATGAATATTGAATGCCAGATGTAACTGTCAACAGAGGAAGCAACTCTCGCCCTTTCTTGCTCACTTGAGATACAATGCCAATGAGTGTCTTTGCCAGTCAATCAAGCCATTTCTCAAACTATTCGAAGGACCGTCAGACGTCGACCCGTCAATCTTTTGTCTTGAAGTATTCGAGATTGTTGGCGTTGCCGTGCTATTTTGTGAATAGGAGAGAGCAAATATTCCTCCAGAAGAGCCAACCGATAAGGTTTTTTAGAAAGTTTGGGATGGTGTATTAGAAGATGAAGTGCTGTTTCCATAAAGGGGTGGAATAGAACTGTCATATTTTATATTAACAGTTTGCTTGAGCGAGATCGGAGAAGGGGACGATTGAGCCTTTGAGCGCTATCGACATTGTTTCTCTTTGCTTCCGAGTGGTGCTGTTGAAAGGATATTCAAAATTGTGAAGTCTGCGACTTTAACAGATCGGAACTTGATTGTCCTGAATCTCTTTTTAAGAAGAACTGTAGAAGTGATCGATCAGACCTTATGTAGACATCGGATCGATGCCAGCAAGGCTTCCGAGAGAGTCTGTTCGATGCACAGAGCCAGCTGAGGTCCCACGAGCGGGTTCTATTCATTGACTCAGATGACCACGGGGAGCAGGACAAATACCCAAACTTTGCCTATCTGAAATGTTGCTGTAGCCCTTCGTCAGGTCCTCCATACCAGTAGTTCCGCGTAGAGTACCAATGATTCACGTTAGCATCCAACATGACGAATGGTTGATGAACAGCTCGAGCGTAGTGACATTCCCATCATCATAGAAGATCACCCGATGGTTGGTTCGTCTCAAGGGAGGTCTACATAACTCCCAATGGTTGCGGGCTCCTGAATGCTTAAATCTAAAGCCTCGATTTATTATCAGCTGGTGGTAAAGGTGGTGAATATTGCCTATCACAGTTGTCCTTTTTCCAGGGCTCTTGCTGTCATTCATTGGGAATTGAGTTGCCAATACTCCCTTGATTATTCGAGATGTTCGCTACAGCAGTTTCTAAATCACGATTCTATTTTTCCGCGGGTATGCCGAAGCTTTAATGCTATGCCACCGATGTCATGTGCTCAGTGCTTTGATCAGAGTCCTGGTTGCACCTCTCTGAAGGTCTTCAGGCAACCAACAATAAGTAGCGGAGGTGTGGCTTTCATTTGCTGCTTTAGAGAAGTGTTCCGACCTCACTTGTGCAAGGTGTCACTTTGGTTGTAGATCGATGGAACCCACCAACAACGTAAGAAACGTACATGACTGACCAGGATGAATATTGGTGGATTTCCGCAGTTGTTTTCGTCAAGAAATACGTTGTATGCTGCACAGCAAGGAAACCTTTGATGAATGTCATCACCAGGCCAAGAGGCTTGAGAATAAGGACACTTTAATACAAAAAAGAGAGCTTCCAAGTGTAGCTAAACAATTCTTTCCAGAAACATCCACGATTATAGGGGAAATCAATGGTAAGAAGCAGTTGCCAAAGTCCCACAGAAGTGTGGTTAGAACTTTCCATCGTCAGGAGTTGAATGATTCGTTCGTGTATTCCACGAGATCTCGTCTATTAATTTATTTCTGGCAGAGAAACAAATTCCGCGCCCGGAAAACTGCTCGGTGTCATGCTCCAGACTTAGTAAGACACTTCCTTACCTTCTTTCCTATAGTTTGGTATCACTTTAGTTTCAGACACTGAAAACCAAATTTGAGAGCTCGCAGCTGCTTGAAGATGCTTCTTTATTGTCCGGCAGGACATTTCGAGCTACGACTCAGATCCTCATCCACTCCTAATCCACCATATTACCTTTGCTTAGACGAGCCTGAGTTTATAAGCAAACAGCTACGTTTGACCGACATTAAATATCTCAACACTATGAATAAGATCATCATCGCAACCCTGCTTGTCGCAGTGGCTCTGTCTGGTGGCTGCGCTGGCTGCCAGAGGAGTAACTGGGTTAGCTTCCGCCCAGGCGCCCAGAACATCTTCAACTTCGGTTGTGGTCAAGGAAACTCCTGGGGAGATCTCTATGGAGTGAGCTCTGCTGGCTATAACTTCAGGTATACTGGTCTGCCAAGCTGGATCACCGTTCAGAACGGAGCCATGCTCGCTGGTACCCCCGGTTCCAACGCTGGAGCCTCAGCAATCACTGTCACCTATAACGATAGGGATGGTAACTCCAGGAACCAGGCAATCGTCCTCGCTCCCTTCGGAGCCAGCCCATCCACAACCGTCTCCCTCCCCAACGGACTTCCAGTTAACGGACTCGAGACCCCCAGCACTTTTGGATCAATTGCTCTGTCTCAGCTCCCCAGCGCCGTCTACATCCCAGGATCTACCTCCCCCGCTGGTCCCTCTACCCTTACTGGAACCGACCGCAGGACTACTACTACCGTCACTGAGACTACTCTCACCACTGTGGTTCTCCCTGCCCCAGTCTATCCCACTCCCTCAAGGCTTAGCATTGTCCCCCCTGATGCTCCCACTGCTGGTGTCCCCAAGCCATCTGCCCCAGTTTCTAACCCTCAGGAAGATGCCACCATCATTGCCAGGCAGGAAGCCGCTATCCGTGGTCTCGCTAATGCCATCGACGCTATCAACCGCGCCAACAACAACGTTAATACCCTTAACAGCGATCAGATCAAGGCTCAGAACGATTTGAACAATGCTCTTGACTACCTCCAAAACACCCGAAACAGTTTGAGGGACGCTCAGGCTGCCCAGCGATCTAACTCTGACAGCGTTACCACCACCACCAACGACATCACCAACCTCCAGAGCCAGATCAACGCTGCTCAGAAGGATGCCGCCAAGCTCAAGGACAATATTGCTGACGTTACCAGCCAGCTGAACACTGCCAACGGCAACGCTCCAGTCCTCCAGAAGACTTTGGACGATATCCTCGCTGCCATTGCCAACGCTCAGAAGGCTATCAGTGATGCTCAAAACGCTCTCGACAACGCCAACAGCAACATTGTTAGGCTCCGCAAGATTATTGCTGATGCTCAGTTTGCTCTCGACAACGCCCCCACCAACATCCGCAAGGCTCAGGATGCTTTGAACGCTGCTCTCGATGCCGTCACTCGCGCCAGGAGGGCACTTGCTGATGCTGAGGCTGCCGCCGCTGATGCTCAGAAGGCTTATGATGATGCCGTCGCCGTCAAGACAACCGCTCCCCGAGTTATTGCTGAGGCTACCAACGAGCTCAACAAGGTCGCTGCCACTGTCCCAGGACTTGAGGCTGCACTTGCTAACGCTAAGGCTAACCTTGACGACCTTAACCGTCGTCGCGGTTCTGCTATCGAGGCCATCAACGCCAACAACAGGAACATTGACGACCTCACCAAGAGGCTCGCTCAGTTGAACGCTCAGCTCGCTAACACCAACGCTGCTATCGATGCTTACAACAGCCAGCTTATCCAGGCTAAGAGCCAGCTCACCACCTTGAGGAGCAACCAGGCCGTCCTTGACGACAATGTTGGAACCCTCACTGAACAGCTTGGTCTTGCCGAGAACAACGCTAACAACGCTCGTTCTGTCATCGAAGACATCAACAACCAGATCAACAGCAACAACAACCTCCTCACTGCCGCTAAGGTCGCTCTTGAGAAGGCCCGCACTGAAAAAGCTCTTTCCGATCAGGAAGTTAATGATAGCATCCAGAGGTCCGGAGGAACCTTCCCCTATCCCTACATCCCAGGTACTGGTCCATGGGCCATGCCCGGTGTTACCGGCAACCCCCAGTCCAACACCGTGAACCCCTATGCTCCTGGTACTACCTTCGGAACTGGACCCGGCACTACTGGAGGACACGGAGCTGGCTCTGGTCTCCCCATTTCCGTTCCTAATGGAAGCCCCTATGCTACTCAGTCTAACTCCTTCAGCCTTGGAGGTGTCCCTGAGCCAACTCGAGTTGTTGCTGCTGGACAAGCTGCCAACGTCAGCCCATCTAACCTCTTCCCCGCTGCTCGTGGAGCTGCCTCTCTCTTCGCTGGAAATCCCTCCGGTGGACAATGGCCTCTCGGCAAGCCCTATGGAAAGAATGACGGCCCAACTGTCGGTGCTGCTGCTGCTGGACCTTGCGGTGGATCTGGAACTGCCTCTTCTGGAAGCGGAAGGATCGTCTCCATCAACGGAAACACCATCGTCCTCAGCAACGGTTCCTCTATCACCTTCGGTGGATGCAGTGAAATCGTCGGTACCCCCAAGGTCGGAGGAAGCGTTAACTGGAGTGGTTACACCAACAAGGGAACTGCTTTCGCCAAGCAGCTCAACTGCTTCTGATCGTTCGTGGGAAGCCATATTATTGTTTGCCATTCCTTTCAAATAAATATTACGACTAAATGAGTTAACATGAGAATCGAATCAAGAATGTTCCTGAGAGCAGATCTCTTGAACTCCCGCCAGAGGAAGTCGCGCTGTATTCTGCTCCGAACCAAATGACTTCCGATGTCATTAATGACCCGATAAGGCGAAGCGACGGAAATGATCGTTCTGATCAAGCAGAATCCCTCATACCAAAGCTCGACTTCTTCTCAGTTCAGAGTAGTTCTGAGGAGATTGCCTCCGATCACTACGCGTCTTTAAGACATCTCGAAAGAGAACGGGAAGACAGAAAGCTATGTCCATTGTCAATGAAAATCGGATTGATGCCTTCGCAATTGGCGTTAGCGAACGACGACTTATAAAACACTCTCCCACTTGACCAGTTCAAGAATGAAGTAAACCACTTGTAAGATTCATCGGCAGTGCACAGAATTTGCTATGAATCATGGAGAGAGCAAACAAGTTAGATCAAGAGAATGCAAAAGCACCATTTCTACAGAACCGGCAGTGATCTGAACGAAAGAAACCAACTGCTGCAGAGCTTTGAGTTGTTTCAGAAGTGTTCGATTCTACCCCAGCAAAAGAAGGTGATCAAACTTAAAGGTGGAAAGTGTTTGCAGAAGCTGGAAGGTTAGCAGAAGATATCTTCCTTTTCAGGGCAGAAGCCAACTGTGAGGAAGCTGCTTGGGAACATTGCAAATAATTCCAAGAGTAACGAATCGACGAAAGCCAAATTTTTGTGCATGACCCTAAGTGGGTCTCCACTTCATAGGAAGCTGAATACATCACTGTTGTTCACTCCAGTGAAGAAGTAGCAGAGGACGTAGAGGAGAATACAAGTGTTTATGACTGAGGGAGAAGATCGCCATAACGAAGCTACCACCGCTTCGAAGAGGAAGCAAGGAATTAGGCTGTTCAGTCGCTCAAAGGAGAAGGAAGGAGGTGAGCATAACCGAAGCCAGAACAAACTGACGGCACCACTATCAGATCGGCTCTTCACGAACCATGAGACAGTAGCCAGCCATAAACTGACTTGCTGCCCAAGCTCAAACGAATCTGTTGCAGCTGACCTCATGGAGATAGGAAGTAACATCAAGATCCCACGAACCAAATCTGGAACAAAGATCAAACCTGTGAAGCAACTTTTCTGTAAAACCTTCAAACCTGTCCGGCTCAATCGAAGACAGGATACGAGCAGAATTCGGATCTGCTGCTGATTCTTAATCACGCTCTGCTACTGACCAGCTAGACTCCACTGCCTTAATATTATGTGGACATGTTGCAGGCTTGGCAATATTTGTTGAGGCTATCCTGTCCATGCTGAACATGGCTTCTTCGCGAAGTCTTTGCCTTCTTCTTGATCGTCATGAATGCTCGAGCATTTTTGGTGCCGCTCATATATTAATGTAAAATCGGCATACAGAACGTTCGGGAGTCAACCAACTTGAACGCAAGCTGCACTTAAGGGATGTTCAGATTGTCGCACTCAACGACAAGCTGAAGTAAGCAGCAACGAGAATTCGCGAAGAGAATGCCAAAGTCGATGAATTGGTCAACCGAAATAAGGAGCATGCTTCCGAAGTAACTCTTCTGAGAGAGGAGAGAAACTCGCTTGAGGAACGCATTAGGCACCTGAAAGAAGTCGTTGACATTCGCGATGAGCAATATGCTGGATTGTTTGCTGTATCAGTGGAGTGTAGTGACCCCCTTCGTAGCGACCTGTCCTTGCTATCTCGGCAGTACAACATAGAGCTGACCCTGCTGCAGATGTAGATCATTGACTAACCACAGAAAGTTAGGAATGCAGCAAGACGAAATAAGGATGCTCAACAAAACATTATCAAGTAAGAATGAGAGCATCGCAGCAGTTGTTGCTTAAAATGCCGAGCTTAAGCAGAGGGAACTGTTGCTCGTCAGTGAATACAACTAAAAGCTGAAGGAGATGCAAATTGACTACACTTCCAAAAGAATGGAGGCATAGATCCAGCCAGTAGAGCACTAATCAACTTCTGTGGAAGGTTGGAGTAGCAGTCTTGAAGAGGTGAGGGAAGCTGCGTTCGAATCAATTGTGGCTCTAAAGGATGAGGAAATTAGTAGGCTCAGAGAAGCGAACTAACAGTGCAACAACGAAATACATCGGATGTTGGGTGAGTTGGCATAGGCCCGTGAAGATTCTATCAGCCAAGGAATGCCCAAGCAAGGATTGCTCGAAGCGGCAAATTATAAGGCAAAGTACTAAAAGGCCCGTAATGAGCTCGAGGAACTCGAACGTAGCGTTCCAAAACTAGAGGAGTTTAAGAGACGGCTAGCGACATTTATCCAGCAAAATTAGACACTGTCTTCTCAGGAGTAACAGATACAAGACCTCAAGCGAAAGCTCTAAGCATCGGAACTAGACTACAAGAATAATCTGGCATACCTAATCAGCGAGAACGACAGGCTTATCGATCGTTAGGATGAGCTGTCACGGCATGCCAACTAGTTGGAGATCATCGTGAACAAGTATGACCATGCCTTCAGGGTGATGAACCCATACTTCAAGATCTACGGGCACGAGTTGGCTAAACTCACTTCCGAGGAGGTTGATATCACCAAACGAGTTCAGCTGTCGCAATCCAAGAATCTTCTGAATAATAAACCCAAAGCAGGATAGTCACGTTTTCAGCAGAATCAAGCTTTGCACGAAGCGGAGCTAAACCGCCATAAGGAAGAAATAAGCAGGCTGAAGAAGTAGCTGGCAGCATATCGAGAGCTCGAGACTATCTGCATTAGAACAAAGTCCACCGATAGTGATGACGAAATGAGGGAGCGCAGCATTCGAATGATCGAGTAGTTGCTCCGAGGCTTAAGGACCCTGCAAGAGGCATATAAGCATTTGCTTCAAAAGAATTCACAAAATGCTGAGCCTCATCCAACAACCCACCCACAACTGTTCATCCTGACAGGGCCACAGATGTTTACTAATAGGCCAAGCTGTGCACGTGTTGAGTATACCAATATGCCTCAACTGCCCAACCGCGACGAAGAGCTGAAACGACTTCAATCTGAAATTGTCTCACAGAAGAAGTCAACTGGCGAGCTACTCAACTCCATCTCGATGTATATGAAACACTCCGATGAACTGAGATCGACAATCAATCATCTCAACCAGACCTTGAAGAAGTTGCAACTCGAAAAGGATTCACTGAGCCGTGAATTGAGAAAGAAGGAGGCCACTATCGAAGAGCTAAGGAAGATCACATCCAAAGGAGAAGGTATGCAAGAGGCTATTGCCACGATGGGAACAGTCGTAAACATAACTGAGCTGGATGGTCGTGACAGCGTAAGCGAAGAGTCTATCAAGCAGCTGTCTTCCTTGATTGATAGCAATGTTGAGCTCGTGGGAAGAATGGAACAGGAGTATGCAACATTAAAGGACAGATACGAAGCTGTGCTTGCCCACACGACAATGCAAAGCGAAGATGATGCTCCTCTCGCATCAGCTGAAACGACAAGCCTTCGCAGAAAGCTTACAGAAGCGATAATCCGTCTGAATCAGGCAGAACAGAATGAGCACAGCGTTGCTCTATAGAATTCGGGCTTGAAGCAAGAGAATTCACGCCTTCTGACTATCCTCCAAGAAATTGAGGAGCGTCATCGAAAGGAGGAAGAACTTCAAAAGCAGCGTACCTTAACCCTTCAGAATGAGATCCACCAAAATCTTCAGCATCGACAAAAGCTCGTAGCCAA
>ERZ724517.1777-NODE-1777-length-11670-cov-4.025398_pt1 | contig 11670 bp, 15 predicted proteins | sample MGYA00376050_ERZ724517 | MGnify/ENA primary metagenome ERZ724517 (study PRJEB28724, sample SAMN07190886) | activated sludge metagenome | isolation source: activated sludge of sewage treatment plant in Hong Hong | place: USA: Christiansburg, Virginia | collected... | reverse complement strand
CGGGTCACTTCTCAATGAAAATCCCGGGTCAAATCTCAGCAACAATCAACAGTCACATGCCAAAAAGATGGGCGTAGATCGCGAAACCCTTCGTCGCGCGCCCAGGCCGCCAGCGCAGCCGCGTTGTCCAGCGCCCGGATCACCGCTCTGCCCGGCGGTCCTGATGATGCAGTCAGCAATCTTCCCACCAACGTCATACTCACTGGCTGGAAATAGTAGCTCCGCCATCGCGACCTTGCAATTTTTGGCATCATCGACTAACATGCAGTCATTGACTTATGGAGGTTAGCATGGCGGTCATGACGATCCGAAACATCGACGACGCGATCAAAAATCGCCTTCGTCTGCGCGCCGCAATGCACGGCCGGTCGATGGAAGACGAAGCGCGCGACATTCTCCGATCGGCGCTTTCGACCGAAATCCCGCGCCCTCGCAATTTAGGCCAGGCCATCAACGAACGCTTCGGCGAGCTGGGCGGAGTCGATCTGCCTGACGTTCAGCGTGAGCCGATTCGGCAGCCGGTGGACTTCGGCGAATGATCGTCCTCGACACCAACGTCATCTCTGAGCTGATGCGGCGCGAGCCTGACCCGAGGGTCATGGCGTGGATTGCTGACCAGCCAATGGCGGGCGTGTTCACGACGACGCTGACGCAGGCGGAAATCTTCTACGGGCTGGCGCTACTTCCCGAGGGACGCCGCCGCGATGATCTGCTGGCCGCCGCACGTCCGATGTTCAACGTCGATCTGGCAGGGCGCGTCCTGCCGTTCGACACCGAGGCGGCGCTTGCCTTTCCTGAGGTCGCCGCCGGGCGGAAACAGAGCGGCAAACCTATCAGCCAGATCGACGCGCAGATCGCCGCCATTGTCCGGTCACGAGGGGCTCGGCTGGCGACTCGCAACGTCGCCGACTTCGCTGACTGCGGCATCACGGTGGTCAATCCGTGGGGTGAGCCATGAACCGCGCCGCCGTCCGCCCCTATGCGGGCGCACCAAAGACGGTCCATAGCTATGTCGCCTATGCGGGTACATCAGGCACGATCAACCTACTCGATACACGCACGGTTACCGCGACCGCAGGCTCGCCGCCGTCCATCGTCACCAAATTCGGATATGACAGCGCCACCAATGGCCGCGTGCTTTTGACCGAAACACTCGACCAGACCGGCCTCAACTATGTCACCACCTATGGCTATGACGGCTATGGCAATCGGACCAGCGTCAAGGGTCCGCGCACCGATGTCAATGATAGCGTGGCCACTGCCTATGACAATGACCGCAACCCCATAACCATCACATATCCAACCATCAGCGGCAGCGCGCCACAGACTAGGATTTCCTATAATGCAAATGGTTGGAAAACCTCAACTGCGCGCAAGTTCGGAGCCAACTGGATGGTCGATTGCGCCACCTATACGGCGAGCGGTCAGGTCGATACCCGGTTCGGTCCTTATAAAACTGCCTCGGCTACCGATTGCAGCTTTGCGGGCAACCCCGTCGTTCCCAAAACGACTTATGGCTATGACGGCGCTGATCGACTGATCACCACCACAGCTGCCGAACCTGCGGGCAATCGTATCACCAAACTCGGCCTGTTTCCCGACAACCGGATACAGACACGCACTTTTGCTTTCGGCACGGCAGCCGCCGCGACCGAGACCACTGTATATTCTAACAATGGCCTTCCCACCTTAGTTACCGATGCGCGTGGCAACATATCGGGCATGGTCTATGACGGGTTCGACCGTCTTAGCACCATGAAATACCCACTTGCAGCAGGCGGTGGACCCAGCACAACCGATGTTGTGGCGTTCGCCTATGACAAGCGCAACGCGATGACCAAGCGCTCGATCCGGGGGACCAGCAATGTCTCGGGCACCTGTACTCAGTGCATTAGCTTTGCCTATGATGAAATCGGGCGGATGAAACAGAAGACCGTGCCGACAATCGCCGCCAATAGCAGCGTCACGCCCAATGTGGCGTCGGTTCCCGGCTATAGCGTCTTCACCCATTTCGATCTGATCGGCCGCATGGATTCGCAAGGCTACACATCGGGTTCACCCGAACTCACCTTCGCTTACGACAATGCGAGCCGCCTGACTTCGGCAACCCAATATGGCCGTACCGTCACCTATAGCTATGGTACGCCCGCCCAAGGTCTGGCACGGACGATGACATGGCCGTCGGCGGTGGGAACTATGCTCACTTGCACCGATGCGCTGGGGCGGGTGAGCCAGATCAAGGAAGCTGCGGATTGCTCGACCGCGACTGGCAGGCTTGTACTCTATGGCTATGACGATCTTTCCCGCCGGACCTCGGTTACGCGGCCCAATGGGGCGAACAGCAGCTACACCTATGAAGACATCGGCACGCTCGACACACTTGGTCATACTCTGGGCGGTGGCGGGTCGATCACCTATGCGTTTGACTATAATCGCGCGTTGCAGGTCATAAACCGCACGACCAACAACAGTCTCTATAACTGGACCAACGTCACAAACGGTACGAGATCCTATACCGCAAACGGGCTGGATCAATATAGCCTGATTGCGGGCGGCGCGCAGTCATGGGACACGCGCGGCAATCTACTGGCCTATCGCAGCGTCAGCTATGGTTATGACGGGGAGAACCGGCTCGCGGCGGTGAACCGCGCGGGCGGCAATGTGACGACCGCTTATGACCCTGCCGGAAGGCTGCGGCAGGCGGGAGGTGGTGCAACCACCCAGTTCCTCTATGACGGGCCGCAACTCATTGCGGAGTATAATGCCAGTGGCGGCGCGCTGCTCGGGCGCACTGTGCCGGGTGCAGGTTCCAACGAAAGCGCGCTCGCTTATGACGCCAGCAACATCAAGAGCTGGTATCATGAGGACGCCTTGGGTTCGGTCGTTGCGACAAGCAACACCTCGGGCAATGTGGCAGTCATCAACCAATATGGCCCTTATGGCGAGCCGGGGGCGGTCGCCGCTGGCCGCAATCAGGGCCGCATTCGCTACACTGGTCAGGCGATGATTACCGAGGCTGGAACGAGCCTCGGCACCGATCTTGCTCTTCTCGACTATCGGGCGCGCATCTATGCTCCCGAGGTCGGCCGGTTCCTTCAGACCGATCCCATCGGAACGCAGGACGACCGCAACCTCTATGCCTATGTCGGGAACGATCCGCTGAATAAGACCGATCCCACAGGCACGCAGGCCGATAGCTCGGGAAAACCGGAAAAGGATCCGATCTGCAATGCACCGTTGAGCGCCCCGGCAAATCGTGGCCAAACCGTCAGTAGCCGCCGTGCGCAAGTCCGTGCTGAGGTGGCGCAGGCAATCGACTTCGCGGCGCGAACGGGTGGGGATGTAGGTGCGGCATTCATCGCTGAGGTTGGAAGAAATGCTGCTCGTCTCGCACCCGGCGGAAGCTGGATACGTGGACAGGCGTCTCCCGCAGAAGGAAACCGGCTGTATGGCGCAATCACCGCAGAACTGGGTGTACCCTTGGGCGGTGCGCTCGCTTTCGGAGACATCGACGAAATTATCGATGACGTCCTCGGGTATATTGGGCTTCGTCCGTACGATAATAATTTTGGTCCCGATTCCGAAATCGCGAAAAAGCAAATCGCGGAAGGTGCAGGATGCTGAAAACCCTATTCTTATTAGCGCTGACAACTGTATGCTCTTTGGCATCTGGTTGTGATGATCAAAAGGGAACGAGAAGCGACCTGCCCTCAGGGCATTCCACAGCCTATAAGCTCAGTGTTATAACTGGCGAGGATCCCGATTCCGTTGCAAAACCCTTCAAGCTTGAAGCCCGCCCATCACATGGAGGCGGTCTCAGGTATCAAATCTTGTCTGCCGAACAATGCAAGAATGTTGAGATTTTTCAGGAGAAGGATACGATGACCATATTCTATGACGTCTTGGCGCTCGATCATTTCTCCGGTGATGAGAATGGGGAAGGTGTTCCAAGGGTTCTGTTGTGCGATAACCGCTACCCAATCTGTCAAAGCGTGAGGAAGGACTACGTGAAGCGAGGCGTTGGTGGTACGTCAGTGTGCACACTGCGTTGATTGCTAATCGCCGCAACGTGGACCTGCTGGAGGACATAGTGCAATACCTAGTGCGGCCGGACCTGAAACTGCCTTGGAGGCGGCCGCTATCGTCCGGCAGATTGCCAACGAGGGGTTGGCTTGGACTCAGAGGATAACAGATAACTATCGTCTCGGCGGACGCAACATTGGCCCCTTCCGGTGAGCGCCGTCTTGCGGGTTATTTGATCATGTGATGGAGGTTGTGGTGCTGGCACCGGTGCTGGTCATGATGCTAGCTAGGGTCATAGGTGAAGGTCGGGGGAAGATGTGTGCGAGTTCGTGACTCTTGCTCCACTGTCGCTAGCCGACATCTTCTGCATGCAAGACGTGATGGTATATGAATGTGGTGAAGATGCTATTTTGACCGTATGGTATGGCGGGATTGAGTGCCTGCTCCATCTTTATGAGAACGAGATCGATAATAGGGTCATCTATGGCCTTAATCGGGACCATGGGGACTGTCAGTAATTTTGTGCGCGGAGCCGGTTTCGTTCATCAGACCATGAACCTGTCACCGAAGAGGACGGCAAACTGGGTTTTGGCCTCGAACCACTCGCGCGGCGGCCGTTTCCATTCTTCGGCCGCATGATTGAGAACGAGATATAGCAGCTTCATGGCGGCCTCGTCACCTGGGAAGTGGCCACGGGTGCGAACAGCCCTGCGCAGCTTGGAGTTCAGCGCCTCGATGGCGTTTGTGGTGTATATGATCCTGCGGATCGGCTCGCTGAACGCAAAGAACGGGATCACCTGCTCCCAATGCCGTCGCCAGCTTTGTGCAATGGCCGGATATTTCCGGCCCCAATGGCCGCCCTCGAACGCTTCGAGCGCAGCCAGGCCGGCTTCAGCATTCTCGGCGCGGTAGACGCTTCGCAGGGACTGGGCGATTGCCTTCCTGTCCTTCCATGAGGCGAAGCTCATCGAGTTGCGGATCAGGTGCACGATGCAGGTTTGAACGATGGTTTCGGGAAAGGCGGCGTTGATCGCTTCGGGGAAGCCCTTCAGGCCGTCAACAACGGCAATCAGGATGTCGGCGACACCCCGGCTCTTAAGCTCGTTCATCACCCGCAGCCAGAACTTGGCACCCTCGGTCTGCTCGATCCAAAGCCCCAAGATTTCCTTGGTGCCGTCCGGCAATATCCCGAGCGCGATGTACACCGCCTTGTTGCGAACAAAGCCTTCGTCACGGATTTTCACGCGGATCGCATCAAAGAAGACCAATGGATAACAGGCGTCGAGCGGGCGGGCTTGCCATTCGCACACCGTTTCCAGCACGGCGTCGGTGATCGTCGAGATCAGATCCGGCGATATGTCGATGCCGTAAAGCTCCTCCAGGTGACCCCGGATCTCCCGAACCGTCATGCCCCGCGCATACATCGAGATGATCTTCTCATCGAAGTTCGGGAAGCGCCGCTGGTATTTGGCGATCAGCTTCGGATCAAACGTACCGGAGCGGTCGCGCGGAATATCCAGCGTCAGCTTCGACGAGCCGGTCAGCATCGTCTTCTTCGAGCTGCCGTTGCGACGATTTCCCGCGCTTGACTCCGCCTCGGATTCCAGATGATCATCCAGCTCGGCTGCCAACATCCGTTCCGACAGCGCCTTTTTCAACTCATCGATGAGACCGTCTTTTGCAAATAACTCTTGCGGTTCTCGCCCCGCCAACAACTGATCCAGCAACTCTTTGTCGATAGCCATAATGATGGTCCTTTCTTCTCCATCTATATGGCTCCGCGCACAAAATTACTGACAGTCCCGGACCATGCCTTTCAGCGCAATCAGACTCCAGCATTTGTCGGTACCCCTTCGGCCACTGAGGAGAGTAGCGCGATTAAGCGACGATCCGCTTGAGGTTCTGGGCCGGGTTGTTGACTTTCAGGCGTTCCGTCCAGTGCTGGATGCGGCGTAGGGCTATTCGGACGGGTCCAAGGTGGCAGTCCACTGTATGACGCGGTGACGATGCGGCAGGCGCCAATGCCCCGGATAAAATTCTATGGCCACAGGCCTATAGCCCAGCTTCGCCAAATATGTCGGATGGATCGATGCCCAGCGCGTCGGCAATGCGCAAGATATTGAGCACCGTGACGTTTCGTTCCCCTCGCTCGATCTTGCCCATGTGCGATCGGTCAATATTGGCCTGATGGGCCAGCAATTCCTGCGACGTGTTGCGTGCTTTTCGCAACATACGGATCGTTTGCCCGATTGCGGACAGACATTCATTTTCTCTGGCTGATCTGGCGGGCCTTGGCACAGCAAATGCTTCCCATGGTGCCAGCTAACGGGCCACGGTATTTACGACCCATTTTTCAGTTGAATTGCGACCAGCCTTCCACCATGCTGAAAATAGCGGAGGGAAGTCATACCACATGAAAACTATCTATTTGGGCCTCATGGCAGCGATACTCTCGACAGCGCCAGCCCATGCGCAATCGAGCATCGAGCGTCGATACAGCAAGGAATTTTCTCAATGTATGGATCAATCTGGAGGCGGCGATAGCGCGATGCGTGACTGCTACGGGAACGAGATTGGGTTGCAAGATGCCAGACTAAATCAGGCCTATGTCATGATCATGCGCAGACTGTCTCCAGCAAAAAAGAGCGACTTGCGCACCAGCGAGCGTTTATGGATCAGGCAGCGCGATATAAAATGTGAAAGACATGCTGCTCAAGAAAAAGGAGGTACATTATATTTCGTAATGTTGGACGCCTGCGTCCTCGACGAGACGATCAAGCGCACACTCTTCCTAGAAAATTATAACGGTTAGAAGGCGCTTCCATGCTGAAAAGAACCCTGCTGGCGCCTCCACTTCTGCTTCTCTCTGCCTGTGGCGCTCCGACAGAAGATGCCGAAAATACCGATAACAGCATGACGTTGACGGAAACCTGTGAACGTCCCGACATATTGGATTCCGTTAGCGTGCAGACCAAGCATGATATGGCTCGATATGGTGGTTACGTTACAGGGTATATTCAGATTCTGGATAACAGCGTCATCACTTATGACAAAGTTCAGGGCACGGGTTCTGACAAAAAATCGTCAGGCCAGATATTCGCGGTCACCTGCACCGCTGCCTTTAAACTCGATCACAGCAATTCATCCTCTGGGCAAGACGTCATACAGTTCCCCGAATTGCGCTGGACAATCCTATATGCCGGTGGGACCAATGACCTTTCGTCGACCAACTACACCATTGCGCTAGATCGCTCTTCGATGGCCAATATTCTGATCAACGGGCAGCATCCACCGCAGCCTGATGCAGTTGAAGGCGATGCGGTGGTGGCACCCGACGCTTTTGATCAGAATGAGGCGGAGGGGCCGGGTGATGGGCCGGGCAGTCAATATGATCAGGTACTGGACGAGGGGCCGCCTTCAAGTGAAGTCACGAATGCAATGTAAAAATGCCCAGAAAAAGGCCTCGATGTCATGACTCTCAACAAGAATCTGACGATCACGACCGTCACGGCAGCCATTATCTTGACCTCAAGCCCTGCCCGCTCCGGCAGCGACATCGATTATACCCGCTATTATTCAAAAATGTACGACAAGTGCATGGAGCGCTCCGATGGTATGGAAACGGAGTCCAATTGCGTGGAAAATGAACTCAACTTTCAGGAAGGCCGCCTCAATCAGGCCTATATAATGGTGATGCGCAAACTGCCGGAGGCAGAGAAGGATGCCCTGCGTGCCTATCAGCGCCAGTGGGTCGCCAATAGGGATGCCGATTGCTTTCGAAAAGCGGGGCCAGCCAACAACGCTTCTGTTAGATGGGCATGGGGATGTCAGATCGATGAAACGGTCAAGCGACGCTTACAGCTCGAAAAATATTAGGGACAGGCAAAGCTGTCTGAGACGGGGCAATATTGATGACGCGGATAGGAAATTTTCTCTGGTTCATACTGAATGGGCTATGGTCCGGGCTGCTTTGGTGGCTGTTCGGAGCCATCATGATTGTGACATTGATTGGCATTCCATGGGCCAAATCTGCGTTTGTAATGGGTCAATTTGCGTTTTTCCCCTTCGGCAAGGAAGCCATTAGTCGCCATGCGCTTACCGGCGCCAATGATGTTGGCACCGGATTTTGGGGTAAGCTCGGCAATATCGTCTGGTTTCTCTTGGCAGGGGTGTGGCTCGCCCTCGGCCATGCATTTTTGGGGGTGGCGTGTTGCTGTACCTTGATTGGCATTCCCTTCGGTATCCAGCATTTTAAGCTGGCTGGTCTGGCGTTGTCGCCGATTGGGAAGCAAATTGTGACGAAGGAAGTGGCGGAGCTTGTTCGCAAGGAAAATGCGGCGCTTACACTTGCGTCGCTGCGAGGCTAGATATTCACTCGGGCGATTAAGGCGTGGGTCTGGTTGTTTGTCCGCGATTACCGTCAAACTTCCCAATCGAGCATGAGGGTCATGACTCTTCTCGTGATGCTCTCGTCCGCTGGGTCCAATGAGCACCAGTCGAGATTGAGGGTATAATAGTCGATCTTCCAGACATATATGCGGCCATCGACCACGACCTGTCCAAAATCATGTTCACCCCAGGGATCATTCGACAGGGTGAATCCGTCAAATGCGCGGACTGCGGCCAGAACCTGCGCTAGAATTTCAGGAGCAAGCGCATTTACCCCCCGGCTCGCCACAATTCGGCCACCCTCTCCTGTCGTTCTCAACCGATCATTGAGATCGCGTATTTTCTTCCGTCTCTTGGCAACAAATTTTCGTTGGCAATTGTCCATTGCGATAGCTCCTTCGTGGTGAATATTTGAAGTGGGTAGAGTGCTTGGCGGAGCGAACTAACATCGTTGTCGCGCTGTCATCCGCAGCAGGGCATTGGGTGGAATATGATGGAAACCGGTCTGGATTCCGCAAGACGTCCGCTTCACGAAGCGATGTCCGCAGGAATCGAAGAGATGCAGGCTTGATTGGGTTGATGCCGCCACTACGGAAAAATGGTTCAGTCCCTTGTCCAGTTGGATCAATACAGGGCTATTCCGCGAGAGGCTGGCGTCGATCCAGTCGAAGATGTCCCCGATTGCTGGCTTTCGTCCGAAGGCGGCGCGTTCAAGTTCGATAGAGAAGGTGTCGGGGGATGCTCGCTTGACCATATGGCGCACCAAGCCATGCCAGCGCCGCGTCTCCATGCCATGAGCAAGGGCTTCCCTGAGCGCTCCCTTGCGTTCGAGATAGAACGCACCCTGCTCAAACAGACGTTTGGTACCCGCGTTTGTCAGCGCATGATGGTCATGGAGAACGAGTCTCAGCGCGTTGATTGCCGCATATAACCCGCACAGCCCATCAAGCTTACCCTGATGGAGAGGCTGGATATTGTGCCGGGCGGTGATTTCGATAATAGGGAGATGAGCGGAGCGGGGTATGATGGGGTGTGGATTGCCGGTGCAATCCGCCGCCATCACCTTACAGCAATCCGATCAGACGGCGCTGCGCATCACGATCGCCGACAATATAACGTTCTGTGGTGGTGATCGAGCGATGCCCGGCCAGTTCCTGAACATCGCGAAGACTTCCGCCAACTTTTGCAACAGATCGCGCTGCCATGGTAATCATGGTGCGGCGACCGCTATGGGATGAGCAGCCCTCCAACCCTAGCTCACGATATTGCTCGGCAAACCAGTTGACGATACCCTTGGCCGTCAATGCACCGCCTCGTTCGGAGCGGCACACAGGGCCGAAGCCTGGTTTTCCCTGTTCGGCATGAAGACGCCGCAGTGCCTTTGCCAGCAATGCATGACAGGGGATTCGCCGCCCCGAACCCATTTTCGCAATATGGCGCTGCACGTCGATGGCATTGGCGATCTTGCCGTCAGCATCCGTCACCATCGACCAGTCGAGACCAGCAATTTCGCAAGCGCGCAGGCCCGCCTTGAAACTCAGCAGCACTATGACACGGTTTCTAGCGCCATGCCGCTTGCTATCGACATGAGCAAGAAGGCGTTCCTGACCTTCAGAAGGGATGAATTTGGCGGCTTTGCCTTTGCTGTGCTTGTTTTGACGGGCGACCGTCACTGCACTCGGCGGCGCAAATGCGTTTGCGCACGGCAAAGCTGGCCGATGTTAAGATGGGGTGCAAGTGCGGTCAGCCGCTTGAAAGCTTTAGTACTCGCTGTGCGTGTTTCGATAAAATGCCGCATTCGCATGTGCGTGAGTATAGCAGGGTATTCAAAAAGAACAAGTGGAGAACAAAAACATCATTGCTGAGGTGCCAAACTTCCTCCAGTATTTGAATAGTTAGAGGTGGTTGATCAAATGAATCTGTGGAGTCGGTATTGTACAAATTTGACGAGAAAGAATGGATGTCAGCTATCGAAGCGGTTTATCTTATTGGTCCTCACGTCGGGGGAGATGTCGCTGCTAAATTGATGATATCGGAACGTATAAGAGATTTAAAACTAGCCATGGCGGTGGAGTGGTTTTCGGAAGGCGCGGACGTTGGGGGGCTTCCCAAGTCACGACCAATTGAATCAAAAACGAAGTTAGGCGAGCAATACGCCACAATCGTTACACCCGAAAACAAGAGCGGGTCACCAATATTTTTAGGTGGCCTATTTACTTTATCTAGTGATAACTGGGAAAAGGATGTTGAACGCTGGATATGGGGAATTGGTCTATTTGTTACGACAGAGAAACCTCTGACCAAAGGTCTTCCTATCAAAAAATCTCCATTAAGGTTAACACTTCCAAGAAGAATGGTAGCATATGGGGTACATTTTCGTAGAATGGAAATTATACAACTTCTACCACAGGTTGTAATAGAGAATAAAACGCCCCCAAGCCCCGCAGGACGTAAACGCGATGTACGTTGGAACGCGTGGGTTGCTGAGGCTTGCTATTATATTCATTCAAACGGATATCCCGAAGCGATGTCTGGTTCAGAGTTTGCCCGAACGGTGGTCGACATCCTCGTCCACCGCCAAATAGAAACTTTAGAGCCTGGAACATATGAAAGTACCGCCAGAGCAATCTTGAAAAGATTTAAATCGAGTTGATCGGAGTCGTGACGATCCGCGCCCATAATTAATTTGTCTGCATTTGTCCCTATTGGTCGGCAGGTTTTGCAAATTGAACGCTTATAAGCGCTCTTGTTCGCAGGCAATCTCGCCGCAGCGAACAGGAGAAAGTCAATGGAACCTATCACGATAACGATTGCAGAATTTTGCCGATATTCAGGCCTTCGAAAAACTAAAACTCATAGTCTGATACGCGAGGGGCGACTGCAGATCGCAAAGGTTGGTCGCCGTACCCTTATAACCGTCGAAAGCGCTCGAGAACTGATCGAACATTCCCTTGTCAAAAAGGGGGTGTGAGATGCCATATCTCAACTTAGTCGATATGTTCGCTTCCATTTTTAAAATGAAAATATTTCGGCGACATAAAATCGAATAAATAACCAAAAATTGAGCTGAGCACTGGGGAATACCCCCGTTCGACACTCAGCATGTTTGTAGTGTTCGTAGTGTTCGTAGTGTTCGTAGTGTTCGTAGTGTTCAGTACACTACTCTCCACATCGATAATTCCTGCAGTTTAGGGGCTTTATAGCTTCTGAATGAGGGATATTGCGTCATTAAGGTATGAAAGAAAATATTTATGAATA
>ERZ724517.1775-NODE-1775-length-11678-cov-3.786802_pt1 | contig 11678 bp, 12 predicted proteins | sample MGYA00376050_ERZ724517 | MGnify/ENA primary metagenome ERZ724517 (study PRJEB28724, sample SAMN07190886) | activated sludge metagenome | isolation source: activated sludge of sewage treatment plant in Hong Hong | place: USA: Christiansburg, Virginia | collected... | reverse complement strand
CTTCTGGGCCCACAGCCCCCTGCCCAGTCCCCAAGGTCTGATCGCTGCGGTGTTCCCCCTGATCGGCGTCGGCCTGCTGGGGCGAGCCGCCATGATGGCGGCTCAAGCCTACCTTCGACCCGCCACCGAAGTGCGACTGTCCCGCGCTCAAGACCCTGGAGCGTCTCCGATCTCACCGCCCGGGGATGCACGCGGGCACACCCTCACCGATGAGCCGGCGCTGCCGGTGCCCCAGGGTCTGATGCAGACCCGCTCCACCCCAGGGCAATGGGTGGCCAGTTTCAAGCAGACCTTTCAGCCAGTGCTCACCGCCTTGCTGGCGCTGCCCTGCCTGGTCTTGCCGTTGATCGCCCGAGGGCAATTCGGAGGCGAAGATCAGACTGATGCCGTGGCGTGGTGTGCGCTGAGCCTGGCCAGTTTGCTGCTGATTGGTCTGGCGCTGCACGTGGGCACACGTCGCTGGCTGATCCGGATCGAGCCACAGGAATGGTGGCTGGACAGGTCATCGGCCCTGCGCTCGAACGTGCAGGCCCTCCCACCGCGCAGCGTGGCCCCGCTGAGCCACCAACTGGTGTACAGCAGCCAGAGTGGCCACCAGACCAGCGTGGCCCATCACCGCGTGACCCTGAAGACCCCGACCGGGCAGGTCTTGAGCCTCACCCCCGCCTTCCCCGGCGCTGGCGTGGCGCTCGGGGTCATCGAGCGGTTGACCAAGGCCCAGGCCACAGGCGTACAAGGCAGCGTCCTCGCTGAAGGGGCAGACACCCTCCCCATAACCGGCATCACCCTGGGTCAGCGCATCAGCACCAGCGTGTTGTGGCTCTTGCTGGCCCTGATCAGCCTGGGCGTGAGCTCCAAGGCCGAAGAGCACTTGCCACAGGGCCCCACACAGGCCTGGTTCAACTGGAAGGCCGCCATGATCAGCCATGGCCAGGTCCTGCTGGGTGTGGGCAAACTGGATCGAGCCCTGGTGCAGGCGGTCGATCAGGACCAGGACGACCAGGTCGAACAGGCACTCGAGAATGGCGCAGACCCGAACGCCACCGGTGACAGCGGCAGCTCGGTGCTGATGCTGGCGGCCAGTCGCGGCAAATTGAGCACGATCAAGATCCTGCTCCGACACGGCGCCGACGTGAACTTTGCGGACCAGACCAGCGTGAACGAACGCGGCGACACCGCCTTGCTGCGCGCCGCCTACTTCGGCGAGGCCGCCGTGTTCGAGCGACTGCTCCAGGCGGGCGCTCGCGTGGACGTGGTCAACCGATGGGACTGGACGCCTGTGCACATGGCGGCCATGGGCGGCTGCATCCCCTGCCTGGAGACGCTCTACTCGCGCAGTCTGTCGCTGAACGCACGCGCCCAAGCCAGCCGGGGCGAGAGCCCCCTGATGCTGGCCGCCAGTCGAGGGCAGGTCGAGGCCATGGCCTGGCTGCTGGCGCGCGGCGCCGATCCGTTGCAGACCGACAGCCACGGCCACAACGCACTGGGCTGGGCACGCTTCTTCAAGGCCCGCAGCGGCCCCAGCGAGGGCTGGCTGCTGGAACACGTGCCCGCCTTGTCCAAAGGCAGCCCAGGCGCCCAAGGTGCCATGGGCACGCCCCCATGAAAAAACCGCCAGGACCCGAAGGCACTGGCGGTTTGCTGGATCGTCAACCGGCCTGATTGCTCAGGCCCGCGGGATCAGTTCTTGGATTGGTCAACCAGCTTGTTCTTGGCGATCCAGGGCATCATGCCGCGCAGTTGCTCGCCGACCACTTCGATCGGGTGCACCGCGTTCAGGCGACGGCGAGCGGTCATGCTTGGATAGTTGGTCTTGCCTTCCAGGATGAACATCTTGGCGTATTCACCGGTCTGGATGCGCTTGAGAGCGTTGCGCATGGCTTCGCGCGACTTCTCGTTGATCACTTCGGTGCCGGTCACGTACTCGCCGTATTCGGCGTTGTTCGAGATCGAGTAGTTCATGTTGGCGATGCCGCCTTCGTACATGAGGTCCACGATCAGCTTGAGTTCGTGCAGGCACTCGAAGTAAGCCATTTCCGGAGCGTAACCGGCTTCGGTCAGCGTCTCGAAGCCCATCTTCACCAGTTCAACCGCGCCACCGCACAGAACGGCTTGCTCGCCGAACAGGTCGGTTTCGGTCTCTTCACGGAAGTTGGTCTCGATCACGCCGCCCTTGGTGCCGCCGTTGGCAGCCGCATAGGAAAGGGCGATGTCCTTGGCCTTTTTGGAAACGTCCTGATGCACAGCGATCAGCGACGGCACACCGCCACCCTTGAGGTACTCGGAACGCACGGTGTGGCCTGGGCCCTTCGGGGCTACCATGATCACGTCGAGGTCGGCACGCGGCACGACCTGGTTGTAATGGACATTGAAGCCATGAGCGAAGGCCAGCGCGGCACCCTTCTTGATGTTCGGCTCGACGTCGTTGTAGTACACCGACGCAATGTTCTCGTCCGGCAGCAGGATCATGACGACGTCGGCGCCCTTGACGGCCTTGGCGACTTCTTCAACCTTGAGGCCGGCCTTTTCGGCCTTTGACCACGAGGCACCGTCCTTGCGCAGGCCAACAGTAACCTTGCAGCCGGAATCCTTGAGGTTCTGGGCGTGCGCATGGCCCTGCGAGCCATAACCCACAATGGTGACTTTCTTGCCCTTGATCAGGGAGAGGTCGGCGTCTTTGTCGTAATAGACTTTCATTTCAGTCCTTTCTTTCTATCAAACTTTGAGGATACGGTCGCCACGGCCGATGCCGCTGACGCCGGTACGAACGGTTTCGAGAATCAGGCCGGGGTCGATGGCACTGATGAAAGAGTCTAGCTTGCTGCTATTGCCCGTAAGTTCAACCACGAAGGTGGAATCGGTAACGTCGATGATGCGGCCACGGAAGATATCCGCCATGCGCTTCATTTCTTCGCGGTCCTTGCCGGTCGCGCGAAGTTTGATCAGCATCAGCTCACGCTCGATATGTGCGGCTTCAGACAGATCAACCACCTTGACTACGTCCACGAGCTTGTTGAGCTGCTTGGTAATCTGTTCCAGCACCTCGTCGGAGCCAGTGGTCACGATGGACATGCGCGACAGCGACGGGTCTTCGGTCGGCGCAACAGTAAGCGATTCGATGTTGTAGCCACGAGCGGAAAACAGCCCGGAAACGCGCGAAAGCGCTCCGGATTCGTTTTCGAGCAGGATTGAAACGATGTGACGCATTTTATGGTTCTCCGCGCTTACAGGTCTTCGGCCAGGACCATATCGGTCAGGCCTTTGCCGGCAGCCACCATCGGGAAGACATTGGCTTCGCGGCTGGTCTGGAAGTCCATGAACACCAGATCGTTCTTGTGTTCAGTGAAGGCTTTCTTCAGCGCCGGCTCAACATCTTCAGGACGCTCGATGCGCATGCCAACGTGGCCATAGGCCTCGGCCAGCTTGACGAAATCCGGCAGCGAATCCATGTAGGAACCCGAGTAGCGGCTACCGTAGAACATTTCCTGCCACTGGCGAACCATGCCCAGATAGCGGTTGTTCAGGCTGATGATCTTGAGCGGCAACCGGAACTGCTTGGCCGTCGACAGTTCCTGGATACACATCTGGATCGAGCCTTCGCCGGTAATACAGGCAACGGTGGCTTCCGGATGCGCGAACTGCGCGCCCATGGCGTAAGGCAGGCCGACGCCCATCGTGCCGAGACCTCCAGAGTTCAGCCAGCGACGGGGCTTGTCGAACGGGTAGTACTGTGCCGCCCACATCTGGTGCTGACCGACGTCGGAACAGACGATGGCGTCGCCCTTGGTAATTTCATAGAGCTTCTGCACCACATACTGCGGCATGATGAGATCGCTATCCTGCTTGTAGCCAAGACTGTTCTTGCCCTGCCATTCGGCAATACGGCTCCACCAGTCGGCAATCTGTGCAGGGTTCGGCTTGAAGGAATCCAGCAGCTTCAGCATTTCTTCCAGCACGTCGGGCACGTTGCCAACGATAGGAACGTCAACCTTGACTCGCTTCGAGATCGACGAGGGGTCGATGTCGATATGGATGATCTTGCGTGGCTCTTCGGCGTAGTTGGCCGGATTGCCAATGACGCGGTCGTCAAAGCGCGCACCGACGGCCAGCACCACGTCCGCGTAATGCATAGCCATATTGGCCTCGACCGTGCCGTGCATGCCGAGCATGCCCAGGTTCTGCTTGTCAGTTCCCGAAAAGGCACCGAGGCCCATCAATGTATTGGTGACCGGATAACCGAGCTGATGCACCAGCTTCGTCAGCGGTTCCGAAGCGTCGGAAAGAATGGCTCCGCCGCCGACATAGATGATCGGGCGCTTGGCATCGGAAAGCAGTTGCACGGCCTTCTTGATCTGCCCCAGATGCCCCTTGACCACCGGGTTGTAGGAGCGCATCTGCACGGTCTGCGGGTAGTCGAATTCGGCAAGCTGGGCCGTGACATCCTTCGGAATATCGACGACCACCGGCCCGGGACGACCGGTCTGGGCGATGTGGAAAGCCTTCTTCATCGTGACCGCCAGATCGCGTGCGTCCTTCACCAGGAAGTTGTGCTTCACGCATGGCCGGGTGATGCCAACCATGTCGACTTCCTGGAAGGCATCCAGGCCAATGGCCGGCGTCGGCACCTGACCGGAGATCACGACAATCGGAATCGAATCCATATAAGCCGTCGCAATACCGGTCACGGCATTGGTTGCCCCCGGACCCGAGGTCACCAGCGCCACACCGACCTTCTGGGTGGACCGCGCATAGCCATCGGCGGCATGCACTGCAGCCTGCTCGTGACGCACAAGAATGTGCTTGATCTGGTCCTGCTTGAACAGCTCGTCATAGAGATGCAGCACAGCCCCGCCAGGATAGCCGAAAAGGTATTCGACCTTTTCTTCCTGCAGGCACCTGACTACAATCTCGGCACCGGTTATCTTCATCTGCTCCGCCTTGCGAACCTGGTTCTTGAAAAACGTGTAACCTTATCGGTTAGGCCTCGTTTGGTCAAGGCAAAGCGGCTCAGCGTACGCTGCTAGCCCCATGATTTCCTGAAGGAACACCCTCTGGCAACACAACGCGAACTGTCGGATTTTCTCGCCTCGGTAGAGCGTCGCGCCTTCCGGCAGGCGGCCTATGCCGTTCGCGACGAAGAAAGCGCCCTCGACATCGTTCAGGATTCCATGATGAAGCTCGCCGAAAAGTACGGCGACCGGCCGCAGGAAGAGTTTCCGATGCTTTTCCAGCGCATCCTGCAAAACGGTATCCGCGATCATTACCGGCGAACAAAGGTCCGCTCGACCTGGACCACCCTGTTTTCGGCAATGAGCCCGAAGGACGAGGAGGATTACGACCCGCTTGAGTCGATGGAAGTCGAAAACGCCTCCAAACTCGCCAACACGCCGCACGGCCAGCTGGAACAGGCAGATACGCTGGCCATCATCGAAGCTGAAATACGGAAGTTACCCCCACGTCAACGGGAAGCCTTCCTCATGCGTTACTGGGAGGACATGGACGTTGCCGAGACCGCTGCCGCCATGGGCTGCTCTGAAGGCAGCGTCAAAACCCACTGCTCGCGTGCAACGCACGCGCTTTCTAGCGTACTGAAAGCAAAGGGGATTACCCTATGAATGAACTCCATTTTGCCTTTCGGATCAAGCAACACCTCAACAAGGGGCTGCAGGAGATCGACGACGACAAGCTCGGGCGTTTGAAGGCCGCACGGGAACAGGCGCTGGCCGTGCAGAAACAGCCGGCCACCAACCCGGTCATGGCGGTTGCCGGCCATTTCTTCCGCTTTCACTTTGAAGACCTGAGAACCCGCCACATTCTCACCGCACTGATTGCGGCACTGGCCATCGCTTTCTACGCCCACTGGCGTGCAGGGCAAGTGATCGACGAATTATCAAGCGTCGATAGCGCGCTGCTGTCCGAAGATCTGCCTGTGGAGGCACTGCTCGACAAGGATTTCGACAAATGGTTAAAAAGCTCGCGGGAGTAGTTGCGCTGGCCTTGTGCCTGAGCGCACCGATCCAGGCAGCCACCAACCCGGTCGTGATCGCAACGCCACCGCAGCCGACATGGACTGCCCTCAGCCAGGAACAGCAGGCGATACTCGCGCCGCTCGCTCCCGAGTGGAACACCATGGAGAACTACCGGCGCAAGAAGTGGTTAGGCATCGCGCAACGCTACAAATCCATGTCGCCGGCTGAACAGCAGCGTCTTCAGGAAAAAATGCAGGACTGGGCCAGACTGACCCCGCAACAACGGCTTGAGGCGAGGGAAAAATACAAGGAATTCAGCCAGATGGCGCCAGAAGAGAAAGCCGCCGTAAAGCAGAAATGGCAGGATTACAAACAACTACCGGAAGACGAAAAGCAGCGTCTCCGGGAACAGCCGGGCAACTCGGCGCCGGCCACACCACTTACACCGACCTCCAGGACCGATCAACGCTGATGTCCAACACCACCACCCCGGGCATTGCCCGAAGACTGGCATCGATGCTCTATGAAGCGCTGCTCATCACAGCCGTGCTGGCCGTCGCCTTCATCCTCCCGCACCTGCTGCTGGGCGCCTTTGCCAACATCCAGGTGCACCATGTCGCAACCAAAATCCACTTTTTTCTCGTGCTGCTGATTTATTTCAGCTGGTTCTGGGTCAATGGCGGACAAACGCTGGCGATGAAAACCTGGCGGATTCGCGTCGTGGATATTCATGGCGGCCGCTTGAGGCCGGCACAGGCAGTGCTACGCTACCTCGCGGCCTGGTTCAGTCTGTTCTTTTTTGGCATAGACGTCGTCTGGGCCCTGTTCGACAAGAACCGCCAGTTTCTGCACGACCGCATCGCAGACACGCAGATCGTTACCGCCTAACCAGTTATCGCCGCTCGACCCAGAGCAGCATGCCGGCTGCGGCGATCATGAATATCAGGGACGGGGCCGCCGCGCTGGGCAAGGGCGGCCAACTGTTGATTGCGCCAAGGTTGGAAAACAGGCCGTTCAACAGGTGGAAAAGAATCCCGATCATCACACCGGCGAATATCTTCAGGCTGACACCGGCTACCCGGTTGTGGGTATACCCGAACGGTAGCGCCAGCGCGATCATCACCAGCGCCGCAAGCGGATAGATCGCCTTCTTCCACAATGCGATTTCATAACGCTGGGTTTTTTGCTTGTTGTCGCGCAGATGCTTGAGGTACGCAGTGAGATGGGAAATTGCCATGCTCTCTGGCCGGACCAGAAGCACCCCGAGAATATCCGGGCTAAGCGCCGACTTCCAGACGACCTCGGGCATGGTACTGACGCTACCCTTGGTTGCTGTGTCATTAAGCTCCGTGCGAACTACATCCTTCAGTCGCCAGCTGGCGGGCTCCTGATAGACCCCTTCCGTCGCTTCGCTCACCGACGCCAGACGCGCCTGCTTGTCAAATTCGTAGATCCGGATGCTGCGCAACTGACCATCCGGCGTCACGGCGCGGACGTTGACGAAGGTCATGTCATCCTTCATCCACAAGCCGGTTCGGAACTCCTGCGAGACCAACTGGCCGAAAGCACTCAGGCGCATCTGCTTGGCCATCTTGTCGGCCGGCGGCGCTATGAACTCGCCAGTCACCAGGGTAATCGCACCAAAGACTGCAGCGATCTGGAACAAGGTGAGCAACAGGCGGCCGGTTGACAAGCCGGAAGCCCGCAGCACGGTCAGTTCCGAATGGCGAGCCAGCGTGGAAAGCGCATAGAGCGCCCCAATCAGCACCGCGATCGGCATCAATTCATAAAGCCGGCCCGGCAAACGCAGCAGGATGAAGGCAACCGCAAAGCGCAATTGATAATCGCCCTTGCCAACATCGCGCAGTTCGCCGACCAGATCGAAGAAGCTGAACAGCACCAGAAAGGCTGCCAACACCAGCAGGATAGCTGCAGAAACCTCTATCGCCAGATAACGCTGATAGATTTTCATCGCCGCGGCCGGAAGAAGGAGAAGACGAGAATTCGTTTTGCAAACAGCAAGGGCAACGCAACCAGCATGACCAGATGGACCGCCAGGAGGCCGAACAGAACCGATACCCGCCCCTGCCCCACCCACGCATGGGTCATCGACAGCACATTGCTGTAGATCATGTACACCAGCAAGGCCAGAATCAGGTTGGCCGACCGTCCGGCACGCGGGTTAACGAAAGAAAGGGGGATTGCCAGCAAGGCCAGCACGATCGCTGAAATCGGCAGATTGATACGCCACAGCAGCTCGGCCTTGTCACGACGGTTATCTGACTTCAGCAGACTCATTGTGGGTTCACTGGTCACCGAGCGCTCCAGGCCGCGCGCCTCACGCGTCTCCGTACGTAGTGCATAACTGTCGAAATCCATGGTTCTGAATTCAGGCGTTCCGGGTATCACCTCGTAGCGCCGCCCTTCTTCCAGCACCATGAAACGATCACCATTCTCGACCGTCTCCTGATAGCCCTTGGCGGCCATGGTGACGCCGAGTTTGCCATGCTGCACGGAACTGATGAACACATTGCGGACGAAGGTTTGATCCTCACCAATGGCTTCAACAAAGACCACCCGATCAGTGGATGAGGCCTCCTTGAAGCTGCCGGGAGCAACCAGCGACGCATCGCTGCGGACCTGCATCTTCTGGCGAAACTCTGCGCTCATCCGGTGCGACCACGGGGTTGCCACCAAGGTCAGCACGGCAATACCAATCACCAGTGGAAAAGCGAAAACCAGCACCGGACGAATCCAGGCCGTGAGCGACACCCCGGAGGAAAACCAGACGACCATCTCGGAATCGCGATAACTCCGCGACAAAGACATCAAAACAGAGACAAAGAGGGTCAGGGAGAGCAAATAGGCCGAATAGTTCAAGGCAGAAAAGCCGAGCAGGGCCAGAACAGCCTCGGAAGAAACCCGCCCGGACGCAGCATCGCCTAGCAGCCGGATCGCCTGAATGGAGATCATGACAGCAAATAGCGCGACAAAGATGCCGGCGGCGGTTTGGGCAAATTCGCGCCTGACGGTGCGCTGGAAAACCATGCTTTGACTTATGCGAAAAGCTGCGGTGATAATCAGGTTTCTGCTGAAAACCTGTGTAAAGGAGCGGCAAGTGGAATTTAGCATAAAAAGCGGAAGTCCGGAAAAGCAGCGCAGTGCCTGCGTCGTCGTCGGCGTGTTTGAACCACGCAAGCTGAGCCTTCCCGGCGAACTTCTGGATAGCGCCTCCAAAAACCATCTTTCCGACATCATTCGCCGTGGCGACATGGAGGGGAAAGCCGGCACCACCCTGCTCCTGCACAATGTCCCGGGAACCCTCTGCGACCGCGTCCTCCTCGTTGGCCTTGGCAAGGAAAAGGAGTTTCGCGAGAAAGAGTTCTGTCAGGCGATCCGGATTGCCGTCAAGACACTGAACGAAACAGGTTCCTTCGACGGCACCGTCTTCCTCACCGAAACACAGGTCAGAAAACGCAGCGTTGCCTGGCGGATCCGGCAGGCAACGATCGTCGCCCAGGAAGCGATCTATCGCTTCGACCAGTTCAAGAGCAAGAAAGACGAAGTCCGCCGTCCGCTGCGCAAGCTGACCTTCGCCGTCGAGCGCCGCAGCGAACTGGCGCCTGCTGAGGAAGCACTGCAGCAGGGGCTGGCCATCGCGGAAGGCATGGCACTGGCCAAGAATCTGGGGAACCGGCCGGGCAACGTGTGTACGCCAGCACACCTCGCGGAAACTGCGATGAGCATGGCCGAAGCCCATTCGCTGCAATGCCAGGTGCTCGAGCGCGCTGATATGGAAGCACTGGGCATGGGATCCCTGCTGTCCGTGGCCAAGGGTTCGCACCTGCCCCCCAAGCTGATCGTCCTTCAGCACAAGGGCGGCAAGGCTGACGACAAGCCGGTCGTCCTCGTCGGCAAGGGCATTACCTTCGACACCGGCGGCATTTCCCTGAAGCCCGGGCCGGAAATGGACGAGATGAAGTTCGACATGTGCGGTGCCGCCAGCGTCCTCGGTGCAATCAAGGCCGCCGCCGTGATGAAACTGCCGATCAACCTCACCGTGGTGGTTCCGGCTGCGGAAAACATGCCCGGCGGTGCCGCCAGCAAACCCGGCGACATCGTCACCTCGATGTCCGGCCAGACCATCGAAATCCTCAACACCGACGCCGAAGGCCGCCTGATCCTCTGCGACGCGCTGACCTACGTCGAGCGTTTCGAGCCGGATACGGTCATTGATGTCGCCACCCTCACCGGCGCCTGCGTGATCGCCCTCGGCCATGTCGCCAGCGGCCTCTTTGCGAACAAGGACAGCCTCGCCCGCGATCTGCTTGATGCCGGCGAAGAAGCCAACGACCGGGCTTGGCAGATGCCGCTGTGGGAGGACTATCAGGAGCAGTTGAAGAGCAACTTCGCCGACATGGGCAACATCGGCGGCCGTGCTGCAGGTGCCGTCACCGCCGCCTGCTTCCTCTCACGCTTCACCAAGAAGTTTGACTGGGCGCACCTGGACATTGCCGGCACCGCCTGGAAATCCGGTGGAGACAAGGGCGCCACCGGGCGACCGGTGCCTTTGCTCACCCATTACCTGCTGCAACGTGCCGGGAAACTCCATTGACCCAGGTGTTTTTCTACCACGGCGCCACCGACCGCATCCTTGCCGCGGCAGGCTTGATCGCCAAAGCCTGCGCGCAGAAGAAAGCGCTGACGGTCTACGCACCGGACCCGGCAGTGGCCGGCGCACTCGATCGCGCCCTGTGGGTGCACAACCCCACCGGCTTCGTACCGCATGTCTGCACGGATTCGCCGCTCGCAGCTGAAACGCATGTGCTGATCACCGGCAATCTGGAACAGCTGCCGCAGGACGAAGCGGTCGGTTCGCGTTACGAACGGTTGATGAACCTTTCGGGCGAAGTTCCTCCCAGTTTCTCCCGTTTTTCCAGCCTCATCGAAGTGGTCAGTGAAGCGGCGGAAATACGACAACCGGCGCGGGAACGTTTCAAGTTCTACAAGGATCGGGGTTATGAAATTCAAACGCTGGATCTGACGGGGAAGGCCTGATGAGCACGGACGATATCGTTTCCCGCGCCGACTCGCTGATGCGCCGCCGCAGCTTCGTCGCGAATACGACGACGGGGGGTGAAGAAGCACCGCCGCGTTTGCTTGATTCGATGGCCATCGAAGCCGAGGAAGACATCCCGGTGCTGACCGAAGAAGTTCAGCCTGAAATGCCGGCCGCTTCCGTTCCTCGCGACCGTTTCGATGAAACGCTGGCGACGCGTCTGGCCTCCGAATTCGCTCATTCGCTTGAACGTCGCTTGGCTGCCGAACTGCCGAGTCTGGTTGAGGCCAGTCTGGCAGTGCTTGAAGCCGACCTGCGCCGCGGCATTCTCGACACCGCCAACGATGCGATCAAGGACTTTCTTGCTCGGCGTGAGCAACTGCGGCTACCGCTCGACGAACCACACAGTCGGAAGGGCTGAAAACCGGCCAAGGGCCGGGGCGGCGATCCGGTATAATTGCCGGCTTTACAGAGCTTTCCCCCGCCTCCCTATGGAACTTGCCAAGAGTTTTGAACCGGCCGACATCGAACGCCGGTGGTACCCGCAATGGGAAGAGAACGGCTACTTCAAGGCCGGCCTCGACACCGACAACCAGAACGCCTTCTGCATCCTGCTGCCGCCGCCGAACGTCACCGGCACGCTGCACATG
>ERZ724517.1774-NODE-1774-length-11681-cov-2.793566_pt1 | contig 11681 bp, 8 predicted proteins | sample MGYA00376050_ERZ724517 | MGnify/ENA primary metagenome ERZ724517 (study PRJEB28724, sample SAMN07190886) | activated sludge metagenome | isolation source: activated sludge of sewage treatment plant in Hong Hong | place: USA: Christiansburg, Virginia | collected... | reverse complement strand
ACCATTGGTGCTTTTTTAACTTTGGCTTCATTGTCGGCCAACTTTATTGGGCTTCGTTATTTCGACTTTCCACTTCTGCCCACCTATGTATTGGTATATACAGTTACGATATTAATCTCTTTTTATTTGAATAGCAGGTATACTTATGGCAATGTTATCAATTTTAAAAACAGCCTTCGATACTATTCCATTTATCTTACCAGTATGGGCATAGGTGCCGGTTTGCTTTCGTTATTTGACTACCTGCTGGATTTCCAAAAATGGGTCTATCCATTTTTGGTTTTGCCTTTTACCCTGAGTTTCAATTTTATAGTTTCATTTAAAACACTAAAATTAAAAAGCGATGAGGCCTGATTTAAGCGTTATATTGCTTGCCTATCAAAGTGAAGATAAAATCAAAGAAGCCTGTACTGCATTGACAAGTGCTTTTGAAAAAGAGAACATACATTTTGAAATTATTATTGTTGATGATGGTTCAACTGATGGTACTCTAGGGCAAGCCCAACAAATTCAAAAGGAAAATAGCAACATAAGGTGTATTTCTCTTTCAAAAAATTACACCAGTCCTTATGCTCAATTTGCCGGTCTTTCTGTTTGCAAAGGTAGGTGTGCTGCTCCTATGCCTGATGATTTTCAACGGCCAATAGCCCATTTAATTGCTATGTACAGGATGTGGCAAAATGGAGCTAAAGTGGTTATCAGCCATAGACTGAGTCGTTCTGATGGATTTTGGAACGATTTGGGTTCAAAGTTATATTACCAAATCATGAATTCCTTTTCTGCCGTTCAATTTCCGAAGGGAGGTACAGACGGCTACCTAATTGACAGGGAGATCGTAGATTTAATTAATGGCTTACAGGGCAAAAGAAATACGACACCTGTGATTGAAATTTTGCACCTGGGCTTTGATCCCATTTGGTTGGGTTATGAAAGGCCCAAAATGACAAATGGTCGTTCAAGGTGGACTTTTAAGAAAAAGTGGAAGCTTGCAATGGATACTTTTTTCAGCGGCTCAAATATGCCTTTGCGAATGATAACTGGTTTGGGCTTTGTGGTTTTTTTCATGTCTCTGATTATCATAGTGGCCATTGTGTTTTCAAAATTATTCAGCGACAATACTTTGTTTGGTTTACCCATTAGGGGCTGGTCTACCTTAGTAGTCTTAGTTGCTTTTTTTAATGGAATGCTCATGCTTAGCCTAGGCATTGTTGCAGAATATCTGTGGAGGATGTATGAAGAAGTAAAAGGCAGGCCTCCTTTTATTATAAAAAATGAAAATACAATCAATTGAAGCATCGGGTGAAGTTTTATGACCCGGTAAGGGAACATTCAGCGATCAGGTCAGAGTTGGATGCTGCCTATCATAATTTTATGGAAGGTGGTTTTTTGATTTTAGGAAATAAGGTAAAAGAATTTGAGCTCTGGTCATGTCAGTTTCTATCGCAGCGTTATTGTATTGGAGTCAATAGCGGCCTGGATGCCCTTATCGTTGCATTAAAGGCACTTGGCATTGGTTTGGGTGATGAAGTCCTGGTGCCTTCCAACACCTACATTGCCAGCTGGTTGGCCATCAGCGCCACAGGTGCCAGACCGATTGCCGTTGAACCAGACTATGTAACTATGAACATAACTGCTCAGGCATGCAGGGAAAAAATAACAAGTCGTACAAGGGCCATCATGCCGGTGCATCTCTATGGTTTACCTTGTGAAATGCCGGGATTTTTGGAATTGGCCGATAACCATGGGCTCTTTGTCATAGAAGACAATGCTCAGGCTTTTGGTGCAGCTTTGAATGGACAGAAAACAGGGAGTTTTGGGGTCATCAATGCACATAGTTTTTATCCTACCAAAAATCTGGGTGCTTTGGGCGATGGAGGCCTTATAAGCACCAATGACCAGACTTTGTATGAATGGGCGCTTAAATACAGAAATTATGGATCCACCATCAGATATATCAATGACATACAAGCTGTCAATTCCAGACTCGATGAATTGCAGGCTAGTTGGCTCCTTGTTAAAACCCGGATGCTGGATATCCAACTTAATAAACGCCGTGAAATAGCCTGTCAATACACTGCGGCTTTCCAGGGTCTGGGAGATTTGATTTTACCTCCGGCAAATAGTGACCATACATATCACATCTATGCGGTGCGAACCCGTCTTCGGAATGAGCTGGCTGACTACCTCCGAATGAATGAAATAGATACCGTAATTCACTATCCGGTACCGCCTCATCTTCAGAAGTGTTATGCAGGTTATAATTATGTCAAAGGTGATTTTCCGGTTTCAGAGGAATTGGCTGAGACGGTGTTGAGTCTGCCCTTATACCCAGCAATGGGAGAAGACCAATACCAAGTCATTGAAGCAGTAAAACAATTTTTTGAAAAGCAATAAATTATTTTATCCTCGGATCTGCCCACCTGTACAGGCTGTCACCCATAGCATAAAGGGCAACTGTGGTGATCAATGACATAAGAGTAATGCCATAGACCACCGGCCAGTCTGCCGATTGGATAGAATCATTGAGCAGTCTGCCCATGCCGGGAATATTAAAAACAACTTCAAAGATCAGGCTGCCTGCAATCGACGCAGGAAGGCTATTAAAAAACAAGGTTATCAAAGGGAGCAGGGCGTTTGGCAGAGAATGGCGGAGAATAAGGGCATTTTCAGTTATACCTCTTGTTTTGATGACATCCATAAAGGGTTCCTGAAAGGAAGCGGCTATTTTTGATCTGATCAATCGGGTCAGCATAGCAATATCCTGAAGGGTAAGGCAAAAAACCACAGGAGCAATTTTCCCTAAAGCCAGCCAGATTTCACTGCCCAGGCTTTGATCCTGCCCCGGTGTATACAACGGTGTATAAAAGATAGGCATGCCATATTGGGGACCCGTAAAAAAGATTAAAACCAGGGTGGCTAACCAAAAGCCTGGGATGGAATACAAAGCGTGTAACAGGGCCTGGATAAAATGGTCAACGCGGCTGTTGTTTCTTTTCCACAGAAACACGGCTAACAGGATGGAGAATACCAGGGCAATGACAAAATTGAGCAGAACAATAGAAAGTGTCCATCCCAGTGCTCTCTGTATTTTGGAGCCAACGGCTTTGCCGTCTCTGACAGAAGACCCCCAATCGCCAGAAAGGACTGATAAAAGATATGTGTGGTATTGATTGCGGCTGCCATACCAATACAGCTTCGGCCAGGGAAAGGATGCTTTTTGAAGATTTTGGACATCTGTCATCTCTTTTGTACCCGATAAATGGTGGCAATCATAACCCTCTTTTTCAGCCAATCGGATAGAGCTGTAGATGGCATAATCAGAGAACTGTCTTTTATTTGGACAATGATGTGAGGGAATGATTTCAAAATAAAACAAAGGCAGGTGCTCATTGAGAGCGATGTATTTTTTCCGATACAACTCTTTATAATCCAATGTAGACTCTGCTTCTATGCCTTCGATGGCGAGCAATTTCTCAACCTTGTCAACCTTTACGTTTTTGCTGATCACAAAAATAAAAATACTACCCAGGAAGATGGTAGACATCCAGCCTGCCAGTTTCACAAGCGTCTTTGTGGTCCATTTCATTGGTTGGCCGGTACAAAGGTATTGGCCTGATAGCCGGGTCTCTTTTGATTGGTAGACCCCTTCCACCTATTGCTGATCACAATGCGTTCTGTTGGTGAATAAAGGAAAATATAAGGCAGGGTTTCGTGAAAAAGTTGTTGAATTTCTTTATACAAAACCTTTCTTTTTTCGTTGTCTTTTTCTTCATTGATGGCCTCAATAAGGGCATCTGCCTTGGCATTAGTATAAAAGCTGAAGTTGCCTTCTCCCACCTCAGCATTGGCAGAATGGAAGCGCAGGCTGAAATCTTCATTGCCAAAATCCTGGACCGAAGATTGCAGTACCAGCGTATATTTACCGGTCTCCAGGTTTTCTTTTCTTATCTGGGCAAATTCTTTGAATTCAATGTCTACCTTCATTCCTGCTTTTAAAGCATCGGCCTGGATTTGTAAGCTGATGTTTTTTCCCAGATCACCTGAGTATAAAAGTGAAACTGCCAGCTCTGTCTTTTTACCCCCTATCGTTTTATCCAGGATGCCATTGTTGTCTGCATCCTTCCATCCATCTTCGGCCAACAGTTTTTTAGCCCCATCGATATTAAAAGAATAGGGTTTGATGTCTTTGTTGAAATAACTTTTGGCAGGATTAACAGGACCAACGGTCCTGACCGCATTGCCAAATTCAAAGTTTTTTATAAAACCATCCACGTCTACTAAACTGGCCAGGGCCTGACGAACTTTTTGAGAGGACATTACCGGATCTTTGTGGTTGATGCTAATGTTGTAGTATTTCATCAATTGAGGTGTATGAAAACTAAAACCCGTAGCAGTATCTTTTTGAAGTTGGTTGAAGTTGGAAGGACTAACACCCGACAAAACATCTAACTCCCCTGATTTGAGTCGGGTGTAGGCGGCTGTTTCATCCGGAATGATGTGAAACACAATTTTGTCTGCATTCTGTTGCAGAGCTACGATTTTTTTGTCCTTGGCCCAGAAGTTATTTTTCTTTTCAATAACAATGTATTCACCGGCCTTCCATTCTCCCAGTTGATAGGGCCCACAACCCACAACAATGTCTTTGGTAAATTTTATGCCATTGATATCTGCTGCAAAGGAGATGAGCGTGCTATCAGCTGCCACTTTTTTTTCAGCCTCTGCTTCCACCAAAAAATCGCTGAGTTTGTATTTATCCAAAATGCCTTTGGCGTCGTAAATATGTTTGGGCAAAACTTCCACATTCAAACAGGCCTCTTTGGCCAACATGAAGTATTCATCAAAAAAAACACTTACTTTTTTGGGGTTAGAAGGGTCAACCACTACTTCTGAAAACTTACTCACAATACTTCTGAAGGCACTGGCAGTGGTGCCCGGGTGCATGGCTGCTTTTAATGTAAACAAATAATCTTCGCCGGTAACCGGTTTGCCATCGTCCCATTTGGCCTCGTCCAAAATCTCAAAGTCGTATCTGTAGCCTCCTTTATGTGCACCGTCTGCAACAACAAGTCCTTCCGGTACGGTCTTGATCAGAACAGGCTGTAGCTCCAGGGTCAGGGGATCAAAATCTGCAAGAGGCAGAAAAATGTACTGACATACTTCTCTGGCAATTGAGTTGGGGAAAAATACAGGATTGAGTTTTTCGGGTTCTTTGGGCAAACGAATGTCTAAAACAGCATCACCGCTAGTAGCAGGATCTGTTTTACATCCATAGGCAAGCACTAAAATTAATAAGAACAAGCTATATTTAACATTTCTTACAACCACCATATTAAATTTTTAGCTAAGTTAGCAATTACAAATTACAGAATGCCCATTCTTTTTTGGGTAGGAAAAAAAATCCAGTTAAAATTGATCACACAAAACACATGAAATAAATACATTATATGTATCTTTGTGATTTACACTGATTAAACATATGTCCCAAACCGGTTTTAATCCTGCATACCAACGTGCGGTCAGAGATCAGCTCAGCACCGATCAGTGTGTCAAAGGTATTTTGGCAGGAGAGACGCATGCGCTAAGTTATGCCATTACTTTGGTAGAAAATGGACAGGCAGCCAAGAGGGACATGGCCTATGAGATCTTGGTAGCGTTAACCCAGGAGGCCAAAACCACAAAGTCAAAAAGAATTACCATAACCGGTGCACCCGGTGCAGGCAAAAGCACCTTTATCGAACATTTTGGCAAATTTCTAACAGCAAAGGGCCACAAGCTGGCCGTGTTGGCAGTCGATCCCAGCTCACAGCTGAGTCAGGGCAGCATCATGGGAGACAAGACCCGCATGCAAAGTTTGAGTGCCGATCCATTGGCTTATATACGACCCTCTAGTTCGGGCAATATGTTGGGTGGCGTAAATACCGGCACCAAAGAGGCTATCTTTTTGTGTGAGTCGGCCGGCTATGAATGGGTCTTGGTAGAAACTGTAGGGGTGGGTCAATCCGAAGCTTTTGCGGCGCAGATCACCGATATGTCGTTGCTGTTGTTGCAGCCTGGTGCAGGCGATGATGTGCAAGGCATTAAAAGAGGCGTTTTGGAAACCACCGATCTCATCATTGTCAATAAATCGGATGGCGAACAAAAAGACTCAGCAATGGCTACCGCCAGGTCTTATGCTTCGGTGTTGCAATTATTTCAGCCGCGTATCGAAGGCTATCGACCCGGCGTGATCAGGGCTTCTTCCATCGAAAAAATTGGTTTTGAAGAAATATACAAGCAGGTGCAGCGTTTTTTTGATCATGTAGAAAATCACCAGACCCTTAATCAACTCAGACAAAGACAAGACTTATTCTGGTTTGACCAAATGATCAGAGAACGGGCCCTGGAATGGCTTTTGGCCAATACCCAGATTACCCATGCCATCAATGAGGCGAGACAACATTTAATCACAGGATCCACTTCCGGTTTTGAGGCGCTTAATGCAGCCCTGAGAGACATCAAAAAAACGACACCATGAGGAAATTTGTTTTAATGTGTTTCTTGTGGTTTGTAGGGATGCATTCAACCTATACTGCCACCCCTATCAAAGAAACCAACTTCATCAGTCCGGTGAAGTACAAGGTAAGACTGGCGGGCAGTTTTGGGGAGTTGAGGGGTCGCCATTTTCACGCCGGACTAGACATTAAAAGCAGTCAGGGCAGGTCGGGAGACAGCATTTTTGCTGCAGAATCAGGCTACATTTCTAGGATCAGAATACAACGTGCAGGGTATGGAAAATCCATTTATGTCAACCATGCCAATGGTTATACCACCGTTTATGCCCACCTGGATGGCTACCAACCGGAACTCGAAGAATTTATCAAAAAGAAGCAGGTAGAAATGCAGTCTTATGAGGTAGATATCTTACCGGAGCAAGGCATGTTTGAAGTAGAGAAAGGTCAGCACATGGCTTTTTTGGGCAATACGGGCATATCCTATGGACCTCATTTGCATTTTGAAATCAGGGAGACCACAACCGATAAGGCCATCAATCCCTTTTTATTTGGTATCACCGCTTATGATAAAACCCCACCGGTAATCACCTCGGTGAGGATCACAGGTTTAAGACCTGATTTCCATAAAGTGTACGATTATAAAATTCCTTTTACCGGCCGCAAAAAGAAGGTAATGAAGGAGATTTCCCTGGAAGTACCTGCCTGGAGGGCGGGAATTGCCATTGCAGCCCACGATTTTATGAATGAAAGTCACAACAAGCATGGTATTTACAAATTAGAAATGTGGGTGGATGACACCTTGTATTACCAGGTTGAATATGGTCAGTTTTTATTAAAGGAAACCCACCTGATCGATGCCCATACCCGCTTTGAAGTTGCCCGCAAAAATTACAGCACAGAAGTGCTTTGTTACAGGATGCCTGGCAACCAGCTGACCATGGTCCAAAACGATAAACAAAGAGGCCTGATCAATTTGTACAAAGACAGCTGGCGCAGGGTAGAGCTCAGGGTGAGCGATTTCAACGGAAATGAAAGCAAGTATCGTTTTCAAATCAAAAGAGCAGCCAGCTTTGAAGCGCCTCCATCCAGGACCACCAACATTAGGCATGGTCAATTCCAGCAATTCAGACACAAAGACCTGGAAGTGGGATTTATGCCCCAAAGCCTGGCAAGAGACATTCCTTTTGAAGTGACCAGTAGTGCCGACAGCATAGCCACAGAATACAGCATCGGCGATTCACAGGAACCTATATTGGATGGTATTCGGCTAAGTGTACGCATACCAGAAATGTATCTGTCCAAAAAGAACAAGCTATGTTTTGCCCGATTAAACGGAAGAGGAAGGCCAACAGATTATGGACAAACCCTAAAAGGCGACAGCCTGGTGACAACCACTACCGACTTTGGGAAGTATGGCTTTGTGATTGACGAAAAAGCACCGGATATCATTCCACTTTCTTTTTCAGGAAACCCTAAGGGCCAGCAATTCAGATTCAGGATTAGAGATAATATACAGACCTCAAACGGGGCGCAGGCATTTACCTACCATGTATGGATCGATGAGCAATGGATGCCGTGCGACTTCAGATCCCTTTCAGAAACCCTGACTGTGCCAATTGGCCAACTATCTCAGGGAGTTCACGATCTGGTTATCGAAGCCAAAGATCAGTTCGATAATTTATCGAGATGGACGGCAACCTTTACTAAAAAATAAAAAAGGCCCCCGGAAAACCGAAGGCCTTTAAAGCTGTGAGAGAAGGATTCGAACCTCCACAGGGTACTTAGCCAAAGTGCAAAACCTCAATAAATTAAGGATTAGTGGTCAACCCAAATTACACTCCGTTTGTCATAGGATCCCCACCCCCGAGACAGGAGGGCATGTCTGCCAATTTCAACACCTCACATTGTAAAGAATGATCCAACTTTATCGATCATTATGATGCAAATATATAGCTATTTCACCAAAACATAATAATAAATTTAATGAAAATTAGAATATTTTAGATTTAATTCATTTTTATTTTGTTTTCAGTGAATATTATTCAAATTAGCTCAATAAATAATGCAGGTTTATTGAATTTTTTTTAATGGAATTGCCGCAATACCTAAGAATAGTGATGTTTTTACCTCTTTTTTAGTAAAAACAGTCGCCTGAAATCCAATTAACTTCATTATTTTCTAAATGCTTATGGCAAAAGTTATTTTTTAGATCTCCAACTCACTTAAAAGGCTGGCTTTGCGTTATAATGGGGCAAAAAATGTAGATTTGCGCGCTGAAATTACCTTGCAAGACAGACACATGACCAACGATTATTCTCTGATTTCCATCTTTAAAGTACTGCTTTCCAAAAAAGGAACCATCCTACTAACTGTAGGGATAGTGGGAATTCTAATGGCGGGACTTAGCCTACTTCAACCCAACTATTACAAGGCAGAGACGGTCTTTTACCCGGCCAATCCCAATCTGGCGGACCCCACACAACTGGGATACAACAGTTCACCCACCTACATGTATGGGGGCTCTGATGATTTGGACCGATTATTTTCAATAGTTACCTCAGAGCGAATGGTTGAGTACCTGATAGCCAAGTTTGACCTTTATAAACATTACAAACAGGACTCTACATCCAATGAGGGTAAGTTTAAGATGAAAGAAGCTTTTAAGGCCAATTTTAAAGCCACTAAATCTAAATATGGAGCCCTGGTGTTAGCCGTTGAAGACAAAGACCCTGCTATGGCAGCCGCCATAGCCAACGAAGCAAGAAACCATACAGAGCTAAAGGCTCAAAGATTTGTAAAAGATGCCCAAGCCAAGTCGCTTGAAAGTTACCGTCTCAATGTAAAGGAGCAGCTGGCAACCATGGCCATCCTGGAAGACAGCATACGCAGGCTCAAATCAGGCTATAATTTGATAGAAGCTTCCTACCAGCAGCGGGCTTACTCTGATGAGCTGATTCAAGCCCAGGCCAACAAGGCGGAGGCAGGATCGCGTGCCCAGTATTTTAGCAAGTACGAATCAAAAAAAGACAGTACCATCAAATACAGGGCATTTGAATCGGGGTTTGCCAGCAAGGCATCTGCTCTTCAGGCAAAGGTCAATGAGTTTAACAGTAAGATTTCTTTGTTAAAATCAGCAGAGCAGGCATATAGCAGAGCATCGGATCAGGCCTCTATCATCATGGAAAAAGAAAGGCTGCTTATGGCCTCTTACAATAGCCCCTTTACCTCAATTCACCTGGTGGATGAGGCTCGCGTACCTGAAAGAAAGAGCAGGCCCAAACGCTCGATCATTGTACTTTTGTCTATGCTGATTGCCTTTGTGGCATCGGTTACAGGGGTATTGATGGTCCATTCTTACAGGCAACGCATGGCATGAGAATAGCCGGCACAAAACCATTTGATTATACGTCAACCATAGCCTTTGTGGCATGGATGGCTTTTGTGCTGGTATTTATGTTGCTGGCATTTTGGATGGACAACATCTTACCAGCCCTGGTTCCCCTGATCACACCCCTGGTGGTGTGGGTGATCAATGACTACCGCAACTTGTATTATCTCTTTTTTGCCCTGGTTCCCTTTTCTATCGAATACAATTTCACCCCTTCATTGGGAACAGATCTGCCATCAGAACCCATCATGATGTTGTTGTTTGGCATCAGCCTGCTCTTGTTTTGTGCCAAGGCTTTTCACAGCAACCTTTCGAGGTACATCAACCCGATTTCCGGGCTGTTGCTGGTGCATTTGATGTGGATTTTTATCACTACCCTGAATTCAGAATATTTTGTTTTATCAGGCAAGATTTTTTTGGCCAAGCTATGGTACATCATACCTTTTTATTTTTTGAGCATTCACATCCTGAAACAAAAATCAGACCTGGTACGGATGTTGAAATTTGGAATTTTTATGCTGGCCATCTCCATTTCGATCGTGCTGGTAAGACAGTCAATGAATGGGTTTGCCTTTGATGAGGTCAACGATGCCGTGATGCCCATCTTTAGAAACCATGTCAATTATGCCTGCATTATTGTCATCTTTTTGCCCTACTTATGGGCCATGTTTATCTGGGCAAAATCATCCAATGACAAATGGCTTTATGGCTTTTTGATGGTTTTGTATGCAGCAGGTGTATATTTTTCTTATACCCGCGCCGCCATCCTCTCTATGGTTCTTTCGATTGTAATCTATTATATCATTAAAAAAAGATTCATGGTTCCTGCTTTGGCAGCCACCATGATGATTGCTGCTGTTGGGGTTTCCTTCCTCTTGTACAACAACAATTATTTGAGGTACAATCCGGTATTTGAAAGAACCATTACCCACCAGCGCTTTGACAAGCTGATTACAGCTACCTACAACATGGAAGACATTTCTACCATGGAAAGGGTTTACCGATGGGTGGCCGGTATTCAGATGGTAAAAGACAAGCCTATGATGGGATTTGGTCCAGGCACTTTTTATTCTACTTATGAGGCGTATACGGTTACCAGCTTTCAAACCTATGTGAGCGACAACCCGGAAAAATCAACGGTGCACAACTACTTCTTACTCATCTTTATTGAACAGGGAATGGTAGGCTTTCTGATTTTTATCTCCCTTTGCATTGCGGTGCTGGTGCTGGGAGAGCGCACCTATCACAAGCTCACAAAAGCAGAAGACAAGGTAGCCGTGATGGCAGCCATGTTGAGTTTTTGTATCATCTTGCTGTTGAATACGATCAATGACATGATTGAAACCGATAAGGTTGGCCCCTTCTTTTTTCTTTCAATGGCCATTATATCCATTTATTATTTCAAAGCCAATCAGACTTTAGGCAAGGAATAAAGTGCGGCTATTGGAAAATGATCAGAATAATTTTCCCGGATCACATTAAACTTACTCACCTTTAAAGATGGGTGGGCGAGGATGTAGTCAATGCGTAAAAAAGGAATTTTGCCATTAAAAGTACTGCCCAGTCCACTGCCTTTTGTTTTATAAGCATCAACCAGACCTTCCTGCATGTGGTGGTAGGTGTACGACATGGGCACGTCATTAAAATCTCCGCAAACCAAAACCGGATAAGGACTGAGAGAGATGTGTTCTTTCACAATTTTAGCCTGGACACTTCTGGCTTTGTGGTGGTAGCGATAACGTTTAACGATGTTCAGGATTCCATCCCAGGTCTTGTCCTGGTCAAAACTTTCCGTGTTTAGT
>ERZ724517.1771-NODE-1771-length-11693-cov-6.789912_pt1 | contig 11693 bp, 7 predicted proteins | sample MGYA00376050_ERZ724517 | MGnify/ENA primary metagenome ERZ724517 (study PRJEB28724, sample SAMN07190886) | activated sludge metagenome | isolation source: activated sludge of sewage treatment plant in Hong Hong | place: USA: Christiansburg, Virginia | collected... | reverse complement strand
GCCGGTTGCGCGGGGTGCCGCGCTTGCCCTCGAGCGATTCGATCAGCGCCGACTCTTCGCCGCAGACGTAGGCACCGGCCCCGACGTGGATTTCGATATCGAAATCGGCATTGGGAATTCCGAGAATGTCCTTGCCCAGCAGGTTCTCGCGACGACGATGAGCAAGAACGGCGTTGAGATGATCGAGGAGATAGCGGTATTCGCCGCGCAGGTACACAAAGCCGCGGACGGCGCCGACCGCGTAGGCGGCCACCGTCATGCCTTCGAAAACGAGGTCTGGACGCGTCGAGAGCAGGACACGGTCCTTGAAGGTGCCCGGCTCGCCTTCATCGGCATTGCAGACCACAACGCGCTGCTGCCCGGACTTCAGGGGCGCATTGCGGCAGGCCTCCCACTTGAGTCCTGTCATGAATCCGGCACCACCGCGCCCGCGCAAATTGGCGCGCTTGATGTCGTCGAGAATGGCGATCGGACCGCTCAGGCCGGTCGGCAACCCCTCGCGCCAGGAGCGCATGTTCGAGGCCATCAGGCCGTCGCTCGGCGCCCGCTCGCGCGCCGCACGCAGCGCATCGCCCGGTTTCAGGTCGCTGCCGAGCAGGATGTCGGCACGCCGGATGTTGTCCTCGACCTTGAAGAATCCGGGCGGCCACTCGGCAAGCGGCACCCGGTTGCGGATCAGTTCGGCGATCTCGTCGATACGTGCTGCGGTCAACCCCGCCACCGCGTAATTATTGACCAGCAGGGCCGGCCCCTGGTCGCACATGCCGGTGCATGCTGTCTTGCCGACGCTGACCAGGCCATCCTCGGACACCTTGCCGCGTTCCACCCACAGGCTGTTGCACAGGCGGTCCATCATCTCCTTGTTGCCCAGCATGCGGTCGGTGATGTTGTCCGAGAACAGGACCCGGTACTTGCCGCGCGGCCGGGTATAGAAGAACGAATAGAAACCGGCGACGCCCTCGATCTTGGTGCGTGGCACCCCGAGTGTCGTCTGCAGGCGGTCGATCGCCTCCGGTGATATCCAGTCACAGGCTTCCTGCACCTCGCGCAGGATCTGTACCATGCAACTTGGATCACGCCGGTAGCGGGTGACGACGCGATCGACGATCCCCGCCACCGCACCGCTGTGCATTTCGTTGAGGGCCACGACAATCTCCCTGAAGATGGACGTACAGCACCAAGGCTAGCACCACCGCGTGACGAAGTATTGCGTCAGGTCAACCGCCGACGACGTTGTAGCCGCCATCGATGTAGATCGTGCCACCGGTGATGGTTTTCGCCACGTCGCTGACCAGATATGCGGCCAGCGCGCCGACATCGTCGGGCGAAACCAGGGTATGCAGTGGCGCCTTCTCGATGGCGTCATCCATCAGTTTGCTGAACTCCTTGATACCCGATGCAGCGCGCGTCTGCAGCGGCCCCGGGGAAATGGCGTGGACGCGGATGCCCTTGGGCCCGAGTTCGGACGCCAGGTAGCGCGACGACGCCTGCAGCGCCGCCTTAACCGGACCCATCATGCCGTAGTTCTCCACCACTTCGTCGGCCCCGAGGTAGCTCATGGTGAGCAGGCAGCCGCCGTTCTTCATCAGCGGCTCCGACAGCCTCGCCATACGGATGAACGAGTGACAGGAGATGTCCATGGCGCGCATGAAGCCGTCGCGGCTGCAGTCGGTGACGCGGCCGTGGAGATCATCCTTGGGTGCGAAAGCGATCGAATGCACGAGGAAATCCAGCTTGCCCCACTCCTTCTCGATCGCGGCGAATACAGCTTCCATCTCGCCCTCCTTCTCGACATCCATGGGCATCAGGATAGGCGCGGCGACCATCTGGGCCAGCGGCTTCACATACTGCTCTGAGCGCTCGTTCATGTAGGTGATGGCGAGTTCGGCGCCACAGAGCTTGAAGGCACGGGCGCAGCCGAAGGCGATACTCTGGCCGTTGGCAATCCCGACGACCAGACCCTTTTTTCCTTGCAAATTGAACATGCCGATCTCCTTGAAACAATTAAAATGAACCGCTGTTCCGGGCTGCCGTTTGCCGGCAAGGCCGCGATCGGAAAGCGCCCTGCAAGCACTTTCAAATCACCCGGAAACAACGGCGAATGCATGCGCCACGTTGTTTTGTTGCACTGCAGCATACTATACTACGCAAAAACGATGATGCAAGCTGAGGAGTGCGACAATGAATGACGCCAACGAACAACGCCATGTCGTGAACAAGACCTACGACGAGATCCGGGTCGGCGATTTCGCGAGCCTGACGCGTACGCTGATGCCGGAGGACGTCCGACTCTTTGCAGTGCTCACGGGGGACTTCAATCCGGCCACTGCCGAATCGCGCTATTCCGAAAGCGGCATGTTCCGCGAGGTGATGGCCCACGGCATGTGGAGCGGCTCGCTGATTTCGACCGTTCTCGCCACCCAGTTTCCCGGCCCCGGGACTATCCTGATCGACGAGACGCTCCATTTCGCGCGGCCGGTGACGCTCGGCGACACGATCACCATCACCCTGACCGCCAAGCAGAAGTTCGACCATAACAAGCACGTCATCCTCGATTGTGTCGGCACCAATCAGGAAAACATGCAGGTCCTGCGCGGCACGGCCGAGGTGCTGGCCCCGACCGAGAAGATTTCGCACCTGCAGGAATTCCAGCGCCCCTCGGTGAGCATCGACAACAAGCACGAGCGCTTCCAGCAGATGCTGTCGCTGGTCCGGGGCATGGAGCCGATCCCGACCGCGGTCGCCCACCCCTGCGACAAGGAGTCGCTCAAGGGCCCGGTCATCGCCTTTCACGAAGGCATCATCGAACCGATCCTGGTCGGCCCCGAATCGAAGATCCGCGCCGTCGCCGAAGAGTTCGGGATCGACCTGCACGGGATTCGCATCGTCAACGCCAAACATAGTCATGACGCGGCGGCGATCGCCGTGTCGCTGGTGCGCACCGGCGATGCCGAAGCCCTGATGAAAGGCAGCCTGCACACCGACGAGATGATGGCCGAGGTGGTGTCGCGCGCCAACGGCCTGCGCACTGCACGCCGCATCAGCCACGTCTTCCTGATGAACGTGCCGACCTACCACCGGCCGCTGCTGATCACCGACGCGGCGATCAACATCGCGCCGACGCTGGAAGACAAGGTCGACATCGTCCAGAACGCGATCGACCTCGCGCACATCATCGGCATTCCCGAACCCAAGGTCGCGATCCTGTCGGCGGTCGAGACCGTCAACCCGAAGATCCAGTCCACGCTCGATGCGGCAGCGCTGTGCAAGATGGCCGACCGCGGCCAGATCACCGGCGGCATCCTCGACGGACCGCTGGCCTTCGACAACGCGGTTTCGATCATCGCCGCCAAGACCAAGGGCATCAAGTCGGCGGTCGCCGGGCATGCAGAAATCCTCGTCGTGCCCGACCTCGAATCGGGCAACATGGTGGCCAAGCAACTCGAATATCTTGCCAACGCCCTGACTGCCGGCATCGTGCTCGGCACCCGCGTCCCAATCGTGCTCACCAGCCGCGCTGACACCGCCGAAACCAGAATCGCCTCCTGCGTGATCGCCGCGCTGGTTGCGCACGCCAACCGCAACAAGGGAACCGCTTAAATGTCTCGCGCCATCCTCACCATCAATGCCGGCTCATCCTCGATCAAGTTCGCCCTTTTCGAACTGAACGGGGGCCTGAGCGAAACGGCCACCGTTTCCGGGCAGATCGACGGTATCGGCGCCGAGGCGCGGCTGGTCGCCCGCGACCCCGCCGGCAAGCACGAGGTCGCCCTCCAGCTCGCCGGGGGCCAGGAAGCCCAGCACCAGGCCAGCCTGAACTTCCTGCTCAAGTGGCTGCAGGAGACGCAGAAAGGCTGGAACCTGGCGGCGGTCGGCCATCGCGTCGTGCACGGCGGCGAGCTTTTCTCGGCACCAATCGCGGTCGACCGCGAGATCGTCCACAAACTCGAACGCTTCATCAACCTCGCGCCGCTGCACCAGCCGCATAACCTCAACGGCATCAAGGCGATCGCCCAGCTACTCCCTGCCGTACCTCAGGTTGCCTGCTTCGACACCGCTTTCCATCGCACCAACCCGCCGGTCGCCCAGGCGTTCGCCATCCCGCGCGCCCTGTCGGCGGAAGGCATCAAGCGCTATGGATTCCACGGACTCTCCTACGAATACATCGCCCGCGTCCTGCCCGGTCATACGCCACGGGCGAACGGACGCGTCATCGTCGCCCACCTCGGCAACGGCTCGTCGATGTGCGCCATGCTCGAACGCAGGAGCCTGGCCTCGACGATGGGCTTCACGGCCATCGACGGCCTGATGATGGGCACCCGGACCGGCGCCATCGACCCCGGCGTCCTCCTCTACCTGATGGACAACAAGGGCATGGGGTCGCCGGAACTCACCCGCATGCTCTACAAGGAGTCCGGCCTGCTCGGGGTGTCCGGGATCAGCCAGGACATGCGGACACTGCTCGCCTCGTCGGCACCGGAGGCCGAAGAAGCGATCGACCTCTATTGCTTCCGCATCGTTCGCGAACTCGGTTCGCTCGCGGCAGCCGTCGGCGGCCTCGATGTCCTCGTGTTCACCGGCGGCATCGGCGAGCATGCTGCGGAAATCCGGCGCCGTGTCTGTACCCGCCTCGCCTGGCTTGGCGCCACTCTCGACGATGCCGCCAACGCGGCGGACCGCCTGCGCATTTCCACCTCGGAAAGCGGCGTCGACCTGCTGGTCATTCCGACCAACGAGGAGTGGATGATCGCGCACCACGCGCAGTATCTGCTCGCCCTCTGAAGAATTTTTTCTCGACCGGGCCCCGGCGCCGCAAGGCCCCGGGGCTTTGATTTTCGCGGGTTCCCGGGGCATGGACAGGTGGCGGCCAACATGGGAAAAACACAATATGTAGTCAACATGTTGCCTTGGCCAACTAGATATAGTAGCTTTGCAAAACTCGAAGAAAAACCAGCCGACCCATCCAGATTACGCCGAGGAGCGAAATATGAGCCCAGTTTCAGAACAACTCTCGCTGACCGATATCCCCGCTGCACCCCAGTTCGCCCCCTTGCCGGAACAGGAAATTTCCGGCGAGGTCCTGATCGAGAAATATGCCAAAGGCAAGGAAACGAACGTCCATGACGTGCGCCGCCGCGTTGCCTATGCGTTGGCCCAGGTCGAACAGGAAAAGGAGCGCGCCCACTGGGAAGCCAGATTCCTGTGGGCTCAGGAAAACGGCTTCATCCCGGCCGGCCGAATCAACTCCGCCGCCGGTACCGACCTCCAGGCGACGCTAATCAACTGTTTCGTGCAACCGGTCGGCGACTCCATCGTCGAAACCACCGACGGCAAGCCCGGCATCTACACCGCGCTGGCCCAGGCCGCCGAAACGATGCGCCGCGGCGGCGGTGTCGGCTACGACTTTTCAAGCATCCGGCCCCAGGGCGCCCACGTCAAGGGCACCCAGTCGCGCGCCTCCGGCCCGGTTTCCTACATGCGCGTCTTCGACCGCTCCTGCGAGACCGTCGAGTCCGCCGGCGCCCGCCGTGGCGCACAGATGGGTGTGTTGCGCTGCGACCATCCGGACATCGAAGTCTTCATCCACGCCAAGGACAAGGGCGACCTGACCAACTTCAACATCTCGATCGGCGTCACCGACGCGTTCATGGAAGCGGTCGATGCCGACACCGAGGTCGAACTGACCCACCGTGCCGAGCCCAATACCGAGATGCGCACCAGCGGCGCCTACCAGCGCGAGGATGGCCAGTGGGTGTACCGCAAGGTCCGCGCCCGTGACCTGTGGGACCAGGTCATGAAATCCACCTACGACCACGCCGAGCCGGGGATCCTCTTCCTCGACCGCATGAACAAGGACAACAACCTCAATTACTGCGAAGTGATCGAGGCCACCAACCCGTGCGCCGAACAGCCCCTGCCGCCCTACGGCTGCTGCTGCCTGGGTTCGATCAACCTGACGCTGTATGTCAGCCATCCTTTCTCGGAGCAGGCCGAATTCGATTTCGCCGCCTTCGAAGAAGTCGTCCGCGTCTCGACCCGCATGCTCGATAACGTGCTCGACGCTACCCACTGGCCGCTTGAGCGCCAGCAGCAGGAAGCCGCCAATAAGCGCCGCGTCGGCCTCGGCTTCACCGGCCTCGGCGATGCACTGGCCATGCTCTGCCTGCGTTACGACAAGCCGGAAGCCCGCGCCATGGCCACCCGCATCACCGAGAGCATGCGCGACGCCTCTTATCTCTATTCCGTCGAACTGGCCAAGGAGCGCGGCGCCTTCCCGCTGTTCAATGCCGAGTTGTACCTGTCGGGTGGCAACTTCGCCTCGCGCCTGCCCGGCGAGGTCAAGGCAGAAATCCGCAAGCACGGCCTGCGCAACTCGCACCTCCTGTCCATCGCGCCGACCGGCACCATTTCGCTGGCTTTTGCCGACAATGCCTCGAACGGTATCGAGCCGCCCTTCTCCTGGACCTACAGCCGCAAGAAGCGCATGCAGGACGGTACGCTGAAGGAGTATTCGGTCGAGGACTACGCCTGGCGCCTCTACAAGCATCAGGGCGGCGACGTCACCAAGCTGCCCGACTATTTCGTCACCGCACTCGAAATATCCGCCCAGGCGCACAAGGACATGGTCGCCGCCGTGGCGCCGCATATCGACACCTCGATCTCCAAGACGGTCAACGTGCCGGCCGACTACCCCTACGAGGACTTCCAGGACCTCTACATGAGCGCCTGGAAATCCGGCCTCAAGGGCCTCGCCACTTATCGTCCGAATAGCGTACTGGGTTCGGTTCTCTCCGTCGAGCCAACCAAGGCCGAAGCGGCCGCGATCGGTGCCAAGTCGCCGCAGGATTTCGTCTCCGACGCCAACCGCCGCCTGTCGATAAAGGACCTGCCGGCGCCCGTGCTTTCCAGCCTGCGCTGGCCGAACCGGCCAAGCCTGCCGGAAGGCAACCTGTGCTGGACCTACATGCTCGACTCGCCGATCGGCAAATTCGCGCTGTTCATCGGCCACGTCGAACCGGAAGGCCGTGCCTGGCCGTTCGAAGTCTGGGCCAATGGTCCGGCCGAGCCGCGCGGCCTGGGCGCCGTCGCCAAGACCCTGTCCATGGACATGCGCGCCAACGACCACGGCTGGCTCGAAATGAAGCTGGATGCGCTCGCCAAGACCCCCGGCGACTCGTTCGAAATGCCGATGCCGCCGCATGGCGAGCGCAAGCGCGTGCCATCCGTGGTTTCCGCCATGGCCCAGATCATCCGCTTCCGTGTCGAACAGCTCGGCGCACTCAAGCATGAAGGCCCGACCCCGGTGAAGGATGCGCTGTTCAGCGCCAAGGAGCCGAAGACCGGCACCGACGGCACGCTGTCATGGACGGTCGATGTCAACAACCCCTCGACCGGCGAGGATTTCGTCCTCGGCCTCAAGGAAATCACGCTGCCCGATGGCGTCACCCGGCCCTACTCCATGTGGCTGTCAGGCAACTATCCGCGTGCCCTCGATGGCTTGTCCAAGCTCCTGTCGCTGGACATGCGCGTCCTCGACCCGGCATGGATCGGCATGAAGCTGCGCAAACTCCTCGACTATCCGGAACCCCTGGGCGACTTCATGGCCTTCGTTCCGGGCTCGCGCAAGCAGCAGACCTACCCGTCAACCGTCGCCTATATCGCCAACCTGATCATCCATCGCTATGCCATGCTCGGGGTCCTCGACGAAAGCGGCTTCCCGCTGCAGCAGATGGGTATCCTCAAGGCCCCGGAAGATGCAAGCAATTCGGTGCATCCGACCCAGGGCAAGCTGTGCAGCGAATGCGGCAACCACACCATGATCCGCAAGGACGGCTGCGATTTCTGCACCGCCTGCGGCGCGGTCGGCACCTGCGGCTGATCAATCCCTGCGCCTGAAATGGCGAAGGCCCCGGAAGTGTTTCCGGGGCCTTTTTTTGCTGCTTGCGGTCGACCAGTAAAAATCGCCGATTTTCAACCGCCTTGACGGTAACGCCGGTCAGGGGCGATCGAGCCAGTAGAGTGCGCTGATGGTCTTGGCATCGGTGATCTGACCATTCCAGACCGCTGCCTTGGCGTCTTCCGGCGTCACTTCAACGACTTCGAGAAACTCGTTGTGATCGAGTTGTATCTCTGCGGCCAGGTGCAGCCCGCGCGCCGCGAAAATCTCGATGCGCTCGTCCGAGTAGCCGATGCATGGATGCATGACGCCAATGTACTCCCAGTCACTCGCCACATAGCCGGTCTCTTCGAGCAGTTCGCGGCGGGCGGTATCGAGGATCGCCTCCCCCGGGTCGATCTTGCCGGCGGGCAGTTCAAGGAACACCCGGCGCAAGGGATAGCGGAACTGGCGTTCGAACAGCAGCCGGCCATTGTCGAGGAAAGCCAGGATGACGACGGCACCGGGATGGACGATGTATTCGCGCAACGACTCCTTGCCGTTGGGCAAGCGCACGCGATCCTTGCGTACTTCGAGCAGGGCGCCCGAGAAAACCGTTTCGGAATCGATTTCCGACTCGATGAGGTGGCTATCGGGGCTCATTCCGGTCTCCGGAAAAGCAAACGCCCCGGCAACGGGGCGTCTGGCGGATCATTGGTGGCTGGCGGTCAGAGCGAACGCAGCAGCGCGTAGGCACAGAGCGACATGATCACCTGCGGGAACATGCCGAGAAGCGCCACGGCCAGTCCGTTCGCCGAGATCAGGATGCGCATGTCGAGGCCGGCGGTCAGCGGGGTATCGTCGACCGGCTGGTCGAAGTACATGACCTTGACCACCCGCAGGTAATAGAAGGCACCGATCAGCGAGAAGAGGACCGCAATCAGCGCGAGCCAGATGTAGCCGGCCGCGACCACCGCCTGCAGCACCGAGAACTTGGCGAAGAAACCGATGAAGAAAGGGATGCCGGCCATCGAGAACATCAGCATCAGCATGACGCCGGCAAACCACGGGTTGCGCTTGTTCAGACCCTTGAAGTCCTCGATGTTGTCGGCTTCGAAACCGGTGCGCGCCATGAGCAGGATCACACCGAAGGTGCCGGCGGACATCATCACATAGGCAATCACGTAGAACATCGCCGAGCTGTAGGCATTGAGGGCGAAACGCGCATCGCCGCTGACCACACCGGTCGTGATGCCGAGCAGCATGAAGCCCATGTGCGAGATCGCCGAATACGCGAGCATCCGCTTGAGGTTGGTCTGGGCGATGGCGGCAAGGTTGCCGATGGCCATCGACAGGACGGCGAGGATGACAAGCATCGCCTGCCAGTCCTGCGCCATCGTGATCATGCCACTGACCAGCAGGCGCATGACGATTGCGAAGGCCGCAAGCTTGGGCGCCGAGCCGATGAACAGGGTCACCGAAGTCGGGGCGCCGTGATAGACGTCGGGAATCCACATGTGGAAGGGAACGACACCGAGCTTGAACGCCAGTCCGGAAACAAGAAAAACGAGGCCGAAAGTCAGGATGGTCTTGTTGACGCCGCCACCATAGAGGCGCTCGGCAATGCCGGTAATCTCCAGCGTACCGGTAGCACCATAGATCATGGACATGCCGTAAAGGAGCAGGCCGGAAGCCAGGCCGCCAAGGATGAAGTACTTCATCGCCGCCTCGGTGGACGTCGCCGAGTCACGATTCATCGCAACCATCGCGTAGAGCGAGAGCGAGAGCAATTCAAGGCCGAGGTAGATGGTCACGAAATGGTTTGCGGAAATCATCACCATCATGCCGAGCGTCGCAAACAGCGCGAGGACATAGTACTCGCCCTTGTTCATGACCTCGCGGTCGAGCAGATAGCCACGCGAGTAGAAGAGGACCACCATGACCGTCAGGTACAGGAACATCTTCAGCAGGTCGGCCATCAGGTCGTCGACGAACATGTTGCTGAAGGTGTATATCACCTCGCCGGTGCTGGTGAACAACTGGATCGCGGCGCAGGCAAGCAGGGTCAGCTGGGTCAGGGCGAAGGTGACCGTGCGCCGGCTGTCCTTGACCATGAGATCCGCAAGGAGAATGACCAGCGCCATGAACACCAGAAAGAGTTCCGGGGCGGCGGGCAGGAGATCGGGGACAACGAAATTGTCGAACATGTCGGCTACCGTTTATTGAATCTTGCTGATGGCAACGTGACGCAGCAGGTCGTTGACCGAGGCGTGCATGACTTCAGTGAATGGTTGCGGGTACACACCCATCCACAGGGTACAGAGGGCCAGCACGCCGAGGATCGCGAACTCGCGCTTATTGACGTCGCTCAGTTCGGCCACATGGTGATTGGCCACATCGCCGAAGATCACCCGCTTGTACATCCAGAGCGTGTAGGCGGCGCCGATGACCATCGAGCTGGCCGCGGCAAAGGCAACCCAGAAATTGAACTTGACGGCACCGAGGATGACCATGAATTCGCCGACGAACCCGGAGGTCGCAGGGAGGCCGGCGTTGGCCATGGAGAACAGCATGAACAGGGCGGCGAATTTGGGCATGGTGTTCACTACCCCGCCATAATCGGCGATCTCGCGGCTATGGACCCGGTCGTACATGACGCCGATGCAGAAGAACATCGCGCCCGAGACGAAGCCGTGCGACAACATCTGGACCAGGGCGCCTTCGATGCCCATGGCGCTGAACATGAAGAAGCCGAGCGTCACGAATCCCATGTGGGCGATCGACGAGTAGGCCACCAGTTTCTTCATGTCGGTCTGGACCAGTGCGACGAAGCCGATATAGACCACGGCAATCAGCGACAGGGCGACCACGAGGCCGGAAAGCTCGTGCGAGGCATCGGGCGCGATCGGCAGCGAGAAGCGCAGGAAGCCGTAGGCGCCGAGCTTAAGGGCGATCGCCGCCAGCACGATGGAGCCGCCGGTCGGCGCTTCGACGTGGGCATCCGGCAACCAGGTATGGACCGGCCACATCGGCACCTTGACCGCGAAAGCGATCAGGAACGCCAGGAACAGCAAGACCTGTGCATTGAGCGCGATCGGCATCTTGTGCCAGTCGAGTATCGAGAAGCTGCCGCCCGACTGGACGAACAGGTACATCAGCGCCAGCAGGAAGAGCAAGGAACCGAACAGCGTATAGAGGAAGAACTTGAACGCGGCATAGACCCGGTTCGGGCCGCCCCAGACGCCGATGATCAGATACATCGGAATCAGCGAGGCTTCGAAGAAAACGTAGAACAGCACACCGTCGAGCGAAGTGAAGATGCCGTTCATCAGCCCGGACATGATCAGGAAGGCGGCATTGTACTGGGCGACTTTCTGCTGGATCACTTCCCAACCGGCAGCGACCACGATGATCGTGATGAAGGCGTTGAGCACGACGAAGAGCATCGAAATGCCATCAACACCGAGGTGGTAGTTGATGTTGAATCGGGGAATCCAGCCCTTGATTTCGACAAACTGCATGCCACCATTGGCCACATCGAACCCGGTCCACAACGGGATGGTCACGAGAAAGGCGGCGATCGCGCCGAACAGGGCAAGCATCCGCGCCAGCGGCGCATTCCGGTCAGATCCGGTGGCGAGCACCACCAGACCCGAAACGATCGGAAGCCAGATGGCGAGTGATAGCAGCGGGTAAGTCGACATGTTATTCCTTGCTTTTCTGCGAACTAGTCACGCTAGTGCCAGCTTCTGTTTTCATGGTGCTAGGCGCGGTTGATCCACAGGGTCATCAGCACGAAGACGCCGATGATCATGGT
>ERZ724517.1770-NODE-1770-length-11694-cov-3.614056_pt1 | contig 11694 bp, 9 predicted proteins | sample MGYA00376050_ERZ724517 | MGnify/ENA primary metagenome ERZ724517 (study PRJEB28724, sample SAMN07190886) | activated sludge metagenome | isolation source: activated sludge of sewage treatment plant in Hong Hong | place: USA: Christiansburg, Virginia | collected... | reverse complement strand
TAAATTATTTAATTATTACCACATCACAAAAAAATACTTTTTTTATATTGAAAACAGTTACGGAAGCAAAAGCCAAACAAAAGACGAGACTTACTACCAACAGCAAAATCATCAAAACGATTATAGCCGCCATACAAGAAAAAAAGGGTTCAGAAGTGATTTCTCTCAATCTGAAGAAAATTCCTGAAGCCGTTGCTGATTTTTTTGTGATATGCGAAGCCAATAATCCCAATTTGGTGAAAGCCATTGCAGACAATGTGGAGAAGAGAGTGCAAGAGAATTGCGGTGAAAAACCGTATAAGTTTGAAGGCAAGTCAGGTGAAAAATGGATATTAATTGATTATGTTGATGTAGTGGTACATTGCATGATGAGTGATGTGCGTGGATTTTATAATTTGGAGGACTTGTGGCAAGATGCCGAGAAAAAGGAATATGCTGAATAATTCCTTGGAATGAGGAAGAATTAAATTATACTAATAGAAATAATAGAATTACATGGAAGATAAAAATAAAAGTGATTTGTCAGGTGGAGGTAGAAATCCCAATTCGCCTATGAAGAAGGGTCCGAAATTCAATATTTGGTGGGTATACGGTCTCTTTGCCGGAGCTTTGCTAATCCTCAATTTTTGGGGAAAAGATTTTTCGCAAAGTGCCAAAGAGCATACGTTCCAAGACGTCAATCTCAATTATATCAGCAAGAACTTAGTCGATAGTATGGTGGTTTATCCAAAATCCGTGGAGGTGTTTTTAAAAATGGATAGTCTGAAATTGCCAGCTTATGAACCCTTATTGAAGACTTTTAAAGGAAATGAAAAAGGTCCTCACTTCACCTTTACCATCGGAAATGTGGAACAGTTTAGCAATGATATGAAGGAAGTACAAAAGGATGTACCCCTACAAGATAGAATTCAGGTAACCTTTGCCGATGATTCAAGAAGTGGCATCATATCTTTTTTAATCCAGTTTATTTTACCTGTAATTTTTATTATCGGTATTTGGGTCTTGTTGATGCGAAAGATGGGTGGTGGTGCCAGTGGTGGCGGGCCGGGTGGTATTTTTAATATTGGCAAATCAAAGGCTCAGTTGTACGACAAAGGCACTAAGGTAAATATTACCTTTAATGATGTAGCAGGATTAGATGAAGCAAAAGTGGAAGTGATGGAAATTGTTGATTTTCTAAAAAATCCAAAAAAGTACACAGCATTGGGCGGCAAAATTCCAAAAGGTTGTTTGCTGGTGGGGCCTCCGGGTACCGGTAAAACATTGTTGGCCAAAGCAATGGCAGGTGAAGCGCAAGTGCCTTTTTTCAGTATGAGTGGTTCCGATTTTGTAGAAATGTTTGTAGGGGTAGGTGCCAGTCGAGTGAGAGATTTGTTTAAGCAAGCCAGAGAAAAATCCCCTTGTATTATTTTTATTGATGAAATTGATGCTATTGGACGTGCGCGTGGAAAAAATCAAATGATGACCAATGATGAACGTGAAAATACGCTAAACCAAATGTTGGTTGAAATGGACGGATTTAGTGGAGACAGTGGCATCATTGTATTAGCTGCTACCAACCGTCCAGATGTACTCGATACGGCATTGTTGCGCCCAGGTCGCTTTGATCGTCAAATATCAATTGACATTCCTGATTTAGCCGGACGAGAAGATATTTTTAAAGTGCATTTAAAAGGTTTGAAGAAAGCTGATAATTTGGATATTCATAAACTTGCAGCGCAAACACCGGGTTTTGCTGGAGCTGATATCGCTAATGTCTGTAATGAGGCGGCACTCATAGCCGCACGAAAAGGAAAAACCGAAGTGAATCTGGATGATTTTAATGATGCAGTGGATCGAATTGTGGGAGGTTTGGAGAAGAAAAATAAAATCATTTCGCCGGAAGAAAAGAAAGTAATTGCTTATCACGAAGCGGGTCATGCCGTTTCAGGATGGTTTTTAGAGCATGCCTACCCATTGGTAAAAGTGACTATTGTACCTCGTGGCGAAGCGGCTCTTGGTTATGCACAGTATTTACCAAAGGAGAAATACTTGACCTTACGCGAGGAACTGGAAGATAGAATGGCTATGGCATTAGGAGGAAGAGCTGTTGAAGATTTAGTATTTGGTAGAATTTCTACCGGTGCTCTTTCTGATTTGCAACAAGTGACCAAAATGGCTTATGCAATGGTGAGTGTGTATGGCATGAACGATCGAATTGGGAATGTGTCATTTTATGACCCGCAAAGTGAAGGAAGTTTTCAGAAACCTTACTCTGAGGAAACCGGTAAGATTATAGACAATGAGGTACGATTACTATCTGAAAATGCGTATAATAGGGTGAAAAAACTATTGTCTGAAAAAATGAGTGATGTGAAGGCTATTGCAGAAGCTCTTTTAGAAAAAGAAGTACTATACAAAGATGACCTTGAGCAGTTGATTGGCAAACGACCTTTTGATGAAACCGTTTTTGATAGCCGATCCTTATTGGTCGATACTTATGATAATGAAGTTACAGATATACCCTCTTCAGAAACAACCGCTCAATCTAATCTGTAAACCCATTTTTTTATGTCAGGACAGGCAAGAGAAAATATTTTAGGAAAAATTAGAAAAGCACTTAGCGAAAATGCAGTGGAGATGCCGTTTCCTGAAGCGGAAAAGACAACAGACTTTTTTGTCAAAGAGGAATTAACAGCCGAGGAAAAATTTGCGAAAGAATTTACCCTGCTCGGTGGTAAGTTTGTGTATTGCGCCAATGAGGCCGAACTACTTGAACATTTGCAGGCACTAGCCGACACGATGAAGTGGCCGATCATTCACTCAAAAGATAGCTATTTAATTCATCTGTTTTCCGAAAAAAATATTGAGTTGGTTCAGGACGCACGTTCAAAAGATGGACAGGAAAATGATATGCATGATATTGCCGTGGGACTTTCTCTATGTGAATGTTTGGTGGCTCGTACAGGTAGTGTTATTTTAAGTTCGGGACAAGAGCATGGTAGAAGTTTACCGGTGTATGCTCCTATCCATATTGCTGTTGCCTTTACTAACCAAGTGGTTTGGAATATTTCGGATAGTATTCAGTTAATGCAAAAAAAGTATCAAGGCAATATTCCGTCCATGATAAGTCTTACTACCGGCCCAAGTCGCACAGCCGATATTGAAAAGACTTTAGTTGTAGGTGTACATGGCCCGAAGGAAGTGTATGTGTTTTTGGTGGATAGCGATTGGAAGGGGTAAATTACTCCAGCAATATATTCTCTGTTTTTACCACCATCCCGTCATGCGTGATAGCAATAACATATATCCCCTTTGCATAATTTCCGATTCCCATATTGCTTATCCCTTTTTCAATCGCAAATTGCTGGAGTGCCCTGCCTTGCAAATCAAATAATTTTGCTTCTAATTTGAACTCTGATTTATTGTTAAAGGAATAGCGGTTATTGTAAAAGTTCATTTGCAAATCTATTTTTGTGAGTTCATTAGTACCAGTAGCCCAGCAATAAATTGGGTTTACGTAATTGCCATCGCAATCCATTTTGATGTAGCGAGTTACACCACCTGTACAAAGTATGATTGCTAAATACCCACCATCATAGGTTGGAATTACATCTTTAACAAAAATAATATCGGGCTCATTTGCAAAATCTTTCCCAAACTGTTCAACGCCTTTATATATTTTGCCAAATGCCTGATAGCCACCTACAATATAACTGCTGTCATAAAGGTTTTGGTGTGCGAAGTAGCCATCATAAAGATATTGGACCAAATCAAAAGAATCTAAGATGCTATACTGGCTATCTAAAAGGTAGTATTCTCTATGACCGCAAACTAGGTATTTATTATTAAACATTTTTGAGATTTGATTAATGTATTGAACCCCTGTATAGTGAATGTTACTAGCAAATTCAGGTACCGGTATTCGATTGATAAAATTACCACTAGTATCAATCCTCATTAAAAAATAGGAGTAATAGTAATAATTGCCAACTACAGAATCTTCATGGCCAACACCGACTAAAAAATTTGTTTGGTCGTATGTATATTCGAGTCCCACACGAGTTCCTACCTTAATGCCTAATTGAGGAAATTTTTTATACCATAAAATATTGCCAACTGTATCGGTTTTGCACAAAAACAATAGTGGTGTTGGGATGAAATTATTCTCTATATCTTCACCAACAAAATAGTAGTACCCATCTAGAAAAATACCATTCAAAACACGATTAAAAATTGTCGTATTACTTTTTACAACAAATGATTTCTTAAAAATGCCTATGGAATCGGTAATGACTACATAGCCCTTATAATTGCCAATGTTTGCAACGCCATCCCAAAAGGTATGCCCCATCATGAAGATTTCATTGTTCGTTTGTTTCCGAGTGATGTTTGGCAAGTCCCAACCTGGTGTGCCATAATTACTATTATTTACAATGTTTCCAGTACTATCAATTTCTGTCAAGCTAAATTTATCTCCTTGATTATTTCCTATCAAGTAATGATTGCCCATTCGTACAGCATTGTTTGGAAATTGCATCTGATAACTAACCTTATTAAAAACCGTCGGTTGTGCAAACAACATATTTTGCAATATCACAATTGCAAGTAATAAATACTTAAACATCTTACTTGAGGGCTTTAATCGTGAAGGTATTTTTGCTATTGCTCAGATTGATGATGTATAGACCCGCAGATAGATTTTTGTGACTAAGTGAATATGACTGTACGCCATTATTTATTGTAAATTTATTAATAACGCTACCATTCATATCGTAAAGCGTACCAACAAATTCACCAATGGTTAAACCGTCAAAATTAATATCCCAATTTTCTGGATTGTGGATTATGCTTATTGTTTGATTTTCATCCTTAATAGTGGAGGTACTCAATGGCCATCCTAGCAAGGAATTTAGACAGTTAATTCTTCCTGCTGCTAAGGCGTTGCTATGCATTAAAGGGGGTAAATAATTGTATCCACCCACCTTATCAGCGCCGCTTCTCAACCTGTCGCGCATCTCTAAAAAACCTTGATGGAATTTATCCTCAAGTAGTAAAGCAACCACACCGGCAACAATGGCAACCATATCACCGTCTTGCGACTTACGGGTCCATCTGTCCATCCAGGTATTGCCATAAGGTGCCCAAAACATATTGGTGCCAGGTGCTGCAATATCATATTGGGAACCAAAATTGGATGGAAATGCATCTTGAGTAATGCCCCCTCCAATGCATGGCACTATGCAATTATAGTGGTCACGATAGCCTTCTTGTAATTTGTCATATTCATTGCTAGCTATTACCCCTATTACCTCGGGCTCCAATGGTGAGCCATTCCAATTGTATCGTGCTGGAAATTGTGAAAGTACGGTACCCGCACAACCAGCTTCCTGATGACCAGTGGGTGAAATAATAATGGTACCGTAAAAAACACCATGATTATATTCGCGCCCAACTTCATTATGCTTGCGTAATTCAGCCATTATTGCACCACTAAACACTGAAGAAACATATTCGGTTGCAATAATATCTACATTCATTACTAGTGCAACTTGAAGGGCTTTAACCATACTTGCGTCACTTGTAAAATCGTTGCCAATTTTAATATGTGACAATTCCGCATTTTCAGCAATACCCGCTATTGCAAAATTATTGTTTTTTGTGTTTGCAACAATGCCACCCATTCGCATCCCATTGCCAGTACTAATATCTGATACCAAGGTAATGCAATTTCCAATTCCAGTGCAATCCCACATTTTTGTTGGATTGTAAGGTTGATTTTGCAAGTCGGCATGATTTGGATTAAAGTATACATCTCCTGTGGCAATAATACATACATTGACGCCTTGCCCTGAAAGCCCTTCATTCCAGCATTCGCATATTTTTGCATCTGCTCCTACTGTGCCATCTACCGCTGCTGGCGAGCAAGTTGGTCCACCAAAAAAATCTTCTTCATTAAATCCATCATTATGTATATACCACTGAAAATCTCTAAATTCATCATTTGGATCGCCGTTTCCACACATATCATACACAAAACTTTCTTGAGGTTCTACAGCTGGTGGAGGCGAGCCAAACGTATTGCCTGCTGACCTAATATTAACTACATTTGGAGATGCCAAGCATGCTACATGGGTTGAATCCTCAAACATATCCTGCAAAAGTTCAGGCACATACATAAAACCATTTGGCTGGTTGGAGGGTAAATTAAATTTGAAAATATAGGTATAGCTACAGCCTGTAGTTACTGGCAAACTATCTAAAGGCTCATATTCAAGAGTCAAACTATATTTATTCATGAATGAATCAATGGTTAAACTATCAGGATAGGTGGTCGTAAAATTTACAAGTATTTTATTATCAAGCGTATACCAATTATTAGAGGAAAATGGATCGGTAGTTGTAGAAATATTTAAGTAAAAAATTTCCAGTTGGCCGGTACTATCAATGCTTTGTACAGCAGCTAAACGTTGTGGTAAGGTAGAGCTTGGGTCAAAAAATACATCATTGGCAGCGTCTGGTCTGGTACTACGATGTATAATAGAATCGATAATAAGGGTATCATAACCTCCAGTATAGGCAACTCCACCAAAACATCTAAAGGAAAAAACATCCGTTTGCAAGTAAACACTATCTGGCACGCCATTGTTGTACCACCATGTAGTTGCTTGCGCACTTGTTGAAAGTGAAGAAATAGTAAAACACATAAACAAAATAACAGGAATAACAACCTTTCTAATTAATTTTTTTAATGCTGTTTGCTGTTTGCTGTTTGCTGTTTGCTGTTATTTTTTTCATGATATTGATTTTGAAAATGAAAGGTACACTCAATATATTTGATAAAAGCAACATTAACATATGTTAATGCGCACAGCTACAAAGGAATTTAGGTATTTTATGGTACAAATTGTATCCCTTTCCTCACGATATACGCATGATAAAAATACAAGCAGGCAATGCTTTGCAAGGGGCTAAACTGAGTAATAAATTCTTTTGCAGTTTCATTGTCAATTTTATTTCCATCAAATATTTCGTGGGCTATGCTGTTGATGAGTGCCACATCAAAATCAGGATAAATGTCAATGCGGTTTAAGGCCACCAACATATACACATTTGCGGTCCAATGGCCAATCCCTTTCAATGAAATAAGTTTTTCCCTTGCAGGTTTATTATCAAGTTTTTCAATAGAGATAAAGAAATCAGGCTCCTGTAATAATCTTTGTGCGAGCAGCGTAAGGTAATTTGCTTTTTGTTTTGTGATGCCGCAAATTCTGTATTCATCAATATTTAATGATGATAATTTTAGCGGATTTATAGTGCCGCAAAATGTTTTCAATCTTTGGTAGCTCGACTTGGCAGAAGCCAGTGACACCTGCTGTTCAATGATCGTTTTGCAAAGCGATTCAAAACAGTTTTCACGTTTCCAATAGGGCGGATAACCATATTGTAGATGCAGTTTTTCTATTACCTTATGTTTGCTTCGCACTGCATCACAATGCTTTTTAAAAGTATTTTTTGAATAGGTTTTCAAAGGGAATATTTAGGGTAATGTTTGGGAAATGAAAAAAACCACATAGAAACATAGCCTTTCATTAATTATCTATGTTTCTATGTGTTTTAAAATATTATTAGGTATGAGTTGGTCCTAATTAATTTTGTGGTAACAAAATAGTGTATGTCCGTCCCTTGGAATTATTTAAGGAATTGCTTCTTATCCATGGGTTCAGCATTCTAATACTTTTATAATCGGTACCCTTGCTTTTTGCATAAGCTACTAAATTTCCAATGCCATAGCTGATTGTTTCTTTTCGCAAATTGAGTGGATGATACACTACATCATTGGTTAATCTAAATCCAAATTTATCTTGATTATCTAAAATATATTTCAAGGCAGCGATCCGAAAAATATAACGCATGGTTTCTTCAGGTAGCAGTATTTTGTAAAAACTTGTTTCTCCTTGGGTGGTCATGGCGCCATTATATCCGCCCATGCCGCAATTATATGAAGCAGCAGCGGCTGTCCAGTTGCCAAATTTATTGTAGGCTTGTTTTAAATATTTACAGGCTGCGTCGGTTGCTTTTACCGGGTCATATCGTTCATCTACTTCATGGTCGATGTACAGGCCAAAGAGGGGGGCGGTGCCACTCATAAATTGCCAAAATCCTACTGCACCGGCTTTAGAAATTTGGTTTTGTAGGGCGCTTTCAGCCACACATAAATATTTGAAATCGTCTGGAACACCATTAGCTTTCAGTCGATCCTCAATCATCTGCATCCATCTTCCCATGTGCTTAATGATATAGGAGGTGCTGCCTTGCATATAAGTGTTTACTAATAGTTCTCTATCAAAGCGCTCACGTACATCCCAAATTTCAAGGGGCATGCGCTCGCCAAATAAGGTGAAGGATTTTGGCAATTCAGGTGCCATCACATTTATTGGAGTATAACTACCTCTGTAATAAGTTGTTACTTGTTTTTCCTCTTTGGGTTCGGGTTTTGGCGTTTCGCTCTCAACTGTGTTGTTGTTGAAATAGCGAGGATTATTGTAGGTCTGTGCCACCGCAGAAAAGGTGCTGACAATAAATAATTGGATTAAAAGGATTTTGCGCATATATTATTTTAAAAAATAAGAGAAAAAAATTGTTTGAGTAAAACGCACTACACTTTGACTGCTGTTTTCTTCTTGTAAATCGGAACCGTGCTACAGGGCTCCCCATACATGATACTTTTTGCTACAGGTTTCAATTTGAATGTGATAGCGGCATAGGCCTCATCAGGTATGGGGGTTTCTCCGCATCCTTTGATGACGAGTCGTTGATCTTGGTAGGGTGTTGCATCAAGTTTGTCGATGTTTTGTAGCATCAGCTGTTTTGAAGCGCTGGCCTCATCACCCATCACTGCATTTTCGGCCATAGATTGTAAGTTGCTCATTACCAACATATAAGCCCAAACCGGAATAATGGCGTCAGCAGTACAGGTTACAAATACATTTTTGTTTTGATACTGTAGCCAGTCATGTTCAAGTAATGAAGCGCGAAAGTCTTTTTCTTTTAAAATCAATTCCATAAATAAGAATGATTTCATATCAAACATCACCAAATTTTTTGGCAAAAATGCTTCCAAATTGATAGTGATTAAACTGCTTTCGGCAACTTTTTTAACGAGGGTATCCATCCACTACAAAAATACATTTTTTGGATGGCTAATATGTTAATGTTTTCTTTTTTCTTAAACGAATCCATAGTGAATCTTGAGGGGGTTTTTCAATCTCGGTAGTTTGAATGTATATTAAGTATGTTGGCTGGCAAAGGTATCCTGTTAGCTTGCCTTTTAAGCAGATCATCCTAAAGTATAAATCCTCCTATGAAGACCGAGTACGATTTTTTAATATGACGATTCCTTGAGATAAAATAATTTTCTTACCATTGAAGATATGTCAAGAAACCATCCATAGGTAACGGTCAGTTTAGCATAGCTAGCAACTTTCCAAGATACCATGATAGTTGCATAGGACTTATTCCTACAAATTTTGCTTTATAAGATCTCGGCAAGTGTCGGAATCAATAAAGTTATTTTCGGAACTACTGGTTCGCACAGTCATCTGAGGAATAAAAAAAAGACCACTCAAAAAGCGGTCTTTGTAAATCGATGCGTATAATGCCTATTTGTGATAGAATGTTTCCTGTACGATAAAGTCGCCATCCCATTTTTGAACGGATACTTGTTCCATTTTTACTCGATTGCCATCTTGAAATGTCAAATCCATCCAGTTTTCAATCATTACCACACCATTTTCTTCGTCTGATGCCATAGCAGTTATTCCCGCACCATGTACATCTTTTACCATGGATAGGAATTTTAATTCGTAGGCACGATTCAATTCCTTTCCTACACGAGGTTCCTCGCCGATTTCCCTCATGGTAACATCTTGATGGTAAAATTTTTCGAATGCGTCCATCAATTGACCTGTGAAGATCATGTCGTGCAACGCTTGTGATTTTTGTTTGTATGTCATTGTTTAAAGTTTATTTATGCAAATATATGTTTCAACACATAATTTTTACGTTAATAGTTAGTTTACTTTAGAGATTTTTCTTATTGGCTATCAACTTGTATCGAATTTCAGCAAATTATTGGATTAAAAATCTTCCAGATTGATGGTGATTAAACAGCTTTCTGTTACTTTATGGATAATGGCTTCCATGGATTACAAAAGTACAATTTTTGAAAAGCTAATATGTTAATGTTCCCCTTTATTCTTTAATGAATCCATACTGAATGGAAAATTTGCTTCAAATCATCATCACCTTTTCCTGCGCTGGATCTTTGTGGTGTACTGATTCATAGTGTGTCAATTTACCAAAATGACAAAAGTGTTGCTTTTTTGTTTAATGAAATCATATGCTGAGAGATAATAGATGCCAATGCCATTTATTTGTGGTATGAGGGTATAAACGGAATTGAGGTACTGAACATTTAATAAAATCTTACGGCCATAAGTATCAAACATGTAAAAAGAAAAATTTGTATTAGCACTTTTTATAAATAATTCTTGCCCCATCTTAAGTGGATTTGGGTAACAAAGGACCTGTTGAATACTTTGGCCATCCTCATTTGTATTGCAAGAATCTTTAAAGGGTAGGAAATTAACCAGACCCAAAGAGATATCATTATAACCATCATAGATTTTGGATCTAATAAAATTCTCGTCAGTAGAGCACCAGCAACAATTGGGAAAGGAGGCATTGTTGAAGGTAGTGGAAACAATATTATAATCTATATTGTTACAAAATATATTATTAGAAACCTGATGACCCGGAAAATATTCGTCAACTATTAATCCTACTACATTGTCATGTATATTGTTGTTTTCAAAAAAAGCATCTCCGATAAACCAATTGCGCACCCCCACAGGGTTATTGCTGATTTCACAATGGTTTATATAGTCTGCACTATTGATGCCGACAGAGGTGTTGTTTCTTACAATGCAGTTTATAATAGAGTCGCCACCATACACTCCAATATCATTGTATTCTATGATACAGTTTTTTGTAGAACCGCCAAATTGAAAGCTACTGATGCCTGTATAATTATGCGAGATGGTGCAATTGTCAAAGAAAACACCGCCCCATCCCCCGTCCTCATGTACTTGGTGATTGTACGATAGGCCGCAATTTTTTATGATATAAGGGCCATGGTATGCAATATCAAAATCAAACAGAGTGGAAGCATCTGATATATTGCAATAATTGAAATTCCCTTGATTTCCATATCCTAATTGGCCTTGTGTGCCTATAAAAATTATCCCTTTCCAAAAATTTTGGCAATGATTACTGGTATCACCTTTGATTATGATTTTTTCGGCCCAAGTGCCTTCTGCTTTGATATCTCCTCTAATTTCGATTGTCACGTCCTTGCTTACTATTACTTCTACACCCGCATGTATATATAAGGAAGCACCATCAAAAACTACAACTTTGGAAATGATCTTATAAGGACTTTTGTCCTTGGTCCAATGCGTGTCACTATAAATGCCACCCGAGACAATAGTCTGTGCGTAACCTTTAATAAAAAAGAAATTAATGGACAAAAATGCTATGAAGAAGGGATATCTCATTTCCTATTATAAAATTACAGTTTTTTTATTAAGTATAGAATTAAAAATAATTTTAAAAAGGAGCGCCAGATACTTTCCCATTTGTAACCACTTTTTG
>ERZ724517.1761-NODE-1761-length-11718-cov-4.656006_pt1 | contig 11718 bp, 13 predicted proteins | sample MGYA00376050_ERZ724517 | MGnify/ENA primary metagenome ERZ724517 (study PRJEB28724, sample SAMN07190886) | activated sludge metagenome | isolation source: activated sludge of sewage treatment plant in Hong Hong | place: USA: Christiansburg, Virginia | collected... | reverse complement strand
GGAATATACCGTTCCATTTTTCCACCATAGTCCCATGGAGCCACAGAACTGCACAGGGTTATTTGTGGATGGCTTGTTAACATTGTGGGCGCCAACACAAACAGCAGATATTGCCCGTGCAGTGGCATCACATTTTACGGGTGTGCCGCAGGAAAATATTGTTGTTGAAAGTACTTTTCTGGGTGGTGGTTTTGGTCGCCGTGGTTACGTTGATTTTGCTGGTGAAGCCGCAGCTGTCGCACTGCAGCAACCCGGCGTGCCGGTGAAGTTGATGTGGTCGCGTGAGGATGATATGCGGCACGATTACTATCGCCCCACGGCGTATCATAAAATGCGTGCGGCAGTAGATAACGGGGGTAGCGTTACCGGTTGGCACCATGATTTTGTCAGTACCAGTGTGTTGCAAGGTTTTGGTGTTGACCTGATGCATGCCATGTTGCCATCCTGGGTGCCCACCAGCATTGCGCGCGGTATTGGCAAGGGCGTAGCTGATTTTGTCCCTCCCTACGATATTTCTATGGGCGAAGGCACAAAAATTCCCTATGCAGTGCCTAATAGAAAAGTTGGTATGGTGCATTATGATGCGGGAATTCCTACGGGATTCTGGCGTTCAGTCAGCCACTCATTTAATGCGTTTGCTGTTGAAGGTTTTTTTGATGAGCTGGCGCATGCTGTTAAAAAAGATCCTGTTGAATTTCGTCGTGAATACTTGAAAGACAGCCCGCGCCATCTGGCAGCACTGAATCTTGCTGTAGAAAAATCTAACTGGAACGTGATGCCGCGTATAGCCGGTTTTGGCCGCGGTGTGGCAGTGCATGAATCTTTTGGGTCGGTCGTGGCAATTGTTGCCGATGTTCGAGTCAGCGGTAACCAGTATGTCGTCAAGCGCCTTGTGATCGCTGTGGATTGCGGTTTGGTGATCAATCCTGACCAGGTGATTGCACAGATGGAAGGTGGTGCAATTTATGGATTGACTGCCGTGATAAAAAACGGTGTCGATATATATGATGGCGCATGTGCACAAAGTAATTTTCACGATTTGCCGGTGCTGCGCATTGGTGAGTCTCCTGAAATAGCGGCATATATCGTGCCCAGCACTGACAAGCCCGGTGGTATTGGTGAGGTAGCAGTGCCACCCGTAGCGCCAGCAGTAGCAAACGCATTATTTGCAGCAACAGGCAAACGCTTGCGCAACCTTCCGTTAAAACTGGATGCGTGATCTCGATATTTTCAAGACCATCCAGTGCTGGCTTCAGCAACCGGAATCGGTGTGGCTATGCACCGTACTGGAAACCTGGGGTTCTTCGCCGCGCCCGCGCGGATCACTCCTGGCCTGTAATGCCCGCGGTGAATTCATCGGTTCATTATCAGGTGGCTGTGTTGAGGAAGACTTGATCGCACGAATAGTGAAAGGCGAGTTTTCTTCGCCTGTTTCCCGGATTCGTTATGGCGAGAAAGCTGAAGATTCAGAGCGTTTCCGCTTGCCCTGCGGAGGCATTCTGGATGTAGTTATAGAGCGACTGAACCCATCTATGAAGCTGGATGATGCCATCATATTAATTATCGATGCATTAGCTCGGCGACGCCGTGTTGTTCTACACCGGGATTTCATCGAAGAAAAATTACTGGTTTCTGCCCCGGAGCCTGACAGCCCTGACTTGTTTGTTGTAGAGGATGGCAATAAAAAAATATGTGCAATCAGTCATGCGTTGGGGCCGCAGTATCGTCTTTTATTGATAGGTATCAGTGAAGTGTCACGCGCTGTGGCGCAATTGGCTTTGCTGCTGGATTACGAAGTTCTGGTATGTGATCCACGTGCCGATGCGCGAGCCCGTTGGGATATTGCAGGCATTGGGATTCTTGCACTGCTGCCAGATGACGCTGTGCGCGAATACAGTGATGATGCACAGTGCGCTATTCTCGCATTGACGCATGATCCACGCATTGACGATATGGCATTGATGGAAGCATTTAATACGAGAGCATTTTATATCGGCGCTATGGGTTCGCTGCGCACATCCAGCAATCGTCGTGCCCGTTTGCAATTGCTTGAAGTTACACCTTCACAGCTAAAGCGTTTGCACGCGCCGATCGGCCTTGATACTGGCAGTAAAACCCCGATGGAGATTGCTGTTTCTGTGATGGCGCAATTGACAGCCGTGCGTAATGGAAAGTCGTTGTGAGCAAACAGGCATTTAAAATTGACGCTATTCTTCTTGCGGCAGGGAGCTCTTCGCGTTTCGGTAGCGATAAACGTCTTTATGAAATTAACGGAAGGCCAATGCTGCAACAGGCAATCTCTGCAATTGTTGATGCCGTTAATTCTGTAATAGTGGTTATGAAACAGAATGATTGTGATGCTTTGCCACGGCTTCTGGGTGGGTTTTTGGCCGATTGCCGTATTCGCCCGTTATTGCTCGAGTATCCTGAAGCCGGTATAGGTAGCAATATTGCATACGCCACGAGGACTTTGTCTGGAAATTCGGATGGCGTACTGGTCATGCTGGCAGATATGCCCTATGTACAATCTCAGACAGCGCAAGCTGTGGTCGACAATTTTGATGCAGGCAAGATTGTTGTGCCGGTTTGTGTCGATAGCGATGGGCAGGAAAAGCAGGGGCATCCAGTGTTGTTTGCGCGCCAGTTTTTTGAGGAGCTTGCCGCATTAAATGGCGATACTGGTGCACGTGCTGTGCTTCGGGATAATACACAGTCGATCACGTATGTGTCTGTGGCAGATCGGGGGATCCTGCAAGATATTGATATAGCAGTAGGCTAGCGTTTATTGTTTTCCAGCAGTATTGCCATTAGTGCTTTTTGCACATGCAACCGGTTTTCTGCTTCATCCCACACCACAGAGCGCGGATCGTCGAGCATGTCGTGGCTCACTTCTTCTCCGCGATGTGCAGGCAAGCAATGCATGAACAGTGCATCCGGTTTTGCCGTATCCATGAGAGGCGGATTTACCTGATATCCCTGAAAGCGGTGTAAGCGCTCCCGCTGCTCGTCCTCTTGCCCCATGGATGCCCACACATCAGTCGTAACCAGATCGGCATTTTTTACAGCAACATGGATGTCGTTTCCAATCTCGATGTGTGCTTTGTAGCGTTCCAGCAGTTCAGCTGAAGGTTCAAACCCTGCAGGGCATGCAATGCGTAATGTAAATCCAAATTGTGCGGCAGCATGTATCCAGGTTTGGCACATGTTATTGCCGTCGCCAATCCAGGCTACGGTCTTACCTGCAATCGTGCCGCGATTTTCCATGTATGTCTGGATGTCGGCGAGTACCTGACAGGGATGAAAATCGTCAGTCAGTGCATTGATGACGGGTACGCGAGAGTATTGTGCAAAACGCTCAACAAGATCATGTGCAAAAGTGCGGATCATGATGATGTCAACCATGCGGGACAAGACGCGTGCAGAGTCTTCAACAGGTTCGCCGCGACCCAGTTGCGTATCGCGTGGTGAAAGAAATAACGCATGGCCGCCCAGCTGTGCCATGCCGGCCTCAAAAGATACACGGGTTCTTGTGGATGATTTTTCAAAAATCATTCCCAGCACTTTGTTGTGGAAAATCTGCGAATCATTGCCAGCGTAGTGCTCTGCTTTCATTGCAATCGATCGCGTGATAACAGCCTGCAGTTCAGCGGGTGAAAAATCCAGTAAAGTCAGAAAATGGCGAATAGTCATAGCCCTGTTCTTCTCAAGCAGTCTGGCGAATCAGTTTGCACAGCGAGCTGACTAGCAGCTCAGCATCGGCATCAGACAGCACCAGCGGAGGAAGCAGCCGGATGACTTTTCCTGCGGTGACGTTAATCAGTAAACCCTGTGCAGATGCATCAGCCACGAGATTCGGGCAATCCTTTTTCAGCTCAATGCCGATCATAAGCCCTTTGCCACGGACAGCAGCCACTTGCTCGCATCCTGCCAGTTCACGCTGGAAACCAGACAGTAGTTTTGTCCCTAGAACAGCGGCACGTTCAATCAGGTTTTCTTGCACTAATGTATCAACCACCGTTTGTGCTGTGGCGCAGGCCAGCGGGCTGCCACCATAGGTCGAGCCATGGTTGCCCGGCTGGAACAAGTCAGCGGCTATTCCCTTTGCCAGGCATGCGCCAATGGGAAAGCCGTTGCCCAGGCCTTTGGCTGTTGTGACAACATCCGGAATAATTCCGTTGTGTTGGTAGGCAAAATATTTACCGGTACGCCCATTGCCTGTTTGTACTTCGTCGAGCATTAATAGCCAGTCATGCTGGCTGCATATTTCACGCAACAGGTTGAGGTAGTCACTCGCTGGAATATTGACCCCGCCTTCGCCTTGTATCGGTTCAACCAATACAGCAACAACATTGGGGTTATTCGCAGCGATAGTCCTGATAGCTTCCACATCGCCGTAGGGCGCCCGCACAAAGCCCTGTACAAGTGGTTCAAAGCCAGCCTGTACTTTCCTGTTGCCGGTGGCAGTCAGAGTAGCCAGTGTCCTGCCATGGAAGGAGTTTTCCATCACGATAATAACGGGGGTCTCGATATCCTTGCTGTGGCCATAAAAACGCGCCAGCTTGATGGCGCATTCATTGGCTTCGGCGCCTGAATTGCCAAAGAACACCTTGTCCATACCCGACAGCTGGCACAGTGTCTCGCCCAGTTTCTCCTGTTGGGGGATGTTATACAGGTTGGATGTGTGAACCAGCGTGGCGGCTTGTCTGGCTATCGTTTCTGCTACAGCCGGATGAGCGTGCCCTAGCCCGCAGACGGCGATGCCGCTGATAGCGTCCAGATAGCCCTTGTTTTTGGCATCAAACAGCCAGGCGCCTTCGCCCCGCGCAAAACTGAGTGTGCGTGATCCGTACGTATTCATCAGAGCGTATGACATAAACCTGCATCCTGACCAAAGCCACAGGGGCTAAAACAAAAACAGGCAGCTCGCGCTGCCTGATGGTCGAATAAAACCAAGTTGTAATCGTATAACGAAGGTTATCGCTAATCAATAAAACACAACGTTGAAAATGGTGGCCAGACACAGAATCGAACTGTGGACACAGGGATTTTCAGTCCCTTGCTCTACCGACTGAGCTATCTGGCCATTCGGAAGGATGCGTATTAAACCCTCTGGGTACAGGGGGAGTCAAGCAGAAAACCGCCTAGACCGATGGTGGAATATAGCCTTCAGCCTGATCAAAAGTTGCGCCGCTGAGAAACTTGTCCCGCTGGTCGGTCAGGTAGGCGCGCGCTGTCAGATCCATCATATTCAGTTTTTTTTCATTGATCAGCATGGTCTGGTGTGCCACCCATTCCTGCCATGCCTGTTTTGAAATATTGTCAAACAGTTCAATCCCTTTGGGGCCTGGAAAAGGGGGTTTATCGAGACCCTCCATATCACGCTGGTATTTGCGGCAAAAAACAGTTCGTGACATCAATATTCATCCCGTGGGCAGTAGGTAAATTCTAGCATGCTGTATCTGCCTGACTGGCTAATTGTGAGAGAAGGCGAACCAGTGGTGCCGGCATTCCAAGGGTATGTGATTGCATCGGGTCTACCCAGCGCCCACTGGATTCGGCTACGGCAGATGGCATATTGTCCAGCTCAACCAACACCGGCGTGATGTCCAGATGGTAGTGACTGAAGCTATGACGCCAGCTGGGCCATATTTCCTGTTTGAATGATGTTTGGCGGCAGAGGGTTTTGCAGCTTGTAGCAATGTTATCCGATAGTTCTATTTCTGGCAGGCACCACAGTCCTCCCCATAGGCCCGTTGGAGGCCGTTGTTGTAACAATACTTCACCAGATGGGTTACGAATCATCAACATTTGAACAGCTTTCACAGGCAGTATTTTTTTATTACGGCGACCGGGATAAAGAGCAATGCTTTCCTGCCAATAAGCTGTGCATTGCACGCGTAGTGGACAGGCATCGCATCTCGGTTTTGTGCGTGTGCAAACAGTGGCGCCAATATCCATCATGGCTTGCGTGTAATCGCCTGCGCGTTTTGCAGGCGTGTGTTCTTCCGCATGCTGCCAGAGTATTTTTGCAACCGCATTATCGCCTGGCCAACCATCAACTGCATGGAAACGTGCGAGTACGCGCTTGACGTTGCCATCAAGGATTGCTGCTTTCTTGTTGTAAGCAATAGAGACAATAGCCGCTGCTGTAGATCGCCCGATTCCAGGCAGTTTGATCAATTCATCAATATTGTCAGGAAACTGCTGATAATATTCGTCACTGATAATCTTTGCAGTGCGATGCAGATTGCGCGCCCTGGAGTAATAACCTAGGCCAGTCCATAGCGAAAGTACATCATCAATCGGGGAAGAAGCCAGTGATGAGATATCAGGGAACCGGGTTGTAAATTTTTCAAAATAAGGAATGACAGTGCTTACTTGTGTCTGCTGCAGCATGATTTCTGACAACCAGACACGGTAAGGCGTTACGTTTTTCTGCCAAGGCAAATGTTTGCGGCCGGAATGATCGAACCACTTCAACACTGCTGCAGAAAAAGAAAAGGCGTTTGGCATGGTTGTCTTTTCTGATTATGCAGACAGTGTGATGGTGCCTATTTATCTATCCGGGGCTAATTTTGTCCTGCAGATGGTGTGGTGCTGACACCTAATGCGGCGGCCAACTCAGCCGCTGGCATATAGCCGGGAAGCATTTCACCATCAGGTGTAAAAAGGGCAGGTGTCCCGTTGACGCCCAGTTCATTGCCTAGTGCGTATTGCGAAGCAATCGGATTTTTGGCGCAAACCTGGGTTGCCACAGCTACACCGCTTTTCATTTGTGTCATGGTGTCGGCAGGATTTTTTGAACACCAGACAGTGATCAATTTATCTGCTGAAGGAGAAGGAACGCCTGCACGTGGATACGCCAGATAGCGAACCTCTATTCCCATGGCGTTGAGTTCGGGAATTTCTTTATGCAATTTCCGGCAAAACCCACAATCAATATCAGTGAATACGGTGACATAGGACTTCGGTTTGCCAGGTGGCGAATAAATAACCATCTCGTCCTTTTTGACAGCAGACAGCTTCTGGGCGCGCATGGGTTGCATGCGCTCATCAGCAATGTTGACGAAACGGTTCGGCTCAACCCGGTACATAGTTCCGCTGACAATATATTTACCGTCGGCAGACATATAGACGGTATCTTTGCCGCCAAGATCCACTTCAAAAAGTCCGGATATTGCAGATGCCCGTATTTCACCGATGGAGAGCCCCGGGCGAGCTTTCTGGACAGCGGCTCGCAGAATATCTGCCTGTTTGGGATCAACCGGTGCTGTTCCAGCGGCATTGGCAAAGGAAGCTACTGTCAGTGCTGTAGCTGCAAAAAGGGAGGTCAGCGTCTTTTTCATGAATCACCTTTGGAGTGGGTAGCTGAGTATAAGCAATTATCTACCGTTCGGCTGACAGATATGTGATTAGTTATGCCAGGTTCAGCCGCGTGGATGATGCTGTGCATGCAATGCCTGCATTCGCGCTTGCGCCACATGAGTATAAATCTGGGTCGTGGACAAGTCACTGTGCCCGAGCAGTAACTGCACTACACGCAAGTCCGCGCCATGATTCAATAAATGTGTCGCAAAGGCATGCCTCAGCGTATGTGGCGATAGCGGAGTCCGTATATCGGCCTTTTTTGCGTACAGTTTTATGCGATGCCAGAATGTCTGGCGTGTCATTGGCTGGGCGCGATTGCTGGGAAACAGTATTTCAGCGGGTTGGTTGTCAAGAAGCGATGCGCGTGCCTCCGTGCTATACCGCTCCAGCCATAGCATGGCTTCTTGCCCCATCGGGATCAGTCGCTCTTTATTTCCTTTTCCGGTTACTCGAACCACCCCTTGACGCAGATTCAGTGATCCAACAGTAAGCCCGGTCAGTTCGGAGACACGCAAACCACAGGCATAGAGTAGCTCCAGCATTGCCCTGTCTCGCAGGCCAACTGGATCAGACAAGTCAGGTGCTGCGAGTAGTTTCTCAACCTCACTTTCAGTGAGGAATTTCGGCAGTGCTCTCCCGAGTTTCGGGCTCTGGATATCAAGGGTGGGATCGTGGCAGATTATTTTTTCGCGAACTAGAAAGCGGAAAAAGCCGCGGATGCATGAGAGAAATCTTGCAGAAGAGCGAGCATTAGCGCCCTTTGCCAGCATATGGGAGAGATATGTTTGTATATCAGACTTGGATACTTGGGCAAGGTTGATGTCTTGAGGTTCGAGCCAGTGAAAAAAATGATCGAGATCGCTTCGATAAGCAGAAAGTGTGTGCCTGCTCAGACCTTTTTCTAGCCATACATTATCCAGGTATTGCTGAATGACAGGTGATGAAGAAATCATTTGTGCCATGCGCATACAATAAAGGCGGCTTGCGCCGCCTTTATTGAACTCAGTTGAGTTTTTCCTTGATCCGGGCCGCTTTGCCACTCAAGTCGCGTAGGTAGTACAGTTTTGCCTGACGCACATCGCCACGACGCTTTACTTCAAGGCTGGCAATCAGTGGGCTATGGCTTTGAAATGTACGTTCGACGCCGACGCCGTGAGACATTTTGCGAACAGTAAACGCAGAATGAAGCCCGCGGTTGCGCTTGGCAATGACCACGCCCTCAAATGCCTGAAGTCGTTCACGATTACCTTCCTTTACTTTCACGCTGACGACAACAGTATCGCCTTGTGAAAATTTAGCCAGTTCACGCGTGATCTGGGCAGCTTCAATTGCCGCGATAATAGTACTGTTGCTCATGTTGGTACTCCTGAAGATATAGTCGCTCTCGCGATTGGTAAAACTGCTCAAGGTTAGGTCAAGCGCTTGCTGCTTAATCCTGTTGTTCAATTTCTCCCAGCAATTGAAATTCTTCTTTGCTCAATTGCCTTTTTGCAAATAAATCTGGTCTGCGCTGCTGTGTGCGCTGCAGGGACTGCTGTAAACGCCAGCGCCTTATTTCTTCATGGTTGCCACTCAATAGTGTTGAGGGTACAGCCATTTCCATATATAAATCTGGCCTTGCATAATGGGGACAGTCCAGTAAGCCGTTACTGAAAGAGTCCTGTTCGGCCGATTGATCATGCCCTAATACCCCGGGAACCAGTCGTGCAATTGCATCAATCAGCACCATGGCAGGCAGTTCGCCACCAGATAGCACATAGTCGCCAATAGACCATTCTTCATCAACTTCCAGCTGCAAAAGCCGCTCGTCGATGCCTTCATATCTTCCGCACAGCAAAATTATTTCACTGTACCCGGCAAAACTTTTTACCGCTGTTTGATCCAGAGCCTTTCCTTGCGGAGAAAGATAGATCACTTTTGCTGTTGGCAGTGCAGCGCGCGCAGCTTGCAGCGCAGCTTGCAATGGTTCAATCATCATCACCATGCCGGGGCCGCCACCGTAGGGTCGGCTATCCACAGTGTGATGCCTGTCACTGGTAAAGCTGCGAGGATTCCAGCATTGCAGTGTCAGCAGGCCGTTGTTAAAGGCGCGGCTGCTAATACCATAATCCATCACTGCGGAGAACATTTCAGGGAATAGTGTTACCACGCCCACTTTCACCCGCACTTACCTCAAATTGTCAAAAAGCCTATGCCTAAAATTCAGGATCCCAGTCAACCAGCATAGTGCCTGCTGCCAGATCCACTTTCAGTACGTACACATCCACATAGGGAAGGAGGCGTTCGCGCTGGTCTATACTTCCATCACATGCGCTAACGACAAGAATGTCATTGGCACCGGTTTCCATCAAGCCAGAGATGCTCCCTAACAAAACAGGTTTCTGCGCTTTATAGCTGCTGAATACCTGTAAGCCCGTTAGCTGCTGCCAGTAATACTCACCTTCTGGCAGTGCAGGCAAGTCGCCTATCTCCACTGTAATCATTCTTTGGCAAAGCAGAGCGGCCATGTCTCTGTCGTCCACGCCCTTTATGTGAGCGACAAGACCTTTGCCGTGCATCCGGTAGTTATCTATCACTACTGGATCTTGGCTGCTTTTGCCTTCAGCACTGATCAGAAACCAGGGGCTGAAGTTAAATATATTTTCTGGCGGGTCAGTGTAGGAGTGAACCTTCACCCAGCCCTTCACGCCGTATACGGATGTCACTTTTCCAGCAACGACCCGGTTATTTGACTCTGACTGGGCCACAAACGTCGCCGTATCAAGAGTTCAATCAGGCGGCTTTTTCGCTTAGTAGCTTTGATACCCGATCGGACAACTGGGCGCCACGGTTGACCCAGAACGCTACGCGCTCACGATCAACGCGGACGCGTTCTTCCTGACCGCGTGCAATCGGATTGAAAAAGCCGACATGCTCGATGAAGCTGCCGTCACGTGCATTGCGTGAATCGGTCACTGCCAAGTGATAGAAAGGGCGCTTTTTGGAGCCGCCGCGTGACAGACGTATCGTTACCATTGTGTTTTCACTCTCTAAAATCAGGCCGGCAAAGAGCCGGGTCGCACTGAACTGTCAACATTGAGCAGACAGAAAGGGCGGGCATTGTACGCCAGCCTTGGCCATTATGGAACACCTTGTCTGGTTGCTAGTGCTGCCGCCAAAACTGGTTCAAAGCTGATAATATTCTGCGGGTGGTTGCATCAGGGCTTACAGGGTTGTCATTTCAGGAGAGGGTTTCATGTCGATTGCACAGCTGGTTCCATGGTTATTAGGGGCTTTTGCGCTTTACCTGATCAAACAAGGGGTGCGCTTTGTTCCCCAGGGTTATGAGTGGACAGTCGAGCGCTTCGGGCGGTATATCCAGACGCTGAGCCCCGGTCTGAATTTCATTGTTCCTTTTATAGACCGCGTAGGTCAGCGGGTCATCATGATGGAACAGGTGCTCGATATACCTCCCCAGGAGGTTATCAGCGCAGACAATGCCATGGTCAAGATCGATGCTGTGTGTTTCTATCAGGTAGTCAATGCAGCCAAGGCCTCTTATGAAGTTGCAGATCTGGATCATGCGATCCGCAACCTCACCATGACCAATATCCGTACAGTTCTTGGGTCTATGGAGCTGGATGAAATGCTCTCGCGGCGGGATGAAATTAATGAACGGCTGCTGCGCACGGTAGACCAGGCCACCAATCCATGGGGGCTTAAGGTTACCCGCATTGAAATTAAAGATATCACCCCTCCCCGGGATCTGATTGATTCGATGGCGAACCAGATGAAGGCAGAAAGAGATAAGCGTGCACTGGTGCTGGAGGCGGAAGGACGTAAACAGGCGGAGGTGCTTGAAGCTGAGGGTCACAAGCAGGCGCAAGTTCTCAAGGCTGAAGGTCTTCGCCAATCAGCATTTTTGCAGTCCGAGGCGCGTGAACGCGAAGCTGAAGCCGAAGCAAAAGCTACGCACATGGTGTCCCAGGCAATTGCCAAGGGGGATATTCAGGCGGTCAATTATTTTGTTGCCCAGAAGTATATTGAAGCCTTGGGTAAAGTGGCATCGGCAGAGAACAGCAAGGTGATTATGATGCCTCTGGAAGCATCGCAAATTATAGGTTCTGTGGCCGGCATTGGTGAATTATTCAAAAGCGTCGGACCTGTAGACGCCGCGCTGCCAACTAAGGAGTGACAATGCAGGTTGCGTATGAAATAACATTCTGGCACTGGACTGCATTGTGCTTATTGTTACTCATTGTCGAGATGTCAGGGGCTGGAGGCTATTTGCTCTGGATTGGCATTGCCGCCGGTATCACTGGCGGGTTGCTGTTTTTAGCTCCTGAGTTGAGTTGGCAAATACAGGTAATA
>ERZ724517.1757-NODE-1757-length-11740-cov-3.322122_pt1 | contig 11740 bp, 2 predicted proteins | sample MGYA00376050_ERZ724517 | MGnify/ENA primary metagenome ERZ724517 (study PRJEB28724, sample SAMN07190886) | activated sludge metagenome | isolation source: activated sludge of sewage treatment plant in Hong Hong | place: USA: Christiansburg, Virginia | collected... | reverse complement strand
CAGAGGCGTTGGCGGGTTTGTATGGAGTGGTATTGGATGCCGGGCGCCCGGTGCAGGTGCGCACCTTTCACAGTTGGTTCGCGGCCTTGCTGCGCAATGCCCCGCTGCAAGTGCTGCAAAGCCTAGGCCTGCCGGCCAACTACGATTTGCTGGAAGATGACAGCGACGCGGTGGCCGCCGTGTGGCGCCGCTTCTATGGCGAGGTGGCGCAAACCCCCGAGGCCCGCACCGATTACGAAGCCGCCGTAGCCACCCACGGTCGCTTCCAGACCCAAAAGGCCTTGTTGTCCGCTTTGGCCAAAAGGGTTGAATTTGGCCTTGCCGACAAGGCGGGCATGGTGGAGACATCGGTTCTGCACTTCGGTGCGCAGTTCCCAGCCTTTGCCGCTTATGCGCAGCCCGATGACGCCCTGGCTGACGACGCCATGCGCAACACCCTGTGGGCCGCTGCAAGGGCCCTGGGCCAAGCCAGCGCGCCGACCTTCTCGGCCAAGGGCGCGGCACTGGAGCTCGCGCTCACCACCCACGACGCTGCAGGCGTGCTGGACGCGCTGCTCACCCAAAAGAACGAGCCCCGCAAGTTTGGCGAAAAAGTGGTGGGCATTGCCTTGGTGCGTGAAGCCCAGACACTTGCGCAAGACCTGCTGGCCGCGCGCGATCAGCATGAGGCCTGGCAGCACCACCAACGCATGGCGCGCCTGACCCGGCGGTTGATTGAGGCCTTTAGCCAGCTCAAGCGCGAGCGCAGTTGGGTGGATATGAACGATGTGGAAAGTGCCGCCCGAGTGATGCTGTCGGACGACGTGCTCAGCGGCTGGGTGCAAGAGCGGCTGGATGCGCGTGTGCGCCACCTGCTGATTGATGAATTCCAGGACACCAACCCCCTGCAATGGCAGGCCTTGCGCCATTGGCTATCGGGCTATGCGGGGGCCGGCAGTGGCACGGGCAGCGCGGCGGGTGGCCCGCCCAGCGTGTTCATTGTGGGCGACCCCAAGCAAAGCATTTACCGTTTCCGGCGGGCCGAGCCCCAGGTGTTTCTGGCGGCGCAGCAATTTGTGGTGGAGGGGCTGGCGGGGGACTTGCTCAGTTGTGACCACACGCACCGCAATGCCCCGGCTCTGATGGCTGTGGTGAATGCCGTGATGGGCGCAGCGCAAACAGAGGGGGCCTACAGCGGCTTTCGCCCCCACACCACCGAATCTACGGCAGACGGCGGCGTGGCCTGCCTGCCCGCCATTGCTCGCGCACTGCGCCCCGGTGGCGACGCGGCCGATCCCATGGCCTGGCGCGACACGCTGACCACGCCGCGCGATCAACCCGAAGACAGCCTGCGCGCGATGGAGGCCCGTCAGGCTGCGCACTGGGTGGCCGGGTTGTTGGCCGATGGCCGACGGCCCGCCGACTTGCTGGTCTTGGCCCGCAAACGCGATCGCCTGAGCGCCTTGCAAGAAGAACTGCGCCACCGGCATATCCCCGCACAACAGCCCGAGAAAAACGATCTGGCTGATGCACCCGAAGTGCAAGACCTCATCGCCCTGGTGGATGCCCTGGTGTCGCCCGCCCACGACTTGTCGTTGGCGAGGGCCCTCAAGTCGCCGCTGTTTGGCGTGGACGATGAAGACCTGGTCTGCCTGGCACAACGCCAGCGCGAGGCCGCAGCCTCTGGCGGCGGCGGGCCGCAACGCCAAAGCTGGTTGGATCTTCTGCAAAAAAACGATCAACTGACAGCCCCGCTGCAGGGGCTGGGCGCAACACTCACACGTTGGGCCGCATGGCTGGGCAGCTTGCCACCCCACGACGCCTTGGCCGCGATTTACCACGATGGCGATGTGCTGGCCCGGTTTGCTGCGGCAGCCCCGGCGGCCCAACGTGCAGGCGTGCTGGCCAATGTGCGCGCCTTGCTGGGCGCGGCTCTGCAGGTGGATGGCGGGCGGTTTCTCACGCCTTATGCCTTGGTCCGGGCCCTGAGGGGGCGTGGTGCGGGGGGGGCGGGCGGCGCACGCGCTCCAGTGGTGGCCGATGCCAATGCGGTGCGCTTGCTCACCATCCACGGTGCCAAAGGTTTGGAGGCCCCGGTGGTGTTGATGCTGGACACCGATGCCGCATCGCCACGTGCCGACACCATGGGAGTACTGGTGGACTGGCCAGGTGAGTCAGACGTGCCGCAGCGCTTTGCTTTTTTGGCCAGCGAAACCCGTCCACCGGCCTGCTGCCAACTTGCGCTGGCTGCCGAGCAGCAGGCACGGGGGCGCGAAGAGCTCAATGCCCTTTATGTGGCGATGACGCGTGCACGCGGCCACCTGGTGTTGTCGTCGGTAGAGCCGCACCATGCAGCGCCCGACAGCTGGTGGCAGCGCCTTTTGCCCCATGCGGCCATGTTGCCCACGCCGCCACTTGACCTGACAGATGCAACAGATCAAAGCGCTGAAAGTGCCCCCTTGCTGTTGCCCACCGTGCCCCGGCCGAAAGCAGATGGGGTGAACAGCGGGCCAGACGCGGTAGACGCTGACGCAGCAGCAGAAAAAATGCCAGACTCCGCAGCCTCAAAGGTAGGGCAAGCCATGCACCGCTTGCTGGAATGGGCGCAGCCGCGTGCGGCATGCAGTGCCGCCCAAGTGGCTGCGGTGACGCGCGAATTTGGCCTGGTGCCCTCACAGGCGCAAGCCGCAAGTGCCGCCGCACTCGCCATATTGCGGGGCGAGGGCGCCTGGGCCTGGCAAGAGCAACATATCGACTGGCAGGGCAACGAAGTGGGCCTGAGCCACGACGGCAAAATGCTGCGCCTGGACCGCCTGGTGCGTCGGCGCGACACCGGTGCCTGGTGGGTGCTGGACTACAAATCTGCTGCAGCGCCTGAACGCCAGGCCGAGCAGCGCGCGCAGCTGCAAACCTATGTGAAGGCAGTGCAAACTGCTTACCCCGGCGTGCCCGTGTGTGCCGCTTTTTTGACGGCGACCGGCAAACTGGTCGGCATGGAGTAAACAACAAGACATGACCCACAACAACATGAATAAAACAGCTCTGGTCATAGGTGCGGGCCCGGCGGGCCTGATGGCAGCCGAGGTGCTGCTGCAGGCAGGGTGGGAGGTGGCTGTGTACGATGCCATGCCCTCCGTGGGCCGCAAGTTTTTGCTGGCGGGCAAAGGGGGCATGAATCTCACCCATTCCGAGCCCCTGAACGTGTTCGAAACCCGCTATGGCGACCGCCAGCCCCAGCTCGCGCGCATGCTCCAACACTTTGGCCCCGCGCAACTGCGCGACTGGGTGCAGGCCTTGGGCTTCAGCACCTTTGTGGGCAGCTCGGGCCGCGTCTTCCCCACCGACATGAAGGCCGCACCCCTGCTGCGCGCTTGGCTGCACCGCCTTCGCGAAGCCGGGCTGCGCTTGCATATGCGCCACCGTTGGACAGGTTGGGCGGGATCAACAGAGGGCGATACGGCGACCAGCCTGACGCCGAGCCCAACGCCTACACAAGGCCTGCGCTTCGACACGCCCCAAGGCCCTGTCACCTGCGGGGCCGAAGCTGTGGTGCTGGCCCTGGGCGGCGCCAGTTGGGCGCGTTTGGGATCTGACGGCGCTTGGGCGCCTTGGTTGGCAGGCCAAGGTGTGGCAGTGGCCCCGCTGCGCCCCAGCAACTGCGGCTTTGACCTGCAGGGCGGTTGGAGCGAGCATTTTTCCAGTCGCTTTGCGGGCATGCCTTTCAAATCGGTGGCCTTGCGCGCGGTGGATGCGCAGGGCAACGGCTTTCAGCGCAAAGGCGAATTTGTGGCTACCGCCACGGGCGTGGAAGGCAGCTTGGTCTATGCGGCATCAGCCCTGTTGCGTGACGAAATCACCGCCCATGGCCAGGCCACTTTTCACCTCGATTTGCTGCCCGACAAAACGCCCGGGCAAGTGCTGGCCGAAGTGCGCTATCCGCGCGGCGCCCGATCGCTCAGCAGCCACCTCAAAAGCCGCTTGCATCTGGACGGCATCAAGATGGCGCTGCTGTACGAAAAGCTCAGCAAAGCCGCCATGGCCGACCCTGAGCAACTGGCCGCTGCCATCAAGGGTTTGCCCCTGACTCTCGCTGCGGCAAGACCGGTGGATGAAGCCATCAGTACGGCAGGCGGTGTGCGTTTTGACGCACTGACGGACGGCCTGATGCTCAAGAACATGCCCGGTGTGTTTTGTGCAGGCGAGATGCTTGATTGGGAAGCCCCTACGGGTGGCTACCTGCTGACGGCTTGTTTTGCAACCGGGGTGATGGCGGGGCAGGGCGTGGCGGAGTGGGCGAAAGGCTAATGCGCCGCTCACCGATTGTTCTGCGTTCCCTCGCGGTCGCGCGGGTCAAGCAGCGCTTGTTGAGCACCTCATTCCCCCGTGCGCAAATGGCTTTGATTGTGTTGCTCACGGGTGGCTTTGGGTTCCTGAGTTCGGTCGCCCTGCTCAGGCTGGGCGTCGATAGCATGGCGCTTCGGTATCCGTTGGCGCTGGGCTTGGCGTATGTGTTCTTTCTTTTCCTCATCTGGCTGTGGCTCCGTACGAACGCCAGTGACTACATCGACATTCCCGACGTGTACGGGCTAGAGCCCAGCCAACGTTCAACCGGCCCGCTTGCTGAGTTCACGAGTGGCGGGGGTGGTGATTTCGGCGGTGGCGGTGCTTCGGCGTCGTTTGATGGCCCGTCCTTCAATGTGGGCGGCACCGACGACTTGTCGTTGGGTTCTGCCCGCGAGGCATTGGGTTCGGTCGCAGAGGCGGATGAGCTTGCCATACCGCTTTTGGCGATTGTGTTTGCGGTGGGTTTGGCTGTGGCGTCGCTCTATATCGTCTACATTGCGCCTCTGCTTTTTGCGGAGATCCTCGTCGATGCGGCGCTCTCGTATGCGCTGTTTCGTTACCTTCGCGGGCAAGACCCCGAGCACTGGTTGGCCAGCACATTCCGCCGCACAGCGGTTCCTTTTGCAGTCACTGCGCTTTTCTTGTGCGTCACCGGCGCTGCAATGTCGGCCTATGCCCCAGGTGCAAAGTCGATTGGCCAAGTCGTGAAACACGCGAGCACGGTGCGATTGACAAAATGACGTTTCGCGCAGTGGCCATCCCTTTCATGCTGCTGCCTGCGTGAGCCTCCCCCCCCAACAAGGCTCATGGCGTAGTGCCAATTAGGTAAAAAATCCTCAAATGCCCCCCGCAATGCAGGGGGTGGCACTTATCTTGCGACAAATTCACTTGGCCTAAGGGGCTTGCTGCGCTATAACAGAATTTGGCCAGTACCGTGCCAACCTTTACTTACAATGTGCCATGCCTAACCCTCGATCAGACCGGCGTTTTGCGTCGGCACACCGCGCCGTAGCCGCCAGTCCCGCCGTCAGTGGGCATCGTCCCGTGGCCTTGGTGATTTCATTGGCCGCGTGTTTTTCCAGCCCAGGGGTGTGGGCGCAGGCCACAGGCATGCAGGCCGTTCACGGGGCTGCCACCGTCAGTACGCAGGGCAATCTCACGACCATCACGACCCAGAACGGTGCAGGCAGCGCGCACAGCGCACTGAACTGGCAGAGTTTCGGTGTGGCCGCGGGTTCCACTACCCAGTTTTTGCAACCCAGTGCCACCAGCACGAGCATCAACCGTGTGTTGGGCAACAACCCCAGCGCGATTTTCGGCAATCTCAGTTCCAACGGCAGGTTGGTTTTGGTCAATCCGTCCGGCATTGCAGTAGGCGCTGGGGCTGTAGTCGATACCGCTGGTTTCACGGCCAGCACCTTGGGCATGACGCAATCCGATGCGGTGGCAGGGCGCTTGCGCTTTGGCAGTGCAGGGGCTGTGGGTGCCGCCGCTGGGTTGAGCGTTGACGGGCGAATTCTGGCCCGCAGCGGCGATATCGTATTGATTGCGCCGCATGTGCAAGCTGGTGCGGCCGCCCTGATTGAATCCCCGAATGGCGCCACAGTATTGGCAGCAGGGCAAAAACTTGAACTCACTGGGCGCGGCCTTGAAGGTATCCATCTGGAGTTGCAGGCCCCCGACAACCAGGCTATCAATTTGGGCCATTTGAGTGGCGATGCGGTGGGTGTGTTTGCAGGCACGCTTAAACACAGCGGCCAGATCAGTGCACAGGCGGTTTCGGTGCAGGGTGGCAAGGTCGTACTGCAGGCCGCAGGCGATACGCTTGTCAGCGGCAGCATCAAGGCGTCGGCACTGGACGCCAAGGGCGGCAATATCGACGTGCTGGGCCAGCGCGTGGCCTTGCAGGCGGGCGCGTCACTTGACGCCTCGGGCGCTGCAGGTGGCGGCAACGTGCGGGTGGGTGGAGACTTTCAAGGGCGCAATCCCGATGTCGTCAATGCCACGCAAACCCATTTTGACCGCGACGCAACCATCCGTGCCGACGCCACCGAGTCCGGCCAGGGAGGCCGCGTCATTGTGTGGGCGGACGATCAAACACGGGGCGACGGCACCATCAGCGCGCGCGGTGGCGCCCTGGGGGGTGACGGCGGTTTTGTCGAGGTGTCGGGCAAGCACCGGTTGGCTTTCAACGCCACAGTAGATACACGCGCTCCTCTGGGCAAAACCGGCACCTTGATGTTGGACCCTGACGACATCACGATCACGTCGGGCCCCGTTGACAGTTACACGGCGCCGGTGATGTTCGCCGATGCGCCCGCCACACTGGATTTGGATGTGTCCACCATCGACAGCGCCACAAGCAACGTGGTGCTGCAGGCCAACAACGACATCAACATCAACGCGTCTGTCAATATTGGGCTCGCTGGTATCGGGTTTTCAGCGGAGGCGGGTGGCTATGTCAATGTCAACCAGTCCATCACCACCAATGGGGGGGCGGTCAGCCTGACCGCGGGGGCTGCAGGCGCCGCGCCAGCGCCGTCAGAGGGCGCTTTGTATGTCAACGGCGCCATCAACACCAATGGCGGCAATATTTCGCTCCACTCTAATTTGTCGGATGTGGGGGGCAATGCCACTTACATTGCGGCACCTTTGAATGCGGGCACAGGCGCTGTCAATATCTCAGGGCAGCGCGTCGATGTGGTGGGCACGGCTGCCCTGATTGAAGGACAAACAATCAACATCAACACGACAGCGGCTAACGGCAACATCTCAATTGAGGGGGTCACACTCAACTCAGTCAATGGCCTGTGGATAGCCGCGACGGGCGCGGAGTCGGATGTGACGGTGTCGGATTCGACACTGACCGTCTCCGGCGCAGGCGATCTGCAACTCATTGCGGAACAAGGCAGTGTGGATGCGACTTCGGTCATGGCCAGTGCGAGCAGCGGCGACATCCTCATCAGCGGCGGTGCTACGTCGGCAGCACAGTATGGCAGCGGAGTTTACCTGTCAGGCGGATCGTTCATTGCGTCTGGGGCTGTAACTATCGATGGCAGCACCATTCAGAGTTACGCCAACGGTGTAGAAATTTCAGACGACATCACGCTGTCCAGCTCGGCCGGTACGAGCATCCTTGGCCTGTCCCTGGCGCCATCGGACGCAGGCAATGGGGTACGTATTTCGATTGGCGACGGGTTTGTGGGCCTGACAGGTTCCGGTGCGCTCATCGCCATCGGACAAACCAATGGAAATTATTCGGGTGTCAGTGTTTACGACACCATCAACCGCACCGGTGGGGACATCGTGCTGCAAGGTTCGGCGGTGGGCAGTGGTGGCAACGCTGTGGACATCAGTTACAGCGACATTTACTCCAACGGCAGTGACGTCATCATTGAGGGCACGGGAGGCAATGGCGCGTCCGTGAGTATAGGTGGCTCTTTCATCGACAGTGGTGGCGGCAATGTGGACGTGACTGGTGGGCACGCAGGGGAGGCCAACTATGGCGTCAGCCTGATCGACTCTTCCACCATCCACGCGGGTGCCGGCAATCTGACAGTTTCAGGTACAAGCCAGGCTAAAGGCGTGTTCATCGAGAGCTTCTCGGGTGGCATGACCTACAGCGGCGCCAATGTGGCTATCACCGGCACAACCTCTGCGGGCAGCGGCTACCCCGCCGTATACATCGACAATGAGACCCTATCGGCGACCAACTCACTGAACATCACCGCCAACAATGGCGACCTGGTGGTGTATGGCGGCACCATCAGTACCAGTGGCTCTGGCGGGCTCACGCTGCGTGCCACAGGGGGCTCGCCGCTACCTGCCCGCATCGATATCGACAGCAGCAGTTTTGTCGGCAACGTCGGCGGTGGCACCAGCGAGGTCAAGCTGATCGCTGACCGCCTGGAATTGGGGGGTGCGATCAGCTCGGGCGCAGGTGCCCGAACGGTCATCCACTCCAACAGCACCAACCGCGCTGTGTCTTTGGGTGGGACGGACGAAGACGGTACGCTTAACTTGACCAGTGCCGAACTGGATCAAATCTACGCCAGCGCACTGGTGATTGGCTGGAATGACCAAGCCGGGGGCATCTCGATTGACGGTGCTGTGGCACCTTCACAGCTGACCACGCTAAGCCTTATCAACAATCAGCTCAGCGGTCCGGGCATTTCGCAAGTGGCGCCGCTGACAATTGCCAACCTGAATGTGGATGCCAGAACGGTCAGCCTTAGCGACAACACCAACCAGATATCGTTGGTGAGTGGGCGGTACTACGCGGGCAGTTTGGATGTGCGCAGCAGCACGGGCATGAGCGTGGGCACAGTCGACGGCGTTGCAGGCATTGTGGGCAGCACGACCGGCAGCCTGTTCGTGCAGGCGGGTGGGCTATTGGCGGTCGACAACAATATTTCCGCTTCGTCCGGGCCGATGACGTTGATTGGAGACACCATTGTCTTGGCGAGCGGCACCACTATTCAGGGGAGCGCTGCGACGCTGGATGCTTTGGGCACTGGCACGTTGAACCTGGGGCTGGGCGCAGTGAACGCGTCGTCGATCACGGTGCGAAACGCGGCAGCGGTAACGTTGGGCAACATGTCAGCGAGCAACGGGCTTACCGTGAACAACATTTCAGGGGCTGTGGGGCAGCAAGCAGGCACCTCGGTGGATGTGGGCATGCTGAGCGCAGACTTTGTGTCTGGCGCGTTGGTATTGGACGAAACTGCCAACCAGTTTGCCAGCCTCGGCACCTTGTCGTCGCTGTCGGGTGGACTCGATCTGGTCGACAATACGGGGGGGCTGAACATTGCCGATTCAGTCAGCGCCGGCGGCCCCATCAGCTTGCGCACGGTGGGCGACATCAATCAGTCGGGCTTCATCAACAGTTCTGCCGCAGGTGACGCCATCGTTTTGGCCGCAGGCGGCAACTATCACAACAATGCGGGTGCAAGTGCCCTGAGTGCAGGCAGTGGGCGCTGGATCGTTTATTCCACCTCGCCAGCAGGCAACACTTTTGGTGGCTTGGTTTCTGGCGAAGCTGCGGTGTACAACGCGACCTTTGCAGGCAATGCGCCAGGCACTATTGCCGCAGGCAACCGCTATGTATTTTCGCAGCAGCCCACTGTCACTGTCACGGCCGACACGCAAACGCGCGTCTACGACGGCACGGCAGTGTTCGGCTCGCCGACTTCCACAGTCAGTGGCTTGGTGAATGCTTCAAGCTTTGGGGATGTTTTTTCGCAAGATGCCCTGACAGGATCGCTGGCTATTGTGTCGCCAGACCGCGATGTGGGGGCCTACGCCATCTCGCAAGGCAGCCTCGCTGCACCCGCAGGTTACAGCCTGACCTATGTGCCTGCAAATATGAACATTACCCCAATGGCACTGACCTTGTCTGCCGTGGGCGACAGCCGCGTCTACGATGGGGGGGTAAGTTCAGTGGGTGTGCCCACGCACACCATGCTAGGCGCTGGCGACAGCATTGCCGGATTGACGCAATCCTTTGCCAGCAAAAATGTATTGGGCGCGAATGGCAGTACCCTGCAGGTGGACGCTGGGTACACCGTGCATGATTCCAATGGCGGCGCCAACTACACCATCACCTTGGACACCAGCCCAGGCACGATTACGCCGGCGCCATTGACCGTCAGCACCAACGCTGTCAATCGCACCTATGACGGCACCACCAATGCCTCAGGCAGTGCCGTTGTCACCGGCGGCTCTCTTTTCGGTGGTGATGCACTTGCTGGCGGCAGCTTCGCCTTCGTCAGCAAGAACGTTGGCAGTAACGTCACCGTCAACGTCAGTGGCGTCAGCGTGAGTGACGGCAACGGTGGGGCCAACTACAGCCTCACCCAGGCCCCCAACAACACCAGCAACATCACCCAGGCCGGCATCAACATCACAGGTGTCACCGCCAACAATCGCGTCTATAACGGCACCACCGTGGCCAGCCTGGGTGGCAGTGCCACCGTCACCGGTTTTGGCGGCGATGTAGTGAGCGTGCTGGGCGCAGGCACGGGCAGTTTTGCTGACAAAAACGTGGGTTCGGCCAAAGCCGTCTCTGTCTCGGGCTTTGGCCTCACGGGCGCCGATGCTGGCAACTACGTGGTGCTGCAGCCGACCGGGCTGACGGCTGACGTCACGCCCGCCAACCTGACCATCAGCACCAATGCAGTTAGCCGTGTGTATGACGGCACCACCAATGCGGCTGGCACGGCAGTGGCAGCGGCGGGTACGCTGTTCGCTGGCGACACCCTCAGTGGCGGCACTTTTGCCTTCGCTGACCGCAATAAAGGCATCAACATCCCCATCAATGTCAGTGCGGTAACGCTGAACGACGGCAATGGTGGCGCCAAATACAACGTCAGCTACGCCCCCAACCTGGGAGGCATCATCAGCCAGCGCACGCTGTCCACGTGGAACGGTCTGGCGGGCGATGGTCTGTGGAGTTCAGCAGGCAACTGGGACGCCTTGCCCGATGCGTCCAACGTGCTGGATGTGAATATTCCCGTGGGGGCATCTGTGGCCTATGACCTGCCGGGCACCACAAACCTGCAAACTCTCAACAGCAGTGGTGACCTGACCATGGCCAATGGCAATTTGTCCATTGGCAGTGCCCTGAACGCCCTAAGCTTCAGCCAAAGTGCAGGCAACCTCAACGGAGGCGGCTCACTCAATGTGGGCGGGAGCTTCAGTCAAACTGGTGGAGTTATCAATCTGGGCGGCTCAGTGGCCATTGCCCAGACCAGTGGCAACTTGGTCGTAGGGACCATCATCGCGTCGGGAATCACTTTGGCAGCCAATGCCGGGAATATCGCACAGGGAGGGTACCTTTCAAGCACGGGCTTGGTGACGGCCCAGTCGCAATCGGGCATTGCGCTCACCCATGCAGGCAACCAGTTCAACAGCTTCGCTGGCAACGTCACGGGAACAGGCCATATCGACCTGACCAACACCGGCGCGCTGGACCTGGTGCAGCTGACTACCGCCGACGGCGGTATCACGGTAAACAATACCGGGGGCGTGGTCACCCAGGGGGCGGTGAACGCCACTGGAGGCCAGGTTTCCATCACTGCCAACAGCCCACTGACGGTGGGCGCTGGCGGGGTGTCGGCCACGGGCAACATCAACTTGGCCGCAACCAACATGACCAGCACCGGCAACATGGTGCTCAACGGCAGTGTGAACTCCAGTGGGGGCAGTGTGACCATGAACGCCGCCAACGACCTCACGCAGAACGGCGCAGTGGCGGGCGCCACAGGCATCTCCGCGACCGCGGGCAACACCATCAGTTTTGGCGGGTCGGCCTCGAGCATGGGTGCGCCCCAGTCCTATATGGCCGGTGGCTCGCCAGTGTCGGCTCCTGGGTCACCCGCACCCGCACCCACGCCTCCGGCACCACCAGCGCCTATAC
>ERZ724517.1754-NODE-1754-length-11747-cov-5.537718_pt1 | contig 11747 bp, 10 predicted proteins | sample MGYA00376050_ERZ724517 | MGnify/ENA primary metagenome ERZ724517 (study PRJEB28724, sample SAMN07190886) | activated sludge metagenome | isolation source: activated sludge of sewage treatment plant in Hong Hong | place: USA: Christiansburg, Virginia | collected... | reverse complement strand
TTTTTTTGCCCTTAAACTTTGAAATACAAAGTACTTTTAAAATAAATATATAAAATAGAAACCATGAAATAGCCAAGTTTCCAAAAGGCAAACACAAAAAAGAAAATTGGCTATACCATATGACAACTAAAAAAAATAAATTATACATATGAAAACAGAAATCAAAAAAATCAGACAAGTTGTTTTAGTGTTTATTGTATTATTAGTGTTAAGCGGAGTCACGGCTTTTCCATTAGTAACGGAAGTCAATTGGATGGTCGCTAACATTCAATCGTTCCCCACTTTTTTTCATGTGTGGATTTATAAGGTTTATGATGCCGTTCATGCAACGCCTTCTATTGTATTGTATGGCACCGATTGGTTAGCCTTTGCACACATTATCATTTCTTTATTTTTTGTTGGGGTTTACCAAGACCCAATCAGAAATAAATTTAGTATTAATGTTGCTATTGCTGCTTGTGTGGCAGTTTTTCCTTTAGCCTTTATTTGCGGACCAATTCGTGATATTCCTTTCTATCACCAAATTATTGATTGTTGCTTTGGGTTGTTGGGATTGATTCCACTGTTCTATATCAAAAACAAGATTAAGCAATTAGAAAAGGGGGTTCCCGCAAATCTCGCAGATGCCGCAGATTTAAGAACAGTATAAAATCAACCTAACTAAACACTTAAAATAAATCCCTGCAAATCTTGCGCATTAATATAGATTAAAAATCAGCGATAATCCGCGCCATCTGCGGGACGAAAAAATAAATATGAAAACAATAAACAAACAACCGAAAACCATCATCGATTATGCGTTTTGGATACATCATAAAACATCCTCTTGGGTAGCAGGAATGATAGGTCCCATGGTATTTAATTTTGGTTCAAAGGATAAGAACTGGAATATCAGCACAGCTCAATTGCTTCAATATCCTGAAGGAAGTCTAGGTAAAACCTTGGGAGAATTTTTAAAGCAACATGAAGTGGAACTATTAGCAGGAGCAGAGTACCACGATATTCATCACATCTTGTTTGATTATTCTATTTCATTTAAAGACGAAGTAGCCTTACAGTTTTTTTTACATGGCAATGGTAATAAATCTATTGCTTCTGTTAGCACACGCATTGGTGCTTGGTGTTTGTTACCAACCGAATGGAAATACTTAAAAGCCGCTTACGAAAGAGGAAAAACATGCAAAGATATTTCATCCATCAATTTTAAATCCATGTTAGATCAAGATTTAACGAAAGTAAAAGCTTCTCTATTTGCGTGAGGGATGCAAGCGAAAATCCTTTTACGAACGAAGTGAAGTGAAAGATTGCAGCGACATCCCGTTCCAGCTTCCACTGGACACGCCCAAATAAGAAAATAAAAAATGACAGAAGTAACTGATAGCGACATACTCACCGTACTTTTTATAGCGATTTGTTTAGCTATTTTATTAATAGCGGTATTGACGCTAATCATATCTCTGCTCTATAACTTTTTCAAATACATATTTAAAACAATAACCAAAATAATATACCATGAAAAAAAATGATTATTTATTGCTAGTAGCCACAGGTGCTTATAGCTTTTTATTTTACCAACAAAATGCAGGAATTAATTTCTTGTTATTCAATATCGTGTTGTTGGTGGTGTTAATTCTCAAGAATGTGAATTTGCTCAAAAACAGAAAATGGATTTGGAGTGCTTTGATGTGTTTGATAAGTGCTGTTGCTATTTTTGTGCATTCGAGTGCATTGAGCATTATTGCGAATGTTGCTAGTTTATTATTGTTGTCAGCTGTGTCGTTTAATGTCGCAACCTCTAGTTTGTTTTCGTTTGCGTTTAGTTGTTATTCGGTAGCATCCTGTTTGGTTTATATAGCCATTGATTCCATCAAGCGATTACAACCAAAAACAGATGCGCCTAGCAGTAAAAAAAATCATAAAGTGATAGCAACTGCAGGCGTTTTATTGTTAAGTATTTTGTTTTTCAATATGTATAAAAGTTCTAATCCCTTGTTTGCCGAAAATACCAAGTGGATTAATTTTGATTTCATTAGTTTCAATTGGATTTGTTTTACCATTAGTGGGTTCATTTTAGCTTATGCTTTTTTCTACCACCGAACCATTACACCCATTGAGACTTGGGAAAATAATTTGCCTTTAATAAACACAGAAGCTATCCAAGATGAACAAAACCAAAAACGATTTGAAACGGAACGCTACGCAGGCTTGTTATTGTTTGTATTATTAAATGTGATGTTGGTAGTTTTAAATATCGGGGATATTCAAACCTTATATTTTAACGGAGGCTTGCCAAAAAATGTGACGCATTCTGATTTTGTGCACAGTGGAGTAGGGATTATCATTTTGTCTATTATCATTGCCACCAGTTTAATGATGTATTTATTTAGAAGTGAATTTACATCTACCAAAAATAATAAAGCCTTAATGGCATGTGCCTATTTGTGGATTATTCAAAACGTATTGATGTTATCGTCAACCGCCTTTAGAAACCAAATTTACATTCACGATTTTAATTTTACATACAAGCGTATTGGTGTGTATGTGTGGTTGGTATTAGCAGCCTTTGGTTTATGCGTGTTGTTTTATAAAATTTACAAAAAACAATCTAACTGGTATTTAATTAGAACTAATGTGGCGCTTTGGTTTTCGGTATTGGTCGTATCAAGTACGTTGAATTGGGATAAACTAATTACCAATTACAATATTCAAAACAAACCTTTAGCGCAGGTTGACTTTTATTATTTATTCTCTTTATCAGATGCTAATTTACCTGAGTTGTTGGCTGTTACCAAACGAAAGGATTTTAATTTAGCAGATTCAAGATTAAAGAATTACACAGGTGATTTGGAGAGTAGATATCATACGGAAACATTTGTGCAGCAGTTAAGAGATAAGGTGTATCATTTTATCTCAGATTATAATAACGATTGGAGAAGCTTTGATTTAAGAGACAAGGAAATTGTTGAAAGTATTTATTTAAAATAGTAATTACATGACAGCATTATTTTTAGAATCAAATATGAGTAACGACGGCGATTGGTATTTGCTGATTGGGTTATTACAATTTTTTGTTGGACTGGCTCAAATTATTGGGGCAATTTTTAGAACCATTGTGTCGTTATTTGATAAAACCGACTGTCAAAAATTAGGAATCTATTGGGCAATGGTTTTGGTTTACTTTTCTATTTGGGAACTCTTTCTTTACAATCATTGGAATATTGTGATTTGGATTCCCTTTGCTTGGCTAATTGCTATTTGGTATTGTATGAAAATAGTGTTTCCTAGAGTGGATAGTGTTAATACAAGTATTGATATTAAATAAAAAATAAAAACATGGAAGAGAATTCACCCGCTGGTTATGGAGATTTAATTTTTTCGATAATTGTAGGAATATTTTTATTAGAAATTGCTGTAGGAGCTATTCAAGTATTAGGTGCTTTGATAAGAACGATCATTTGCATCAATAACAAACAAGCGATAGGGAAATTAAAAACCTATTGGATAATGGTAGGCATTTATTTTTTAGTTTTTGCAGGTTTTTATTTTGCTCAGTATCTTGTCATCAGTGCATTCAGTTTAGATACTTTATCAGCTAACGATGATTATCATGAAAGATTTCAATGGTACACGTATTTAATGATTGCTCTTATCTTTTGGGTATTCGCGGCATGGGGCATCGCCATTTGGTATTGCATTAACATTGTTTTTGTGAAACGTAAAAACACAACAGAAATTATTAATCCTTAAACTATATAAAAATGAAATTATCATTCAAACAACTCATTTATTTATTCACGGCTTTTTGCACCAGTTTATTAGTGTATCGCATTTATAAAAGCGAAGGACTCAGTTATATATTTTTAGCGTGGAATTTATTTCTCGCGTTCATACCCTGGTGGATTAGTAATTACTTGAAAAAGGAAGAGAAGTTGAGTATTGTGCATTTGCCTGTATTTATTTTATGGTTATTGTTTTTACCGAACGCTCCATACATCTTAACTGACTTATTTCACTTGAGGCCACGCGCCCCATTTCCGTTATGGTACGATTTAGTGCTAGTATTGTCGTTTGCTTTAATTGGAACACTCGTATTTTTAAAATCATTAAAAGATATGTTTGGTGTTTTGCAAAAGTATGTCAAGCCTACATATTTGGCAATTATTACGCCTTTTATCTTTTGGTTAATTTCCTTTGGTTTGTATTTGGGACGATATCTTCGCTTCAACAGTTGGAATGTGGTCAATCATCCTTTTCAAATAGTTCGTCAAAGCTTTGATATTCTCTTTGAAAAAGATACAATCGGTTTTACCATCATATTTAGTGTGTTTATGTGGTTTTTGTATTACATCACGATGTGTTTTCATCAAAATGAAAAAACGACCTGATTTTTTTGTAAATTTGGTTATAAAACAAACGTTATGTTGAAGTATTTATTTTTTATATGTTTTGTTATTTCTACTCTTAAGTCGAATAGCCAAACGATACCTGCTGTTGAATGTGGCACCGTTGCTAAATCAAGCTGGATAGCTAAGCTGCAAGCTATTAATAATACTAAAGCTTCTGCTTTAAAGACTTCAGATTTGGTTACTATTCCTATACAAATTCATTTGATTGTTAAAGCGAATGGAACAACAAGTTTAACTGTCTCACAAATAAGAAGTGAGCTAGATTCTGTTAATTATTTTTATAATAATTCTAATATGTTTTTTTACGAATGCTTAGCTCCCGAAATTATTTATGATGATTCGTTATTTAATTATGAGTATGATACGGAAGAGAGTATTTTGCTAACTCAGCATTATACAAATGATGTTATCAATATTTATTTTGCAAATACGGCTAGTGTAAGTGGAACACCAGTTTGTGGTTATTCTCAATTTCCTCCAAGTATGGATTACGCAGTGGTTGCCTCAGCTTGCGCAACAAATGGAAGCACCTTAGCGCATGAATTAGGACATTATTTTGGGTTGTTTCATACACACGGTGATATTTCGCAGGGAGAATTAGTTGATGGAAGTAATTGTAGTAGTGATGGAGATTTAATTTGTGATACTCCTGCCGATCCAATTTTGAGTTCTTCAAATGTAAGTACGTCATGCGTTTATACTGGCACGGCAATGGATGCTAATTTTATGCCTTATGCGCCAGATGTTACCAATATTATGAGTTATTCTCGAAAAGTTTGTCGAAACAGTTTTTCATTTGAGCAATATTATGTAATTAATTCAGTGATGTTAAATGAAAGAAGTAATTTATATTGTCAATTTGCTACTTCGGTAAGTGCATTTGATAAAAAGAATTTGCGATTATTTCCTAATCCAGGAACCGATGTTTTATCTGTTGTGTTTTCTGAGAATATTGATTCAGCAAAGATGTGTTTATTTAACACGCTTGGAGAGTGTGTTTATGAAAATTCTTTTTCTGGGAATAGCATTCAGATTAATACTTCAAAATTACCAATGGGTGTTTATTTTTATTCAATTGAGTCCAATGTATTTAAATCAACAGGAAAATGGGTAAAATCTGAGTAACTATGTCTGCTTTTTTAAAATCATTTACATACGCTTTCAAGGGTATTATATTAAGTATAAAAGAACGCAACATGAAAATTCATGTAGGTTGTGCGATTTTATCTATTTTATTTGGCTTTTTATTTAACATTACTATTACCGAATGGTTTGTGATTTTAATTTGTATCGGAGCTGTTCTTGCTCTTGAAATGATTAATACCGCCATTGAGCATCTGGTGGATTTAGTAGAACCCAATTATAATCCAAAAGCAGGCGCCATTAAAGATATAGCTGCGGGCGCTGTGCTTGTTTTTTCTATTATTTCGGCGTTAATTGGAATTATGATATTTGGAAAATATATTCTAGCTTTACTATTCGAAAACTAAATATCATGTCTCAATTTCCAGAAACCGAATTAATTCTTACCAAAGAAAATCGCGTCTATCATATTAATTTAAAAGCCGAAGATATTGCAGATGATGTCATAGTTGTTGGTGACCAGCATCGTGTGGCTCAAATCTCTAAGTTCTTCAGTAAAATCGAATTCAAAACGGAGCATCGCGAGTTTGTAACTCACACAGGTATTTTTAATGGAAAACGTGTTACGGTTTTATCAACTGGTATTGGTACAGATAATATCGATATTGTGATGAATGAATTGGATGCAGCCGTTAATATTAATTTAGAAACAAGGGAGCTAAATCCAACTCACCGTACCTTAAATGTGATTCGATTAGGAACTAGTGGCGCTTTACAAGCTGATATTCCGGTAAACGGAATTGTGGTAAGTTCTCATGGACTAGGTTTAGATGGTTTATTAAACTTTTACGATAACTGGGAAAGTGTATGTGAAAACCCTATTAGTGAGGCTTTCATCAAACATACAGGCTGGAAACCCAATTTGCCTTATCCTTATTGTGTAAAAGCTTCGGATAAATTGATTTCTAAGTTTCAACAAGGTACTCATATTGGGATTACAGCCACTGCACCAGGGTTTTATGGTCCACAAGGGCGACAAATTCGCCTAAAAGCAGCAATGCCTAATTTAAATGAGTTTTTAACCGATTTTAAAATGGGCGAACACCGTATTACGAACTTCGAAATGGAAACTTCGGCATTATATGGTTTAGGAAAGTTATTAAACCACAATTGTTTAACAGCCTGTGTAATTATCGCAAACCGCGTCCGTAAAGAGTTTACCAACGATTACACGAAGAGCGTAGAGATATTAATACAAGAAAGTTTACAACGATTAACAGCCTAATTGTTAAGAAAATATAATTTGCAACTTAAAATAGCTCCGATTCGGGGCTATTTTTGTTTCTGTATGAAATGTTAATCAAGCATTAATAATTAATTAAATTGATTAGCATTCCATACAACCTTGATATAATATCAAAAACCTGTATGAGACCTAAGAAAAACGAAATGAACCTGAAAGAAGTAATTGCCTTAATTACTTTATTAGATGATCCGGATGACGGAATTTATTCTGAGGTAAAAAATAGGTTTATCATATTAGGTCCACCTGCTATTCCACATTTGGAAACGGCTTGGGAAAACAGTTTTGATGCCTTGATGCAAAAACGAATTGAAGGGATTATTCATACCATTCAATTTAAGGCTTTGCAAAACGCATTAAAACATTGGTCAGAAAACGAACAGGATGATTTATTTAAAGGATGTGCCATTATTGCGCGCTACCAATATCCTGATTTAGACGAAAACAAATTAAAAAAACAACTACATCAAATTAAACAAGATGTGTGGTTGGAATTACATGATGATTTAACGGCTATTGAAAAAGTTAAAATCATCAACCATATTTTATTTGAAGTGCATCAGTTTGGCGGAAATATCACCAACTATCATGCTCCTCAAAACTCATTTATCAATGTTGTACTTGAAACCAAAAAAGGAAATCCTGTGATGTTAAGCGTAGTTTACGCATTAATCTGCAAGGAGCTAGCTATTCCTATTTATGGAGTTAATTTACCACAGCATTTTGTGCTAGCATACGTAAATGACTTCGCTAATTTAATTGACCCTTCAGATAAGACATTATCTGATAACATTTTATTTTATGTAAATCCATTCAGTAAAGGATTAATTTTTAATAGAGGAGATGTAGATGCTTTTATCAAACAATTAAATGTAGAGCCTGAAACCAAACACTATTTACCTTGTTCTAACTTAGACATCATTAAACGTATTTTAAATAACTTAATTTATTCTTTTGATAAAATGGGTTATGCTGAGAAAGTTCAGGAATTAAAACAATTAGAGAAGAATTTGTAGTACCGGTTACGTTTATTTTAATTACACAAAAAAAGGAGATATGTTGATCTCCTTTTTTATTTTAATTCTATTTTGGGCGTGTCCCTGCGGGTCGTGCTGTCGCTTCAATCTTTTGTTCGTACCTCACAAAAGGATTTACGCTTGCATCCCTCACGCTGTATTTATGTTTAAGCCTGCGTTAGGGATTGAACGAAAATCCTTTTACGTAACGAAGTGGAGTAAAAGATTGCAGTGAAAGCCCGGCCCGACAACTGGCGGGAACGCCCAAATAATATAAACACTAAGGAATATTGTATTGCACCACATTTTACATATTTACTTGACAACTTTTACTCTAATGCCTTCACTATGACTTGTAAATTCAGGAGAATACATACATTGAATAGTAGTAATACCATTACTAAAATCTCCATAGTGATTAACAACCAAAGGATATTCAAAAACGTAAGTCCCTTTATTTAAGTAAGAGAAGAAAAAGTTAGTAGCCGCATCTCTGGTGCTTTCATAATAACCTAATCCGTCTTGGTATTTATATCCGCTCATCACGTTGGTTGGTTCAAAGCCTGAGGCGCGCATGTCTTTCATGTGCACGTAACTCATGTCTCTATCCACACGTAACTCAATTCTTACTTTTATTTTATCTCCTAGTTTTAGTTTGGTAGTTTCTGTAATTGGTTCAATCACAATACCACTAGCCGTATTTTTTTGTAAGAATAATTGTTTCTTCAATTTTAAAGGGGTTTCGTGTGGTGTAATTTTATCTAACTGCTCAAAGTATTGCCAATACATAGCGCCATAACTTACACCCACATCTTTTTTCTCCACTTTTATTTTACCCATCGTTGCAGGTTTAATGTCTGAACCATTCCACACTTTTTTAAAGTAACCCGTTCCAGGTTCAGCGTTTAAGGATTTATCATTTTTAGGATCCAATTTAATGTCGCCCACAGTAATTTCTACATTAGGTTCTGTTGCTAGCCAATCGGTTCCTTTTAATAATAAAGCATACACGGCATCAGTGGTTGAACGAGTGGTTCCCCAATGTTGAGTTTGTTTACTTTTTACTAACCATGTTTTTAAATCATCTACCGATTTGGTGTCGTTATTAATTTCATCAAAGGCTTCAATCATTAAAGCTTGCATTTCAATTGGAGCTTCGTACCATGAGTAACCATAATTCTCTTTCCAATACATTCCCATTTCTTCGCTATTGATGCTGTTTTCTTTCAATGATTTTAAAATGTCTTTTGGAAGAGTTGCATCTTTATATCGGTGTAAACTTAAAGCAATCATACCTTGCATATAGCGGCTATTTTGCAGCCAGTAGGTTTGCTCTTGTTTTTTATAATAATCAAAATGCTCTTTGTGGCGTTTGTCTATATTAATATCTTGGAAATTACTACGCATATATAAATACTGAATTGCCATATAACTCAAATGATTTTCTGTTTTATATTTTGGATTATATTTTTTAACCCATTCATATTCTTCGCGCATGCGATTATCGCAATACTCCACCGCTTGAGTAATCATGCTCCAAACTTCACCATTTTCTCTGGCTTTAATCACACCTAACTTATCTAAGTGAGAAAAACCAGTCACAATATGTTGAGTAATATACCAATCATCTGGTCCGCCATCAAACCAAACAAAGCCACCATTAGAAGATTGTTTTTTCTTTAATTTTTTAAAGGCTTGAATTTGTTCATTACTCATTTTATTTAAGTCGAATAATAAACCAACTCGTTTTTTATTTTCGGTTTCACTTTTCGATTGTAATACCCAAGGCGTTTCTTCTAATACAAGAGCTTTTAATTCTTGGTTTTTCTCTAGGTTAGATAAAAAAGCATCGGGACTAGAAGTTTTCCAAGCATCAAAAATGGCTTTGATCTTTGGTTTAGAATTAACCACATAAGTCGCTAAGCTGTTGGCGTAATAACGAGCAAAGGTTTGTTCTGCACATTCATAAGGATATTCCATTAAGTAAGGGAGCGCTTGCACCGCATACCAAGCTGGGTTGGCCGTGAACTCTAAGGTGTAAGAATGATTCTTTAAAGTCGTAGAATTGTTATTTTGATTCGTAAACTTTGTGAAATTAAATTCTTTGGTTTGATTGCTTCTAATTGGCATTGGCATGCTCTCTGTCACTAACATTCGATTGGTTAATACAGGCACTGCGGTTTCTTCTCCATCCGTAAAATTATTTGCTTTAGCTACCACTTTATATTTAATTGCCGAGTATCCTTCTGGGATATGTAAATTCCATTCGATAGAAGTACTTAATCCTTTTTTAACGGTGAATTCTCTAAAGCCAATAGTAGGGAAGTTGCCATGCATGGCTTCTATTATGCTGGCAGATATTTCTTTATCGGTTAAGGCATCATATAATTTTAATTCGGCATTACCAGTTAAATCTTTATCTGATAAGTTTGATACTTTACTGATGAAGGTAATGTTATCACCTTCTCTGAAAAAACGAGGTGCATTAGGTTGAACCATCAATTCTTTTTGGGTGATGACTTCTTTTTCAAACTGACCATATTTTAAATCTTTGGTATGAGCAAAGCCCATCACCTTCCATTTCGTTAAACTTTCTGGAACAGTAAATTTAATTTCAACTTCTCCTTTATCATTGGTTTGTAATTGAGGGAAGAAGAAAGCAGTTTCATTAAAGTTAGAACGTGCTTTTACAGCAGATAAATCAGATTGCTTATTTGTTTGTTCTCTTCCACCTTTTCCGTTCATGGATTCACCAGCGGAAATTGTTGTCGCATCTTTATCATCATCTCCATCTAAAAATCTGGCATTTTGATAAGATGTTATATTGCCTTTCTTTTCTGCTTCTTCTTTGTTTTTCATCAACTTAGGAGCGGCAGCACTTTTAGTTTGACCAACAGCCATTTCATCGGCTGATTCGCTAGGAGATGCTTCGATTCTGTCATATAATTCACTTTGAGCATAAGAACGTCCAGGACCTGAGCCAGCGCCTTCTCCATAACCGTAACCATTATAGAATCCTAAACCAAAATAATTCAAGGCATCATATTGGCGTGTAGGTAAAGAATAATAGTCCACAGAAATATTGTTGAGTTCATTTGAATTAACGGTTTGCGAAATTCGTGACGACCAATTTAAACGCGCATAATAACTTTGTAAAATATTTAAATACCAATTGTTTGCTCTAAATGCATCTAAAGAAGCATCGTACATCGTTGCTACCATTTCAGCAGCTGCTTTTTCGCCTTTTTTATCTTTTAAAATTAATTTCCATTCTTCAGCTTGTCCTGGTAGTAATTTATTACGGAAGGTTTCAAACTCAATGTCTAATTTTTTATTGGTGTATGGCACTGTTACAATGCTGCTATGGTAATAAAAGCGATTGTTTTTAATAAAGCTGGTGTGAAATGCAAAATTACCTCTGTGAATTTCTTCTACTTGCAATTCATTGGATTTCATGGAAGCTAGTTCTGTTTTTGAACTAACCAATTTACCTTGATGTTCAAATTCAAATAAATAATTCACATTGCTGTAACCAGAAGCTAAAATATAATTTACCTTCTCTCCAGGCTCAGCCATGGTTTTAGGATAGTAAAACCAATCAGCTGTTTGCTCAGGAATTTCATTATTATTTTTATTAAATACAGTAATGTAGCTAAAGGCTTTAATGTCTTCTCCAAACTTATCTTTACAATTGGCTTCAATCACATATACACCCGGTTTAAATGATTTGAATTCAGCGGATAAATCATAATCCGTTTTTAGTCCAGTATCAAATGCTTTATCTAATACTTTAGTTTCTTTTTCCCATTTGTATTTATTGTTTTCGTCAGCATACAAATCATTCGGGAAAGTTGTGTAGTAGTCTTCTTTAGTTAAGCTATGTCTATCTGCTTGTTGCCATAAACGACTTCTGAAAACTTTGTTTGGTTGTTTTAATTT
>ERZ724517.1752-NODE-1752-length-11762-cov-3.451439_pt1 | contig 11762 bp, 8 predicted proteins | sample MGYA00376050_ERZ724517 | MGnify/ENA primary metagenome ERZ724517 (study PRJEB28724, sample SAMN07190886) | activated sludge metagenome | isolation source: activated sludge of sewage treatment plant in Hong Hong | place: USA: Christiansburg, Virginia | collected... | reverse complement strand
CTCGGGTGCGGTGGGAACAATCGCGATGCCGTTCGTGCCGAGTTGGCTCGCAAGGCGTGCGCGTCGCTGCTGATGGATCGTTTGCGTCATTGTTGGCTGCTCAGGATTCAGGGACCTGGTTGAGTTGCGCCAGCCGCTGCGGCGTGCCGACATCCACCCAGGCACCAGTGTATCGCCGGGCGCTGACCATGCACCGGTCTATCGCAGTTCGCAATATCGGCGCCAGCGGCGCCTTGCTGCCTTGTGGATTGCCCGCAACAATGTCGCAGTACGGCAGTGCAAAAAGGGCATGGCGGTACAGGCCGATGGTGCTGTAGGTAAGGCGGGGCGTGCCCTGGTTGGTGGCCAGACCCGCATCGCTCAGGCCGAAATCGCCGTCCGGGTTGTGCGAGGGATTTGGCACCAGCCAGATCTGCGCCAGTTTCCCGCTGGCGCGAAAGTCATCCACATCCACCTGGGAAAATTCGAAGCCCGGCACGAATACGTCGCCGGCCAGCACCCAGAACGGGTCTGCCAGTTGTGGCAGGGCTCGCACGATGCCGCCCGCGGTTTCCAGCGCGCCACCAAAATCGCGGCCTTCGTCGGAGTAATGCATCCGGATACCACTGCCGGCCGTCCCGGGAACGGTTTCGCCCTGTGCGCACGAGAGATCGAACCGGTCGCCGAACAGGTTCGCAATCTGCTCGCCCAGCCAGGCGGTATTGACCAGCACATCACGCACCCCGGCGCGGGCCAGTGCTTCGAGCGGCCATTGCATCAAGGGCTTGCCGCGCACCTGCAGCAAGGGTTTGGGGCAAGCATCGGTCAGCGGGCGCATGCGTTCACCGCGACCCGCGGCCAGGATGATGGCGGCGCAACTCATCGATGCACCACCGTAGAGGACTGTCCACAGGGGACTGCAAAAGAGCCAATCATGGTCAGACTTTAGCGCCAATATACGACGCAAACCACCTTGCAGGGCATACTGGCCTGGCCTGGCCCGGGCGCCATCCGGCGCCGCATGCCGGTCCCTCCGCGCGGCCCGCGCAAACGCCGCGCGACAGTGCCGGTTCCGGGCCGACGATAAAATCCGGGGTCCGCGCCCTTTCGGTGCCTGGCACCTTTCCTGATCGCCCCACCATGACTACACCTCAGACAATGGCCAACGCCATTCGCGCACTGGCAATGGATGCCGTGCAACAAGCCAACTCCGGCCATCCCGGGGCACCGATGGGCATGGCAGACATGGCAGTGGCCTTGTGGGGCCCAAAAGGCGAGGGCGATCTGCCGGCCGGCCATCTGAAACACAACCCGCGCAATCCACACTGGTTTGACCGCGATCGTTTCGTGTTGTCCAACGGACATGCGTCGATGTTGCTGTACTCGCTGCTCAATCTCACCGGTTATGACCTGCCGATGAAGGAGCTGAAGAATTTCCGCCAGCTGCACAGCAAGACCGCCGGCCATCCCGAGCACGGCGTCACGCCGGGCGTGGAAACCACGACGGGTCCGCTGGGCCAGGGACTTGCCAATGCCGTGGGCATGGCGCTGGCCGAGAAGCTGCTGGCCAGCGAGTTCAATCGGGCAGACCATGCCGTGGTCGACCACCGCACCTATGTGTTCCTGGGCGACGGCTGCCTGATGGAAGGCATCAGCCACGAAGCCGCGGCGCTGGCCGGCGCCTGGAAGCTCAACAAGCTGGTGGCGCTGTACGACGACAACGGCATTTCCATTGACGGACAGGTCGCGCCCTGGTTCATCGACAACACCGCCTTGCGTTTCGTGGCCTACGGCTGGAACGTCGTCGGCCCGATCGACGGCCATGACGCCGCCGAGGTGTCCAAGGCCATTGCCGAGGCCCGGACACAGAGCCAGTCGCCAACCCTGATCATCTGCAAGACCCGCATCGGCCAGGGCAGCCCGAACCGCGGCAATACGGCCAAGGCACACGGCGAACCACTGGGCGCGGACGAAATCGCGCTGACCCGCGAGGCGCTGGGCTGGACCGAGCCGCCATTCGTGATCCCGTCGGACGTCTCTGCCGCCTGGGATACCAAGGCCAACGGCAAAGCCGCCGAATCGGCCTGGGACCAGCGTTTTGCTGCCTACAAGGCCGCCTACCCGGAGCTGGCCAAGGAACTGCAGCGCCGCATGAAGGGTGCCTTGCCGCGCAACTTTGCCCAGACCGTGGTCGATACCGTCATCGCGGCCGACCAGAAAGCCGAGACTGTGGCCTCGCGCAAGGCCTCGCAGATCGCACTGGAAGCCTTTACCGCCGCCTTGCCGGAGATGCTGGGCGGCTCCGCCGACCTGACCGGCTCCAACCTGACCAACACCAAGAGCACGCCGAGCCTGCGCTTTGACCTCGACGGCAAGGTCGCGCTGAGTGCGGATAACAACGGCAACATGGTCGGCGGACGCCACATCAACTATGGCGTGCGCGAGTTCGGCATGGCCGCCATCATGAATGGCGTGGCGCTGCACGGTGGCTTCATTCCGTATGGTGGCACCTTCCTGACCTTCAGCGACTACAGCCGCAATGCGGTGCGCATGGCCGCGCTGATGAAACTGCGCGTCGTGCATGTGTTCACCCACGACAGCATCGGCCTGGGTGAAGACGGCCCGACCCACCAGTCGATCGAACACGCCGCCTCGTTGCGGCTGATTCCCAACCTGGACGTGTGGCGTCCCGCTGATACCGCCGAAACCGCGGTGGCCTGGGCTGTCGCGCTGGAGAACACGACGCGTCCCACCGCCATGTTGCTCAGCCGCCAGGGCATCAGTTACGCCCCCAAGGGTGCTTGCCCGGCCGCACCCGATGCCGCCGGCCTGGATGCGATCAGCAAGGGCGCCTATGTTGTGGCCGAACCCACCGAAGTCGGCCTGCGCAAGAAGGCCCAGGCTGTCATCATCGCCACCGGCTCCGAAGTGCAACTGGCACTCAAGGCGCAGGAATTGCTGGCAACGCGCAAGATCGCGGTGCGTGTGGTCTCCATGCCCAGCACGACCACCTTCGACCGCCAGTCGACTTCCTACAAGTCCGAAGTGCTGCCAGCCGGTTTGCCGCGCGTCGCGGTCGAAATGGGCGTTACCGACGGCTGGTGGAAATACGGCTGTGCCGCCGTGGTCGGCATCGACACGTACGGCGAATCGGCACCGGCGTCGGTGCTGTTCAGGCATTTCGGATTCACACCGGAGAACGTCGCGGACACGGTGCAGAAGGTTCTGGCCAAGCGCTGAACGGCGTCTGGCACCCGGTTATCAGGTTTCAACTCACCCAAGGAACAGTCAAATGGCTATCAAGATTGGCATCAACGGCTTCGGCCGCATCGGACGCATGGTGTTTCGGGCCGCAGTGCAGAACTTCAAGGACATTGAAGTGGTCGGCATCAACGATTTGCTCGAACCCGACTACCTGGCCTACATGCTGCAATACGACTCGGTCCATGGCCGCTTCAAGGGCGATGTCTCGGTCGACGGCAACATGCTGGTCGTCAATGGCCGCAAGATCCGCCTGAGCGCCGTCAAGGACCCGGCCGAGCTGAAGTGGAACGAAGTCGGCGCCGATATCGTCATCGAATCGACCGGCCTGTTCCTGACCAAGGAGACCGCGCAGAAGCATATCGATGCCGGTGCCAGGAAGGTCATCATGTCGGCCCCGAGCAAGGACGACACGCCGATGTTCGTGTTCGGCGTCAACGACAAGACCTACAAGGGCCAGGCCATCATCTCCAATGCCTCGTGCACCACCAACTGCCTGGCCCCCCTGGCCAAGGTGCTGCATGACAACTGGGGCATCAAGCGCGGCCTGATGACCACCGTGCATGCGACCACCGCGACGCAGAAAACCGTCGACAGCCCGTCCAACAAGGACTGGCGCGGTGGCCGTGGCATCCTGGAGAACATCATTCCGTCGAGCACCGGCGCAGCCAAGGCCGTCGGCGTGGTGATTCCCGAATTGAACAAGAAACTCACCGGCATGTCGTTCCGCGTGCCCACATCGGACGTGTCGGTGGTCGACCTGACGGTGGAACTGTCCAAGCCGGCAAGCTACGCCGAAATCTGCGCCGCGATGAAGGCCGCGTCCGAGGGCAGCATGAAAGGCGTGATGGGATACACCGAAGACAAGGTGGTGTCGACCGACTTCCGCGGCGAGAGCTGCACCTCGGTGTTCGACGCCGACGCCGGCATGGCGCTGGACAGCACTTTTGTGAAAGTGGTGTCCTGGTACGACAACGAGTGGGGTTATTCCTCCAAGGTGCTGGAAATGGCCCGCGTGGTCGCTGCCTGACCCTGGCTAGAGCGACTGCTCCCAACCCTGGCTTCGCCAGGCCCGGGAGCGTCCAGGCATTTTCTCGATGGCGCCGGGCGGCGCCACAATATGCCAATCACCCGCAACACTTCCGGATTCCCTTGACCCCACCCTCCTCGGCGAACGGCATCCGGTTCCTGTGCGCGGGCGTGTTCGTGTTCTCGCTGCAGGATGCGGTGATCAAGCAGGTCAGCGGCGACTACCCGCTGACGCAGGTGGTGACGATCCGCTGCCTGGTGGCGCTGCCGATCCTGCTGGTGCTGGTGCAGCTTGAGGCCGGCTGGCGCGCCATCTTCTCGCCGCAATTCAAGGCGCTGAGTGCACGCGCCGGCATCATGTTCGTGTCCTACACCGCGTACTACATGGCGTTTCCGGCCATGAACCTGGCCTACGCGGTCGCGCTGTATTTCACCGTGCCGTTGTTCGTCACCGCGCTGGCCGGGCCATTTCTCGGTGAACGGATTGGCTGGAAAGCCTGGCTGGCGCTGGTGGGCGGATTCGCCGGCGTGCTGGTGATCCTGCAACCCGGCAGCGGCTTGTTCGAGTGGGCCGCGCTGTTGTCGCTGCTCGCTGCGCTGATGTATGCCACCTCGATGCTGATGGCTCGCCGACTGGGTACGGCCCAGCCGGCTTCGGTGATGGCGTTCTACCAGAACGGCGCCTTTCTGGCGGGCGCACTGATCATTGGTGCATGTACCCATTGGCTCGGCATCGAGGATGCCGGCCACCCCAGCATTTCCTTCCTGGTGCGGCCCTGGGTCCAGCCAGCGCTGGGTGATGGCCTGCTGATCGCCTCGTGCGGCGTCATCGCGTCGGCCGGCATGGTGCTGCTGACCAACGCCTACCGGATCAGCCAGGCCAACCAGGTGACGCCGTTCGAATACACCGGCATTCTGTGGACCCCGCTGTGGGGTTTCCTGTTTTTCGACGAAGTGCCGCGGCTCACGACGGTGTTCGGCGCCATCCTGATCGCGGGTGCCGGTTTTATTGCTTTGCGCGAAGCGCGAAAATGAACGCCTGGCGGCAATACCGGACCGTCCACCTGCAAGGAACAAGAGACCATGAATGTCATGCAACAGATTCGCTCCGCGTTTGAGCGGCGCGGCCACGAAGGTTATGGTGAAGGTGTAAGCCAGCTCGAGCACGCGATCCAGTGCGCTGCATTTGCGCAGCGCGATGGCGCCCCGCCGGCACTGGTTGCCGCAGCCTACCTGCACGACATCGGCCACCTGCTGCACGATCTGCCGCAGGATATTGCCGACAGCGGCCTCGACACCCAGCATGAATCCACCGGCTCGGCATGGTTGTCGCAGTATTTCGGACCTGAACTGACCGAGCCGGTGCGCATGCATGTGGCCGCCAAGCGCTACCTGGCGGCTACGGAAACAGGCTATTTCGATCTCCTGTCGGACGCCTCCAGGCTTTCGCTCAAACTGCAGGGCGGCCCCATGACACCGGCGCAGGCACAAGCCTTCGAAGCCGAGCCGTTCTTCGCCGATGCCTTGCGGCTGCGGCGCTGGGACGAAGAAGGCAAGATCGAGAACTACCAGGGGCCAAGCCCGGCACATTTCGAATCCATCGTGCAGGCCTGCCTGCGCCACTGACCCCGGAAGGTCGCACACCCGGTTGCCCCGGATCAGGGTCAAGGGTTTTGTGATCTGGCACCATGGTGCCATGACCCGATCGTGCGACCCGCTCCCACCCTTTGTCCAAGCCTTGCTGGAGGCTGCCCGGCATCCTGCGGGTACCACCACGGTCACGCTGGTCGAAACCCACATTTCATGGGTCTTGCTGGCGGACGCGTTCGCCTACAAAGTCAAGAAGCCGCTCAAGCTGCCGTTCCTCGATTTCAGCACTGTCGCATTGCGCAAGCAGGTATGCGACGAAGAGCTGCGGCTGAACCGGCGCTTCGCTCCCGACATCTATATTGACGTCATCACCATCACCGGTGACCCCGCGAACCCGCAGCTCGGTGGCAGCGGCCCGGTGATCGACCATGCAGTGCGAATGTGCCGCTTTGACGAACACGGCCGGCTGGACCGGGTCTGCGCCCGCGGGGAGCTGCGTGCCGCCCACTTGTGCGATCTGGCCGACACGCTGGTCGCGTTCCATGCCGACGCCGCGGTTGCACATGCCGATACACGCTTCGGGTCACCGGCACACATCCTGGCGCCGGCCATCGACAATTTCCGGGACCTGGCGCAGCTGATCCCGAACCCGCACCTGCAGCAACGCCTGGCCAGCCTGCGCGCCTGGACCGAGGCCGAGCACGCAAGGCTCACGCCGCTGATGCGCGAGCGCAAGGCCGGCGGCAAGGTCCGCGAATGCCATGGCGATCTGCATCTGGCCAACATGGTGTTGCTGCATGGGCGCGTGCGCATGTTCGACTGCCTCGAATTCAACGAGGATCTGCGTTGGCTCGACACCGCCAACGAAATCGCCTTCACCTACATCGACCTGCTGGACCACGGTCAGCCAGGATTGGCCAACCGATTCGTCGACGAGGTGCTCAGCCGCAACGGCGACTACGCGGCTGCGCCGCTGTTGCGCTTTTACGCGGTTTACCGCGCACTGGTACGGGCGAAGGTGGCAGCCATCCGGCACGGCCAGACCGCCGACACGCACGACGCGCATGCCGCACACGCCTGTATCACGCAGGCTGAAAAACTGGCCGCGCCGGCACCGCTGCGCCTGATCATCACGCACGGGCTCTCTGGTTGCGGCAAGACCGTGGCCTCCAGCCAAACCCTGCAGCGCGATCCGCATGCACGCACACTGCGGGTGCGCTCGGATGTCGAACGAAAACGCCTGCATGGTTTGGCCCGCTCGGAGCACAGCAGATCGGGCACAGACACCGGCATCTACACCGCCGATGCACATGCCCGGACCTACCAGCGCCTGGCCGATCTGGCCCGCACGGTGATGCAGGCGGGCTGGTCGGTGGTGGTCGACGCCGCGTTCTTGAAGCGCAGCGAACGCGACACGTTTCGCACGCTGGCCCGTGAATACCAGGCGCAATTTGCCATTCTCGCGCCGCAAGCCGATCCCGACGTGTTGCGCGAGCGCATCGTGGCCCGCCAGCGCGCCGGTCAGGATGCCTCCGAGGCCACCGTCGAGGTGCTCGAACGACAGCGCCAATGGATCGAGCCGCTGCAAGACGATGAGCTTGCGCTGCGGCTCGACGTGCCGCAGCATTGATGGCATCCGGCGCGATGGGTCCGCGCCGGTGTGGCAGCCGCTATTGCGGCTTGATGCCTGCGACCTTGATCACCTTGGTCCAGGTATTGATTTCCGATTGCATGAACGCCGCGTACGGCTTGGCACCCTGGCTCGGGATCACGAAGCCGACCGAACCCATGCGCTGCTTGATGGCATCGGACTGCATGATCTGCACCATTGCTGCTTCGAGCTTGTCGACGATCGGTTGCGGCGTGCCCTTGATCGCCGACAGGCCGGACCATGACAAGGCCTCGAAACCCTTGTAGCCGGACTCGGCAATCGTCGGCACCTCCGGGTACAAGGCATTGCGCTGGGCGCTGCTCACGGCCAGCGCGCGCATCTTGCCGGCCTTCACGTGCTGCAGCGCTGCGTCCTGGTTGATGAACATCATCGGAATCGTGCCGGCCAGCAGATCGCTGAGCATCGGGCCGCCGCCACGGTAGGGAATTCCGGTCATGTAGATGCCGGCGGTCTGCTTGAACAGCTCCATCGCCATATGGCCGGATGCCGCATGGGTAAAGCCGTAGTCGAGTTTGCCGGGATTGGCCTTGGCGTAGTCGACCACATCCTTGACCGACTTGAATGGCGTGCCCGGATGCACCACCAGCACGTTGGGGCCCGAGTGGACCTGGGTGATGGGAATGAAGTCGGTCATCGAGTTGTACTTGAGGCTCGGATCCAGGCCGTGCGCCACTGCGTTCTGGCCCACGCCGGTCTGTACCAGCGTGTACCCGTCCGGTGTCATCCTGGCAGCACGTTCGGTACCGACAATGCCCCCGGCCCCGCCGATGTTCTCGACGACGAAGGGTTGCTTGAAATGCTTGCCGAGTTCTTCGGCGATCATCCGGGCCATCACGTCGCTGGTACCGCCTGGCGGGAACGCCACGATGATCTTGACCGGCTTGTTCGGATAGTCGGACTGTGCGAATGCGGTCATGGGCGCGGCCGCGGCAAGCGCCATGCCCATTGCGAGGGCAACGAGGGATCTGCGTTTCATGAATCTGACTCCTGATAGTGGGTGCTGAAAACGGGAACGGGAACAGAAACGGGATGGCGCCACCGTCGGCAGCGCGCGTCGGGTTGCGGCGCGATAGGGCGCGCCACCCACGGGGGATTTGACATCGTGGTGGGCAGGTGCAGCGATTGCGGTGACTCAGGTCACCGGCGCCGGATTGAACAGCACCAGCGCGTTGTGCAGCTTCCAGTGCTCGGCCCAGGTCTTCTTGCCGCTGGCGACCGACAGCAACAGCTGGAACAACTCCCAGCCCATCTGTTCAATCGTCATCTCGCCGGTGGCGATGCGGCCGGCGTCCAGGTCCATCAGGTCGTGCCAGCGCCGCGCCAGCTCGCTGCGGGTTGCGACCTTGATCACCGGAACCTCGGCCAGTCCATACGGGGTGCCGCGCCCGGTGGTGAAGACATGCAGATTGATGCCGGCGGCCAGTTGCAAGGTGCCGCAGATGAAGTCGCTCGCTGGCGTGGCCGCATACAGCAGCCCTTTCTGCAAGGCCCGCTCGCCTGGCGGCACCACACCCATGATCGGCGCGGTACCCGACTTGATGATCGAGCCCATCGCCTTCTCGACGATGTTGGACAGGCCCCCCGCCTTGTTGCCCGGCGTGGTGTTGGCACTGCGGTCCACCTTGCCACGCTCCAGGTAACGGTCGTACCAGTCCATCTCGCGCACCATGGCTTCGGCCACCTCCGGTGTCGCAGCACGCGCCGTGAGCTGGTCGATGCCGTCGCGCACCTCGGTGACCTCGGAGAACATCACCGTGGCCCCGGCGCGGACCAGCAGGTCGGTGGCAAAACCCACCGCAGGATTGGCGGTGACGCCCGAGAATGCATCACTGCCGCCACACTGCACACCGACGACCAGACTGGAGGCCGGGCAGGACTCGCGCCGGCGCTGGTTCAGCCGCTCCAGGTGCACGCGCGCCTGGCGCATGATCGAATCGATCATCGACATGAAGCCGACATGGCCGGCATCCTGCAGGCAGACCACATCGAGTTTTTCGTCCGACGCAGCACCACGCTGGTCGCTGATCGGAATCACGCCCGGCGGCAACAATCGCTCGGGTTGCAGTTTCTCGCAGCCCAGGCTGACCACCATGACCTCGCCACCGAAGTTCGGATTCAGACTGATGTTGCGCAACGTGCGGATCGGAATCACCGCGTCGGGCGCGTCGATCGCCACACCACAACCATAACTGTGCTCGAGTCCCACCACGTCATCGACATGCGGAAAGTTCGGCAGCATTTCGTCCTTGATGCGCCTGACGGCGAAATCGACGACACCTGCGACACATTGCACCGTGGTCGTGATGGCCAGGATGTTGCGGCTGCCCACCGAGCCATCGGCGTTGCGGTAACCCTCGAAGGTATAACCCTCCAGCGGTGGCAGCGGCGGCGGTTTTTCGGTAGCCATCGGCAGCCCGATCAGCGAACGCGCCTGCGGCATCTGCAGCAGCCGCTCATGCACCCAGCTGCCTGCCGGAATGTCGCGCAAGGCCGTGCCGATGACGACGTTGTAACGCCGCACCGCGGCACCGCCGGCGATGTCCACCAGGCTGATCTTGTGGCCTTGCGGCACCTTGTCCAGCAGCCTCAAGCCGTCCGCAAAGACGGTGCCAGCCGGCAGGCCACCGTCGTTGGCGACGATGGCCACGTTGTCGGCCGGGTGCATGGTTATGCGGTGTGGCCTGGACGGAGTGGATTCAGACATCGGAGGAGCCGGTGGGGTGAAAGGACTGCGGGACGCCGCCACTGAAAATGTCCGCGGCAGCGGTGCTCACGATCCTCAGGCCAGCGTGTAGGCGGTCTTGACGGTGGTGAAGAACTCCTGGGCATAACGCCCCTGCTCACGCGAGCCGTAGCTAGAACCCTTGCGCCCGCCAAACGGCACGTGGTAGTCGACACCCGCCGTGGGCAGGTTGACCATCACCATGCCGGCCTGGCTGTGGCGCTTGAAATGGGTGGCATATTTCAGCGAGGTGGTGGCAATGCCGGCCGACAACCCGAAGGGCGTGTTGTTGGCTTCGGCCAGCGCGGCGTCATAACCCTTGACGCGGATGATGCTGGCCACCGGGCCGAACACTTCTTCGCGGTTGATGCGCATGTCGGCACTGGTATCGGTGAACAAGGCCGGCGCCATGTAAAAGCCTTCGGTGTCGCGCTTGAGCGACTCGCCGCCGATCAGCAGCCTGGCGCCTTCCTTCTGCGCAATCGCGACATAGTCGAAATCCTGGGCGAGTTGCGACTTCGACGATACCGGACCGATGTCGATGCCCGCCTGCAACGCGTCGCCGACCTTGAGCGCGGCCATGCGTGCCTGCATCGCATCGATGAATTTCGGGTAGATGCCTTCGGTGACGATCAGCCGGCTCGACGCGGTACAGCGTTGTCCGGTCGAGAAAAACGCACTTTGCACACACAACTCGACGGCCTGGCCCAGCTCGGCATCGTCCAGCACGACCTGCGGGTTCTTGCCGCCCATTTCGAGCTGCACCTTCTTCAGGTTGACAGCGCATTGCTGGGCAATACGCCCACCCACCAGCTGCGAGCCGGTGAAGCTGATCGCATCGATACCCGGATGGTTGACCAGCACGTCACCGACCACGCTGCCGCGACCCATGACCAGGTTGAACACGCCTGCCGGAATACCGCTGCGGCTGATGATGTCGGCAATGGCCCAGGCACAACCCGGTACCAGGTCGGCCGGTTTGAGCACCACGCAATTGCCGTACGCCAGGGCCGGGGCGATCTTCCAGGCCGGGATGGCGATCGGGAAGTTCCACGGCGTGATCAGGCCGATCACGCCCAGCGGCTCGCGCGTCACTTCGACACCGATACCGGGGCGCACCGAGGCCAGGCTCTCGCCGGCCAGGCGCAGGCATTCGCCGGCAAAGAACTTGAAGATGTTGCCCGCCCGTGCCGCCTCGCCGATACCTTCGGCGCGGGTCTTGCCTTCCTCGCGCGATAGCAATGTGCCAAGTTCTTCGCGCCGGGCCAGGATCTCGTTGCCGATCTTGTCCAGCGCATCGGAGCGGGCCTGGATTCCCGAGGTCGACCAGGCCGGGAACGCAGCGCGCGCCGCCTGCACCGCAGCATCCATCTGACCGGCATTGGCCTGTGTGTAGTGGCCCAGCACATCGGCGGTGTTCGACGGATTGACGTTGGGGCTGTAGCTGTCGCCTGCGACCCACTGGCCATTGATGAAGGCATTATTGCAGAGCAGTGACGGCGCTATCGG
>ERZ724517.1749-NODE-1749-length-11766-cov-3.178038_pt1 | contig 11766 bp, 10 predicted proteins | sample MGYA00376050_ERZ724517 | MGnify/ENA primary metagenome ERZ724517 (study PRJEB28724, sample SAMN07190886) | activated sludge metagenome | isolation source: activated sludge of sewage treatment plant in Hong Hong | place: USA: Christiansburg, Virginia | collected... | reverse complement strand
ATGTCACCACCATCACCAACATCGGCATCCTGGGTGGCGCCTTGTGGATCTCGGCCAAAGCTGGTGCGCAGCCGACCAAGCCGCTGGACCGGCAGCAATGGGTGGTCGGCCTGATCGCCGGATTCCTGCTGGGCTACAGCTCGCGGCTTGCGTTCGGCTGTAATGTCGGAGCCATGGTCAGTGGTATTTCCACCGGCAGCCTGCACGGCTGGTTGTGGGTGCCGCTGGCGTTCGCCGGCTCGTTGATCGGTGTGCGCGTTCGGCGCCACTACCGGTATTGAAGGGGATGATGGGCATGGTGTCGACGTCCACACGCCGCTGGCAGCTGGTGTTCTGGCTCGGGTTGCTGGTTTTTCTGGGCTGGGATTGGTCCAGTTCGCCACCGATCGATCTGCGTCAGGAGCCGCCGCTGATCGCGGCGGGGTCTGGCCAGCAGGTCAGTGGTGGCCATTGCTCGATGGCCAAATAGCGCATGCAGGCTGGCCAACCCCGCCATGCGGCGGGGCGGCCGCGACCGGTTTACTTGATCAGGGCGTGGATGCTCTTGAACAGCGGGTGGTCGGCGCTGCGCAGCCATTCAAACGCCACCATCTCGGTCGTGACCAGTTCAGCGCCGTTGCCGGCCAGCCGGTCGTAGGCAGCGTCGCGGTTGCGCTCGGTGCGCGATCCGCAGGCGTCGGTGACGACCCAGACCTCGAACTCCTGCTCGAGCAATTCGAGTGCCGTTTGCAGCAGGCACACATGGGCCTCGCAACCGGCGATGACCACGGTGTTGCGCGACGGCTCGGCGACCGGCACTGCCTTTTGCAGATGTTTGGGCAGGCTGCGGGCGTTGCCGCCGGTGTGGGGCTTGCGCTCGGGCGGACGCAGGCCATCGACCAGTCCATCGGCGCAGGCGCTGAAGGCCATCTTGGAAAAGACGCTGGCGCGGCTCTCGACCAGCACCGCGCCCAGCTCCGGCGCGCTGGCGCCGAGCCTGTCCGGATTCTGCTCGGTGGCCAGCACCGGCACGCGCATGGCCTGCGCCATCCGGGCCAGCCGCACCGCGTTGGCGAGAACCTGCGTGCCGTCGGCGATGGCCGGCATCAGGCGGGTCTGGTAGTCGACCAGCACCAGTTGGCATTCATCGGCATCGAGCAGCATCGGTTTCTCCGTTCGGTCTGGGGCAAAGCGCCGTTGTCCGGCGTTGCGCCATTATCGGTGCCGGTACCTGGCGCCCGCCGTGACGGAGCGCCATCGGGCCGAACGGGGCCGATCAGCGGGCGATGATGTCGCGGTGCATCGGTGCGAGCAATGCAAGCAGACGGTTCTGCGCGCGAAACGGAATGCCACGTGTATCCATGGCCGCTTGAAGCACTTCGACCAACAGGTTGAAGTCGGCCTTGCGAACGCCCATGTCGGCATGCACGGCCTTCATGGAGTCGCCCTCGTATTTGCACGGACCGCCACTGAGGAAGCACACCTGGTCGCGCAATTGCTCCTTGAGATTGGCCGGCTTGGTGTCCTTGAAGAACCTGCCGATGGCCGGATCGGCGAACAACCGATCGACGAAGTCGTTCATCAAGGCCGTGATGCCCGGCTTCTCGCCCAGCGCGATGTACAGCGAGACATCGGCCGGGGTGGAAGTCTGGGCGGCGGACAAGCGCCAGGCAAACGAAGTGCCCGACAGGGCCAGTATGTGTCGTCGGTTGATCATGGGCTGGCAGGATGCGTTGTGGTTGATGTCTCGGTAACCGATGGTTCAGAACGCGAACTGGCCGGAAATGTACAGCCCGCGCTGACGCTTGTACCCGGTTATACCCCGCACGCTGCGCCCAAGATCGACCAGCGCCAGCGTGAGCGAGGTGTTCTTGTTGGGCGCCCAGGCGATGAACAGGTCGCGCCAGTCGTCTTCGCGCAGGGCATTGCCCAGCCCTGCGGCCGCGCCCAGCGCCTGCAGGTTGTCCGGCTTGAAGCGGTATTCGGCGCCGATGGCCAGGTCCTTGCGCAGCAGCCATGCAACGGAAAACTCGGGCTGCAGGCTGTAGCGGTCTTTGCCCGGCGCGCCGGCGCCGAAGCCGAGCAGGCCATTCTGGTTGGCCCGGGTCGCGCGCAGCGTGGCGTTGATCAGCACACTTTCGGCCAGCAACAACTTGGTCGCGCTGACATAAACATCGGTCCCCCGGGTGTCTGCGTCCAGGAAACGAAATACCGATGCCATCGAGCCGGGATGCAGATTCTTGTACTGGAGACCGACCGAGACCTGCGGCAACCAGGTATCGGCATCGAGAACAGCGTCGCCGGCCACGCGCAGTTTCAAACCCACCACATCCATCCGCAGGTGCTGGCCTGCAACGATGCCGAACGGCGCGATGCCGTTGAGCGCGATGGCTGGTGCGGCGTCGAAATCCTGCTGCGCCAGGGACAACTCGAGCCGCTCGTTCCATCCCATGGCCACGCCGTAGCTGGTCAGGCCGTAGTCACGGGTGCGGGCGCGTGTCAGGTACACGGAGGCACCGAGCTCGCCGGCGGTGGCATTGCTGCCGATGATGGCCCAGGGGCTCAGGCCACCGCCGGCTGAGCCTTCGATCGTGCTGACGCCGCCTGTCAGGCGCAATTTTCCGGTGTCCGCATGCGCGGCCAGGCCCGACAGCGCCAGCAGCGCGCTGGCCAGCCAAGCGAGGCATTGGTGGGCAGGACGGATTGCGAAACCGGTGGGTGTGGATTTCATGGGGTCGAGTATGCCAATTGGCCAGATACCGTGCACACAGTGGCGCGACAACTGCGCCATTGTTGGCGGTTCTTGCGCCCGATCGGCATGGCGCGGCGCGGCGCCAAACCGGCGCGTGCGTGCGGTAAGCTTTTCGAATCGCGACTGTGCACCTTGCGGCAGGGATTCCGATACCCTGTACTTTGTCGCAGAAGCCCGCGCTCGTGTATAAGCTCTTTTCCTTGGTGTCTTCGATTCCTACCCATGATGTCTGCGCTGTTCCTCGGTTTGCCCCGCCGTTCATGGGCGTCGTGCTGATGCGGGCCGTCGCGAATGCCTGGGCCATGCTGGGGCTGCTGGCGAGCCTGCCGGTGGCGGCCGGCACGGTGCAGTTTCAGCTGCAGGATGCCGCTGGCAAGCCGCTGGGCGATGCCGTCGTGTTTCTGGAGTCACGCGAGGCCCGTGCGCTGGTCAAGCCGGCGCAAGGCGCCGAAATGGCGCAAAAGGGAAAGCAGTTCGATCCGACGGTCCTGGTCGTCCCGGTCGGCACCTCGGTGGGATTTCCGAACCGCGACACGGTGCGCCACCACGTTTATTCGTTTTCACCCGTCAAGACGTTCGAGCTCAAGCTGTACAGCGGCGTGCCAGCCAATCCGGTGGTTTTCGACAAGATCGGCATTGCGGTGCTGGGTTGCAACATCCATGATGCAATGACCGCCTGGGTCGTGGTGGTCGATACACCGTATTTCGGCCGCAGCACGCCAGCCGGTTCGGTCGCGCTGGCGCAGATTCCACCGGGCAACTACCGACTGCGGCTATGGCACCCGGCGCTGCCCGTCGGAGCGCCTGCCATTGACCAGGCCCTTGTCGTGACAGCCGCCGACCAGAACGTGAGTTATCGATTCACCGGTATCAACGGTCCATGACGACGCGCCGAGTACCGGAATGGGGTTTGTCCTCGCGGATCGTGGCGCTCTCCCTGCTGTTGCTGTTGCTGGTACAGGCGGCGGTTTTCAGCGTCGTGCGCATCAGCATCGAGCAAAGTGCGCGGCGCCAGGTCGCGCAGGAATTGCAGGTCGGCGAACGCGTCTGGCGCCGACTGCTCGACCAGAATGCGCAACAGTTGCGCCAGGGTGCGAGTGTGCTGGCGGCCGATTTCGGCTTCCGCTCGGCGGTCAATACCGGTGACCTGGAGACCATTCGCTCGGCACTGGAGAACAACGGCGCGCGTATTGGTGCCACCATCACGGCGCTGGTGGACACACGGATGGAATTGCGCGCGGTCGGAGAGGCGGTCGATGCCAGCGATCTTGCGCCAGTGCTGGGCGAACTGATGGGGCCGCTGTCGCGCGATGTGCAAGGCAGCCAGGTGGCGCTGGTGCATGGAATTCCGCACCAGTTCGTTCTGGTCCCGATGAAGGCGCCGGTGCTGGTGGGATATGTGTTGATGGGGTTCCCGATCAACCAGAAGCTGGTCGACGACATGCGTGCCATCTCCGACATGCATCTGGCGCTGCTGAGCGACGCAGGCGGCGTCAACGGGCGAATCGTGGCCACGACGCTGCCGCCCGACGCGGCGTTGGCCTTGCAACAACACCTGGGTGATGTGGCGGAACTGCCCAACCATGGGGATCTGCTGATTGCGCGCAGTGTCAAGCTCGACACCGGCGCGGCTGTGGGGGGAGTACGCACCTTGTTGCTGCGCTCGCTCAACGATGTGGTGGCGCCATTCCGGCAGGCGCAGGTGGCGCTGGCCTGGATCACGGCGATGGGAGTCGTGCTGTTCGGCGTCGGCAGCGTTTTTGTCGCACGCCGGGTGACCACGCCCCTGCGTGCGCTGGTGGGGGCTGCGCGCAGGCTCGGTCTGGGCCGGTATGACGTGCCGATGGAGCATATCGAGCGGCGCGACGAAATCGGCGGTCTGGCCAAGGCGTTTGACCAGATGCGGATCGATATCGGCGCGCAACAGGTCGAGATTCGCAGGCTGGCCTACTGGGATCGGTTGACGGGCCTGCCCAATCGCGCTCGCTTTCGCGAGGCCCTGCAACATGAGATTGACCTCCAGGGCGCGGTAGCAGAAATGGGCCGCGGCAGTCTGGCAGTGGTGATGCTGGACATCGATCGGTTCAAGCATGTCAACGACGTGCTGGGATATTCGTTCGGTGACCTGCTGCTGCTGGCTGTGGCGAAGCGACTGACACAACAGGAATTGCGCACTGGAGACATGGTGGCCCGGCTTGGCGGCGACGAATTCGCTGTATTGCTCACGCTCAGTGATGCCCCCAGCGCATTGGCGGTGGCGCAGCGTATCGCCAAGTCGTTCGAAATTCCGCTGGCGTTCGACGACCAGACGGTCGACCTGAGCGCAGGGATCGGCGTGGCCTGCTGGCCCCTGCATGCGGATGACGCCGACACCTTGTTGTCGCGCGCCGAGGTCGCGATGTATGCGGCCAAGAGCAAGACCACCGGCATCCAGCTGTACGATCCGGTGCTCGATTCGTCCAGCACCCAGACCCTGTCCTTGTTGACCGAGTTGCGCCAGGCGATCGACCATGATGAGTTGCGCCTGTTCCTGCAACCCAAGGTCCGCCTCAGTGACAACGCCGTGGTGGCAGCCGAGGCACTGGTGCGCTGGCAACATCCGGTGCGGGGCCTGGTGCCACCGCTGGAATTCATTCCGTTTGCCGAGCAGACCGGCTTCGTGCGCCAGCTGACGCTGTGGGTGTTCGATCGTGCGGCCGCCATTTGTGGCCAGCTCGGTGAGCAGGGGCAGACGCTGCGGCTGTCGATCAACCTGTCCACCCGCGACATGCTCGACGTCGAGCTGCCGGCGCGGCTCGAGCAGATTTTGCAGCGGCACCAGGCGCCAGCCGATGCCTTCTGCCTGGAGATTACCGAGAGCGCGATCATGGACGATCCGCAGCGTGCGCTGGCCACGCTCAATACCTTGTCGCAACGGGGCTTTGCGCTCTCCATCGACGACTTTGGTACCGGGTATTCGTCACTGGCTTATCTCAAGCGGCTGCCGGTCGACGAACTCAAGATCGACAAGTCATTCGTCATGAACATGCAGGACGACGATGACGATGCCAAGATCGTGCGCTCGACCATCGACCTGGCCCACAACCTTGGGTTGACGGTGGTGGCCGAAGGTGTCGAGAATGAAATGATCCTGGACAAGCTGCGTGCGCTGGCCTGCGATGAGGCGCAGGGTTACCACCTGGCCAGACCAATGGCCGCTGATGCATTTCCAGCATGGCGCCAGCGCTGGAGCGAGCAGCAGGCAATGGTGGCTTGAAGGATCGAACCGATGCAATACCGTCCGCTGGGCCGCACCGGCCTGAAGGTTTCATCGCTGGTGCTGGGCACCGACAACCTGGCCAATCCGACGCCCGAGGCCGAGAGCCTGGCAATGCTCGATGCGGCCGTCGCAGGCGGCATCAACCTGATCGATACCAGCAACAGCTACGCCGGTGGCCAGGCCGAGCGGCTGATCGGAAAATGGCTGGTCCAGCGCCAGCGGCGCGACGATGTGCTGATCGCGACCAAGGTTTTTTATCCGACCGGCCCCGGCATCAACGAGCGCGGCTTGAGCCGCAACCATATCGTGAAGGCCTGCGAAGATTCGTTGCGGCGCCTGGGAACCGACTACATCGACCTGTACCAGACGCACAGGCCCGACCCGCAAACGCCGATCGAGGAGACGCTGGCGGCGCTCGACCTGCTGGTGCGACAAGGCAAGGTGCGCTACATCGGAACCAGCACTTCGCCGGCCTGGCAGCTGGCGCAGGCGCAGCATGTCAGCACCGCGTTGGGCTTGGCGCATTTCGTGTCGGAACAGTCGCCGTACAACCTGCTTGAACGGCGTGTCGAAAACGAACTGGTGCCGGCCTGCCAACGGTATGGGCTGGCCTTGTTCACCTGGTCGCCGATGGCCATGGGCATGCTGGCGGGCCGATATGCGGTGGGCCATGCGCCGGCGCAGGACAGCCGCGCGGGATTGCGTGGTGGCATCTATGCTGAAAGGGTTACCGAACGCGCAATCGCGCTGGGTGTCCAGTTCTCCGCGTTGGCGCGCGCACACGGACACGATCCGGCGCAGCTGGCCTACCTGTGGGTGAAAGACCAGGTGGGCGTCACCGCGCCCATCATCGGTCCGCGCACGCTGGCGCAGCTGCAACAGGCGCTGCCGGTCGGTGACATGGCATTGCCCGCTGACATTCGCGTGGCTTGCGACGCGCTGGTGCCTCCCGGAGGCGTAGTGGCAAGTTTCTTCAATTCGGCGGCCTGGATGCGCTGCAAGCATGTCTGACCCGCGCCACAACAGACCCGGCCCGCGCTGCCGGCTGGCTCAATCACCGGTAATGCGGCAGAGCGCAGACCTAGAATGCCAAGCTGATCCAATCAACCAGGCCAAGCATGAAACCACTGCGCATGTTGTATGTGGAGGACAACGCTGAGCTTCGCGAGACATTCCAGGAAATGCTGGAAGGCGAGCAGCGTGAAGTGGTGGCCTGCGGCACCGCAGAGGAAGCGCTGGTGCTGTGGAGCGCCGGTGAGTTCGATGTGCTCGTGACCGACATCAGCCTGCCTGGCATGTCCGGCACCGATCTGGCACGCCGCATTCTTGCCGTGCAACCCGACCGCTGGATCGTGCTCTGCTCAGGCTACCAATATGGCGATGCGCTCCGTGCACTGGGGCCACGCGTACGGGCACTTTCCAAACCCTTCGAACTGGAGGACCTGGATCGCCTGATGGGCGAAATCCGCTTGTCACTGGGTGGTGCGCCATGACCATGCGATTCATGGATGGCGGCGGCGTCATGGGCGCGATGCTGCGCGCCCACCCCTGGACGGCGACGCCGCTGGGTCCATCGGCGCAATGGCCCGCGCAGCTCAAGACCCTCGTCGGTGTCATGCTCAACGCACCGCAGCCGATGTTCGTCGTCTGGGGGCCAGGGCAATGCATGCTCTACAACGATACCTATGCCGAAATCCTGGGTGGGCACCATCCGGCATTGGGGCAGCCGTTTCTGGAGGTCTGGTACGAGATTCGTGACGACGTGGAGCCGATCATGGCGCGGGCGTATGCCGGCGAGCCGATCTACATGGATGACATCGAGCTGATGATGCAGCGCCACGGCCATGCAGAGGAAACCCATTTTTCGTTCTTCTATGCCCCGGTGCGCGGCGATCACGGCGAAGTGCTCGGTGTATTTTGCGCCTGCAACGAAATCACCCGGGAGGTGCTTGCCAAGCGCGAACACGCAGCCGAACTCGATCGGCTGCGTGACATGTTCGCGTTGTCGCCCAGCTTCGTGGCGGTGCTGCGCGGGCCGGAGCATCGATTTGATCTGACCAATGCGGCCTACCTCAAGCTCATTGGGCATCGCGATGTGATCGGCCTGCCGGTGCGCGCAGCCTTGCCGGAACTCGAGGGGCAGGGCTTCCATGAACTGCTTGACCGGGTCTACCGCTCCGGGGAGGCCCATAGCGGCCGCGCTGTGTCGGTCAAGTTGATTCCCCAGGTGGGCGCCGAGCCGCAGGAGCGGATGCTGGATTTTGTCTACCAGCCGATGCGCGGTGCCGATGGACGGGTCAATGGCATTTTCGTCGAAGGCGTGGACGTGACCGAGGTCTTCATCCAGGCCCAGGACCTGCGCGAGAGCGACGAAAAATTCCGATCTTTCTCGCGGCTGGCCCCGAACCATATGTGGACCTCGCGCGCGAACGGTCATCTGGATTGGTTCAACGACCAGACACTGCGTTACAGCGGCGTGGACATCGAGGCACTCGTCGGTGATGGCTGGGCCAGGCTGTTGCATCCCGACGACGTGGCCCGTGCCGCATCGACCTGGTCGACCGCACTGCACAGCGGCGCAAACTATGAAATGGAATTCCGGATCCGCCGTGCCGATGGCGTATACCGCTGGCACCTGGTGCGTGCCTTGCCGGTACGCAACGCCCGCGGCGACATCGTGCGCTGGGTTGGCACCAACACCGACATCGAAGACCAGCATGCCGACCGCGACCAGCTGCGCGAGATCAACGCCACGCTGGAGCGCCGCGCGGATGAGCGTACGCGGGAACGGGAGCGGATGTGGAGCAGTTCGCCCGACCTGATTGCGATGATCGATCCGCAGGGCATCTTTCTCGACGTCAACCCGGTGTGGACCAGCGCACTGGGCTGGGATCGGGAGCAGATCGTCGGCAAACGCATTGACGGATTCATCCATTCAGAGGATCAGGTCAACGCCCAGGACGCGCTGGCACGGGCGACGGTGGGAGTCCTGCCCACCTTCGAGTGCCGCGTACTGCACGCCGACGGCAGCCATCGGATCGTGGCCTGGACCGCTGCGCCAGATGAACGCGCCATTTTTGCCTTTGGGCGCGACATTACCGCCGACCGCGAACGCGCGCTGGCACTGGCCATGGCCGAAGAGCAACTGCGCCAGGCGCAGAAGATGGAAGCCATCGGACAGCTCACGGGCGGCATTGCGCACGATTTCAACAACATGCTGGCCAGCATTTACGGCTCGATCCAGCTGATGCAGCGCAAGCTCGCCGCTGGCGGGCAGGATGGATTCGAGAAACTGCTGGACCGCGCGTCCGCCAGCGCGCAACGCGCGGCCGCGCTGACGCAGCGCCTGCTCGCCTTCGCCCGCCGCCAGGCGCTGGAGACGCGGCGCGTGGATGTCTGCGCGTTGATCGATTCGCTGGAAGACTTGATGACCCGCACGCTGGGGCCCCGCATTGCACTGCAGGTGCGCCGCGCCGAAGACCAATGGCCGGCCAGGATCGACAGCGCGCAGCTCGAAAATGCGCTGATCAACCTGGTGATCAATGCGCGCGATGCGATGCCCGCGGGTGGCCAGCTCACCATCGAGGTAAGCAACCACCGGTTCGATTCCCCTCATGCAGCGAGCCAGGCCGAACTCGCGCCGGGCGAATACGTGACCGTGAGCGTCTGCGACAACGGTGCCGGAATGTCGTCTACCGTCATCAAACGGGCCTTCGAGCCGTTCTACACCACCAAGCCGATCGGCCAGGGCACCGGGCTGGGCCTGTCGATGGTCTACGGCTTCGTCAAGCAGGCCGGTGGCCATGCACGCATCCACAGCGAGCTTGGCCGCGGGACCACCATCACGCTGTTTCTGCCGCGCGATGTCTCGCAAGATGGCGCGGAAACGGCGCCGGCCGCGCCCCGTGCGCCAAAGGACGGCGCCCACGCAGGTGGAAGCATCCTGGTGGTGGAGGACGAGGCCAGTGTGCGCGAGGTCATCATCACCGTGCTGGCCGACCTGGGTTATGTCTATGCCGAGGCCAGCGACGCCGAAGTCGCGCTGGCCCTGCTCGACAGCAGGGCCCATTTCGACCTGCTGATTTCGGACGTCGGTCTGCCAGGCATGAATGGCCGGCAGCTGGCGGAGATCGCCATCGGCAAGCGCCCCGGGTTGAAGGTGCTGTTCGTGACCGGGTATGTCGATCAGGCGGTCGCGCAAAACGGCTTGCTTGGCAATAACATGCAGATGATCACCAAACCGTTCGTGATCGATGATCTGGCCCATCGGATTCGCGCGATGCTTCGCGGTGAAACCGTCTCGCCGGCCTCCTGAGACGCGGCCTGCATCCCGGTTGGGCCGCTGGCCGTTGACGGCCTGATCGATGTGCTGCGCGCGAAAGCCTCCGATTTCGCGCAGCTCCCACTGCGGCGATGGCGGCAGTTGCCTGCGCGACCGACCGAAAGTGTTTCAGCCAGCCATTGCCTTGAGCGCTGCATCTCCACCGGGTGTGGCCTTGCAGTCGGCAATGTATTGCCGGATGATTTCGGCAAAACTGGTGTCGGGCTGCAGGCCGAGCCGCTTTGCGCGCACCGCAGTGGCGCCGGCCGGCCAGTTGGCCACCATGCCGGCGATGCGTTCGTCGCGCACGAACTTCACCCGGGCCCGTACCGCACTGCCGGCGACTTCCTCCAGTGCATCGAGCATGTCGGCGACACGCACGTTGATCGACGGCAGGTTCATGCCCAGCCGGCCCTGGAACGCGTCGCGGCTGGCTTCGTAGACCGCGATCAGGCCTTCGACCGTCTTGCCGGGGGATGCCAGCGGATGCGACACCGATGCGTCGACCGGGCAGACCGACTCGACGCCGGCCAGCGGCTCGCGGATGATGCCGGAGAAGAACGACGACGCCGCGCCATTGGGCCGGCCCGGGCGCACCGAGACGGTCATCAGGCGTGCGGCACGACCGTCGATGAAGCCCTTGCGCGTGAAGTCGGAGATCAGGTGTTCGCAGATCAGCTTCTGGATGCCGTACGAGGATTGCGGCGCCGGCAAGGTGTCGTCAGCCACCGGAGAGGGCATCGGCAGCGCGGCGTCCGGTCCGAACACCGCCACCGAGCTGGAGAACACCAGCTTGGACGGTTTGCCGCTGGCCTGGCCAGCGGTGCGCAAGGCCTCGAGCAGGGCGCGGGTGCTGTCCAGGTTCGAACGCATGCCCAGGTCGAAGTCGAGTTCGCATTCGCCCGACACGGCCGAGGCCAGATGAAACACGCCGTCGAACGGTTCGCCGCGCAGCGCCTCGCATTGCATCATCAGGGCGCCGGTGCGGTCCTGTACACGGGGGTCGGCGCGCAGATCGGCGGGCGAGGCGATCTGATCGGTCAGCACCAGCGTCTCGATTTTCCTGCCGTCGAGTTGCCCGCGTTGCAGCAGGGTTCGTGCAAGGCGTGCGCCGACAAAGCCGCCGCCGCCGGTGATCAGCAATTTCATGACTTCAGGTCTTTCGTGGGATGGGCAGAAGTCGCAGTGTAAGGTGCAGGCCCTGCGCCCAGTGCCAGCCCGCCTTCCAGGTGACGGCATAAGCGGTGCCCCCGGCTTTGCATGGCCAGCAAGGCCTGCAGGCTGCGATTGCCGCTGCGGCAGAAGAACACCACCGGGTGCCGGTGTTCCGCCAGCCAGCGCGGCACCCCGCGGTACAGGCGCTCACGCCGCACGCGCTTCTGGCGCTTGGGTTCCCCTGCGCCGCGAGCCCGCGCGTGGTGCTCGATCTGTGTGTCCACCAGCGAGTCGAACGCG
>ERZ724517.1746-NODE-1746-length-11768-cov-8.067276_pt1 | contig 11768 bp, 9 predicted proteins | sample MGYA00376050_ERZ724517 | MGnify/ENA primary metagenome ERZ724517 (study PRJEB28724, sample SAMN07190886) | activated sludge metagenome | isolation source: activated sludge of sewage treatment plant in Hong Hong | place: USA: Christiansburg, Virginia | collected... | reverse complement strand
GCCTTGGTGGCCGTCGCCATGGCGCTGTTGCTGGCTTTCAGTGCGCGGCGTGAATCGGGCCGGTTCACGCGCGCCGTGGTGCAACTGGCGGGTCTGGGCTATGCCATTCCGGGCGCGGTGATCGTCGTGGGCCTGCTGTTGCCCGTGGGCTGGCTGCAGGCGGCGGCCCCGGACACGCGCATCGGCTATGTCATGACGGCGACCGCGTTCGGCCTGGTCTGGGCCTATCTGGTGCGCTTCTGTGCGGTGGCCCTGCAGTCGGTGCAGAGCGGGTATGCGCGCATCCCGGCCAGTTTCGACGACTCCGCCCGCATGCTGGGAACGGCAGGATTCGGGCTGATGCGCCGTGTGCACTGGCCGCTGCTCAGGCGCTCGACCGCAGCCGCGGCGCTCCTGGTGTTCGTGGATGTGATGAAGGAGCTGCCCGCCACCCTGGTGCTGCGCCCTTTCAACAGCGACACGCTGGCCGTTGTGGCCTACCAGCTCGCGCGCGATGAGCGCCTGGGTGAAGCCGCCTTGCCGTCGCTGGCGCTGGTGTTGGTGGGCCTGATCCCGGTGATCCTGCTCAGCCGCACCCTGCGACCGGGCAGCCGGCGCTGAAGTGTCGCTGTCGTCGTTGCGCGGCGCCCGAATACGCGTATATTCGCAATGACAAAACCAATCTGTTCGGGAACCCTGCAAGCATGGCCAAGAGCAAAGCTGTCGTGGATACGTCGCCCATCACCGAGTCCGACGAGGTGTTCGAACTGGCGGCTGAACTGTTTCGCGTCATGTCGGCACCCATGCGGCTGAGGATCATCAGCAGCCTGTGCAATGGCGAGAAGAACGTGGGCGAACTGCTGCGCGAGATCGACACCACGCAGCCCAACATGTCGCAGCACTTGCACACCTTGTACCAGTCCGGCGTGCTCGGCAAACGGCGCGAAGGCGTGCAGATTTTCTATCGCATCATCAACGACAATGTCGTCACCCTGTGCCGGGCCGTCTGCACCCAGATCGCCATCGAGGGCGATCCTCGCAGCATCGGCGCCAGCCTGAAAACCGGCAAGTAAAGCCCCGCCTTGGGGGGCGCTTTCCCCGCCGAACATGCCGTGCCCGGCTGGTGCCTCGGCTTGCTGCTCCATTGAAGCCGTCGGTCGCTGCGGGCTGGGCACAATCGGGGTTTTGATCCGCCCTTTTTCATCTCCCCGTACAAGGAATTGCCTCATGCCGCTCGTCGTCTTCAACCAGAAAGGTGGGGTCGGAAAATCCACCATCACCTGCAACCTGGCCGCCATCAGCGCCAGCCAGGGGCTGCGCACCCTGGTCATCGACCTCGACCAGCAGGGCAACTCCACCAGTTACCTGCTGGGTGAAGGGGCCGCTGAAGACCAGCCCAACGTGGCCGGTTTTTTCGAGCACACCCTGAGCTTCAGCCTGCGCAACGTGGCACCCGATGAATTCATCGTGGGCACCCCGCACGAGGGCCTGGACCTGATGCGCTCCAGCCCGGCGCTCGACGAATTGCAGAGCAAGCTGGAGTCGCGCCACAAGCTGTACAAGCTGCGCGAGGCGCTGCAGAAACTTGGCGAGACCTACGACCGCATCTACATCGACACCCCGCCGGCGCTGAACTTCTACACCCGCTCGGCGCTGATGGGTGCCAGCGGCTGCCTGATCCCGTTCGACTGCGACGAGTTCTCGCGCAAGGCGCTCTACACGCTGATGGAAAACGTGGAGGAAATCCGCGCCGACCACAACGCCGACCTGGTGGTCGAAGGCATCGTGGTCAACCAGTTCCAGCCCCGCGCCAACCTGCCGCGGCGCCTGGTGCAGGAACTGATCGACGACGGACTGCCGGTGCTGGAGCCCTACCTGCCCTCATCCGTGCGCATCCGCGAGTCGCACGAGCTGTCACTGCCCATGATTTACCTCGACCCGAACCACCGCCTGACCCAGGCGCTGGTGGAATTGCATGACGCACTGGAGGCGGGGCGGGCTTGACAAGACCATCAATATTGATAGCGATGTATGTCCATTTGATGCCGGGATGGCGCCAACCACACTGAAACGCCGGGTTTCAGATGCTGAAAGGACGGGTGCAGGCCTTATGGCGAACCACCGCGGCCATGCAGAGGTCGGACCAAGCATAGAGGCAAGCGCGGTCCCGGCTGGTACCACCGACAGGAATCGAACCTGTATCTGAGACTTAGGAGGTCCCCGTTCTATCCATTGAACTACGGCGGCTTGGGGCTGGATTGTAATTGGCGGGGTGGCGGCTCCCGGGTCAGGGCGTCCTTGCCATTGTCGAAGCGCACGGTGTAGATCAGGTCCACCACGCTCTGCTGGCCGATCTGGGCGCGCAAGGTCAGGCGGCTGGTCAGTTCGTAGAAGATCTGGAAGGTTCCCATCGCGCCACTGAGGCTCTGTTCGTAAGCCACGTAGAAGTTGCGCGCCAGGCGCTTGCCCACCATGACGGTGGCGCCGGTGGCGTTGCCGTCCGGGCTCTCGCCGGGCGCGCGCACAGACAGTTCGTCCAGTCCGAGGGCCTCGGTCAACTGGCCGGACAGACCATTGGAGCTGCCACCCAGAATGGCCAGCGCCGCCTGCTGCAACATGGCCGCTTCGGCGCCGCCGTTGGCGCCACTGCGGCCCAGCAGCAACCAGGACAGGGTCTCGGCTTCGGACAGCACCGGGTCCGAATACAGGCGCACGCGCGGCGACAGGGCCGTGCCGGTGATCTGCACGCCGACGCGCTGCGTCAGGTTGGGGCGGATGGCGAGGATGTCCAGCGCGGGGTTGTCGTAGGCTCCGGAAAAACGCAACACGCCCTCGTCGATGTCGAGCCATTGGCCATAGGCCTTGTACGTGCCGCCCACGGTGCTGATTTCGCCGGTCAGCCGCGGCTGCGGTGCGCCCCGGGTTTTGCTGGTGGCCGTCAGGCTGCCCGCCAGGCGTGTTTTCAACCCGTAGCCGCGCACCTGGAAGTCGGGTCCCAGGTCCAGCGTGACGGCAACGTCCTGCTCCACACCGGGCCTGGCCGGATCAGACGGGGGGGCCGCAGAGGGGGGCGCTGCGGTGACGGTGGCCCCCAGGGTGCCCTTGGCATTGCGGGTGCTGACCACCACGTCGGAGCCCAGGCCCGAGGCGGTTTCTTCCGGCAGGATGATGAGCGCCTGGTCGGCCTTGATCCCGCCGCGCACCACCAGGCGGGCATCGGCCAGCTTGGCCGTGAGCTTGCCGGAGACCGTGAGGCGGCGGTCGGCGCGGGCACTCACTCGCAAGGCGTCGGCCTGCGCTTCGAGCTCCATGCGCACGCCTTTCACGCCGGCCGCTGTGTTTTCCCTGGCCGAAGGCCAGAGCGCGAAGCCCTTCAGGCTCAGCAGTCCACCGGACCCTTGCGCGCCGCCGGCGCCCTGAAGGCTGAACTCGGTGATGTCCACGCGCTGTTCCTGCAGAGTGGCGCGCATCCGGCCCTGGCTGAACTCGATGCCGTCCACGATCGAGCGCGCCGCCAGGTTGTCGGCGGCAATCGTTCCGCCCCACTGCGGCGCCGCGCGGGTGCCAGCCAATGTCGCATCGGCCTGCAGCGTGCCGCGGATGCGCCAGCCTGGCGGTGTCAGCGCCGACCAGGCCCTCAGGCGGGGCAATTGCGCGCGCAGGCTGCCGCTGACGGCGGCGTCGGCGGGCCAGGTCCAGCCATCGCTCTGGCGCTGCAGCCGGCTGCGGAAACGGGCCTGCGCCTCGCCCGCACGCTGGCTGTCCCACGCAGCCCGCAGGTCCAGGTCGCCGTTGTCGCCTGCCAGGTCGATGCGCGCGGTGCGCACGCCGGCATCGATCACACTGGTGCCGCCGTCGTCGAGTTGCATCTTGAAGTCGCCCTGGGTGCGCTCCAGAGATGCGCGAAGCCGCATCGCCGCTCCCACGGCGAGATCCCATTGACCGGCGAGCACCATGTCTTCGGCGAGGTCGTATTCCGACAGGGCCAGGCCGGCCAGCCGGTCGATCCAGCCCAGGGGCAGTCCCTGGACACGGCCCTGCGAACGCCACTCGGCGGGCGCTGCGTCGCGCCGGCTCCAGCTGGCCGGCTGCCACTCGATGCGGGCCTCGCCCGGCTGGGGCCCGGTCAGCCGAAGTTCGCCTACCGACACCTGCAGCGCGCGAGACAGGGGCGTGTCCTTCCAGTCCACGGCCACGCGCTGGCCCAGCTGCAGGGTCCAGGTGCCAGGCAACAGGCTGTCCTGGGCCTTGAGCTGCAGCGTCTCGACCTGCGCGCGCCAGGCCCCGTCGCCCAAATACCCGGCCTGGGCGGCGGCTGCCAGTTCGAGGCGCCGCGTGCCGGCCTGCGCGCGACCGCGGGTGTTCAGGCGCAGCGATGCCAACGATCCCGTCAGATCGAACTGTCCGTCGGAGACCTGCCAGACCTGTGCCGGTGCAGCGCCGGGGGCGCCGAGATCCAGGCGCGGCACTGCCAGCTGGGCCTGCACCTGGAGCTGGCGTCCTTGCTCTTTCCAGCCCCCCTTCCAGGTCGCGTTCAGGGCGGCGGATCCCCGCACGGTGCCCTGCGCCCATTGAGTGGGCATGCCCGGCCAGCTGGCCAGCCAGCGTGCGGCCAGGCTTGCGTCGGTGACCTGCGCGGCCAGCGCGCCCGCGCCCTGGGATTCGCTGATCTGGCCCGCCAGGGTGACCGTACCGCCGGGCAGGCTCAGGTTCAGCCGGGCGTCGCCGCTGCGGCGCTCGAGGTGGAAGGTCAGGCTGCCCTGGAGCTGGGTGTCATCGGTCTGCACCAGCAGGGCGGGCAGGGCGAGGGAGCCGGCTTCCCAGCGGCCCTGGGCACGCAAGGCCTTCAGGCGCTGGCGGATCGCCAAGGTGCCGGGCGGGGCGCCTGGGAGCGGCGCGCCGGTCAGGTCGGCGTCGAAGGTCCAGGCCTGCCGGTCGATGCGGGCCGTCAGCTGGCCGTTCAGCGAAGCGGCAGCCAGCCGCGAGTCGGCGGCGGCCGGATTCACGCGCTGCAGCGTGGCACGGGCGTCCCAGGCCAGCGCCGGGGCCTCGGTGCCTTTCGGCGGGTTCAGCGCGGTGGGTACGGACTGCGCCTGGGCCAGGATGCGTCCACCGGCGGCCACGGCATCAAGCGATTCGATGATCCACTGGCCGCCCGCATAGCGGGCGCGGGCTTTCAGCTGGTCCAGCGGCAGTTGCTGGCGGTCCCAGGGGCCGGGCAACGCGTTCGACAGGTCGACCTGCGCCAGCCAGCCTTCGGCCCGCGGCGTGACCGTGGCCTGGCCGCGCAGCAGGGTGCGGGGCGCCTGCGGCCACAAGGCCGCCAGGTCGAGCCCCTGCCAGTCGCCTTGGGCGCCGGCAACGGGTTGAGGCTGCCAGGGCTGGATGCGGGCCGTCACCGTGGCCTGCATCGGCGTGCTGGCAAGTGCGCTTCCTGGGGTGGCCGGGCGTCGGGTGATCGGCGCGGCCGGGTGCCGCGGCGCCAGCCCGGCAGACAGCTCCAGGGTGGCATCCATCCCGGCCAGGGCACCTTGCGCCTGTGCATTGGCCACCAGCGTGACCGTACGCGGGCTGCCAGGTGGGGTGGTCACGACCTCGCCCTGAAGCCGCACGGCCAAGGCCATGGCGCCCGCAGCCTCAAGCTCACCCGAAAAACCGTAGTTTCCCGAAGAAATACGCGCTTTCCCAGCGTCAATCCGATGAATTTTGCTATCAAAGGTGTATCGACCTGCCAAGCCATTCACGACCAGCGGCGGCGAGCCGATCCATTCCAGCGTGGCGACTTCAAAGGGGGCCTCGACCCGGATTGGCAGCGTCAGCTCGGGGAGCGGGGTCGCCGGCGTCGGCGCCCGCTTGTCTTCGATCCGCAGGCGGGTGATGGCGAGCCGGTCCAGCCGCAGCTGGCCATCGAGCACGCCGGCCAGCGACCAGGTCACTTCGGCATCACGGGCCTCCACGCTGAGCGCACCCTGGCGCCAGCGCAGCCAGCCGATGCGCCCGCCTGAGCGCAGGCTGCCTTCCACCTCGCCGGCGTCCAGCGACTGGTCGGCGGGCAGCATCCGGCCGGCCAGATCCAGGGTCGTGGCAAGGGAACGATCGGTGCCTGACCACAGGTAGAGCGACAGCCCCAGGCCGGCCAGCACCAGCAGGGCGGCGCCAACGGCGAGCACGAACGGCATGAGCCGGCGCATCAGAACAGCACCCCCATGCTGAGGTTCAGGCGCAGCTTTTGCGTCGCCACGCCCCAGGCCAGGTCGATCTGCAACGGACCGATCGGGCTGTTCCACTGCGCGCCCGCGCCGACACCGACCTTGGCGGTCAGTTGCTGGGGCTTGTCGGCCACACCACCGGCATCGACAAACGCGACGAAGTCCCAGGCCGACGTCAGGCCATCGACGATGATCGGGCGCTGCAGCTCCAGGCTGCCCACGACCAGGTAGCGACCGGCGGCGGTCTGGCCGTCCGGCAGCGTGACGCCGATGCTGCGGTAGGCATAGCCGCGCACCGTGTTGTCGCCGCCTGTCAGGAACAGCTGCGTGGTGGGCAGGTTTGCGGCTTCATTGGCCAGCACGGCGCCCAGTTCGGCCCGCGCCGCGATGCGGGTGCCGCGCGCCACGTTCCGGTCGGCCTGTCCGCCAGGACGGCCCAGCGGGATGTAGCCGAGCCACTTGCCGACCAGGCGGCCAAAGGGGTAGCGGGTTTCGCCCACCGTCACTCCGCCGCCCACATCCAGAGACAGGCCGTGCCCGCTGGTGGGAAACAGCCGGCTGTCAAAGTCCCGGCGGGTCCAGACGTAGTTCGCGCTCAACGCGTTGGCGTCCGGCGGCGGGTTGGTGCCGGTGTTGCGGGCGCGTTCGTATTGCAGGAAATAGGAGCGGTCGACGGACTCCGTCGTGCGCGTGCGACCGGCGCGCAGCAGCAGGCTGTCGACCTCGAAGCTGCCGGATTCCTCACGTGCCACCTGCGCCGAGGTGCGCCAGCGCCAGAGATTGGCGTCAGGCGGCGCGGTCCACTCCGTGCCGAGGGATTTCTTGGGCTGTTCGTAGAGCAGCTTGGTGACGGCCCGCCAGCCGATGACCGGCAGCTGGTGCTCGGTGTGCTCCATCGAAAAGCGCAGGCCGGTGTCGGTATTGACACCCACGCCCAGGATCAGCTTTTGCCGCTTGGCTTCGCGCACCTTCACGCGCATGACCGTGGCCTCTGGGCCGCCGGAGGTGTCCAGGCTCAGGTAGACCGAATCGAAGTAGCCGCTGTCGCTCAGGCGCTGCTGGGCCTCGAGCATGCGGGTCTGGTCGTAGGTTTCACCGGGGGGCAGCTGCGCCAGCCGGGTCACCAGCTCAGGGGAATGGCGGTCCAGCCCGCTGATCACCATGTCGCCCGCCTTGAAGGCGGGCCCGGAATCCAGCGTCACGCTCAGGCGCGCACTGTGCGTCTCGGGGTCGATGTCGGCCCGGCTGTCGGCCAGCTTGCCCACCGGATAGCGCACGGTGGTGAGCTCGCGCAGCGCCGCCAGCTTGGCCGCGTCCCATTCCGACTGGGTGAAGCGCATGCCAGGGCGCAACGTCCAGAGCGCCTCGATCTTTTCACGCTGCGCCCTTGCGCCTTCTTCGGTGGCGATCGGCCCGGTGAAGTCGATGCGCACGTCGGTCACCTGGGCCGGTTGACCGGGATCCACGCTCACGATCACCCTTCGCGGTTCCGCAGCGACGGCCGGCGCCTGCTCGATGGTGACCACGGGCGAGAAATAGCCCAGTGTGGCCAGAATCTCCTCGGCGTTTTTCCGGGCCGCCGGCAACAGGCGCGCCAGTTCGTTGTCGTCCAGGCCTGGCAGCTCGGCGAAGCGCGGCAACTCGAGGCGACGGGTCAGCACGTCCTGGATGTCTTTGGGTGCCCGGATCTCCACCGCGAAAGCCGGCCCTTTGTCTGCCTTGGTCGTTGCCTGCCTCTGCGCCTGGCGTTGTGCGCGCCGCTGCTCCGGCGTCAGCGCCTGCCCGTCCGCCGCCGTCTGCGCCGTCGCCGGTGCCTGCAGCAAGGCGCAGGCCAACAGCGAAAGCGCTAGCCACCCGAGGCGGGAGCAGGTCCGGGATCGGTTCATCGCGGCACGCAGGTTGGCCGGCTCAGCCTCTCAGCCCAGTTGCACCGGTTCTCCTTGCCGGTTGAAGGGCAGCAGGGACCGGACGTCGCCCGCCTTGATCATGGCCACCATGCGTTTGATCGGCTCTTCGGCGTCCGCCGCGCTGGGCGGCGTGCCGTTGCGCCCGGACAGGCTCGCCGCAAAGACGATGACCCAGTCCAGGCTGAACTGCTCGGCTTCCTGCGCGAACGCTGCGAATGTGCTCAGTTCGTCCAGCGCCTTGTCCACACAGACGGCGGGCACCAGCGCGCCACCCTCGCCCCGCTCGAACGCGGCCTTCTGCGCGGCGTTGGCATCGCCCGGCAACTCCGCCACCGCGAACGTGAACAGCAGGCGCTGCGGCTCGCTTTGCTGGCGGGCGGCGGCGAGAAAGTCGTCAAAGTGCGTGATGTCCATTGTTTTGAGCCCGATCTGAAAAGGGGCAATTTACCAGCCGGCGCACAATGACCGTTTTTTTGGGAGAGGTTCGATTGGCTCATTCAGCGCCACTGCCCGGTTTTGAGGCGCCCGCCGTCGGATTCGAGCAACCCTTCGAGATGCTGCGGGCCTGCCACGAACGCGTCCAGCGCTCGCTGGACCTGCTCCGGCGGCTTATCGATTACGTCGGTACGCACGGGCATGACCGTTCGACCCGATCGGCCGCGGCCGATGTGCTGCGCTACTTCGATATGGCCGCGCCGCTGCACCATGAGGACGAGGAACTGCACGTGTTTCCGGTGCTGGCCGGCAGCGCCGATGCCGCGCTGCGGGAAGCGATCGCCGTGCTGCGGGATGACCACGTGCGCATGGCCGAGCGCTGGACTCAGGCGCGCGGGGTGCTGCTGGGCTGGCGCGACGATCCGGCACCGACGCCCCTGGATGAGCCGTCGCGGGCGTTGCTCAAAGCATTCAGTGACGTCTACGACGCCCACATCGCCACGGAAGAGGGCCTGGTCTACCCGGCGGCCCAAGCCGCCTTCGACGCAACAGGCCTGGCGCGCATCGGCGCCGAGATGCAGGCGCGGCGCCGGGCGGCCTGATCGACGCGGACCTACTTGCTCAGCAACCGCATCGCGTCTTCCAGCCCCTTGAGTGTCAGCGGGTACATGCGCTGGCTGACCAGCTGCTGGATGACGGAAATGCTCTGTCGGTACTGCCAGACGCCCTGCGGCTCGGGGTTGATCCAGGCGAACTTCGGGAACGCGTGGGTGAGGCGCTGGATCCATTCGGCGCCGGCTTCCTCGTTGTTGTATTCCACGCTGCCGCCGGGCTGCAGGATCTCGTAGGGGCTCATCGTCGCGTCGCCGATGAAGATGAGCTTGTAGTCCTTGTTGTACTTGCGGATGATGTCCCAGGTCGGAAACTTTTCCGCGAAGCGGCGCCGGTTGTTCTTCCACATGAAGTCATAGACGCAGTTGTGGAAGTAGTAGAACTCCAGGTGCTTGAACTCGGCCTTGGCCGCCGAGAACATTTCTTCCACCCGGTGGATGTGCTCGTCCATGGTGCCGCCCACGTCCATCAGCAGCAGCACCTTCACGTTGTTGTGCCGCTCGGGCACCATCTTGATGTCCAGCCAGCCCGCATTGGCTGCGGTCGAGCGGATGGTGTCGGGCAGGTCCAGTTCCTCGGCCGAGCCCTCGCGCGCAAACTTGCGCAGCCGCCGCAGGGCCACCTTGATGTTGCGGGTGCCGAGCTCCTGCGTGTCGTCGTAGTCGCGGTAGGCGCGCTGGTCCCAGACCTTCACCGCGCTCTTGTTGCGTCCCTTGTCCTGGCCGATGCGGATGCCTTGCGGGTTCGAGCCATAGGCGCCGAAGGGCGAGGTGCCGCCGGTGCCGATCCACTTGTTGCCGCCCTCGTGGCGCTCCTTCTGTTCCTCGAAGCGCTTCTTGAGCGTCTCCATGAGCTCGTCCCAGCCCATCTTCTCGATCTTGGCCTTTTCCTCGGGGCTGAGTTCGAGCTCCAGGTTCTTGCGCAGCCATTCCAGCGGCACGTCCTTGGTGAAGTCGGCGATCATCTCCACGCCCTTGAAGTAGGCGGCGAAGGCGCGGTCGAACTTGTCGAAGTGCTTCTCGTCCTTGACCAGCGCGGTGCGCGAGAGGTAGTAGAAGTCGTCGATCTTGTAGGCGTCGTCGGAGTTGGGCCCGACCACGTTGGCCTGCAGCGCTTCCAGCAGCGTCAGGTATTCCTTGACCGAAACCGGCAGCTTGGCGCTGCGCAGGGTGTAGAAGAAATCGATCAGCATGGTGATTTCCTGAAGTGGGCCGCGGCCCGGTCAGCGCCGGCGCTCCAGCAGGTAGAGCAGCTGCGCTTTGGCCTCGGGCCACTCGCCGGCGCGCAGGCTGTACATCACGGTGTCGCGGATGGTGCCGTCGCGGCGCAGCGCATGGCCACGGATCACGCCATCCTTTTTCGCGCCCAGGCGCTCGATGGCGGCCTGCGAGGCGAAGTTGAAGTTGTCGGTGCGCCAACCCACCACGGCGCAACCCAGGGTCTCGAACGCGTGGCGCATCAGCAGCAGCTTGGCGGTGGTGTTGACGTGACTGCGCTGCACACTTTGCGCGTACCAGGTGTAGCCGATCTCCAGGCGTTTCACGGCGGGCAGGATGTCGTGGTAGCTGCTGGAGCCCAGCACGCGCCCGCTGGTGCTGTCGAGCACGGCAAAGGCGAAGCGGTTGCCGGCCGCGCGCATGGCCAGCGCGTCTTCGATGTAGGTGCGGGTCTGGTGCGGTTCGGGGACCGAGGTGACGCGGATATTCCAGAGTTCGCCGTCCGCGGCAGCGGCCCGAAGGCCGTCCTCATGGACCAGTGCCAGCGGCTCCAGCGTGACGCCGCGTTCGGACAGCGTGACCGGCTCGACGAAACTCATGGCGACTGCTTGTCCTGCGATGAACCCGCCTGCCGCGCGGCGCGCCAGCGCCTTGCCGCCTGCAACCCCAGGCCGCCGCCCAGGCCCACGAGCAGGATGCCGAGGATGCTGGCGGTGCCGTAGCCCGGCGCAAACACGTCCAGCCCGAACAGCCGGCCCAGCCAATAGCCCGCCAGGGCGCCACCGACGAAGCCGACGGCGTCGGACACGCCTTCCAACAGCATGCGGTTGGGAGCGGTCATCGGTTCCGCTGGTTCATGAACACCAGCTTCTCGAACAAGGTCACGTCCTGCTCGTTCTTGAGCAGCGCACCCACCAGCGGCGGCACCGAGACCTTGCTGTCGGTGCTCTGCAGCGCCTCCAGCGGAATGTCCTCGGCCACCAGCAGCTTGAGCCAGTCCAGCAGTTCGGAGGTGCTCGGCTTTTTCTTCAGGCCGGGCAGGTTGCGCACGTCGTAGAAGGTCTTCATCGCGGCGGTCAGAAGCTCCTTCTTCAGGTCCGGGAAGTGCACGTCCACGATCAGCTTCATGGTCTCCGCGTCGGGGAACTTGATGTAGTGGAAGAAGCAGCGGCGCAGGAAGGCGTCGGGCAGCTCCTTTTCGTTGTTCGAGGTGATGAACACCAGCGGACGGTGCTTGGCCCGGACCAGCTCCCGGGTCTCGTAGCAGTAGAACTCCATGCGGTCGATCTCGCGCAGCAGGTCGTTCGGGAACTCGATGTCGGCCTTGTCGATCTCGTCGATCAGCAGCGCCACCGGCTGCTCGGCGGTGAAGGCCTGCCACAGCACACCCCGCACGATGTAGTTGTGGA
>ERZ724517.1745-NODE-1745-length-11776-cov-3.158348_pt1 | contig 11776 bp, 12 predicted proteins | sample MGYA00376050_ERZ724517 | MGnify/ENA primary metagenome ERZ724517 (study PRJEB28724, sample SAMN07190886) | activated sludge metagenome | isolation source: activated sludge of sewage treatment plant in Hong Hong | place: USA: Christiansburg, Virginia | collected... | reverse complement strand
TTCGAAATGGCGCGGCGGTTTCGCGCCACCAGTGCCAGATACGAGAAAGGGCGTGATCTGGTACAGATTGGCGCGTATGTCGGAGGATCGGACGCGGCGATGGATCGCGCAATCACCTTGCATGAGCCAATGCAGGCTTTCCTGCAGCAGGACATGCACGCGCCGGCGACCTTGCCCGACAGCCTGACGGACATGGCCATGGTGCTGGGCGAGGTAGTCCAGTGACCCGGGCGCGTTTGCCGGCTGCGTGCAGGAGCCGCTCGTGACCGCCGTGAGCGGACTGCTGGTGGCGATCGATTTGGCAACGCGCCAGCGCGACGACGCCGCAATGGTGGTGGCCCAGGTGGTACGCCGCTTCGAACATGCGCGCCAGCAACTGGAACAGCTGCAGAGTTACGCGGCCGACACGGCGGGGCGCTGGTCGGTGGCGTCGCAGGCCAGTGCGACACCGCAGATCGTCGGCCACTATTACCAGTTCATGGAACGCCTGGAGCAGACCATCGACATGCAGCAAGCGGCCATGGCTGGTGTGCAGCGCCAGCGTGAAGCGGCACAGCAGGTGTTGCTGGAGATCGAAATCCGGATGGCCGGATTGACCCGTCTGCTGGACAAGCGCCGCTCCGAGATGGCACGGACACATGCGATGCGTGAACAACGGCAGTCGGACGAACTGGCCGCACTGATGCATCGGCGCATGGCCACGGCCAGAGAAAACAGGGGAAATTCATGAGTATCGAGATCCGTCCACCCGCAGCCCCATCAAACCCGGTTGGCAAGTCAAGTGCCGATGCGGGTCGCACCCGCGCGAACGGCACACAGGGCGACGGTGACGCTGCTGCGGTATCTTTCTTGTCCTTGCTCGGTGCCATGGGCGAAGGCCTGCCCAACCCGTTGGCGTCGGCAGCCGGCGCGACGGCCGCCGACGCCGGCCTGGCCGAAGCCCAGCGAACCGCTGCCGTCCTGGTGAACGACACCGTACTCACGGGGGTCCCGGTACCCGCTGCGCTGGCTTCGGTTCAGCTACCGGCCGATGGCAAGCCGGCGGCGTTGCCTGGTGCGAATCATCCGTCCGCGGGCGGACGGTGGACCGGGGTGCAAGGCGGCGGCCCGGCCACCGGCCAACAGCAGATGGCGGACGAAGCTGCGCCGCTGGTTATGCCCTCTGGCGGCGGCAACGACACCCAGGCGTTGCAGCAGCTGGCCGCGGACAGTGCGCTGGGGCAGACGGACAAACCCGCGCCAACTGCTTCGCCCAGGGATTTCGCGGCACGGGTAGAGGCCGCGCGAACGGCCGCCGAAGCCGTTGTGGCTGCACCGCAGGCAGGTTCCCAGGCGGGGGCGGTGGGCAACACCGTCGCGCCGCAGTTCGCGTCGATGTTCGATGTGTCGGCGGCAGGGCTGCGTACAGGCGGTAGCCCGCAGCGTAATCAGGAGCGGCTCCAGGCCCGGTCGAGCGCGCCGGGAACCAGCCCGGGCTTCGTGGCCTGGGGTGATGCGACGCCGGCCGGCACCAGCCATGGCGCCAGCGCAGTTTATGCGCCAGGCGCGATGACGCCGGCGCCCGCGACCGCCATGGCCGAGAAAATGCATTACTGGGTGTCGCGTGGGGTGCAGAGCGCCGCGTTGCAGCTCGATGCATTTGGGGGCGGGACGGTCGACGTCAGCATTGCTGTCAAGGGCGACTCGGCGGTAGTCGAATTCCGCACCGATCAGCCGCAGGCACGCCAGATGTTGCTTGACGCGATGCCGCAGCTCAAGGAGCTGCTCGCGGGCGAAGGCCTGATGCTGTCCGGTGGTTTTGTCGGCGGATCGACCCAACAAGACACGCAATCGCGCCATCGCGACGGTCAGTCACCGGGTGCCCGGTCCGTCACAATGGTGTCGACGCCCGAACCTGTCACGGGCCGTCCGGCGCCGGTCGGGGCAACTGCTGGCGCAAGCGTAGATCTGTTCGTCTGACACGCAATTGCGGCGCCAGAGGCCGGGATTGCCATGGAATCCCGCCCTTTATCGGTCCTTCGCACTACAACGGGTGCAGAATAATCCTCTTTGCAATGTGCCATCGAGGATGATTTGTGTCTACCAAACCTGCTGAAGCTGCCGCTGCGCCACCCAAGAGCAAGAAGTTGTTGTTGATTGTGCTGCTGCTGGTGCTGGTCGTCGTGCTGGTGGGTGGGGGTGGTTTCCTCTACCTCAGCAAGCAGCGGGCTGCGGCTGCTTATGACGATCAGGAGCAGCCGCAGGCAGCCGCGCACAAGGGCCCGGCCGGCCCACCGGTTTATCTGCCGCTGGACAACATGGTGGTCAATCTTGCCGACCCGGGCGGCGAGCGGGTGGCGCAGGTTGGCATCACTTTCGAGCTGCGTGATGCGGCCGCGGCCGAGACGGTCAAACAGTTTCTGCCGACCATTCGCAGTGGCGTATTGCTGCTGGTCTCGCAGAAGACGTCCGAAGAAATGCTGCAACGCGAAGGCAAGGAAAAGCTGGCCAACGACATCCTGCGCGAGGCGGCGCGCCCGTTTGGTGGCATGGAGGGCGAAGAAGAGGCCGAGCCGCCGAAAGCCGGCGCAGCGAAATCCCGAAAGTCAAGCAACAAGGTGCGGCCAGGAGATCTGCCGGTCCAGCGTGTTCTTTTCTCCAGTTTCATCGTGCAATAAGACTTGGCGCAGGATTGAACATGAGTGAATCATTCTTGTCACAGGAAGAGGTCGACGCCCTGCTCGAGGGTGTGACCGGCGAAAGCCAGAAGGAAGTCGAGCAGGCGGCGCAAAAGGGCGAGGTCCGGCCATACGACATCTCGAGCCAGGAACGTATCGTCCGCGGTCGCATGCCGACCATGGAGATCGTCAACGAACGCTTTGCGCGCAATCTGCGCCTGGGCTTGTTCAACCTGATCCGCCGCACGCCGGAAGTGTCCATCGGCTCGATTGCCGTGCAGCGTTTCGGCGCTTTTCTGCGTGAGCTGGCGGTTCCGACCAATTTCAACATCATGGCGGTTCGACCGCTGCGCGGCAACTGCCTGATCGTGTGTGAACCGGCGCTGATTTTCGGCGTGATCGATACCTTGTATGGCGGAACCGGAAAGTTCCAGACCCGTATCGAGGGGCGCGACTTTTCAGCTACCGAGCATCGGGTTATCGCACGCCTGGTCAAGGTGGTGGCCGACGAATACAAAAAGGCGTGGAAGGGAATCTATCCGATCGAGCTGGAATACCAGCGCTCGGAAATGCAGCCCCAGTTTGCCAACGTGGCCACACCCAGCGAGGTGGTGATCTGCACGTCGTTCCAGCTCGAAATCGGCGAGGTCGCCGGGGCCGTGCATTTCTGCATGCCTTATGCCACGCTTGAGCCGATCCGCGACGTGCTGTATTCGTCGACGCAGGGCGACTCCATGGAGGTGGACCGCCGCTGGGTCAATGTTTTGACACATGAGATCCAGGCAGTCGAGATCACGATGGTTGCCGAACTGGCGCGAACACGTACCACGGTCGAGCAACTGCTGGCCATGAAGGCGGGCGACTTCATCGAGCTCGACCGCGCACCGCGCATCCAGGCGACCATCGATGGAGTCCCGATGTTCGATTGCCAGTACGGAACCCATAACGCGAAGTATGCGATCCGGATCGACAAGAGCCTGAGGAACTACGACCTGGATTGGACGGGAGACAGACATGGCAAATGACGAGCCGCAAGGCAATGACAAGCGCGCCGGCGCCGATGCCGCAGGCGGTGAACACGCGGGCGAGTGGGCCGAGGCGCTGGTCGATCAGAAAGATGGTGGCCTGGACGAAGATCCGCCCGGTGGTGTGTTGTCGGGCGATCGTCCGGCGCGGCCGTTCGGGGGCACCGGCGAGGGCCAGGTCAATGACATCAACATGGTGCTGGACATCCCGGTTCAGCTGTCGGTCGAACTCGGGCGTACCCGGGTCTCGATCAAGCACATCCTGCAGTTGGGCCAGGGATCGGTGGTCGAGCTCGACGCCTTGGCTGGAGAGCCGATGGACGTGCTGGTCAATGGTTATCTGATAGCCCAGGGTGAAGTTGTCGTGGTCAACGACAAATTCGGTATCCGGTTGACCGACGTGGTGACCCCATCCGAGCGCTTGCGGCGCATCAACAAGGGTTGATCGGGCACATGACGCAGACCCTGCTTACCGTTGCGGCATTCGTCTTGCTGCTGGCCATGGTGCCGATGGCCATCAAATGGCTGCAGAGCCGTGGTGTTGCCACCGGGCCCGCCAATGGTGCGGTCAGCCGGGTGTTGTCGGCGGTGGCCGTGGGGCCGCATCAACGCGTGGTGACCTTGGAGGTCGGGCCCGCGCACGACCGCATCTGTCTGGTGCTGGGTGTGACGGCGCAATCGATCTCCTGTCTGCATTCGACGCCAGCGGGCGCGCGGCCGAGCGCGGGTGCGGTCGATGCCTTGTCGGTCACGGTGCCTCGCACCTGAGCGCTCGACACACCGGATCTCTTCATGACGACTGCTGGAACTCGCCGTGCGGACTGGCTGCTCCGAAGCCTGCTGGTGCTGCTTGCGTTGCTTGTCCACGGAGCAGTGTCGGCCCAGATTGCGCCAGCGCCGGGACAACTGCCACTGCTGGTAGGCACAGGACCGGGCGGAAACAGCTATTCGGTCCCGATCCAGACGCTGCTGTTCTTCACGGCGTTGTCGTTTTTGCCGGCGGTGTTGCTGATGATGACCGGATTCACCCGTATCGTCATCGTGTTGTCGCTGTTGCGCCAGGCCTTGGGCACGCAGGCCTCGCCACCCAATCAGGTGATCGTCGGCCTGTCGCTTTTCCTGACCGTCTTCGTCATGGGGCCCACACTCGACCGGGTCTACGAGGATGCGTATCTGCCTTACAGCAAGAACGCGATCGCGTTCGAGCAGGCGCTGGACAAGGCCGAGGTACCGATGCGCGCGTTCATGGCCAAGCAGACCCGCCAATCGGACCTGTCGCTGTTCGTTCGGCTGGCCAAGCTGCCGCCGGGCGCGACCGCCGAGACAGTGCCGATGCGGGTGCTGGTACCGGCGTTCGTGACCAGTGAGCTCAAATCGGCATTCCAGATCGGCTTCATGATCTTTATTCCGTTCCTGGTGATCGATATCGTCGTGGCCAGTGTGTTGATGTCGCTGGGCATGATGATGCTGTCCCCGGTGCTGGTCGCCTTGCCGTTCAAGCTGATGCTGTTCGTGCTGGCGGACGGGTGGAACCTGCTGATCGGCTCGCTGGCCGCCAGCTTTGCACCCTGAGTCTGTGGCAAGGAGTCCAGCATGAATGCGCAGATGGTGCTCACGATGGGTCAGGAGGCCTTGCTGACGCTGCTGATGGTGGCCGCCCCGATTCTGGGCATCGTGCTGGTCGTGGGCCTGGTGATCAGCCTGTTTCAGGCGATCACGCAGATCAACGAAGCCACTTTGACATTCATCCCCAAGCTGATCGCCGCAATGCTGGCACTGGCCATTGCCGGTCCCTGGATGCTGAGCATGCTGGTGGACTTCATCCGTCACACGATCGAATCGATTCCTGGATCATTGATCTGACAGCGCAGGCCTGGTCGTGATCTCGATATCCGAAGCCCAGATCGTCGCCTGGTTGTCTCCGATCCTGTGGCCGTTTCTCCGTGTTTTGGCGGTGTTCACGGCTGCGCCGGTGTTTTCGTCGCGCGCGTTCCCGGTCCGGGCCCGGATCGGCCTGGCGTTTCTGATTGCCTATGCGGCGCAGGCCAGCATGCCGGATCAGCCGGTGATCGACATCAATGGCCCTGAAGCATTGGGCGCCGTGGTCCAGCAGGTCGGGATCGGTCTGGCGATCGGCTTTGCTGTGCGATTGATCTTTGGCGCCTTCGAGCTTGCAGGTCAGATCGTCGGGTTCCAGATGGGCCTGGGGTTTGCGTCGTTTTTTGATCCATCCACCAGCGCCCAGTCCAGTGCCATGGGTCGGTTCTACAACAACATGGCGGTGTTGCTGTTTATCGTGCTCAATGGCCACCTGCTGGTCCTGATGGCGGTCATGCACAGCTTCACGGCATTTCCGGTCGACCAGAACTTTTTGCAGGCGCTCAGGGAACTCCGCATGCATGAACTGGGTGCCGACTTGTTTGCCAGTGCCTTCTGGATTGCGTTACCCGTGGTCGCGATGCTGATGTTCGCCAACCTGGCGCTGGGCATTGTCTCGCGCGTGGCGCCGCAGATGAATATTTTCGCGATCGGATTTCCGATCACGCTGTCGGTGGGGCTGATCGGCGTCGCCGTCACCTTGCCGATGCTCGAGCATCCCTTCTCTGCATTGATGCAGCGCATGCTCGACATGTTCGCCCGCTGAGTCCTCAAACCATGTTGTTGCGGATGGCGTAGACGGTCAGTTCGGCGTTGTTCGATAGCTTCAGCTTCTCCAGCACGCGCGAGCGGTAGACACTGACGGTCTTGGGGCTGAGCATCAGTTCGGTTGCGATGTCCGACAGGCGCTTGCCCGATGCGATCTTGAGCAGGGTCTGCATTTCGCGCTCCGACAAGGACGCGTGCAGCACCTCGCTGGTGGGTGCATGCAGGTTGTCCACCAGCATTTGCGCCACGGCCGGACTGACGTATTTCTTGCCCAGGGCTACGGTGCGCACCGCTTCCACCAGTTCGGCCGGGTCACCGGCCTTGTTGACATAACCCTGCGCGCCGGCCCGCAAGCAGCGAATGGCGTACTGGTCTTCCGGATACATCGAGACGATCAATACACGGACCTGCAGGTCCGTGTCCTTGAGACTGGCCAGAACCTCCAGTCCGCCGCGCCCAGGAAGGCTCAGGTCGAGCACCAGCACGTCGCACGGAGTGTTGCGCAGCGCATCGCGGACTTCCGAATAGCTGCCCGCCTCGGCCACGACCTCGATATCTGGCGCATCGGCCAGCGTGTCACGAATGCCGCGCCGAACCACGGCATGGTCGTCACAGAGAATTACCCTTGTCATTCCGTTGCGTCCTTGGCGTGCGCATCGGCCGCCTGGCTCAATGGTACAGACAGGATGATCGAGGTGCCTTTACCAGCCGAGGTGCTGACGTCGAGCCAGCCGCCTACCGACTTGGCCCGCTCCTGCAATCCCTTGAGACCGTAGGCCTTGGGTTTGCTCTGTTCCAGCGCTGAAAATCCTTGTCCGTTGTCATTGATTTCGAGGGTCAACACCTGGCCGCTGTCCGTCAGGTCAATCGTGACCTGATTGCAGTGCGCGTATTTGGCGATATTTGTCAACGCTTCCTGCGCTGTGCGGTAGGCGGTCAACTGGACCGCTTTGGTCAGGTCATGGTCTGGACCACTGGCCCGCAGCGTGGTCCGGATGCCGGTTCTGCGCTCGAAGCCGGTGGCCAACCAGTCGACTGCCGCGGCCAGGCCCTGGTCAAGGATGGCAGGGCGCAGGTTCATCATGATGCGTTGGCTCGCGCCCAGCGCGTGTTGCAGCATTTCCGTGGCGGCAGTGACATGTCCCAGCGTCACCGGGTCGGACAGGTGGCGGCCGATCCAGGCCAGATCGAGTTTGGCTGCTGCGAGTGCGCCACCGATGTCATCATGGATTTCGCGTGCAATCGACGCCCGTTCCTGTTCGATGGTGGTTTGCAGATGCTCCGCGAATTCGGCCAACCGACGCTCCGAAACCGCCAGTTCTGCATCAGCGCGATCCTTGGCCAGCCGGGTCTGCTGTAATTCGATCGCGCGCAGTATGACCGGCGCGAGTTTGCTCAGGTCGTCCTTTTGCAGATAGTCGCTCATGCCGAGCTTGATCGCCGCAACGGCGGCCGATTCGCCGATGGCGCCTGACAAGAGAATGAACGGTGGTGCATTCTGCTGGGACTTGAGCGCATCCCAGGCGTCAATCGCCGTGAAGCCACGCAGACGGTAGTCGGCCACGATCGCATCGAAGCTGATGGTGCTGATCGCGTGTTCGAAATCGTCGAGGGTTTCCACATGCTCCAGCGTGCACGCCAGATCTGAGCGAAGCAGTGCCCGGCGCACCAGCGCATGATCGACGGTGGAGTCCTCCAGATGCAGTATGCGAAGGGTGCTGTCTGAAGTTTCGTCGTACATGCGTGACCCGCTCTATGCAGTCAAAAGGCGGCGGCTTGCGCGCTCGACGCCAGGTGCCGGATGACAGTAGGATCCGCTGTCGCGTCCAGGCGACAGCATGGCAGTGGAATCCTGATAACCTTGTCCTGCACAAATTCTAGTGCTTCGATGGCCGGTGTCGCAGTGTGGCGTACCGCGATGGCAACGAAAGCGGATTCGAGCGCTGGTTGATGCACTTGGTCCCGGTTTTGCGGAGATGGATTCCAAATTCATGCAGTCCGACCCGATCTTCATTGACGAAGCGCTGGCCAACCTTGATGCCATGGCCCAGGCCCTGGACCCGGAGCGGCCCGAGACGCTAGGTCCGGACCAGATCGATGCGGTTTTTCGCCACGCGCATTCGGTCAAAGGCGGGGCAGCTGTTTTCGGACTTCTGGACGCGTCAGAACTGATGCACCAGGCCGAAACCTTGCTCGATCAATGGCGACAGCGGCGACTTCTGCCGGACAAGCAAGGCATTACTTTGCTGAGCGATTCAGTCGAACTGACCAGGGCCTGCTTGAAAGGGCCTTCACCAGAACCCTCCCGCATGATGGCGATGACAAAGCGGCTCAAGGCTGCCGCGAATTTGCAGGTGGCGATGGCGCCTGAACGGCGCCTGTTGATCCGTCTGGTCGGGCCTCTTCGGCCCGATCTGGACGATGCCGTGGCCACCATGTTTCGTGACATCAACGGACTGGGCTGTGTTTTGTCGGTGGCGGGGGACGGCGCTGCCCCGAGGGTGTTCGAAGTGCAAACGGCGGCATCCGAGGCCGATTTGATGGATTTGCTTGCGATGCACCTGGATCGCTCCGCCATTGCGATCGAGGCGGCAACCCCGAAACCACAGGATATGGCGCGGTCGCGTGAGCCAACACCGGCTTCCGTTGATCGGCCGTGGGTTCGCGTGAGCGAGGATGCGTTGGCGGTACTCGATCGCCTGGTTGCCGAGATGTCGCAATTAGCTACGGATTGGGGGGATCGGCAGCCGGTGGGGAAGGCTACTTCCCGGATCGCAGATGCCGACCGCCATGTGAGGCAGTTGCATGAGATTGGGACGCGATTGCAGCAGGAATTGCGAAAAATCCGGCCTGCACCGGTGTCGGTGTTGTTCGCGGTGGTTCCCACGCTGCTGTCGAACTTGTCGAAGCTGCTTGGCAAGCAGTTCGAACTATCAGTCTCAGGAGAAACTCTGAAACTCGATCGCGATGTGATTCGGGCGCTTGCCGATCCGCTGATCCAGTTGGTGCGCAATGCGTGTGACCATGGAATTGAGTCCCCGCATGAGCGACTGGCTGCCGGTAAACCTGCAAAAGGCCGCATCGCGTTGTCGGCCGAAGTACGCGAGGGTGTCGCCTTCGTGATGGTGCGTGACGACGGTCGCGGGATTTCACGCAGCATGTTGCTGCAGGCCGCGCGCGCGCGCGGGATGGATGTGGCCGCGGATACACCCGATCAGTCCTTGTTGCAATTGGTGTTCGCGCCTGGTGTCTCGACTGCAAGTGACGTGACGCCGGTGTCCGGTCGTGGCGTTGGAATGGATGTGGTTCGTCGCAAGGTGACGGCCTTGGGAGGCGAAGTCGATATCGAATCCGTTCCTGGGTCTGGGACTTGTATCGCGATTCGATTTCCCATGATGGGGGGCGCCGTGCCCCGACGTTGATCCCAGGGCGGGGCGCTTTGGCAGCGAATCGGCTGACCGTTTTTTTGGGCGAGTTAGGTCTGCCTGGCCCGAAAACCCCTTGCCCGATGGTTCAGCGTCCCCTCAGGCCTGACTGCTTCGCGCCGATAACGCTGTCCAGCGATCGAGTGCCTGCATCAGTTCTTCCTCAATGGAAGTGTCGCGCGCATGCAGCGCCACGGCGCGGTCGGCATCGCGCTGGTACAGACTGCTGTCTTCCAGCTCTTCACGCAATGACTTCTGTTCAAGCTCGAGCGCATCGATCGATTTCATCAAGGTGTCGAGTTCCCGTTGATCCTTGAAGCTGAGCTTGCTCGCTTGCGCAGGCTTGCTCGTCGATGGCGGCGTGTTCTTTGGCGGTTGTGTGTCCTTGACGGGCTTGCCTTGTTGTGCGCTGGCCTGACGAGCCGTCCGCGTTCTCGCCGATTGCACCAACCAGTCCTGCACACCGCCTTCGTATTCCCGCCACAACCCGGGGCCTTCATAGGCGATGGTGCTAGTGACGACGTTGTCCAGAAACCGGCGGTCGTGGCTGACCAGGAAAACCGTGCCGTCGTATTCGTCCAGCAAGCTTTCAAGCAACTCGAGTGTGTCAATGTCCAGGTCGTTGGTCGGTTCGTCAAGCACCAATACATTGGCAGGACGTGCAAAAAGCCGCGCCAGCAATAGTCGATTGCGTTCGCCGCCCGACAGTGAACGAACTGGTGAATTGGCGCGGGCAGGCGAAAACAGAAAATCGGACAAATAACTCTTGACGTGCTTGCGCTGGTTGCCGATCTCGACCCATTCACTGCCAGGACTGATGAAATCAGCCAAAGTTGCATTCAGATTCAAGGCGTCGCGCAGCTGGTCGAAGTAGGCAACCTTTAGGTTGCTGCCTTGGCGGACCTTCCCGCTGTCCGGTTGCAACTCACCCAGGATCAGTTTGAGCAAAGTGGTCTTGCCGGCACCATTCGGTCCTAGCAGGCCGATCTTGTCGCCGCGCAATATTGTCGAGGTGAAATTCTCGACGATGCGCTTGTCGCCGAATCGGAGTCCGACGTCGGTCAATTCGGCGACGATCTTGCCGGTTCCGGCGCCGGTCGCAACGTCCATGCGTACGCTGCCGAGCGTGTCGCGGCGGGCCTGGCGCCGTGAACGGAGTGCATCAAGGCGATTGATGCGGCTCTGGCTGCGTGTGCGGCGAGCCTCGACGCCTTGGCGGATCCACACCTCCTCCTGCGCCAGCAGTTTGTCCGCCTTGGCGTTAATGACGTCCTCCTGCTCCAGCTGCTCCTCCTTGAGTGCCTGGTATTGCGTGAAGTTGCCAGGATAGGATCGCAGTACACCGCGATCGAGTTCGACGATGCGGGTGGCGACGCGGTCCAGGAAGCTGCGATCGTGGGTGATCGTGACAACGCTGCCCTTGAAATCCAGCAGAAGATTTTCGAGCCATTCGATCGAATCCAGATCCAGGTGGTTGGTGGGTTCGTCCAGCAACAGGACCGACGGCTGTGCGACCAAGGCTTGCGCCAAGGCCACGCGCTTGCGCGTGCCACCGGATAACGTGGCGATCGTCGCCTCTGCATCCAGGTGCAATCGATGCAGAGTCTCCAGCACGCGCTGCTCCCAGTTCCAGCCGTCCCGAGCTTCAATGGCGTCTTGCAACGCATTTAGATCTCCGACCCCTTCGCTGTAAGCGTCAACGAGATCCTTGACATGCGCGACGCCGAAACATACGACATCAAAGACGGTCTTTTCGAGGTCTAGCGCCGGCTCTTGAGCGACGTGGGCGATACGCAGACCCTGCTGCATTTGCAATGTTCCGTCGTCGGGCTTCTCCATGCCTGCCAGTATTTTGAGGAGGGAGGATTTGCCAGTGCCATTGCGTCCGATCAGTCCGACGCGTTCGTCCGATTCGAGTGAAAAGTCAGTGTGATCGAGCAGCGCCACATGCCCGTAGGCCAATTGCGCGTTGAGTAGGGTTAAGAGTGCCATAGGGGCCAAATTATCGGGTGACGCTGAATCG
>ERZ724517.1744-NODE-1744-length-11783-cov-3.825802_pt1 | contig 11783 bp, 3 predicted proteins | sample MGYA00376050_ERZ724517 | MGnify/ENA primary metagenome ERZ724517 (study PRJEB28724, sample SAMN07190886) | activated sludge metagenome | isolation source: activated sludge of sewage treatment plant in Hong Hong | place: USA: Christiansburg, Virginia | collected... | reverse complement strand
GGCAAAACCGGTGACCCTTTAATTGGGGCCAACATCTTGGTAAAGGGCACCTCTAATGGTACCATTACCGACCTCGATGGTATGTATTCCCTCAGCGTAGCTGAAGGATCTACCCTCGTTTTTTCTTACACAGGATATGCCAACCAGGAAGTTGTTGTTGGAACATCCGGCAATATCGACATTGCCCTAGCAGAAGGTTCTGTTTTGGATGAAGTTGTGATCGTAGGTTACGGTTCACAGAAAAAGAGAGACGTTACCGGTTCGGTAGCTTCACTCAAAGAAAAAGACTTCAACCAGGGAATCGTAACATCCGCTGACCAGTTGTTGCAAAACAGGGTTGCGGGTGTAAACATTATTAACAACAGCGGTCAGCCGGGAGGTCAGGCAACTGTTAAAATCCGTGGTAACAACTCCATCAGAGCTGGTGCCAATCCATTGTATGTTATCGATGGTGTGCCTTTGGACGGACGTACTGCCAAAGCGGGCCTTTTGGCAACAGACATAGGTGCTATTGCAAATTCCAACCCATTGAACTTCCTTAACCCTTCAGACATTGCCAACATTGATGTATTAAAAGATGCATCATCAGCCGCTATTTATGGATCAAGGGCTTCCAATGGTGTCATTTTGATTACTACAAAGAAGGCAAAAGCAGGTGCACCTAAAGTAGATTTTGGTGTTAGTCTCGGTACCAGTTCAGTTCTTAAAAAGTACGATGTACTAACAGCTGATGAATACAGAGGTGCTTTGACCAAATATGGTCTTACATCAGGTGATGGCAAAGGAAATGTGGATGCATTCGACCAAATTACCAGAAGTGGTATTACCCAAAATTATAATGTTTCAATAGGTGGTGGATCTGAGACAGCAACTTATCGCTTTTCAGGTGGATACCAGAACATTGAAGGTATCATTAAAGATTCAGGTTTGAAAAGGTATACCGCCTCTTTCAACTCTAATTTCAAAATGTTGGATGGCAAAATAGGAATTGATGCCTTGTTGATTGCCAGCCAGACCATTGAAGACATTGCACCAATTTCTACCAATGCCGGTTTTACAGGAAACCTGATTGCGCAGGCATTGCAGTGGAATCCTACCATTCCGCTTACTACAGCAAATGGCGATTTCACTACAGCTAAAAACAATCCTCTGGTAGGAGAAACCACCATCAACCCTCTAAATCTTTTAGATGGTCAATATGAATTGGCAAAAACAACAACTACACTTGCCAATATCTCTCCTTATTGGAACATTACTGATAACCTCGTTTACCGTTACCGTTTGGGTATCAATTATGGTGTAGGTAATACCAGAGGAAATATTTCTGGTAATGTAAACGTGCAAGGAATTACTGACTTAGGTTGGGCAGGCTTTGCCAATAATGAATTGCTTTCTACCATTCATTCACATACCCTCACTTACAACAAACCCATTTCTGATGACTTGGCTTTTGATTTTGTTGGAGGTTATGAGTATCAAAAGTTTGATTTCAGTGGTTATGCTTTGGCTGGTAGAGGCTTTGCCGTTCCAGATAACGACAATACCAACGCAATTCAGAATTCAAGCAATGCCAACAAACGTTTTATTTCTTATGCAGATCCTATCAGTGAGCTTCAATCCTATTTTGGAAGAGCTAACTTTGGATACAAAGGAAAGTACAACTTGACAGCAACTTTGAGAGCGGATGGTTCTTCTAAATTTGGAGAAAACAACCAATACGGTATTTTCCCATCTATCGGTGCATCTTGGAACATCAAGTCAGAAGACTTTTTGGCAGACAACGACAACATCAGCGACATGAAACTTCGTTTGGGTTGGGGTAAAACCGGAAACCAGGAATTCCCTGCAGGTTCTGCTCAGGAAAGATATGCTCTTACAGAAAACGGCGGTTCTATTCTTGAGAACGTAGCCAATCCTGATTTGAAGTGGGAGTCATCAACGACCCTTAACTTCGGTTTGGACTTTGGTATTATGAACAACAGAATTACCGGTAGTATTGATTACTACAACAGGGTAACCAATGACCTGTTGTTGGATCCATCTGTATCTGAGCCTGGTCCTGCCGTAAGGGCATGGAAAAACATCGATGGCGAAGTAGCCAATACAGGTGTGGAAATCGGCTTGAATGCACAAATCATCAACAAAGAAAACCTTGTATGGACCTTGGGTGGAAACATTTCATTCCTCAACAATGAATTCAGAAATTACACAGGCCCCCCCATTCTTACCGGTGACCTTTTCGGACAAGGATCTTCAGGAGCCTACGTTCAGGAAATGAAAAACGGATATCCTTTGAATACCTTCTTTGTAAGAGAATATTTGGGATTGGATGAGACCGGAAACAGCAAGTACACCGATGGCGGTGATACTTTTGTGGCTGGAGGAGATCCAAATGCCAATGTAATCGTGGGTATTTCAACTGGTCTTGACTTGGGCAAATTGAGCTTTAACATGAACTGGAATGGTGCTTATGGTCACCAGTTGTTCAACAACACGGCCATGTCTGTATTGCCTATTGGTAACTTGGGTAGCAGAAACATCGATGCCAGCTTATTGGAAGGTGATATCAAAGAAAGCATTGCCAACCCAATCACTTCTTCTTCCAGATACATTGAAGATGGTGACTTTATCAAATTGGCCAACGCTACACTTTCTTACAATTTAGGTAAGGTTTCCAAGCTTTCAAACGTTAGACTGTCATTGACTGGTCAAAACCTATTGATTATAACTGACTACAGTGGCTTTGATCCTGAAGTAAATACAGTTAACCTGAGAAATGGTGTACCTTCATCAGGTATCGAATACATCCCGTATCCATCAGCCAAATCATTCATTTTTGGACTTAATGTTTCATTCTAATAAAAAAAATCATATCATCATGAAATACAAAATAATCTTATTGTTGATGGTGGGCTTCAGCTTTCAGACCTGTACCGATCTGAAAGAAGAACTGAGGGAAGACCTGACAAAAGATCAAGCATCTCAGCTTGTAAAAGTAGATGCCTTATTGCAGGCAGCCTACGATGGTTTAAAGACACCTTATCAGGATCAATCCAGATTTTGGGCAGCTCAGGAGCACACTACAGATGCAGCCATGGGCCCTACCCGAGGACCAGACTGGGATGACAACGGTATCTGGAGGTCATTGCACGCCCACACATGGACAGCAGACCACTCTTTTTTGACCAGCACATTCAGTGAATTGTTGCAGGTAGTTTATTCAACTACCAATTTGTTGCAATTTGACCCTACCCCACAGCAAGCTGCGGAAGCAAGGTACCTGAGAGCATATGTTATGTTGTCTGTATTGGATGGATGGGGCCAGGTGCCTTTCCGCGATGCAGGTTCCTCATTGCTTGAAGATGCACAGGTTTTAGGCCCTCAGGAAGTAGTTGACTTTGTGGTATCAGAAATGGATGCCATCATCAATGACCTGCCTGCTGCTCCTGCTAACCGTGCCAATAAAGATGCAGCACGTGTTTTGAAAATGAAAGCCCTGCTTAACAAAGGAGCTTTCCTCAACAGAGAGACACCTACCTTTGCTGCAGCTGACATGAATGCAGTGGCTAGTATTGCAGATCAGATCATTGGATCAGGCAAATACCAGTTGACAGACAACTATTTTGATAACTTCGCTCCCAACAACGATGTTGTGGGTAAAGAAAACATTTGGACTGCTGAAAACGTAGGTGGTGTTTCTTCAGGCAACGTTAGATCAAGATGGTTCTGTACCCTGCACTACAACCAAAATCCTTCAGGTTGGAATGGCTTTACTACTTTAGGTGACCTTTATGCTTCATTTGAAGACAGTGATATGAGGAAAAAAAGTTCATACACCGGTATGACTGATGTATCTGGTATCAATGCAGGTTTCCTTTTTGGACAGCAGTTCAACGAAAAAGGAGAGGCACTTAAAGACAGAAAAGGCAATCCACTTTCATTCACCAAAGAAGTAGCCATCAAAGAATCTGGCGACAATCTTGAAATCACAGGTATCAGGGTTATCAAATACCCTATCGATTACAAGAGTGGTGACAACTGCGACAATGACTATGTATATTACAGGTATGCAGATGTATTGTTGATGAAAGCAGAAGCATTGTTGCGCACAGGCAACGCCGCTGGTGCCCTTGACATCGTAAATCAAATTAGAACGAAGAGAGGTGCATCTCCGCTTGCTGCTCTCACGACAGACAATTTATTAGCGGAAAGAGGTAGAGAATTGTATTGGGAAGGACACAGGAGAACAGACCTGATCCGTTTCGGTAAGTACTTAGCTGCATGGGAAGAAAAATCAGCTTCCGGCAAAGAAAGACTATTGTTCCCAATTCCAACTCAATCTCTTGCTTCAAATCCAAATTTGCAGCAGAATCCTGGCTATTAATGGTTAAAAATTCTAATTTTACGGGGGAGCGTTTTGCTCCCCTTTTTTGTTTAAACCCACTACATTGAAACGGCTTTTTTTACTCCTCGTACCTTTTGCCCTGCTGTTGTCTTGTTCAAAAGACCAGCAAAATCCTTCAAAATCTACCGGCAAAACCCTGTTCTCCCTGCTCGATGCCAGCCAAACAGGTATAGATTTTAACAATAAAGTAGAAAACACTGAAAAGTTCAACATTTTTAATTATCGCAATTTTTACAATGGCGGGGGTGTTGCGATTGGCGACATCAACAACGACGGACTTTCAGATGTTTTTATGACCGCTAATAGGACGGCCAATAAACTCTACCTTAATAAAGGAAAGATGAAATTTGAAGACATCTCTTCCAAAGCTTTTGCAGATACTTCACGACATTGGAGTACCGGTGTGGTGATGGTAGATATCAATAGTGACGGCTGGCTTGATATTTATGTATGTAATGCAGGCTTTCAATCAGGTATAGAAACCGCCAATCAACTTTTTATCAACAACAAAGACCTTACCTTCACCGAGCAGGCAGCACAATATGGCCTCGACGATAAAGGCTACACCACCCACGCAGCTTTTTTTGATTATGACAAAGACGGCGACCTCGATGCCTATATTCTCAACAACAGCTTTATACCGGTCAACACCCTCAACTATTCCAACAAACGCGAACAAAGAGCCGAAGACTGGGGAGTCAAAGACTTCCTGAAAGGAGGAGGGGATAAGTTGCTCCGCAATGACAATGGCAAGTTTACCGATGTTAGCCAAAAAGCAGGCGTCTACGGCAGCCTTATCGGTTTTGGACTGGGCATCTCTGTAGGTGATGTCAATGGTGATTTGTGGCCCGATATCTACATCAGCAATGACTTTTATGAAAAAGACTACCTCTACATCAACCAGAAAAATGGCAGCTTCAAAGAAGAACTCGAACAAAGAATGGGTCACATCAGTCTTTCTTCTATGGGCTCAGACATGGCAGACATCAACAACGACGGAAGGCTCGATATTTTTGCAACCGACATGCTTCCTTCGGAAGATGTAAGATTAAAAAGAACCACCTCTTTTGAAAGCAACGATCTTTTTAACCTGAAACTTTCAAAAGGTTTTTATAACCAATATATTCAAAACACTTTACAGCTCAACAATGGAGATGGTCATTTTACCGAAATTGCCAATATGGCAGGAACGGAAGCATCTGACTGGAGTTGGGGGGCCCTCATTTTTGATGCCGACAACGATGGATGGCAAGACCTCCTGGTTTGTAATGGAATTTACAAAGATGTGATCGACCAGGATTTTATTGACTTTTTTGCCAATGAAGTAATGCAAAAAATGGTATTAAGCGGCAAAAAACAGAAGCTGGATACCATTGTAGGCCTGATGCCTTCTACGCCCATACCCAACAAAATGTTTCGCAATATGGGCGACCTGCAATACCAGGATGTAGCAACTGACTGGGGTCTGGATCAGCCTGGTTTTTCCAACGGCGCTGCCTATGGAGATTTAGACAATGATGGAGACCTTGATCTGATTGTCAACAATGTCAATGGTCCCAGCTTTGTCTATCAAAACAATGCCAACCAAAGTGCGCAACATTTTTCTGTGCGATTAAAAGGTCAAAGTCCCAATACCTTTGCCATCGGAGCCAGGGTAGAGGTCTATACCAAAGATCAAAGCTATACCAAAGAAATCATGCCTTCCCGCGGCTTTCAATCTTCGGTAGATTATACCCAGGTATTTGGCCTTGGTAAAAACACGGTTGTGGATTCAATGGTGGTCTACTGGCCGGATGCAACCAGGCAAGTATGGATGAAGCCAGCAATGAATCAGGTATTGGTGGCTGAGATGTCGACCCAACGCACCAAGGTTACTATGCCTATCTCTAAAGGACAGGCAATTTTCCAGCAAGTGGCATTGCCGGGCAAATGGAAACACAAGGAAGACGAACACGTAGATTTTTATTATGAAAGAGGCCTGCATGAAATGCTCAGCAAGGAAGGACCGCCCATTGCAGCAGCAGATCTCAATAAAGATGGCATTGACGAAATCTTCGTTGGTGCTGCATCCGGACAACGCCCCGTATTATACTGGTCGGCAGGTACAGGATTTAAGGCGGACACTACCACTTTTTCATACACCGATTTTGAAGATACCGCAGCCGCCTTTTTTGATGCTGACGGCGACGGTGATCTCGACTTGTTTGTAGGGTCAGGAGGAAATCACCATCCACCTCTAACCCGTGAAATGCAGGATAGGGTCTACCTCAATAATGCCAATCAATTTACCCTGTCTACAAGGGCCCTGCCTGTCAATGGCATGAATACCTCCGTTTGTATTCCGATAGATTACGACGCAGATGGCGACACTGACTTGTTTGTAGGAAGTCGCTCGTATCCGCAACAATACGGCACCGCGCCCGATAACTATCTCTACGAAAACAATGGAAAGGGTAGCTTCCAGAATGTGGCAAAAACGGTTTGTCCTGACCTGGCCAATGCAGGCTTTGTAACCAGCGCAACCCTGGTTGACCTGGATGGCGATAAAAACAATGAATTGGTAGTTGCTTGTGCATGGGGAGAGATTCAGGCATTCTCCTTTAAGGGAAAAAAGGGAAACAAACTCTCTTCTTTGCTACCCAAAGGTTACTCTGGAATGTGGTCATATGTCTCACATGCCGACCTGGATAATGATGGCGATCAGGACCTGGTCTGTGGCAACATGGGTTTAAACTCCGGCTTATCTGAATATCCGCTGACCCTATGGGTGGGCGATTTTGATGCCAATAAAACAGTAGATAAAATCATCAGTCGCCAAATCAATGACCGAAACTGTCCGGTGATGATGAAAAGAGAGTTTATGGAACAGCTGCCCTCTCTTAAAAAGAACAGCTTAAAGCACGAAGAATTTGCCCATAAAACCATTGAAGACCTGCTTCCTGCTGATATAAGAAAGAAAGCACAGACCTGGAAAGCCGACTACTTTGGTTCAGTGGTAATGATCAACAAAGGAAAAATGCAGTTTGATGTCAAGCCCCTGCCCAGAATGTTCCAAACCTCTCATATGAGCGGTGCCGTACTGGTAGATGTCAACAAAGATGGTTTTACAGATATCATACCCATAGGCAACAGATCGGTATACGCACCGCAGTTTGGTCGCCTTGATGGCTACTGTGGCGATGTCATCATCAATGACAAAGGAGTCACCTTTGGCCGCCTCCCTGCCAGGGAAACAGGTTTGGACCTCAGAGGTGATGCCCGTGCAGCCTACCTGATCAAGGGCAAAAAAACCCCAACGTTTATGGTCACATTCAACAACAGCCAAGCAAAATTGTATGCGCAACGATAATATACGCCCATTAAAAAAATATTGGGGCTTGTTTTTTTTCTTGATTCTTTTTTCATGCAAAAAGGAAGAAAAGACCGAAGCCATGTTCACCCTGCTCACCGGCGATCAAACAGGTTTGGACTTTGACAACAAGCTCGACCTCACCACTCAAATGAACATTTTTAAATACATGTATTTTTACAATGGCGGGGGTGTAGGCATTGCCGACTTTAATAACGATGGCAAAAAAGACATCTTTTTTACCGGCAATATGGTTGAAAATGAAATGTTTCTCAATGAAGGGGATTTTAAGTTTAAAGATGTAACCAATAAAACAGGCATCAAAAAGGACGCTGCCTGGTCAAATGGGGTGAGTGTGGTGGACATTAATAACGATGGCATGATGGACCTGTACATTAGCCAGGTGGGCTCCTTTGATATGTTTAAGGGACACAACCAGCTCTATGTATGCAAGGCCATCGAAAATGGTATACCCGTATACGAAGAACAATCCGCTCAATACGGCCTAAACCTCGTGGGCTACGGTACCCAGGCGGTATTTTTTGACTACGATCTGGATGGTGATCTAGACATGTACCAACTCAACCACTCCACCCACAACAACGGTACCTTTGGCCAGAGGTCTTCTTTTTTAGGTACCTTTCATGAGCAGTCGGGTGATAAGCTGATGAGAAACGACAACAACCACTTTACCGATGTGACCAAAACTTCAGGCATTCATTCTTCCGTTATCGGTTATGGATTAGGGGTAGTGGCCAGTGATGTGAATCTAGATGGTTATCCGGATTTGTACATCGGCAACGACTTTCATGAGAATGACTACCTGTACATCAACCAAAAAAACGGGACATTTAAAGATGTCACCGAAGAGCAACTCATGCACACAAGCAGGTTCTCAATGGGTGTAGATGCAGCAGATCTCAACAACGACGGCTTCAATGAAATCATTTCACTCGATATGTTGCCTGAGAGACCTGATATCCTCAAGAGATCAGAAAACGATGAAGACATCAGCCTCTTTAAGTTTAAACTCGATTACGGTTACAACTATCAGTACTCGCGCAACGCCCTTCAACTCAACAATGGCAATGGCAGCTACAGCGAGATAGCCATGTACAGCGGCATTCATGCTACCGACTGGTCGTGGTCACCTCTGTTTTTTGACATGGACCAGGATGGTAAACAAGATTTGTTTATCTCCAATGGCATACCCAAACGAATGAATGATCTGGATTACATCAATTTTGTTTCCGACCAGGACTGGCAGTGGAAGACCAGCCACAACGTGCTCAGTCAGCAGGAGCTCGACCTCATTGCTAAGATACCGGAGCTCAAGCTGGAAAATAGAATTTACCTTCAATCCAACGCTCTTCAATTTTTGGATAAGAGCAATGCTGTTAACAATGTGCTGCCCTCGTACAGCAGTGGGGCTGCGTATGCAGACTTTGACAACGATGGCGACCTCGATGTAGTGGTCAACAACATCAATGAAAAACCATTTATCTATAAAAATGAAAAGAAAAAGACGCCTCAAAACGCGGCTGCTTTAAGGATCCAACTGAAGGGCCCTGCCGGTAATATCAATGCGATCGGCAGCCGACTCATCGTTAAGGCAGGATCTACACAGTTTTTTGCAGAACAATATGCAGTGCGTGGTTTTCAGTCCAGCAGTCAGGAAGATGTAATCATAGCTACCGGCCAACTGAAAGCCGACTCACTATGGGTGATCTGGCCTGATCAATCGTACACAGTGACATCTGTGGGCAAAGACAGCCTCTTTAAGCTAGCTTACCAAAGTGGCTTGCCGAAGTTTGATTACAGCCGGCTAAACAAAACAAATGAATCTGCACAAAAGGTATGGACAGAGGTTGCGGCCACTGCAGGACTTAATTACCGCCATAAGGAAAATCCCTACATAGAATTTCACCGTGAACCCCTGGTGCCCTTTAGCTGCGGTGAAGACGGCCCTGCTGCTTGTGTGGGAGATGTCAATGGTGATCAGCGAGAAGATATATTTTTTGGTGCCTCTAAAACCTTTAAGCCCGAGCTCTACCTCCAGCAAGCCAATGGCAGATTTGTCAAGAGCCCTCAAAAAGCCCTCGATGCGGATTCAACCTATGAAGACACCGATGCTTTATTAGTAGATGTTAACAAAGATGGTCATCTGGATTTAGTTGTGGCCAGCGGTGGCAATGAATACTCGCTTAAAAACGATTACATGAGACCGCGGCTTTACCTCAATGATGGAAAGGGTAACTTTTCCAAGACGGCCGATGCGCTGGGTCAGGTAAAACTCAATGCCTCAACCGTAAAAACCGGCGACCTCAACAAGGATGGCCATGCCGATTTGATTTTCTTTGGCAGGTCTGTTCCCTATCAATATGGAGCCTTTGCCTCATCCTATATTTTGATCAATAAGGGCAATGGTACCTTTGAAGATAAGACTAATGAATTGGCTCCTGAGTTTAAAGACCTGGGCCTCGTCACCGCAGCAGAAGTGACAGATATGGATGGCGATAATGACCTCGACATCGTAGCTGCCTGCGAATGGGATGGAATCAAACTGTTTACCAACGAAGGCGGTAAATGGAAATCCTCTATGCTCTACAGCGGTCACGGCTGGTGGTCGTCACTGATCATCTCAGATTTGGATGGCGACGGCGACCCCGATGTATTGGCGGGTAATCAGGGACTTAATACCCGAATGAAGGCAAGCCCCGAAAAACCGGTACGCATGTATTATGCCGATATGGACAACAATGGCACCAAAGAGCAAATTGTAACTTATTATATTGGTGATAGAGAGATACCACTTGCCAACAAAACAGAATTGGAAAAGAAATTGCCTCCGGTTAAGAAAAAGTTTCTGAAGGCCAGCGATTTTGCCAAGGCAGATCTCAAAGATATCCTTTCTTTTTACGACCTCAAAAAGGCACAAAAAATGGAAGCAGATCAATTTGCCAATATGGTTATTTATCAGCAAGCCAAGGGTCAATACAGCGCTTCTGCCCTGCCTTCCAATATGCAATACGCTCCGTTGACAGCTGCTGCCAGCCTGGGTAAAAATGAATGGCTGATTGGTATGAACAAGTACAACAGCAATGTACAGATTGGTCGGTATGATGCGGATTTTGGTGGCATCCTTACCATCACAGGAAAAGAGCCAAAGTACCAACACCTGCCTGGCTTATTGCTGAAAGGGGCAATCAAAAAAATCCTACCCATTCAGGTCAATGGCAAGACGCAGTACCTAATTGTTAAAAACAACGACTCCTGTGCCTTGCTTGCCCGTTGAATAGGATCACGGTAGCCAGGGTGAGGTAAAAGTAAAGGTAGCGCCATCAAACAGGCCCTTATCAGAAAGTTTGAGCCGGGGTATTACCAGCAAGGCCATAAAAGAGAGCGTCATAAACGGAGCAGCTAAGGCAGAGCCCAGCTCCTTTTTGGCAAAAACATCGATGGCCTGGTAGTCGGTAGCCACCTTGTAGCCATCTTCGTTACTCATCAAACCCGCCACTGGTAAAGCCAGTTGGTGGACATCTTTGTTATAAGTAGCCACCACACCTCCTTTGCAGCTGACCACCGCATTGATGGCATCTACAAGGTCTTCATCACTTACACCCACTGCAATGATGTTGTGCGAATCATGGGCAACAGAAGAAGCAATGGCCCCCCGCGCAAGTCCAAAGCCATGGATAATGGCAACAGCCGGCGTGGCTTGGGTATATCTATTGTACACCACCAGCTTGAGGAGGTCGTTTTGGGCATCACTTATAAATTCTGAAGGCCCTTCCTGCCAGTCTGCCAGCAGTTCCTGGGTTATGAGCTGACCTCCCGTGGCATGGATCGCACGCAGTTGTGAGGTACCTTCAGGCACGACCAACCTGATTTGGTCTACGGTGATGGCTTGGGCATTGAAATAGTTGACCACCTTGCTTTGTGGCAGGGGTAGCAGACTAACACCATCACGAGCCACACAGTCACCACTGAGGTAAGTGGCAGCCACCTCAAAATCGATCAAATCTTTTA
>ERZ724517.1743-NODE-1743-length-11784-cov-6.913889_pt1 | contig 11784 bp, 5 predicted proteins | sample MGYA00376050_ERZ724517 | MGnify/ENA primary metagenome ERZ724517 (study PRJEB28724, sample SAMN07190886) | activated sludge metagenome | isolation source: activated sludge of sewage treatment plant in Hong Hong | place: USA: Christiansburg, Virginia | collected... | reverse complement strand
TTCAAAGACTCTGGCGCTTGTCTTGATTCGCTCGGCGAGCGAAACCGGCTGCGGGCCAGACTGTTGTGTTGCTGACCAGTGTTCACAATATGCATCCACTACTGCAGCTTGCAAGCCTTTTTCCTTTGCCTGCAACACGATATCAGTCGCGTAAAAATCGAACTTCAAGGCCGGATCGAGTTTCAGTCCGGTATCCATTCGCACCGCAAAGAGCATTTCATCCAGACTATCAACCGTAGAAGGCAAGCAACTACGTTCCCCTATAGCTTGGCCACGATCCAACACACAACCGATCGGTCTGGAGGTTTGTCCAAATCCAAGCATGCCGTACACGCCGACGACGGCCAACGTAGGCCAAAGCTCCGTTGCGTTTTGTAGTTTTTCTTTAAAGACCGTGTCCCAGTTGGACGGCAGAAAAACATCTTCATGCACCCAGACTAGCCATTGCTCGGGTCGGCAAGAAGAATTGGCCTCGACCGAAGAATTGAAGGCAAACGCGGCTGATTCAGCATTGAAATACGCCACCAACGGGGTTCGCCGTTCGCTAAAACAAGGCGACGACAGCAGTCTCCGATTTAAAACATCGGTACTGCTGACGCAGGTTACGAAACTCAGTTCAATTTCAGACTTCACAAACCCGTGACTTCAAGGCCAAACTTTTCCTAAGCTCTTGAACACGCCTGTTGTTGTGCGATATCCCATGAAGATTTCAACACCAAAGCCTTGTAAATCAGACTTAGAAATGCCCAAATCTACCGAGATCACTTGTCTCTCCGTCAAGACCGCGATATCTTTGAACTTGAAACTGTCCGGATTTGGCAACGTCAGTACAGTTTTCCAGTCTGTTTCAGTTCTGAAGAACCACATGTCACTGGGAAAGAAGAATCCTGAGGCTGGAAGTCGGGCTGCTATCCAGACTTTCCCAGGTAAACCTAACTCTGATGACGTTGGAATGAGGTCAATGTCCAGCGTCATGCGTGTTGCGTTACCGCCTTCGACAACCTTTATGGGAGATGTCAACAAAAGTGCAGCAGTGTGGGTTCCACACGAAACTATGAGGTTCAGGTTCTCAGTAATGACGGAAGAAGTTAAATCGTTGGAGATGACGGTACCCACAACTTTGACCTGCGAAGACGGGCCAAACATATTACCCACGGTGCATGTTGGTAAGACAGCATTGGCAGGTTTAGGCGAAATCACAACCGTATCACTGCTACCCTCCGCCAAACTGCTGGCACTCAGTGCGATTCCGGTTAATGCAACCTCACTTGGCTCAATCGTCATAGAGGCACTAGCCGCACCGCATTGAATTGTGACTGATTGGGTTGTTGTTATGGAGTTCGATCCCCCGGCCAGCGATATCTTCCCACCACTTATACTGACCAAATTTGACACTCCACCGCCATAGACCGGCACACAGGAGGACAGGGATGCATTGCTTGGTGTTGGAGTAATTGTTATTGCGTTTGAACTACCTTTTACCAACGAATTTCCACTCAAAGTGATTCCCGTCAAAGGAGTTCCACCAGAACTTCCCGAACACGTGTGGGTGACATCTTCCGCCGGATTACCAGACGCATCCCACTGAGCTCCCGCAAACCAAGTCCGATAACAGCTTTCATCTACTGTTACAGAAGTGTTGAGTTCATAGATTCTATTTCCAGGAACTTGTAAAGCATTGATATACACCCACCCGCCAGTGTTGGTAAGTATGGTCTGCGTCAACTCACCTGATCGGGAGGACAACTTGAGAGCCCCCGCCGAAGCAGGTGCGGAAAACGGCAACTCAACGCCACCGCCGTTGGCGGTCAACGTTTGAACAACCCTGGTAATGTCTACCGCAGCTGCATTTTCAGGAGTGACATTCAGGGCCGAGCCAGATGGTGGACTCCCAAATTTCATGAGTACTTTCGTTTCAGGAGGCGATGCAAAGGTATACATTGTCATCTGCAGTGTCTTTGTTCCTGGTGGAATAAAAACTCTCCATTGAAGCTGAAATGCCTCGCCCACAACCGAGGGCAAAATTACCTCACCGTCGGATATCGCCAAAAGCGGGGAGGATGGTTCAAATTTTGTATTGAAACCCGAGGAGCCCCGCTGCACCAGTGGGTTGTAATTTGATGCATGCGCTCCAGTCAATACAACCATCAAGCCCAGGACTCCGACAACAAACGATTTTGACATCGTTGGCATTGAGAATTTCTTGGTCATATTCGAGCCTCTTTCCACAGATTAATGGGCAAACAATTGCTCAAGATAACAAGTTTATCTAAATAGTAAGCAAATGTTTGCCGTCTAGAAACAGAAAAACGCCAAGGAATCCTTGGCGTTTTTTTAATTACTAAACTAAATTAGTTTAGAAATTGCCAGGTGTGAACGTCTTTGGAGCATAGTTCCAAGCACCTTGGAGTGTGCTGCCAACAAAGTTCCACTGGATGTAAGTTGCCAAACCTGGCAGACCGACGACGCCCAGATTGTTGTTACCAGTCTTGCTACGTGTGTCAGACACTTCAGAGAAAGGAGCTGCGTTTACCCAACCCTTTGTGAAGGTTTGTGTGAACAACTGACCCACTGTAGATGTACCTGCACCGGATGTGATCGCGATGATGTTCAACTCGGCTGGCAAAGTGCTGGGGGAATCAACTGGGCAAGGAGAAACGCTGCAACCTGTTGTTGTCAAAGAACGCTCTTCTTCGTCACGAACCGTGTAACCAACAGTTGGCGTGCCTGGGAAAGGCGTGTACTGTGAGCCAGATGCGCTAGGTGCGTAGAAAGCTTCTTTGGTCGGGAAGGTGATAGTTGCAAACGTGTACTGACCAGCTGCATTGTTGTAAGGGATAACATAGTCAGAAGACCAGATAGCATCTTCCACCATTGCCTTGTTGCTTGCAGCAACGTTAGCAAAGAAGCCCGTGTAACGACCAACACTGTGATAAGTGAAGTTGTCGTAGTTTGCCAATGCCGTCATGGGCAAGGCCAACATGTTACCGTTCAGCGGGTTAGCCAGCTTTACGGAACCGGTCAGAACGTTGTCTGTCAGTGCTGTAGTGATGGGCGTACCTGCCAAGCAGGCTGCAGAGTAAGCTGCAACCAAAGAGGCTTTGGAGTAAGGCGTTGGGACTGTTCCACGGATCATGCGTGTCTCAAACACGTTCAGGTAACCAGTCGTGAACGGCGCCGCAAAGTTGGCAGTAATGCCTGTGGTACCCGTTCCAGTGGGACAACCAGCAGCATCAGTAACGCGAACAGCGGAATCATCGGTGCTAATGATACCAACCGAACCATCGGCATTTTGCTGAACCGTACCAACCCAGACGTCGCCAGGTGTCAAAAAGATCAAAAAGTCAAGCAACTCAGCACTGTTTGTGGGAGCATGGAACACGACCTTTGCAACAGCAGAGTCAGTTGGGTTCGTGTTGATCACCTTGATCTCAGACGTCCAGCCACCGCCAGCCATAAACATAGGAGCGATCAGGACATCGCCCTTACCGCCTTGGGCCACTTCAACCGCCATCGCGGAACCACCAACAAGCATAGCGCCAATGGCAGCAGCAAGGAATTTTTTCTTCATCACGTGAAATCTCCAAAAAAAGAATAAAACAAAAGAACCTGAGCAAGCCCACGCTTATTGCGTCAGACAGTTTACACCAGAAAGTTCAACAATCACACCCTGTGAACATCAATTTTTTTCAGGACTTCAGACTGTTGATGAATGGTACCCAAAGCGACGCCCATTGGAATGGTTTGCCCACAGTATTTGTGTTCGCCGTCACAAGTTTAGGTATTTCGTTGTCATCTCGCAACACGAATTGCACCCCCTGAAAGCGTCAAGCTACTGAAATGTTCCCGAGAGCATGGGGTCCTGAACAACATGCAGCCAAGCGCTATCGATGACCACCCATTTGTCCCTTTGGTATTGTGGGATTTCGATCTTCTTCTCAGGATCAACAACTGTCAGAACGACATCCACGGTCGCCTCTTTTTCAGTGATTTGAACGCCAGTGATCGCGACAGATTTCAATTGCCAGGCATTTGCATGGTAAGCAACATAGAACTTCTCCTCGAGATCGCGCGGAAATTTTTCTATCGCATACCGTCGCTTCCAGTTTTTGTCAGCATGCGCTTGCCAATACTCAACAAACCGCTCTCCCAACCCAGCGTTGCGCAGTTGGTCGGCCATCAAGGGTGAGCCATACGCGAATGACAATGCTGCATTCGCCGCCGGAATCGTCACGGAGTTGTTGTTGCTTGTCGCACAACCAGTTACAAGGAATACGGCCCCAATCGCAATTGATATCGCACAGACTGATAGGCGGTTTTTCATAGTGATACCCTTTATAGATGACGATATGCCTGACAAAGACATCAAGCAATTTGCTTCAGATTGTGTTTGGCGATCCGCCTACCCGTCTCATTTGATGAAACAGACTCAAAGGTATGTGCGCAGTGTTCTGAACAGATCGCAATGGGTCCGTGGCAAGTTCATTTGCGGACACACGAACAAATGTTCCGTCAAACAGCTGGGGCTTGCCAAGATCGACCTCGATGCCCACAGGCGTAAAATTATAGCAACGCAGAGGTAAACGGTCCGGTTTGGAGATGAAGTCAAAATCGCAAACTACGCGCTCTATGCTTGTCGCAGATCTAACCAAGGTCACAACTTGCTCGATTGCGGAAAACGCCAGAGTTACACCATCTACCAACCTGACATAAAACTCACCACGAACAGCGCTTTGTGCTTGCCCCAAACGTTTTTGTGCCAATCCTTCAATGCGCGTAATGACAACCCTCTTGTCGAGACGGCCAAAATCATGTATTGCGCGCCGAACGGCGGGGCTTTGCTTTTCATTCTCAATGAGGACAAGCTCCCAACCGGAGAATGTTTGATGGACTAGCGAGAAAAAAGTCCCGATGAGGGTTAGTGCATTCTCCGATTCAAGTATGAGCGACACAAAGGGAACAGTGGCTGGAGGTTCTGCAGTTAGCGAAGGCGTCGCAGAAAACCAGCTTTTCCACTGAAATAACAACGCCAGTGTCCCAATAGGTACCCTGTTTCGCAACCAGCGCCCCATGGTTTGCCGTGCGCTCCGGATCAGCCCCGCCTGCTGTAGATCAGAGGGTACGATTGGTGTACTGTCAAAGTAAAACTGCGCAAGATAGTTGCTGATGTCGATGTTTAGTTGACGAAGTTCGCGGGCTGCAGCGGGCGACTCGACATTCATTTGGTGAAGTTCGTCTGAAACGTCTCGGTATTGCTCCAATAAATATCGAACACTCGCCCTTTCAGACTCGCACCCATCACGCTGAAACGGGTTTAGATGAACCAAGGATTGGGGAATATGCGCTTGCGCGCAGACTTCTGTACCTGACAAGTGCAGTTCTGGTACTCGGGACGAGCGCGTGAAGTAAGGAACGAATGACGCGAGTCCCTCACCGACAATATTAGTACCATCGCCCATCAACGTATGGCATCGGATGGGGTCACTGACCGATTGCGATCCGCGATCAAAATCGAAGCCGATTCGTATGGTGCCCGGCAAGTGGCGGGCAACCGTCACTACCTCCTTCAGCGCATTGGCTGAAAGCGTCGCCCCTTCCGGCAGGCGCATCCAGTACTCACCGCGAGATTCAACACTGCCAACGGGCTCAGACCTTGCGTCCGACCGTCCCGTGGAGAGATGCACGCGTCGATCCAGTCGGCACAATGCATTGGCAGCTTTCTTGACATCGGCCAAGGAATCAGAATCCAGTTCTAGGAGCAACTCCCAGCCACCAAAAACTTGGGCAACCAAGGAAAAAAAAGTATCCAGCAACGGACTAATCGCGATTGGCCGAACAATGATTGTGGCAAACGGTTTCGACATTTCTTCTGTATCGAAGTCGCGCGACGCAGAACCAATCGAGAGAAGATGCAGAGGATCAGCCCAGGCAGCTGCGAATTGCGCCAAGTTGCTTGCACTGGGATAGAACTGAGCAAGGTACTCTGCCTTTTCTTGTGCCGCGAAAAGACCGTCTTGGAGAGTTCGGGACTTTGCGACTAGGATGTCTTTCTCGATCCGCAATTGCGCCATCTCTCGTTCTCGATCAAGGGACGGTGACAAAGAAGAAATCTCTTGGTTCAAACCAACGTGGTGTTTTGGTGGGTTAATTGCGTGTACCGAAACTCCAGCAGCAAGCACCCTCAAAAAATGCACGGGCATCGCATCGAGAGCGGATGTGATCGAAAGGTCTTCTGGTGTCGTTTGCTGCGTAGAGTGACGTTGCAAGGCATCCAGGAGGTCACCCACTGACAAATTTCGAAGAACGTCCGCCGGCTCTTTTCCAATGAAGTCCAGATATACACCGAGAAACCAATGCAGTGCCCACTTTGGGTGTTGAAATGGCTCCACGCCACTCCACTGAATTTCAAAATCTCGAAACCAATGCAATAGACCTGTCTCAGTTGCATTGTAGAAATGATGGGGGTAACCATGCTCCGGCTGTAAGAATGCAGTGTCAATTTTTGCAATTCCGCCAGGCTTCAGAACGCGACGTACTTCTCGGACCGCCCACTCTGGGTACTGCAAGTGCTCGAACACAGCTTGACTGATTACTGCGTCAAACGAATTATCCAAAAAGGGCAAACAATCAGCAGACCCAACTACGTCAACTGCGGGGTAGCGAAATATATCGATCTGAACAACATTCTTACGGCGGTCAAGTTTTCCACCAGCACCCAAATCGAGAACCCAGCCAGATTCATGGCTCTCGATGATCTCCTCGGCGCGAACACTATAAGGATGGCGGGAGACACGGTCCTTTTCGCTCAGCCCAACAGCGCCTCCATCAAGAACTCCTTCTGGGAGCAAAATAGGCACACCACCTCTAATGGGGTGCAACGCACCACAACTATCGCAGTGCAGTCCCTTGGTCTGCGTTACAAGTATTCCACGACACCGGGGACATGCCAGCATCGGCAAGATCCGCTCAAGCCGCTCCGACTGCGTCTCCTGAGAACCATTGGAATAGTTGATGATCACGGCAGTTCTCTTCGAGGTGGCCAAGCCAGCGAAAAGTCCTCGGCAGTCGCGGTCAAGTTCGGGCTGTAACACGGATCAGCATGAGCCAGCAACTCTGGCCAGCGATCCTGCATCTTTTCGATCTCCGTGCGGAAGCGCCGCTGTTTTTCAGGGGTATCTTCATATCCTCGCGTGACCGATTCGTGGTGAATCAGCTCGGCGTAGGGAGTCCAGTGGTTACGGTAGCCAGCTTTGTGTACCCTTAGACAGAAATCAATGTCGTTGAACGCAACTGCAAGACTCTCGTCGAGTCCACCAACCTCTAGGAAGATGCTCTTTTTCACCAACAAACAAGCAGCTGTTACAGCAATCATGTCTTGCGCGAGAACAGCACGCCCCATATAACCGTGCTGCCCGCGAGGCAAGTACTTATGGGCATGCCCGGCGACTCCACACACGAGGATGACACCGCCATGTTGTAACCGCCAGTCCGGATACCAAAGCCTTGCGCCGACACAGCCAACACCCGTCTCCATCGCCGCACCAACCATCTCATCAAGCCACGCAGGACTGATTGCCTCAATGTCGTTGTTGAGTAACAAGACAAACTCGCCCTGAGCGAGGCTGTTCACTGCATGGTTATTGAGGGCGGAGAAATTGAAAGGCTGATCGTCTCTCAGCACCTTTACCTGCCCCGCCGTCGAGCGTTCAGCCAATAAAGCAAGCGTGGCGGGATCGTCGCTACCGTTGTCAACAACGATTGTCTCGAAGTTCGGGTATGTGGTGGTTCGGAGGCTATCGAGGCACTGACGCAAAATCGCCTCACCATTGCGTGTCGGAATGACAATGCTGACTAGCGGAAAGGTTTTGGGAGGAGCCCAATAAATTCGGTACATACCGGATGCCTCTGGCGCTTCTTCAACAACCCCATTCAATTGTCGCCGCGCCAAGTGATCCGTCAAGGCCCGTTGCCCAGCAGCAAACGCATAGGACTTTTCACCATGACCAGCTGCAGTGCTTCCGCTGGCGGCACGCCAATGGTAAAGCACGTAGGGCAAGTGAACCACGTGTTCTGGGCTGATGGAATCGACGGCTCTTAATGCCAAATCGTAATCCTGGGCACCTTCAAAACCTTCACGCAATCCACCCAGTTGGCGCAGGAAATTGGCCTCATACACCGCAAAGTGGCACATGTAGTTGTGTGATCGCAACAGGCCCAAGTTGAAGTCTGGTTTGAAATACGGGTCAAAACGCCTCCCTGACTCGTCAATCTTGTCCTCGTCTGAATAGAAGACTTGAGCCTCAGCCTTCAAAGCAATTGACTGCGCAACCCGCAACAAAGCGTGACGACTCAATTCATCATCATGGTCGAGGAAGGCGATGTATTGCCCTCCTGCCATGTGAATTGCCACATTACTGGCTCTGGATATATGCCCGTTTGTGGTTTGGAAATTTAATCGAATCCGGGTATCGCGACTGGCAAACCCAGCCAGAACCTCCTTCACACGCGGTTCGGTAGACGCGTCATCGCAAATGCATAGCTCCCAATTTGTATAGAGTTGAGATTGAACTGACTCAATCGCCCTTGCAAGATGGGCCGGTACAGAATTGTAGACAGGCATCACAATAGAAATAAGAGGTTGCTTGGGCAACTCGATCATCATTTGCTGGAGTGCAGTCAATTGCGCAACATCAAAAGGCTCAAAAGTCGCCAGCCACTCTGCATATGTTCGTTCATCCTTTGCTGGTGCAATACCCCCCCCCTCCGTCGCACCCGACAGAACCGCCGGATTGAGCAACCGAGATACTCTGCCTCGGACCCCCTCTAGTCCTTCACGTCTAAAAGTTAGAAATAAACGTCTGGCCATGTAGGCAAACCCCAGCTGCCAAGCGCCAGACGAGACAATGGCGGCTCTCGCGCTCTGGATTCGAAGTACAACTCTTCCAAGATGGCGAACTGGTTGTGTGACCTGCCACGAAGTGCTCGCCATAAGTTCCGCAACAACGCTCTTCTGAGCTTCCAAGTCGCGTTGCCGTGCGATGTCGACAATGTGCAGGGCGTCTATTTGGGCGCGCATTTGATCCAGTTCCGCTTGCGCCTGTATCGCACGCGCCTGTAAACGACGCACATGATCCATCTCTTGGTCTGCCAGCACGTTCCGGCGCTGCAGTTCTGCATCCCGCTGTTGTACTTCAACGCGGGACTTTTCCAATTCTCCGGTCATCAACAGCAGCTCTTGGTGGACTCGTTGTGACTCATCGGACGCTCGGACCGCTTCGCCATGCAAACGCAAGGCCTCGTCTCGAAAACGTTGTGCTTCATCTCGTGCGCGCTGCGCCTCGTCCCTAGAAAAATTGCTTGCCCCGCGGGCAAGATCGCGGTCACTACAGGCCCGATCGTGCGCCTCTCGAAAATGGTGTGCATCCTGTCGCGCCTCGTCAGCAAGACGCTCTGCAGTCGCTGCGCGTACATGTTGCTGGGAAGCCGCGACTGCGGCCGCCTCCAATTCCGTGCTCACTTTCTGTATTTGAAGCTGAAGATCCGCCACGCGGCTTGACAATTGCCGTCGGGCAAGGGATCGAGCAACCAATTCAAAGAAGACTTTCTCAGATTGAACAGTCTCCCATTTTAAAAACAGTACGGCAGTAGCCTGCCGTGCCTCTTCGAGATCAACCTGTACACCAGACCCACTGCCTGTGTCAATTCGATATGCGGCAGAAACACCAGGAACAAACGCGAAGGCCGTATGAGCCTCAACTTGCATCCAGAAATCCCAGTCTTCATAAAGATCAAACTGGCTGTCAAACCTACATCCCATTGCCAACAAGGATCGGCGAAACATCACGCCATGAATAGGCATGAAATTTCCATACTTGAGCTCCCCCGGAGAGTACGGAAAGTCAAAGACGACTCCCGTCGGGTTCCCTAGAGGATCGACACACGCAACCGCAGTGTGAACTGCCTTGACCGAGGGGTTCAACCCAGAAAAATTGACTAGCTTCGACAAATGGTCCGCAAAGAGCCAATCGTCATCATCAAGAAACAGGCAAAACTCTCCCGACGCCGCTTGTAAACCAAGATTCGCAGCACTGGCCCTGCTGAGACTCTGCGCAGTGGAAGCAATTCGAACTGGGAAAGATATGCCGTTTAGATCCACTTGCGGTAGACCGTTGCCTGCAACGTCGACCAGCACCAGTTCGATGTTCGTGTAGGTCTGGGAAACCAGCGAATCTAGAGCCTCCCTCAAAGTAGGGCGCAACTTTGTGCGGACGATCACTGACACCAGTGGGCAATCCTGCGGCGTTACGGACACACCCCGTGCTATCAAACGACGGTGCTCAGACTCAAATGGCATCAACGCTGGCCGATTGAGCGACTCGGCCGAGTAGGCCTCGAAAGCCTCCGCTTTTCTGACGGATTTGCCAAGAGTAAGCGCCCGGTATCGATTCAGTGAACCAATAAAGTCAGGGTAGTCCAAATTCTTGTTTTGACTGTCGAAACAAGCCATAGCTTCTGCCTTGTCAGCCCAAACTGTCGAAATATCGACCAGGCGATTCGGACGAAGTGGAGCACTCAACTCATAAAGCAAAAGACTACGGTTTCCACCGAGCCGACGCACCGCCTCAATGGCCGACATGGCTGTGGCGCGATGGTCTGGATGCGACTCCCATAACGAAGGGGCGTAAACGACGTCCGCGTCTGCCGCAACAATCGCGCCCATGATGCGCTCAACCAACAACTCCCCATAGCCTACAGTTCGGTCCGGCAGTTTCCAGCACTCTGGTGCGGCGATACCCAAAATAGCAGCTGCGGCCGCGCTCTCTATCAGCCTGAGATTCGCATATTCCGGATCAGATACTCCATCAGGCTTTCTGTCCCCCGCAGTTAGCAGTACCACATGCACCGTGTGACCAGCTTTGGCATGCAGTGCAAGGGCACCTCCACAACCGAACACCTCGTCATCGGGATGCGGTGCAAAAACAACCACGATCCGAGCGTGGGGGATGCTCGATACGTGGTATGGAACGATTTCCGCCTCTTTGATATTCATTTTCTGTTCTAAAGTGGACCTATACAGGTCCCATTGCCAATGGATGGTGGTCTTCGCTTTGCCGCTACTGTTTGGGGAATAACTGCAAAAACGGATTGAAATTGGCAGGAGGCGGCACGTTTTGCGACGGCGGTGCAGCCGCCGCAGCCGCCTGGGCAGCACTGATGGCAGCAGCCAAACTGCCCGGCTGGGCGTTCTTGATTGTATTGTCAGAACCAGCGGAGGGAACTGAGCCAGCCCCAGCTACGGGGGCACCGCCTAACGCTGCGGCACCCGCCGTTCGCGTGGCATTGGACTCGCCAGGCTGCTGCGAAGCTGAAGTAGCCGACTGCGCATTCGAAGAGGTCTCGTTACTGGAAGGCGTTAGCGTTGACTGCGTGGGCTGCAGACCCGCAGTTGCAACCCGATCCGTCTTTTTATTGAACATCACATTCTGCTTTCCACCAGGTGCGCCCAAAACAAGGTGGGTCGGATGTATTTCAGCAAGCGTCCACTCGCCCAGTACCTGCCCTTCCGATATCGACACAAAACCACGTCCCTGTGTGTCGAGCTGCGCAAAACGACTTCCGACCTTGATGGTTGCCCTCTTTGTCTGCCCCACAATCACAACACCGTACAGTTGCAAGTCTTTGTCGGTGACCAGAGGTGGCGGGGGCGGTGGTGGAGGTGGGCTGGGGGGTGGGCTCCTGTCGGGCCACATTTTTCGTTGCGGGTCAAAAACATTCGAGTTCTCC
>ERZ724517.1742-NODE-1742-length-11790-cov-7.220793_pt1 | contig 11790 bp, 10 predicted proteins | sample MGYA00376050_ERZ724517 | MGnify/ENA primary metagenome ERZ724517 (study PRJEB28724, sample SAMN07190886) | activated sludge metagenome | isolation source: activated sludge of sewage treatment plant in Hong Hong | place: USA: Christiansburg, Virginia | collected... | reverse complement strand
AGGGCAGGGCGGGCTTCATCTGGTACTTGTTCTGCACGATCAGGATGTCGGGAAAATTCAGGCTGGCGGCCTTGATTTCGATCAGCACCTCACCGGCCTTCGGGCTGGGTGTGGGCAGCTCTTTCCAGTTCAGGGCGTCGATACCAGTTGGGTTTTCGCAAAGCCAGGCGTGCATGGGAGTCTCCAGAAATAGTGGGCGGATCATAGGGCTTGACCGGTGGCAAAAATGTCTCACGTGCGACCCGCCCACATCGTCGAACGGGTTGAACCCTCACCCCTACAATGGCCTGTCAATCCCCCACATAACCATGAAAATTCTCATTTCCAATGACGACGGTTACCAGGCGCCCGGACTGATGGCACTATACGAGGCCTTGAAGGATGTGGCCGACGTGGAGGTCATTGCCCCCGAGCAGAACAACAGCGCCAAGTCCAATGCCCTCACGCTGCATTCGCCGCTGTATGTGTACCGCGCCAACAACGGCTTTCGCTATGTGAATGGAACGCCGGCCGACTGCGTACACATAGCCTTGTCCGGTCTGCTGGACTACCGACCCGATCTGGTGGTGTCCGGCATCAACAACGGCGCCAATATGGGGGACGACACCATTTACTCCGGCACCGTCGGCGCGGCGATGGAAGGTTATCTGTTCGGCATTCCCGCTATTGCGTTCTCGCAAGTCGAGCGCGACTGGCACCACCTGGACAGCGCCACACGCAAGGTGCGTGAGCTGGTGGAGTCCATGCACCAGCAGCAATTGATTGGCCATGCGCCCTTTTTGCTGAATGTGAATATACCCAACCTGCCGTTTGAGCAGATCGGCAGCACCAAGCTGTGCCGCCTGGGCCGACGTCATGCCGCCGAAAAGGTGATCCAGCAGATCAATCCACGGGGCGAAACCATGTACTGGATTGGCGCCGCAGGACCGGTCAAAGACGACGCCGATGGGACCGACTTCCATGCCACGGCCCAGGGCCATGTGGCGCTGACACCTCTGAAGGTGGACCTGACCGACCACGACAACCTGCGCTACTGGGCGCAAAGCGTGTCCCGCCTGTCCGCCGCCCAGCAACCCGCCACCCCATGAAGCAGCGGCCGTCCTTTCCCGCCCGGCTGGACACCACACTGGCCAAGAACCGGCCCAATACCGTTGGCAAGCCGGTGGCGACGCCGGCCAAGACTGTGGCACCCACCGCAACCGCAGCCAGCAGCTTGCAGAAAAGACCAACGCTACGGCCTGCTCCGCCACCGGGCCACGGCATGGACTCCAGCGCCGTGCGCAACCGCATGGTGCAAAAGCTCGCCGGTCAAGGCATCACCGACGCCCAGGTGCTGGGCGCCATGGGGACCATCGAACGCCACCGTTTTGTGGACAGTGCGCTGGTGAACCAAGCCTATGAAGACACCAGCCTGCCCATTGGTCTGGGCCAGACCATTTCCAAGCCGGGCGTGGTCTCGCGCATGCTGGAGCTGCTGCTGAAAGGGCAGTTGGGCAACCCGGGCAAGCTTGGCCGGGTGCTGGAGATTGGCACCGGCTGCGGCTACCAGGCCGCGGTGCTGAGCCTGCTGGCAACCGAGGTCTACAGCATCGAACGCCTGCGCGGCCTGCACGACAAGGCGCGCGACAACCTGCGCCATCTGCGACTGGCGAACCTGCATTTGCTGTTTGGTGACGGCATGGCGGGTTACGTCAAAGGCGCGCCCTATGCCGGGATCATTGCCGCTGCGGGTGGCGAGGCCGTGCCGCAGGCCTGGGTTGACCAATTGGCAGTGGGCGGTCGGCTGGTAGCCCCGGTAGTGACCGCGGGCGCATCCGGCGCGCAGGCGCTGCTGGTGCTGGACAAAACACCACACGGCGTGCGCCAGAGTCTTTTGGAGGCGGTGCATTTTGTCCCTCTAAAATCAGGCATTGGATGAAGGAAGTGTTTATGACCGGTTTTTTTCGTGCTTGGTGCTTGTCTGGGATTGCCTTGTTGGCGTTGACGGCCTGCGGCTCCAAACCGCTGAACCGTGCGCCTGTGGAAGACCGCGGCATATCCCTGGCCAAAGTGGATGTTGAGAGTCGTTCCGAGTGGACGAAGCCACCGGTTGTGGTTGAGGCCCCTGGAAAGTCTGCTTTTTATACCGTCAAACCCAAAGACACACTGATCGGTATTGGTCTGGAGACTGGCCAGAGCCACAAGGACATTGCCCGCTGGAATAACTTGGAGAACCCCAATCGAATCGAAATCGGGCAGGTATTGCGTGTGTCACCACCGGTTGGCGAGACGGTCGCCGTGACCAATCCGGTCGCGTCTGGCAGCGTGACCGCAACGGCCATCGCTGCAGGGCCTGCCAAACCAGTGTCTGCGCCGACCCCGCAAACCGCAACATCACCCGCTCAAGCCGGCAGCACAGCGGCCCCGGTTGTGGCACCCGCTGCCCCCACGACGTCGGCCCCCAACTCGCCAACGCTGGCTGCGGAAGACGATATGGGCTGGATCTGGCCAGGCAATGGCCCGGTGCTCGCCGGATTTGACGAAGCCAAAAACAAAGGGCTGGACATTGGCGGCACGGCCGGCGAGCCGGTTCTGGCGTCTGCCGATGGCAAAGTGGTGTATGCCGGCGCTGGCCTGCGTGGCTATGGCAACCTGATCATCCTGAAACACAACAATGTCTACCTGACGGCCTACGCCCACAACCAATCTCTGTTGGTCAAGGAAGACCAGTCAGTCAAGAAGGGGCAGAAAATTGCAGAAATGGGCAATAGTGACGCTGACCGCGTCAAATTGCATTTTGAGGTCCGCCGCCAAGGCAAGCCTGTAGATCCGGCCAAGTACCTGCCAGCCCGCTAGTCGCAGAACAAGGTTATGCGAAAGACCCGAGCCAAAGGTTTTGACAGCGTTGCTGCGAAACCGTGGCTCCCGGGTCAATCCATCCAAGAAAAAGACCTTAAAGTCCCCGTCCTTGTTGATCCAGTTGCTATATATTCAATAGCGAAACAGGCGTTGGCGGTTCCCGAGGCGGAACCGGTTGACGCCAGCGCTGACGAATCCCTCGACGCACTTGCCTTGTATTTGCGCGGTGTACGTCGCACGGAGTTGTTCACTGCCGAACAGGAGTTTGAGACCGCGGTTCGGGCGCGGGCTGGCGACTTTGCGGCACGGCAAAGCATGATCGAGCACAACCTGCGGCTGGTGGTCAGCATCGCCAAAGGTTATATGGGGCGCGGTGTACCCGTGGCCGATCTGATTGAGGAAGGCAATCTGGGCCTGATGCACGCGATCGACAAGTTCGAGCCCGAACGGGGCTTTCGTTTTTCAACCTATGCAACCTGGTGGATCCGCCAGTCGGTGGATCGCGCCTTGATGTACCAGGGCCGTGCGGTGCGCCTGCCGGTGAACGTGGTGCGTGAACTGCAACATGTGCTTCGGGCCCGGCGCATGCTGGAAAACGATGCCGAACTGGTTGCCAAGCGACCCGAAGGCATTCGGGTGGAAGACATAGCCGCGTTGCTGGGTCATGAGACCAGCCATGTGGCCGATTTGTTGTCGATGGCCGAGGCGCCGCGCTCACTCGACGCCGCGCTGGACCGTAGTGACGGTGACCAGACGCTGGGCGATGGGTTGGTGGATGAAATGGCTGTGGCACCCGAGGATGTGACCTTGTCGCATGAAGTGGAGTTGTTGCTGGAGGAATGGATCTCCACACTCACGCCCCGTGAGCGTGAGGTGCTGGAGGGCCGCTTCGGCCTGCATAACCACGAGCCGGAGACTCTGGATACGCTAAGTCTGCGCCTGGGTCTGACCCGTGAACGGGTGCGCCAAGTGCAAAACGAGGCCTTGCTCAAACTCAAGCGTTACCTGGGGCGGCGGGGCATCACCCGCCAGTCGGTCATTTGAGCGTTATTGCACCTGATAGACCATCTTGAACCGCCCAGACTCCAGCATCTCAATGTCGGTGATGCCGTAGCCAATGTAGATTTTTGTGCCCGATATCAGGCTGGCATCCAGGTGGTCAAAAATCTGCACCAGTTGGAAGCTGTTGTCTGCAACACCGGCAAGGTATTCGGCGATGGGGAATCCTGCAAACTGCCATTCGCTGTTGCGGTTCAGCATAAAAATCGTCGTGTTCGGCAAGATGCCCCCACCAGGAATGACGGCGACAACAAACAATTTGTATGAAACAGGCGAAGTGGCCGCCACCTGGAAACCGTTCTTGAGACGAGCGCTACTGCCGGGTGCCATGGCGCCTGTCGTGGGCGACAAGCTGGTCCATACCGAGAGACCAAAGTCTGAGCGTGTTCCGGTTGTTTCCACCTCTGCCTGCACCGGGGTAGAGATTTCGGTCGCCTGAACGATCACCTGGTACTGCGCACTGACCGTTACACCGGCCTCGGTGTAGGTAGCGGTGACAATACTTGGCGTTTCCTCTGTCACTGTCTTGGCTGTCAAGACACCGGTAGTGGAGATGGTTGCCGCAGTGCCGGTTGCTTGCCAAGATGCCGACACAGATTTGCGCGATCCGTCGACATAAACTCCCTCGGCAGACAGGCTGAGCGTCTGACCCGACGCCAGTGTTCCGCGTGCACCGATCAAAGTCAGTCGAGAAAGCACCGCCGGCGTCGCCGATATGTTGACCGACAAGCTAGCGGACTTGGAGACGCCTGCTTCGGAATATGCGGCTGTCACTGTCAGTGTCGTGTCGGAGCTGACGGACGCCACGGTCAAGACACCTTTGGCGTTGACAGAACCAAGGCTGGCATTGGAAAACGTGTAGCCGGTTGCAGCAACAGCACGCGTAGAGCCATCTGCATAAAGGGCGTTCAACGTCAATCGCATCTGACCACCGGATTGCACACTGCTGGCGCCGGCCAGCGTTACGCTGGACAACACCGCAGGAGTTGAGGTGATCGTCACCTGCAAGCTGGACTGCAGCGAGACCCCGTTGTCGGTAAAGGTGGCGGTCAGTGTGACAACCGTGTCGGTGGTGACGGAGCCTGCCGACAAAACACCCGCTGCGTTGACCGTTGCCACAGCCGGATTTGAACTGGTCCACACCGGCGTAACGGTGCGAAGGGTGCCATCGGTGAAGCGCCCAGTTGCCGTCAGATTGGCCCGCCCCGCGCTTTGAAGGGTGGCAGGCCCGGACACGGACAAACTGCTGGGGGTTGAAAGCGCAAACAGATTCAATGCCCCTTGGCCGCTGGCACTCACGACCGCACCCGCCGTGTAATTGAACGCCCGCCCGGAACCCAGCTGTCCATTGGAGTCATCACCCCAGCACGACACTCCACCGCTGCTGAGTGCAGCACAAGTGCCTCCACCGCTCACCGCAATTGAGCTTGCGTTGCCAAGGCTGGTAACCGCGACGGGTGTCAGGCTGTTGGTGGTGGTGCCGTTGCCAAGTTGGCCATAACTGTTGTGGGACCAACACTGAACCGTACCACCGTTGAGCAAGGCACAGCTGTGCTGCCCCACCGCAACAGCCGAGCCACTGTTAATGCCGGTTACATTGACCGGCACATTGCTGTTCGTTGTGTTGCCGTTGCCAAGTTGCCCGTAAAAGTTGTAACCCCAACACTGAACCGTACCCGAGGTCAGCGCCGCGCAGGTATGGGAAAAACCGGCCGAGATGGACTTGGCACTCACAACACCGGTAGCCGATACCGCGTTGTTGCTGTTCACATTGGTGCCGTTGCCGAGTTGGCCATCGGTGTTGTATCCCCAGCATTGCACGGCCCCGGTCGTCAACAATGCGCAGGTGTGTCCATACCCGGCCGCTAACGCAGAGGCGTTGGCAACCCCGGCCACCGTGACGGGTGTGACACTGGTGGCTGTACCGCCATTGCCCAGTTGGCCCAAGGCGTTGTAGCCCCAACATTGCACCGTACCGCCGTTGAGCACCGCACAACTGTGGTTTTGTCCGGCAACTATCGCTATGGCAGTGCTGATGCCGCTGACCGTAACCGGGCGATAACTGTCAACCGTTAGACCGTTACCCAACTGACCACTTCCGTTGTAACCCCAGCACTGCACCGTACCCGTTGATAACAGGGCGCAGTTATGCGAATAGCCCGACGTTACCGCCGTGGCATTGCTGATACCCGTCACTGTGACCGGACTGCTGCTGTTGCTGGTTCCACCGTTGCCAAGCTGCCCGTCCATGTTGTAGCCCCAACATTGAACAGTACCACTGCCCAGCACAGCGCAATAGTGGCTGCCTCCAGCGGAAATTTGTTTAGCCGTGCTGATCCCCGTCACCGGCGACGGGCTGCTAGCACCGGACACCGCACCGTTACCAAGCTGACCATAACTGTTATAGCCCCAGCATTGCGCGGCTCCAGTGCCCAATACGGCGCAGGTATGGCTGCTACCGGCAGAGACCGAGGTTGCTCCGCTGACACCGTTTGCTGTCACGGCAGTGGCACTGTTGACTGCGGTGCCATTACCCAACTGTCCATTGCTGTTGTATCCCCAACATTGCACCGCCCCGGCGTTTGTGGTTGCACAGGTGTGATAGATGCCGGCACTGACGGCTTTGGCATTGGTCACGCCAATGGCAGTCACCGGGCTGGAACTGGTGGATGTGGAGCCGTTTCCAAGTTGGCCATAAATGTTGAAACCCCAACACTGCACAGCACCGCTGCTCAGAACCGCGCACGTGTGGTTGGAACCTGCCGACAATCCGATTGCACTGCTGATTCCAGTCGTGGACACCGCAGTCGAGCTGGATGTTGAAGTGGCGTTTCCAAGTTGCCCACTGCTGTTGGACCCCCAGCACCGGAGGGAGCCGCTGCTCAACATGGCACACGAGTGACTGCCGCCCGCAGCGATCAGAACGGCGTTGCTGACTCCGGTTGCCGCCACCGGGCTCAAGCTAGCGGTTGTTGTGCCATTGCCCAGTTGCCCGGACCCGTTGAAACCCCAGCATTGCACGGTGCCATTGCTCAGCACTGCACACGTGTGGCTATTGCCCATGGAAACCGAGATTGCGGTGTTGATTCCTGTGACCGAAACAGGCGTTGCGCTATCCGTGGTGGTGCCATTGCCCAGTTGGCCGTTGAAATTGCGTCCCCAGCACTGCACACCACCGCCACTCAGAACGGCACAGCTGTGGCTGCTACCCGCCGCCACGGCAACCGCTGAGGTGACACCAACAGCGGTGACGGGCAGGGCACTGTTCACCGTCGAGCCGTTGCCGAGTTGGCCATAATAGTTGTAACCCCAACACTGAACCGCGCCGCTGCTGAGGACTGCGCAGTTGTGGGCGCTGCCCGCCGACACCATGGGCGTTGCGCCCAGGGACGGCAAACTCGCCAGGGCAAGAAAACCAGTCGCCAGCCAGAGCGCCAGTTTTCGATTCAAAAACAGCTGGAACCATAGATGCATGGCATTTCTCCGGGAGGGTGGGGTGTATTTCATCCCGAGCTTTAACTTTCGTCAAGCGCGATTTGATAGCGAATTTGTTGGCCGACCGGTTGGAGCTACACCGGACATTCGGATCTTCACCGACCTGAGACAATTCAGGCATGACCGATACGAATTTGACTGATAAACCGCTGCCAGACGGCTGGCTGCGTGTGAAATCCCTGGACCTGGAAGCCCAGGGTGTGGCCCACAAACCCGATGGCAAGGTGGTGTTCATTGACGGGGCGCTGCCGTTTGAAGTGGTGAGTGCTCAGATCCACCGCTCCAAAAACAGTTTTGAGAAGGGCACGCTGACCGAAATCCACCGCGAGTCGTCCCAGCGCGTGCGCCCGGATTGCCCGCACTTTGGCCTGCACGAGGGTTCGTGCGGCGGCTGCAAGATGCAGCACTTGCACATCGGTGCGCAGGTGGCCGTCAAGCAGCGGGTGCTGGAGGACAACCTGTGGCACATTGGCAAGGTCAAGCCCGATAACGTGCTGCGGCCGATTGAGGGCCCGGCCTGGGGCTACCGCTACCGGGCGCGCTTGTCGGTACGCCATGTGCGCAAGAAGGGCCAGGTGTTGATTGGTTTCCACGAGCGCAAGAGCCGCTACGTGGCAGACATGAAGGTATGTCTGGTACTGGCGCCGCAGGTCAGCGCCATGCTGGTGCCACTGCGCCGTCTGATCGAATCCATGGATGCCGTGGAGACACTGGCGCAGATCGAGCTGGCCATGGGAGATTTACCGACCAATGGCGAGGGCAGTGCGGTGATTGCCATGGTGCTGCGCCACCTGGAGCCGTTGTCAGTCGGTGACCTTGGCCGCCTGCGCCAGTTCGCGGCCTTGAATCCCGGACTGCAATGGTGGCTGCAGCCCAAGGGGCCGGAGACGATCCACCGCCTGGATGAGCTCCCCGGACACGAGACCGGGCAACTGGCCTACGCCTTGCCGGACTTTGGCATCACCATGCCGTTTCGCCCGACCGATTTCACGCAGGTCAATCCACACATCAACCGGGTGCTGGTGTCACGTGCGCTGGGGCTGCTAAAAGTCCAGCGCGATGAGCGCGTCATCGACTGGTTCTGCGGCCTGGGCAACTTCACGCTGCCTTTGGCCACTCAGGCGCGCGAGGTTCTGGGCGTGGAGGGCGCCGAGTCGCTCGTTGCCCGCTCACGTGAAAACCTTAAGCTCAATCAGGCTGTAGCCCACGTAACACATGCGCTAGCAGCTACTAAATTTGTAGCACGTAATTTATTCGAAATGACTCCTGAGCTGCTGGTGGGAGATGGCTCTGCCGACAAATGGCTGGTGGACCCGCCGCGCGAAGGCGCATTTGCGCTGGTGCTGGCCCTGGCGGGTGTGCGCCAGCGCGTGGCAGAGGGTGTCGCCAGCGAGGCAGAGCAGCGCTGGACGCCGCCCAAACGCATTGTGTATGTGAGCTGCAACCCTGCCACGTTGGCGCGCGACGCGGGGGTGCTGGTGCAGCAGGGGGGCTATCGGTGTTCAGCGGCTGGGGTGGTCAATATGTTTCCGCACACGGCCCACGTGGAGAGCATTGCGGTGTTTGACTGGGTGAATTGATCACGCACAAGAGCCGGGTTTTGATCAAAAAAAAAGGGTCACAAGGACCCTTTTTTTGATTGCGGGCCGTCATGTGCCCGTGTCCACGCGAAGATTAGTCGCGCTCGCCACCCATGATGCCCAACAAGGCCAACAGGCTCTGGAATACATTGATGACGTCTAAATACAAAGCCAGTGTGGCGCTGATGTAGTTGGTTTCGCCACCGTCGACGATGCGTTTGAGGTCATACAACATGTAGGCACTGAAGACACCGATGGCGGCCACCGAAATCGCCATCATGCCGGCGGTGGAGCCGACAAACACATTGATGATGCCACCGACCATGATGGCCAGCGCACCCACAAACAGCCACTTGCCCATGCCAGACAGGTCACGTTTGATGACACTCGACAGGCTGGCCATCACAAAAAACACACCGGCAGTACCACCAAAAGCGGTCATGATCAAGTCAGAGCCGTTTTTGAACCCCAACACCATGGCAATCATGCGTGACAGCATCAGGCCCATGAAAAACGTGAACGCCAGCAGAACCGGGACACCGGCTGCCGAATTCTTGGTTTTCTCGATGGCATACATGAAGCCAAAAGCCCCACCCAGGAAAACAATCAGTCCGATGCCACCGGTCAAAGCCATCGTGATGCCCGTGGCAACGCCAATCCAGGCGCCCAACACGGTGGGCACCAGGCTCAGGGCCAACAGCCAGTAGGTGTTGCGCAAAACTTTGTTGCGTTCTGCGCTTGAGGCCAAATAGCCCTGGTCAAGGTTCAAAGTCGTGATGCGGTCAGTCATAGTGAGAACTCCTTCAGTGTCTGCACGGTGCAGATGGGGGGATTCTAGGGTTTCTCAAGAACGCTTCAAGCAATTTTGCCCTCGATTGGCCACTATTTGAGTAAGGGTGTTGTGCCTTGGGGGGTGGAAAACGATGCTGCTGCTGGCGTTATGCTTGCCGCTTACTTTCCACTGGAGACAGTCACTATGAAAACCAAATCCGTTCTTGAGCTCGCCGACGTCAAGGCTATCGCTGCTGCGGCCGAGGCCGAAGCCGTCAAAAACAACTGGGCCGTGAGCATTGCCATTGTTGACGATGGTGGCCACTTGCTGTGGTTCCAGCGCCTGGATGGCGCGGCACCCATTTCCGCCCAAATTGCGCCGGGCAAGGCGCGTACGTCGGCCATGGGACGGCGGGAGAGCAAGGTCTATGAAGACATGATCAATGGCGGACGGGCTTCGTTCTTAAGTGCACCCGGGTTGGATAGCATGCTCGAAGGCGGTGTACCCATCCTGAAGGACGGTCAATGCCTGGGCGCCGTGGGCGTGAGCGGCGTCAAGTCCAGCGAAGACGCGCAGATTGCGAAGGCTGCTGTGGCGGCCATCGGCCTGTAACCACACGCAGCGGCGGAGCGTGGGGGCAGTTTCGCCGCCGGGCCGCCCCAAGGCGAAACACGGCCCCCTCGGGGGCAGCGATCCGCGTAGCGGTGGAGCGTGGGGGCTAATGTCTGAGCTCGGTCACAAAGTTAATCTTGCGCAGTCCCGCCTGCTGCGCCTGCGCCATGGCCTGTGCCACAAACTCGTAGCGCACCGCCTTGTCGCCCCGAATGTGCAACTCGGGTTGCGGCTCCTTGCGCGCCTCGGCCTGCAGACGCGTGGCCAGTTCGGCCTCCGTCAGCGGGCTCTGGTTCAGGAAGGTGGTGCCCTGGGCATCCACGCTGAGCTGTAGGGTTTCCGGCTTGGTCGCCAGCGGCTGTGCCGTGGCGCTGGGTAGGGCGACAGTGATGGCGTGTTTCATGACCGGCACAGTGATGATGAAGATGATGAGCAGGACCAGCATCACGTCCACCAGGGGCGTCATGTTGATCTCGTTCAAGATTGGCGTGTCGGCGTCCAGGGTGTCGTCCAGCGTTCCAAAGGCCATGGTGTTTCTCTGTTAAGCGCTGCGGACCGTGCCCGTGCCGACGCGCGCGCCGGTGACAAAGTATGAGTGCAGGTCGTGGGCGAAGCGGTTCAGGCGGGTCAGGATGGACTTGTTGCCGCGCACCAGGGCGTTGTAGCCCAGCACGGCCGGAATGGCGACCGCCAGGCCCAGCGCGGTCATGATCAGCGACTCGCCAATCGGCCCTGCCACCTTGTCGATGGTGGCCATGCCCTCAGAACTGATGCCCATGAGCGCGTGGTATATGCCCCAGACCGTGCCGAACAGCCCGACAAAGGGCGCGGTGGAGCCGACCGATGCCAGGATGGCCAGGCCGCTTTGGAAGCGTGCGGTGCTGTCGTCAATGGAGTTGCGCAGCGTGCGGATCACCCAGTCGCTGATGTCCAGCGTGTCGTGCAACTGGGTCTGCGCGTTGCGGTGGTGGGCCGTGGCCTCGCGTCCGGCATGGGCCAGCTCCACAAACGGGTTGCCCGCGTGGGGCCCCAGTTCACGCAGACCCGCCTCAAAGCTTTCGCTGTGCCAGAACGTCTCGGTGCGGTGACTCAGGCCCTTGTATTTCACGATGTCCAGCGCCTTGATCAGTATGACGATCCACGAGGCCAGGGACATGAGGAGCAGCAGCAGTGCGACGAATTTGGTGACCCAGTCGCCCTGGCTCCAGAGGGCCAGCAGGCCGAGTTGTGACGAGGTGGTGTGTGTGTCCATGGTCTTCTTCAAAAAGGTTAAGGGCTATTCGAGTACAAAGGTGAAGGGCAGGTTGAACCACATGGTCTCCGCCACGCCAGAGCGTTTGCCCGGCACGTAGCGCCATCGCAGAGCGGCGGCAAGGGCCGCCTGGTCCAGGCGGTCAAAGCCGCTGCTCTGTTTGATTTCAGCCTGCTGGGCCG
>ERZ724517.1740-NODE-1740-length-11801-cov-13.141836_pt1 | contig 11801 bp, 9 predicted proteins | sample MGYA00376050_ERZ724517 | MGnify/ENA primary metagenome ERZ724517 (study PRJEB28724, sample SAMN07190886) | activated sludge metagenome | isolation source: activated sludge of sewage treatment plant in Hong Hong | place: USA: Christiansburg, Virginia | collected... | reverse complement strand
GGATCCTCCCTGATGAGCGATAACCCCAACGAGATGAAGCGCCTGAAGACCGGCGCCTTTGAACGCCGCCTGTCTATGGCCAAAGCTGGATTCATTGCCAGTACACGTTTGGCTGCCGGTGCTGCCGGCTCCATGTTTGCCAACCCCGAAGATCGTGAGGAAAAGCGTCGTCGGGCGATGGCTGAACAGGCTCAGTACTTGGTGCGCGAACTGGGCAAGCTCAAGGGTTCTGTGGTCAAGATTGGCCAAATGATGGCACTTTACGGTGAACACTTTTTACCGCCAGAAATCACTCAGGCTCTGCATCAGCTTAATGACGATACAACTGCCCTGAGCTGGTCCACCATGGAAACGGTGATCCGTGACCAGCTTGGTGAAAAACGCTACAACGAACTGGACATTGATCATTCGCCTTTGGGTACTGCTTCGCTGGCTCAGGTGCATCGCGCCCGACGCAAGAGTGATGGTGCCGAGCTGGTCCTTAAGGTGCAGTACCCTGGTGTCGCCCAAGCCATTGATAGCGATCTCAATCTGGTCACGCAATTGCTTAAGCTGACCAAAGCTGTGCCCATGACACGTGAGTTTGAGGAATGGCTCGACGAAGTGCGCATGATGATGCACCGCGAAGTGAATTATCCGCAGGAGATGGAAACCACCCGCTTGTTCCATTCATACCTGAAGGATGATCCGCGCTATATAGTGCCACGCATCCTTTCGGACTACTGCACCGAGACCATTCTGTGCATGAGCTTTGAGCGCGGCGTGCCTATCAATAGCCCTATCGTGCTGGGCCTGTCACAAGAGCGCCGTAACAAGCTTGCCTTGGCGTCGCTGGATGTTTGTGTGCACGAAGTCTTTGAATGGGGCGAAATGCAGACCGACCCCAACTTTGGCAACTATTTGGTGCGCTTAGCCGAGCACGAAGGTGGTATTGATCAAATCGTCTTGCTCGACTTCGGTGCTGTTCGTGACTTCTCTGATGATCTCATCACATTGGCTCGTGGCCTGACGCGTGGTGCCTTTTTTAAAAACCGCGACCTGATGCGTGAAGCCATGGCGGGATTTGGTTTCTTCGACAATATGCCAGACTCTTCACGAGAAGGCCTGATCGACCTTATGTTTTTAGCGATTGAGCCCTTTTCAGATCTAAGTGACGCACCAGCCGAAACAGTCACCGCTGATGGCAAGTACATCTGGGCCAAAAGCCGCCTGCATATTCGCGCGGCCACACATGCCGCCAAGTCAGCTGCCAGCAAAAACTTCACGGTGCCGCCAAAGGAGCTTATGTTCCTCACCCGCAAGCTGATGGGGGCGTATACCTTCATGACCGTGATTGATGCGCAGGTTTATGCACGCGACCTGTTAAAGCCTTATATGAAAGCACCCTAAGCGCATAAACGGCGTGTGATAAATGAAAAAGGCACCATCGGGTGCCTTTTTTACGTTTACTGCGTGATCAGTTTATAGAGGAATCGTCAGCGGCAGCACCTTGATAGCCCCCGCAAACAGCACAACAAAGCCCCCTACTTCACCGACAATCAAGGCCCACATAAAACCTTGAATCAAGAATCCGGGCAGCGTGGCCTTACCAAGACGGTGTGGGCTTCGTAGCTGGTTATTCGTATCACCCAGCGCTCCATGCACAATATAAGTACCAATGGCTGCACCAAAAAATACGACCTGCGCCAACGTTGCCCAGAAATTCACGGCATCCGTCCACACACTTAAATAGGCAAACACCGCCAAAAGTATGGCCGCAAAGGAATACATCAACGATGCGCGATGCGCGATATCGACATAGTAAGACGCGCGCGCTTTTGGGCTGGACATGATGGCGAGGTACTTCCAAACGCCGGTCAACAAACCGGACAAGAAGAAAATACCCGCAGACAGAATCGCGAGAACTACAGCAGGCTTATCCACTTTAACTCCTCTTAGGCTGGCAGCTTGAGTGCCATCTCTAACACCATATCGGTCAGCTGATCCAGGGAAACGGGACCACTTGGGCGATACCAAGTGACGGTCCAGAAGATAGCGCCACTCAGCAAACGGCGCCATACAAACGGATCATACGACATCAGCCCTTGCGCTCGTGCATCCACTAACACGTCCTGCCAGATATTTTCATACTTAGCGCGCATGGTCAGAAAGCGCTTCTGGTTTTCCGGGCACAGTGCACTCCACTCGTGTACCAGCACTGCCATGGCATCTCCAGTGATGCCATTAATAGACTCCAGCTCCGCCCGAATCAAACCGCGCAACCGGTCTTGTGGTGTCTTGCCCGCCTCAACCGCCCCAAGCATACGTGCCGTGTTATAGATGATGGCCTCTTCCATGACGGCATAGAGGATGTCTTCCTTCGTCTTGAAGTGATGAAAAAGACTACCAGACTGAATACCAACCACCCGCGCCAGATCACGTACGGTGGTGCGCTCAAAGCCTTGGGAACGGAATAGATGGGCCGCCGCACGCAATACTCGACCACGGGGGCTATCGTCCAGCCCACCCATATGGGGGATGTTCTCCAGAGACTGCATTGTTGCTGCTTCCATAAAACCCTCTCAAGTGACCAATATTAGACAGCCACATAGCCTTCTGGGGAATTGAGATAGAAAAGACGGCTGCGACCAGTTCTGTTGAACCGAGTCTGGCCCCGGATGACCAAAATATCATAAAACCAAGCGCTTGCTTTGTTTTTATTTGCCGCTTATCGTAGACCTCGTTAATCAACAACACCAGAGCTGATTCTTATGGAACGTACACTTCGCATTGGCTGTGCCTCCGGCTTCTGGGGCGACACGAATACTGCTGCCTTCCAGCTCGTGAAAATGGCTGACATCGACTATCTCGTTTTTGACTATCTTGCCGAGATCACCATGTCCATCTTGGCCGCGGCCCGTATGAAAGACCCGTCCGCTGGCTATGCCACCGATTTTGTTACCCGCGTAATGGCTCCGCTTATCAAGGACATTGCCGCAAAGAAGATAAAAGTTGTTAGCAATGCCGGCGGTGTGAATCCGCTGGCCTGCCGTGATGCCCTTAATAAAGTCATTGCCGATGCCGGCCTTAATCTTAAGGTAGCCGTGGTGTTGGGTGATGACCTCTCTTCGCGCCAGCAAGAATTCCGCAGTGCAGGCATGACAGAAATGTTTAGCGGTGCCGAGATGCCCGCTACGCTGGCCAGCATGAATGCTTACTTGGGCGCCACTCCGATTCGTGATGCCCTAGCCGCCGGTGCTGACATTGTGATCACCGGCCGTGTGGTGGACTCTGCCGTTGTGATTGGCCCGCTCTTACATGAGTTCGGCTGGGCGACCGATGATTTTGACAAGCTGGCGCAAGCCGCACTGGCCGGACACATCATCGAGTGTGGCGCGCAGTGCACAGGTGGCAATTTCACTGACTGGGAAACCGTACCCGGCTACGAAAACATGGGCTTCCCTATTGTCGAAGTCAGCGCAGATGGCAGCTTTGTAGTAACTAAGCCGGCAGGTACCGGTGGACTCGTGTCACCCGCCACCGTTGGCGAACAGATTGTTTATGAAATCGGTGATCCACAGTCGTATTTGCTGCCAGATGTCACCGCTGATTTCTCGCACGTCACCTTGGAACAAGTCGGCGAGAATCGTGTGTATGTCAAAGGTGCTAGAGGCCGCGCGCCAACAGATTCCTACAAAGTCAGCGCCACCTACCCTGATGGTTACCGCGTGACAGTGAGTTTTATGATTGGTGGCATCGACGCCAAGAAAAAAGCACGTCGTGTATCCGATGCCATTCTGACCAAGTGTGAGCGTGTCCTGATGATGCGTGGCGCACCTGGCTTTACCGGAAAAAATGTTGAAATTCTGGGAACAGAAACAACATACGGCCCGCGAGCCCGTCATCAAGACACACGTGAAGTGGTTGTAAAAATGGCCGTCACTCATCCGGTAAAAGAAGCTTGTCTGTTCTTTGCTTCGGAAATTGCCCAAGCCGCTACTGGCATGGCTCCCGGCATTACTGGCATTGTTGGCGGGCGCCCCAAGGCTTCACCCGTGGTCAAGCTATTCTCCGTATTGGTAAAGAAGAGCGAACTGCCCGTCGAAATCGATCTTAATGGCCAACGCCAAACATCTGTTATCCCCTCCAAGTTCAGTGCGCCTACAACTCCCCTTGCCTCTGGCGAAGTTGCCACACCACTCGGCAACGAAACCGAAGTGCCTCTGATTCGCCTTGCATGGGCGCGCAGTGGTGACAAAGGTAATCACTCAAATATCGGCGTCATCGCTCGCAAGGCAGAGTTCCTGCCGTGGATTCGTGCCGCATTAAGCGAACAAGCTGTCGCCGCGTACATGGCGCATGTGCTTGATGCAGACAATAGCCGAGTCATGCGCTATGAGCTGCCGGGGCTACATGCGCTTAACTTCTTGCTGGAAAATGCGCTTGGTGGTGGTGGCATTGCCAGTCTGCGTATCGATCCACAGGGCAAAGCCTTTGCCCAGCAAATTCTTGAAATGCCGGTGCGAATTCCTGCACACCTGCTGAACTAACTCAGGACATATTCATGAAATATCAGTCAGTTTTCAACCCAACTGCCTTTGCTGGGAAAGTTGTCATCGTCACCGGCGGTGGCTCCGGTATTGGTCGTTGCACCGCACACGAACTGGCCGCTCTGGGTGCTCAGGTCGTTATCACCGGTCGCAAGCAAGAAAAGCTGGAAAGCGTTGCAGAAGAAATCACCAGCGATGGCGGCAAGGTGCGCGGGTTGATCTGTGACATCCGCAACGAGGAGCAAGTAAAAGAGACAATCGCTACCGTCATCCGTGATTTCGGACGTCTCGATGGCCTCGTTAACAATGCAGGGGGTCAGTTCCCTTCACCGTTATCGATGATTTCTGCAAACGGATTTGAAGCCGTGGTACGCAACAACTTGCAGGGCACTTTTCTGATGATGCGCGAAGCGTATAACCAGTGGATGGCCAATCACGGTGGCAGCATCGTGAACATGACCGCCGATATGTGGGGCGGCATGCCGGGCATGGGCCACTCTGGTGCAGCTCGCGCTGGCGTCGACAATCTTACCAAGACTGCTGCCGTGGAATGGGCGCAATGTGGCGTGCGTGTGAATGCAGTTGCTCCGGGCTGGATCATGTCATCGGGCATGGATACGTATCAGGGTGCCTTTCGCGCCCTCATCCCAAAGCTGGCCAGCAATGTGCCGCTAAAGCGTATGGGTACAGAATCTGAAGTATCTGCCGTTAATTGCTTCCTCTTGTCACCAGCATCATCTTTCGTGTCCGGTGTGACTATTCGTATCGATGGCGCCGCTTCGCTGGGAACGCGTATGTATGACTTGCCTCCAGCAAAAAACAACGAACCCTTCAACGGATTCCACCGTGCCTTCATTCCCGACGTACTGAAGGAAAGCAACTAATGCCTATTATCGAATCCACCATTGATTGCAACAGCGACGAATTTTTAGCCAACCGTGAGGCGCTAGAGAAAACCGTGGCAGAAATGCGCGGCATCCAAAAAAAAGTTGTCGATAAATCTTATGATGCCAAGCCAAAATTTGATAAGCGTGGTCAGGTTTTGCCGCATGAACGCGTGCAATTACTGCTAGACCCGGGCTCTCCATTTGTGGAGCTTTGCGGCCTCGCCGGCTACCAGATGCATGACGACAAAGACGGTTCAGATGCAGGCGGCGGCATTATTGCCGGTATCGGCTATGTGAGTGGCGTTCGTTGCATGGTCACTGCTAGCAACAGCGCCATCAAGGGAGGCACTATTTCTCCTGCTGGCTTGTATAAAACATTGCGTCTGCAAAAAATTGCCTTAGAAAACAAATTGCCCATCGTCACCCTAACGGAGTCCGGTGGCGCCAATTTGAACTATGCTGGCGAAATTTTTGTTGAAGGGGCTCGCTCATTTGCCAATCAGGCTCGCCTTTCTGCGGCCGGCATTCCTCTGCTCTCAGTAGTACATGGCAATGCCACAGCTGGTGGTGCTTATCAGCCAGGCTTGTCTGATTATGTTGTGGTTGTGCGCAAACGGAGTCAGATGTTTCTGGCAGGCCCACCCTTGCTATTTGCCGCCACTGGCGAAGTCGCCACTGAAGAACAACTGGGTGGCGCCGAAATGCACGCACAGGTGGCCGGCACCGCTGAATACCTTGCCGAAAATGACTCTGATGCCATCCGCATGATTCGTGATGTGATGGGCATGCTGAACTGGAAAGAAACTACGCCAGATATAAAGCGTGACTTTGAAGAGCCCCTTTATCCAGCCGAAGAGCTGTTGGGGCTGGTACCTTCCGACTCGAAGCGACCCTTCGATATGAAAGAAGTCATCGCCCGCCTCGTCGATGGCTCTGATTTCCTTGAGTTCAAGAATGAGTACGATAACCAGACGGTATGTGGCTGGGCTCGTGTTGGCGGCTTCCCCATTGGCATCATCACTAACAATGGCCCAATCACGCCACAAGGGGCAGCCAAGGCTTCGCAGTTCATTCAATTGTGTGATCAAACAAGGCGGCCACTACTGTTCTTGCACAACACCACTGGCTTTATGGTGGGCACGGACTCGGAACAGAACGGCGTGATCAAGCATGGCTCAAAAATGATACAAGCCGTTGCCAACACCAGTGTGCCAAAAATATCGCTGGTCGTCGGTGGCTCTTACGGCGCGGGCAACTACGCCATGTGCGGCCGCGGTCTTGATCCTCGCTTCATTTTTGCTTGGCCAAACTCTCGTACCGCTGTCATGGGTGGCGCTCAGGCCGGTAAGGTGCTGCGTATTGTGACGGAGCAAAAGCAGATAAAGGCCGGCATCGAAGTCAACCCACAAATGCTGGACTTCATTGAGCAAAGTACAGCGGTCAAACTGGACTCTCAAGCAACCGCCTTATTCAACACCGCCCATTTGTTCGACGATGGTCTTATTGACCCGAGGGACAGTCGTCGGTTACTCGTATTCCTGCTACAAACGATCAATGAAGGCGACCAACGCCAATTGAACCCCAACAGTTTTGGTGTGGCGCGATTCTAACGGCCAGTTACCCACCAAAACCTTTTACGGAGAAGCATCATGAAGTTTACGCAAGAACACGAAGAGCTGCGGCGCACCACTCGTGCCTTTGTTGAAAAAGAAATTAACCCTTATGTAAAAGAATGGGAAGAAAATGGTCCCTTCCCGGCTCATGAACTTTTCAAGAAAATGGGCAATCTGGGTCTGCTCGGCATCTGTAAGCCCGTCGAATACGGCGGCATGGGTCTGGATTATTCCTACAATATCGTTGTCGCTGATGAAATTGGTCGCGCCCGCTGTGGTGGTGTCCCATTGGCCATTGGCGTACAAACAGATATGGCAACTCCTGCCATTGCACGTTTTGGCTCCGACGAACTCAAGCAAAAATTTCTGGTTCCTGCGATTGCCGGCGATTTTGTAGCAGCAATTGCTGTTTCCGAGCCGCATGCCGGGTCCGATGTTGCTGCCATCAAGACAACCGCTGTCAAGGATGGTGATGACTACATCATCAATGGCACCAAAATGTGGATCACCAACGCCACCCAAGCCGATTTTTTCTGTCTGCTGGCCAATACGTCCAACGATAAACCGCACGTCAACAAGTCGCTGATTATCGTGCCGGCCAAAACCCCTGGCATCACATTCTCGGAAAAACTGGACAAGCTTGGTATGCGTTCGTCAGACACCGCTCAGGTATTCTTTGACAATGTACGTGTACCACAGAGCAACCGTATCGGCGCCGAAGGTATGGGCTTCATGATGCAGATGATGCAGTTCCAAGAAGAGCGCCTGTGGGGGGCGGCTAATGCCCTCGGCGGTCTGCAAGCCTGTGTCGATACAACCATCGAATACTGCCGTCAACGCTCAACGTTCGGTCAGCCTCTGATCGACAATCAGGCAGTGCACTTCCGCATGGCTGAACTACAAACCGAGATCGAATGCTTGCGCGCGCTTGTGTATCAAGCCTGTGAGCAGCACATTGCTGGTGAAGATGTTACCCGCCTGGCCTCCATGGCAAAACTGAAAGGTGGCCGTTTGGTCCGTGAAGTGTCCGACTCCTGCCTGCAATACTGGGGTGGCATGGGCTTCATGTGGGATAACCCTGCCGGGCAGCTATACCGTGATGGTCGCCTTGCCTCCATTGGTGGTGGTGCCGACGAAATCATGCTGGGCATCATCTGCAAACTGATGAACATTCTGCCCAGCAAGAAAAAGAAGGCTGAATAAAAATGCAATTGCCAACGACAGATACTCTGGAGTTGCGTGAGGAAGGCTTTGCCCTCCATATCACGCTGAACCGCCCAGAATCACGCAATGCCATGAGCCTGCAGATGACGCAGGACCTTCGTGCCGTATTCACCGCCATCGAAAATAGCGAAGACATTCGTGTTGTGGTGTTGCGCGGCGCCAATGGTCACTTCTGCGCCGGCGGTGATATCAAAGATATGGCAGGTGCGCGTATGCGTGCTGCCGAAAGCGGTAATGATGATGCATACGCCGAGTTGAATCGCGCATTTGGTCACATGCTCACACAGGTCGACCATGCACCGCAGGTTGTCGTTGCATTGCTTGAAGGTGCCGTGCTCGGTGGCGGCTTTGGCCTTGCCTGCGTTTCTGATGTGGCGATTGCACTTGAAAGTGCACAGTTTGGTCTACCAGAAACCAGTCTGGGAATTATTCCTGCCCAGATTGCCCCCTTTGTGCTTCAGCGCATCGGGATGACTCAGGCCCGTCGTCTGGCGCTTCTTGGCGGCCGTTTCAACGGTAGCGAAGCCGCTCGACTTGGTATCGTGCATCAAGTGGTTGCCGATACCGATGCACTTGATTCGGCTCTGACTCAAACGCTTGGCCAGATAAGAAAGTGCGCCCCTGCCGCCAACCGTAATACCAAAGCATTACTGCATCGGGTTGGCTGCGAGCCGCTGGAATCCCTTCTGGATGATGCAGCAAAGCTTTTTGCCCACGCAGTTGCTAGCCCGGAGGGTGCCGAAGGCACCATGGCTTTTGTACAGAAACGCCCTGCCAAATGGGCTGAATGATCAGGAATTAATGAAATGGCATTTACCAAAGTACTGGTAGCAAACCGAGGCGAAATTGCCTGCCGTGTCATGCGTACAGCCCGTGCCCTTGGCTACCGCACCGTTGCGGTATATTCGGAAGCTGATGCCGGTGCACTGCATGTGCAAGAAGCAGATGAAGCCGTGTGCATTGGCCCGGCAAAAGTGTCGGAGTCCTACCTACGGGTTGATGCCATTCTTGATGCCTGTCGCAAGACCGGCGCCGATGCCGTGCATCCTGGCTACGGCTTTCTCTCTGAGAATGAACAATTTGCCCAAGCCTGTATCGACCACGGCATTACTTTTATCGGCCCAAGCCCCGAAGCGATTGAGCTAATGGGCAGCAAGCGCATTTCAAAAGTGCGCATGATCGAAGCCAAAGTGCCCTGCGTTCCCGGCTATGAAGGCATCGATCAGGCAGATGCAACATTTATCCAGCATGCAGCGCGTATCGGTTTTCCCGTTATGGTCAAAGCCTCTGCCGGTGGTGGTGGTCGTGGCATGCGCCTTGTGAACAGCGCGGATGAATTACCGGCGGCATTGTCCACTGCCCGATCAGAAGCACAGAATGCTTTTGGCTCTGGTGAACTGATTCTGGAAAAAGCGGTGATTGCCCCGCGTCACGTCGAAATTCAGATCTTTGGTGACACTCACGGTAACTGCGTTTACCTGGGTGAGCGTGATTGCTCTATTCAGCGTCGTCACCAAAAAGTAGTGGAAGAATCCCCCTGCCCCGTCATGACGCCTGAGCTGCGTCAGAAAATGGGCGAGGCGGCCGTTGCTGCTGCAAAGAGCGTGAACTATGTTGGCGCCGGTACGGTCGAATTCCTTCTCGACAAAGACAACCATTTCTACTTTCTAGAAATGAACACGCGTTTGCAGGTTGAGCACCCCGTCACCGAACTCGTCACCGGACAAGATCTGGTTGAATGGCAGTTGCGCGTGGCCAATGGCGAGCTCCTGCCGCTGCAGCAGCACGAAATCACCTTGTCTGGCGCAGCTATCGAAGTACGTCTGTATGCTGAAGATCCGGGTGCAAATTTCCTGCCGCAAACTGGCAAGGTATTGCGCTGGCAGCCCGCCAATATTCCTGGCGTGCGTATCGATCATGGCATGCGCGAAGCAGGTGAAGTCAGCCCACACTATGATCCAATGGTTGCCAAGGTTATTGCCTACGGTAAAACACGTACCGATGCCGCGCGCTTGTTGGCCCGAGCACTCGACGACACCGTTTTACTTGGCGTAAACCACAACAAACAATTCCTCACTAATTTACTTCGCCATCCGGTATTTATCAGTGGCGATACTTCTACCGCCTTTATCGAACAGCACTTTAGTGACGATATCAGCCTCAAGCCTGCTGTAGCAGGTCATGAAGCATTACTGGTGGCGGCTGCACTGTTCTTGAAAGATCTGCCGGGCCATTTCCACACCGGCCTCCCTGGTGCTACACCACTGATTCTGCAATGTGGCGACATCAAGACGACATTACGGCTAATGATGGACAGCGGCGTACTCAGTGCCGAGATCAACGGCGCTCAATGCTCCCTGACCGTTATATCCGAACAAGAAACTAGCCTGCTTTATGAATTAGATGGAGTACGCCGCCGCATTGCATTTGCCCGTGACGGCAACAATCTGTTTCTGGATACCGCCAACGGTAATCTGCATCTGATGGAGATCACCCAAGCCCCACCGGCTACCACCGATAGCGAAGGTGATGGCCAGTTGCGTGCCCCGATGGATGGTGCCGTCATCGATGTGCTGGTGAATGAAGGCGATACAGTTAAGAAGGGACAGACTCTCATCATCATGGAAGCCATGAAAATTGAGCACCAGCTCAAGGCCAACCGTGACGGCGTGGTAAAAATACTCAGCACTCGTGCAAAGCAACAGCTCAAGAAGCGTCAGTTGCTACTTGTCATTGAATAAATCTGACAGTCAAGATTAGGAGTTCCGTATGAGCAGCCTCAAAGGTAAAACACTTTTTATCACCGGTGGAAGTCGCGGCATTGGCCGAGCCATCGCCCTGCGCGCCGCCCGCGACGGCGCCAATGTAGTCATCGCTGCCAAGTCAGCGGAGCCACATCCCAAGCTACCGGGCACTATTTATACGGTGGCAGAAGAGATTGAGGCTGCCGGCGGGCACGCCCTGCCGCTTCAAGTAGATGTCCGTGAGGAAGATCAGGTTCGTGCGGCGATGGCCAAGGCAGCAGAACACTTCGGTGGCATCGACATGCTGATTAACAATGCTGGCGCCATCAACCTAATGGGCGTTGAGCATACTTCCCTGAAGAAGTACGACCTTATTCAAGAAGTTAACCACCGTGCCACTTTCCTGTGCGCTCAAATCGCGCTGCCTTACTTAAAGAAGTCGTCGCAAGGCCACATTCTCAGCCTGTCGCCTCCGGTCAACATGGCGCCGCACTGGCTGAAGCCCTTCTCCCCCTACACCGTCTCCAAATACGGGATGACCATCCTGACGCTGGGCATGGCAGAGGAATTCCGAGACTACGGCATCTCCTGCAATACACTGTGGCCAGCGACTTACATCGCAACCGCCGCTGTCGAAGTTAACCTCGGTGGAGAAGGTGCGATTCAAGTCAGTCGCAAACCAGAGATCATGGCAGATGCTGCGTACGCCATTCTCAATACAGCCCGTGGTGAGCTAACAGGCCAAAGTCTGCTGGATGAGCAAGCCCTCGCCCGCGTCGGTGTCACTGATCTGCGCCCCTATAG
>ERZ724517.1738-NODE-1738-length-11808-cov-6.570833_pt1 | contig 11808 bp, 10 predicted proteins | sample MGYA00376050_ERZ724517 | MGnify/ENA primary metagenome ERZ724517 (study PRJEB28724, sample SAMN07190886) | activated sludge metagenome | isolation source: activated sludge of sewage treatment plant in Hong Hong | place: USA: Christiansburg, Virginia | collected... | reverse complement strand
GGCGCTTGGCATCGCGCAGCAGGGGCTTGATGTCCATTTCCTTGGGCAACAAGCCGGACATGCGCAGCAGCCCCGCCACGTTGTCCACGTCACTGTTGATACTTTCGCGCACGCCGGGGTACTGAATCTTGATGGCGAGGACGCGCCCGTCACGGGTCTGGGCGCGGTGCACCTGTCCGATGGACGCCGCCGCCATCGGCTCGAACGAGAAATGTTTGAATTGCTGCTCCCAGCCCTTGCCCCAATTGCTCTCCAGCACGCTGGCAACCTGGGCCCGGGGCATGGCGCGCGCATCGGAGCGCAGGCGCGCCAGAATATCGGCCAGCGCAGGCGGCAACAAGTCGCCGGTCTCCATGGACACCAGCTGCCCTACCTTCATGGCCGCACCGCGCAATTGGGCCAACTGGTCGGCAACCCGGCGCGCGTTGGCGGGTGTCAACAGCAGGTCGCTGACCTTGGGGCGGTTTCCACGTGCCCACTGGCGTGCTCCTTCGGCCACCATGCCTCCGGCAATGCCAGTGGCCATCCAGCCCAGGCGCGCCAGGCGGGAGCCGCGGCCGCTGGGTACTGCCAGTGTGGGTGCGGCGGCGCGCGGGCGGGCGTCAGAGTGAGAGTCGGCTTTGGGGGTTTTGGAGTTCAAATCAGGGTACTTTCGGGGTCGCATTTCTTGCCGGCACGGTGCAGCAAACAGGGGAGCAGTTCAACATGGTGACAGATATGCAATGGCCTTTGCGCAGCCGCTGCTTCAATTTTCGGGCAGGCTCAAGCGGCGCAGGTGAGCGGCGTTCAACCCCTAGACCAATGGTAGAGCCGTGCTGCTTTTGATTTGTTCCATTGAAAATGCCGATGACACGCCCGCCAAATCGACCAGGCTGATGAGTTTTTTATAGAAACGGTCGTAGCCGTCGATGCTGGAGGTCACGACCTTGAGCAGGTAGTCCACATCACCACTCATGCGGTGGAACTCCTGCACCTCGGGCAGGGTGCTGACCAGGGCGGCAAAACGCGCCAGCCATTTTTCGTCATGCTGGCCGGCGCGGATGCTGACGAACACCGTGACCGGCAGCCCCACCTTGTGGCGGTTGACGATGGCCACACGGCGCTCGATAAAACCATCGTCTTCCAGTCGTTTGACGCGTTTCCAGCACGGTGTGCTGGACAGACCCACCTGTGCGCCGAGTTGCGCCATGGACAGTGTGGCGTCGCGTTGCAGGGCATCCAATATCTGAAAATCAAGTCGATCTAGCATGCTGTTCTACAAAATTAGTTAATGTGGTAATTGTGTTCTAAATTGATTGAAAAATTGGCAAAATTTGGAAGCCAATTACGACCCGCACTTTCTAAACTTCTGGCTATTCCCAGCACCGACCAGCCCAACGCCATGCCACACACCATTTATCTGGATTCCAACGCTACCACCCACGTGTTGCCCGCAGCGGTAAACGCCGCTACCCGTGCCATGGTGGAGCAGTTTGGCAACCCCAGCAGCAGCCACTCTGATGGCCTCGTGGCCAAAGCCTTGCTGGAACAAACCCGTGCCACGGCTGCACAGGTGTTGGGTGCCGGTGACGGCCAAGTGGTATTCACCAGCGGCGCCACCGAAGGCATACAGACAGCAGTGTTGTCGGCCTTGCGCGCCATCGGGCCGCGCCGCGCGGGGCAGGGTGGCCAACTTGTGGTTTACGGCGCCACCGAACACAAAGCGGTTCCGCATGCGCTGGAGCACTGGAACAGCGTGTTGGGTTTAGGTCTGGATATTCGCGTTTTACCCGTTTGTGCCGATGGCCAGCACGACCTGGCGACGCTGGCCGCGTGGCTGCCCGGTGTTGCGTTGTTGTGCACCATGGCCGCCAACAACGAGACGGGTGTTGTCTCCAACCTAGCCGCCATTAAAAAAATGTTGATACAAGCCAACAGCAACGCTTTGTGGCTGGTGGACGGGGTGCAGGCGTTGGGTAAGCTCGATCTTCATCTGCACAACAGCCGCATCGACTACGCGCCGTTTTCCGGCCACAAGCTGTATGCGCCCAAAGGCATTGGCATGTTGTATGTGCGCCGCGGCGCACCGTTCACACCGCTGATGGCTGGTGGCGGACAGGAGGGCGGCCTGCGCAGTGGTACCGAAAACATGCCCGGCATTGCGGCACTGGGCGCTGTGTTGCAGGCGCTGCTGCGAGGTGACACCTTTGCCAGCCACACCACGCTGCGCGGCTACCGCGACCAGCTGGAGCGTTGCCTGCGCAGCGCCTTCCCGGCCATTGCATTCAATGCGCCGCTGGAGCGCAGCCTGCCCACCACGCTGAACTTCTCGGTGCCGGGTATTTCCAGCAAGACCCTGCTCGACGTGTTTGACGCTGCGGGCTTGCGCGTCAGCGCCGGTAGTGCCTGCAGTGCCGCCCAATCCGCACCCAGCTATGTGCTGGACGCGATGGGCCAAAGCGCCTGGCGCACAACTTCGGCGGTGCGACTTTCCATAGGGGCGCTGGTTAGCAGCCAGTTGGTCGATGCGGCCTGTGTGGCTATTACCCGTTGTGGGCCGCTGCTTCGGGCCCTGGCGGAAGCCGATGCGCGAGAGCTTGGTCACGCGTCGGCTGGCGGGGCAACAGACCCGTTGCCTGCGCTCGGGGCGGCCTCCAGCGACGAAGCAACCACAGCCTTGACACTGAGCTGGAGTGAGCTGGACGTTTTTTTGGAGCGCAACCCCGATGCCCGTCTGGTGGATGTGCGCGAGGCCGCCGAACACCTGGCCAGCGGCGGTCTGCACTGCGGGGCACAGTCGGCTATCAACCTGCCCCTGAGCACCATCACCGGCCAGCCATTGGCCTTGAACACACTGGCCGTGCCCCGCACGCCGCTGGTTCTGGTGTGCCGCAGCGGCAAGCGCAGCTTGCAGGCAGCGTTGTGTTTGCGCAGCCAGGGCCATACCCAGGTGCGGCACGTGCATGGTGGCCTGGCGTTGAGGCCGGTTGCTGTTGGCACCTGCGATTGGGCGGCGGACGCTGCCCTAACACACTCGCAAGTGTGAAAAACAGCCCCGAGCCTGGCCGCTTAAAAACAAGGCACGGGCTGGAACCGCAGGCCCGGCGCGGTTCTGAAGGCTTGTGAACACGCTTATCCACAACCTAGCCCACAGAGGGGAGGGCAAAGTATTTTTTTGTTAAAGCAAAAAGCCTCTTCATTAGGGCGGCAGCGCGGGGGCATCGCTGACATGGTTATATTGCTGCCATGCGCTCTAACCAACCCCACCACCGCAGCGACCTGGTTCGCATTGCGATCCATGCCATGGCCGAACGCGGCCTGTTGCCCGAATTTTCCCCTAGTGTTGAACGTCAATTGGCCACACTGAGCGGCCCGGCTGACGACTCGGACCCTGCCATCCACGACCTGACCGGCTTGTTATGGAGCTCGATCGACAACGACGACTCGATGGACCTGGACCAGCTTACGGTGTCCGAAGCCTTGCCCAACGGTGCCGTACGCCTGTGGGTGGCAATTGCCGACGTTGACGCCCTGGTGCACCGTGGCAGTGCCATTGACGAACACGCCAGCACCAACACCACCTCGGTCTACACTTCGGCGCGGATTTTTCCGATGTTGCCTGAGCGCCTGTCCACCGACTGGACCTCGCTGAACGCCGACCAGGACCGCCTGGCCATGGTGACCGAAATGGTGTTCAATGCCGACGGGTCCATGGCCGGGTCCACCGTCTACCGCGCCAAAGTGCGCAACAAGGCCAAGCTGGCCTATGACGCGGTCAGCGCCTGGCTCGATGGACGCAGCGCCTTGCCCGATGCGGCGGCGGCCGTACCCGGCATCGACGCACAGCTGCGCACGCAGGATTCGGTTGCCCAGCAACTGCGTGTGCGCCGCCGTGGGGCCGGTTCGCTGGAGTTTGAGAGTTTTCAGCCGCGCGTGGTGTTTGAGGGTGAACGGGTGACCGACATCCGCCTGCAAGAGCACAACCGCGCCCGGCAACTGATTGAAGAGGTGATGATCGCCACCAACACCTGCACCGCACGTTACCTGGCGAGTCAGGGCATTGCCTCATTGCGCCGCGTGGTGCGCTCGCCCGAACGCTGGTTGCGCATCGTCGCAGTCGCCAAGGAATATGGTGAAACCCTGCCAACGGAGCCGGACTCCAAGGCCCTGGAAGACTTTCTGGCCAAACGCCGCAAGGCCGACCCGCTGCGTTTTCCCGACCTGTCGCTGGTGATTGTGAAACTCATGGGTCGGGGTGAATACGTGTTGGAGACCCCAGGCACGCCTGCGGTGGGGCATTTTGGTCTGGCCGTCACCGACTACACCCATTCCACCGCACCCAACCGGCGTTTTCCGGACCTGATCACGGCGCGGCTGCTGAAGGCCGCCCTGGCCCAGCGCCCGCCACCCTATTCCACGGCCGAACTCGATGCGCTGGCCGTGCACTGCACGCGACAGGAAGATGCGGCGCAAAAGGTGGAACGCCAGATGCGCAAGTCCGAGGCGGCCCTGCTGCTGGAGACCCTGATTGGCAAACGGTTTGATGCCATCGTCACCGGCATGGCGGCTGATGGCCTTTGGGTGCGCCTGCTCGCGCCACCGGCCGAAGGCAAACTGGTCAACGGCCCGCGCACCCTGAAACTGGGTGACAAGGTGCGCGTGCGTCTGGTGTCAACCAATGTGGAACACGGCTTTATTGACTTTGAGCCGGGCTGAGCCTGCGTTACCGGGCGGCAAACTGCGCGTAATACGCCACGACAGCAGGCAACTGCGCAATGCGTTGCATGTGGGCGTTGAGCGCCGGGGCAACTTTCTCAACCAGGTCGGTGGGCACATGGTCCAGACGGCCTGAGTTCAGCCCGCGCACGTCCACAAACACCTTCAGATCGGCCACGGTAAGGCGGCCGTCGGCAAAATACTCTCCGCCATGGGCCAGCAATTGGCTTTGGAGCCAGCCCAGGTATTGGGGCATGGAGCCATTCACCAGCGCCAGGCGTGCTGCTTTTTGTTCGTCGCCGGTCATGCGGAAAGTGGGACCCATCTTGACGCCGGCCTCTTCCACCACATACATCACCTCGTCGCACAGCAGCGCCTGCAGCGGGTCGGTGGGGTACAGGCCGGCGAGCTTGCCCACATACCGAAGAATGGCGTCGCACTGGGTCACCTGGGTGCCGTCCACATGCAACACGGGGACTTGGCCAAAGGGCGTGGTCTTGCGCAGTTCAGCAAACTCGGGGAAGGCAAAGCGGTGGTCTTCAAACGTGATGCCACCAATGGCCAGGGCCAGTCGCGCGGGTTCGGCGCGGCCGCCGTGCATGTCGAAATAAGAGAGTTTGAGTTGCGGCATGGGTAGTTCCTGAAGTGAGTTGTGCGTGTGATTTGCACGCGGGGTGCAGCGGATTCTAGGGGCAGCGCGATACTTTGGTGGCAGTGCGGGGTTCAGTCCAGCACGCTGGAAACCAGAGCCAGGCCAATCGACCACAGGTCGACATCGGCTGACGCGTCGCGGGTCAAGAAGCTGTTTCGCCGCTGGTCCGGCTCACGCAACGCGCGCTGGCGGTCACGCTCCAGCATGACCAGTGCGTCGGCCACATCCGGCGCACGGGCGGGTGCCGTCGTGGCCTTGACGGCATGGGCATACCCTTGCAGGGCTTGCTCCACCGCCTTGGGGTCCAGCAACGAAAGAGCCGAGCGGCAGTGGGGACAGGCATGGTCGCGCCGCAGGTCCACCGGCGCTCCACAACTGCTGCAATGAATGACAGCCACCCGCCTGGCAATGTCGTCAATCTCGGGGCGGGTCAGCAGGCGGACAAAACCCTTCTCGATCATGAACGATGAAAACGCGCTGAAACGCCCATGGCCTGCCGGGCAGCGGTAGGTGATGTAGCGCCCGCTGCGCACCACGTCAAAACCCCGCGTCAATGTGCTCTGGCAGCGCGGGCAATCCAGATCGTTGGCCATGGGCTGGTGGGCCGCTGCGCGCTGCTCATGCAACAGGCGAAACAGCTCGGCAACCGCAGCGGGCGTCAGCTTCAGGTTCTCTTGTGGGTCAAACCACATGCCCTGACATTGGAAGCAGAGGTCGAGTTCGATGGTTTGGCCATGGTTGCCGGGCAGTGCATGCATGTGCATGGTGGTGCGGCATGATGGGCAAGGGGTTGGCAGTGGCATGGTGGGTGGGGGGGTACGGTGACGCTAGATTGTGGTCTATTCAGCCCGCAGCACAACACAGTTGCGGCCCTTTTCCTTGGCCGTGTACAGAGCATGGTCCGCACGGCGCAGCACATCGACGGAACTCGAATCCGTTGCGAGCCAGCCCGACACACCAAAACTGGCGCTCAGTGCCATGCGTTCGCCCGCCGGGCTATCGAGTGCCAGACCGGCAATTGCCTGGCGCAAGCGTTCTCCCATGGTGACGCCGTCGGCCTGTGCCTGGGCTTCGGGCATGAGAATCAGGAACTCTTCACCGCCAAAGCGGCTCACGTGGTCGGTTTCGCGGGCGCAGTTCTGCAACGCCCTGGCCACAGCGATCAGCACGGTGTCTCCGGCAGCATGGCCATGCTGGTCGTTGATGCGTTTGAAGAAGTCCACATCGGCGGAAATCACGACAAAGGGTTTGCCATAGCGCACCGAGCGATCCCATTCCAGTTGCAGCCTTTGCTCCGCAGCACGGCGATTGGGTAGATCGGTGGTGGCATCGTGGCTGGCCTGGTGCCGCAGGTCCTGCTGCATACGAAAGCCGACCAAAAACAAAAAAAGAAAGTTGAATGCTGCCGCGCTCACCAGGGTGACCACCCAAGTGGCCACAGGCACCGCGCCCGGTCCCACGATGTCGATCCCGCCTCGCACCAGACCTTGCAGCAGAAAGTACGCGTTCATACCCACCAGGGCCAGCACCGGAAATGTGGCGGCCACCGACACGCGCGCTCCGAACTCGCTCTGAAAGCGCGTGGCCGCCTGCGAAAACGACCCCAGCAGCACCAGCAGGTTGAAAAATGCCATCACCGCGACGCGGGCGTCCGTATCCTGTGGCCCAACCCACGCAAAGCCCAGCGCTGCTGCCCCCGCGATCGCCAGGAACAGCCTGTCGGGTGGTCGAAGTCCCAGAAACAGAAGCACGCCACGGCTGGCCAATATCAGGCTCAGCAGCGTGGCCGCACTGGACTCGGTGTGGGTGAGCCATACCGGGCCGTCCGGTCGCCAGCCCAACAGAGCCGCTGCTGCGGCACTGGTCAGCGCATAACCCAGCCACTGCACAATCGCTGCCCGTTGGTCCTTGAGGGCGATGCCGCAGAGCATCCACAGAAGGGCGTACAGGGTGAGTTGGAGGCTGACGAGCAGGGGCATTGTTTGCGATCCTAACGCGCCATGGTGCGAGCCCAGGCTTTAGGCGGGTAGGTTTGGTCTGTGGGACAGCGCACCGTGTATCAACGCCGCCGCAGCTTGTCCACCGCCCACCACACCACGCCACCCAACACCGCAAGCGTCACGCAAAGCACATGCAGTGCGTCAATGGAAATGAAGGCGTGCAAGGGCCTGGAAAGGTCGAACGGGTAGAACAGGAGTACATCAACATGCATCACGCTGTCAATGAGTACGTGGCTGTAGGTGCCAATGAACGCACTGCCAAATGACACGCCCCAGCTGATAGGCAGGTGGCGCGGCTCGCGCAACACGCGCAAACCCCATTCCCCCAAGTGTTTGCCGGTCGCACCACTCAGCAGGCATATCAAGGTAGCGCCAAGCAGTGTGTGTGAGAAGCCATGCAGTTCTACCAGTCCGGTTGTCATTGACAGCAGAGGCTGCAAATCGATGACGACCTGTGACCAGCCAAACACCATCAATGAAAATTTTCTTTGCATCACGGACTTGACCGCGAGGCCGGGGCCCATGTGAAGGGGGGTGAAAGGCATTGCGTTTTTGCGTGAGAACAGACCCGCAGTTTAGTGCGGCAGCGGCCTCAGCCCTTAGCCAATTCAAAACTACCCAGCACCTGCGCCTGTCCGTTCAGAATGGCGTCCACGCGGTGTATGCCGGGATAGTGTTTGCGGGTGGTCATCTCGGCCAGAGAAATGGTTTTGCCCACACGCTGCGTCTCGTGGGCGGCCAGGTCCAGGGTCTTGAGCTTGAACACCTTGGCGCGGCTCTGTCCGTTGGCCTTGATGTAATGCACCGCAAAATCCACCAGCACCCGCTGCGCCTGTGAGGTGTTGTTGGTCACGTCAAAAGCAACCGCCAGCGTGCCGCCCGCCACTGCGCGTGGTGGCGTGACGCTGGCCTGGCCAATCACCACATCGGCCGACGTGCCAAAACCCAGCGCCGCCAGCGCACCGGGTTCACCCCGTTTGACGGCCGAGCGCAGCGCATGTTGCACGATCCAGCGCCGCTGCGCGGTGGCGTCGCGCAGCCAGGCATTGGCTGTGGCGGCCAACACATCGGGGTGGTCCTTGCCGATGTCGTTCAGGTTGTTGGCCACCGAGCGCCGCACATAGAGGGACGGGTCGTCCTTCAGCCGCTCCAGCAGGGCCAGCACCGGGGCCGGGTCGCGCTGGAAGGCGGGCAGGTGCGAGGCCCAGGGCAGCCGGGGGCGCGTGCCCTCGGACACCAGTCGGCGCACATGTTCACTCGGATCGTTCGTCCACTCCATCAACCTCCCCAACGTGGCATCGGTGTGCTTTTGCAGAAAAGGCCGGATGCTGAACTCGGCCGTGAAACGCTGGGTAAGCGCGTATTGCGCCTGCATCGACAACTCGAAGTGCTCCAAGCCAAACTCGGCCACAAACACCGTGTGTGGCAGATAAATGAAGGATGCCAGCGACAAACCCGGCGTACGCCCATGGGGCTGGTCGATGGACGCCAGCAGAATGCGCAGAGCTTCCCCATAGACCGGCGGCAAATGCCGGTGTAGCGCGCGGGCAATGTGTTTGCCACGCGGCATCAGCGCCAGGGCGTCATACCCGGTGAGGGCATCGTGCAGGAAGGCGTCCACATCAAAACGCGGATGCACCGCGGCAACCATGCGCGCAATGGCCTGGGGCACGTCGGGGCCGTATTGGGAGACGAGGGGTTCAGCCATGCGCCGCCTTCCACGCATCAAAGCCGCCGCGCAGCGGGTAGGCGTTGCGGTATCCCATCTGCTGCAGGTTTTGCGCCGCTTGCACCGCTCCCGCATCTTGCGGGCAGGCGCAGATGGTCACGATGGGGTAGTCTTTGTCGATACCCGCCAAGGAGCGTTCCAGCGCGGTGTATTCGGTGAGATGGGCGTTGGGGATGAAGCCGGTGTCTGACGCCAGGCTGTGGCTGCGCAGGTCAATGATGTGGGGCGGGCGTGGGCTGGCCAGTGCCTGGGTGAATGCATCCATGTCGATGTGCTGCATGGCGGCCAATCGCTCAAACCGGGCCTTTTGCCAAACCTTCCAGCCGATCACCACGGCTACTAGCGTGGTACAGATCAGGGCGAGGTGTATGCCATGCGCCGCCATCCACACCAGAGCGCCATCGATCTGCGCCTGAAACGCATAACCCGCCAGCAAAGCCATGCCCGCCCACAAACCCGCGCCCACGGCGGAGGCCATGAAAAACGACGAAGGCGCCATGCCCAAGGCCCCGGCCACCGGTGGCGCCACGGTGGCAAAGCCAGGTATGAACTTGCCAAACACCAGCGACCACACGCCCCATTTGGTAAACCGCGCCTCGGTCTGGTTGACGCAGGAGCTGGGATTGATCGACATCTTGCACAACAAAGCCAGCACCCGGTAGCCAAACCTTCGGCCCGCCGCATACCAGACCCAGTCTGCCACCAGCGAAGCCAGTACCGCCGCCAGCAGCATGGTGGCCAGCGCCATCAAGCCCGTCGACTGGCTGGCCGCCAGCACCATGGTCGGCACGGAGGGCACCGGCAGGCCCAGTTGTTGCAGCAACACGTTGACGAAGACCAGCAAGTTACTGTCGTGCTGCAAAAGTTGGGTGATCCAGGTGCTGTCCATAGCCCAGGTTTTACACCAGCCCTGGCACTGCGTGCTCCTGCATGGCCTTTTCCAACTCTGCCTGCAGCAACTGGAGCACGACCTTCACCCGGGTCGTTTCACGCAGGTCGGGGTGGGAGAGCGGCCGCAATACGCTGGCGCATTCGGGCCTGTCATGCCCACAGACACGCAGGGTTGGCCGTCAGGCCCGATCCAGATCACGAATCAGGCTGACGACCTTGGTGGTGATGATGTCCACCGCCGGCGCGTTGGCACCGTGCGGGAAAATCACATCGGCGTGGCGCTTGGTGGGCTCGATGAACTGCTTGTGCATGGGGCGAACCGTTTCGAGGTATTGCTTGATCACACTCTCGGTGCTGCGCCCGCGTTCAGAAATGTCGCGCTGCAGGCGGCGGATAAAGCGCACATCCGCTGCGGTGTCGACAAAGACCTTGAGTGACATCAGCTTGCGCAGCTCGGCGTCAAACAGTGCGAACAGGCCTTCAATCACGATCACCGGTGCGGGCTTGACCGTGATGGTCTTGCTGGAACGGTTGTGCAGCGTAAAGTCGTACACCGGCATTTCAATCGGCTCGCCACGGCACAGCGCCTGAACCTGCTGCATCATCAGCGGCCAATCAAAGGCCTGCGGATGGTCGTAATTCGTCTTGCGCCTGTCGTCCAGCGACATGTGGGATTGGTCGCGGTAGTAATCGTCCTGCATCACCACCGCAGCCATTTCCGGCCCGATGGAGGCCAGCACCTCACGCGTGACGGTTGACTTGCCGCTGCCGCTGCCGCCTGCGACGCCGATGACGAATGGGGTGTTGGTCGATGGCCTGGGCTGGAGCATGCGCGCAAGTTTAGCGGTGTCTGATCCCTGCAACGCACTGGATCTTCGGCCGGATTTTCCATTCATTCATTTGGCCAGCGCCACTCCCTCGTCATCGATGGCCTTTTGCACGTCGCGATAGAAAGCATCGCGCGCTGTAGTTGCAACCTCGTCTCGGGCGCCGCCGGCCCAGTTGGCGTTGGAGACGATCACCAGCTTGCGTTTCGGGTCTATAAAGATGGCCTGGCCAAAAATGCCGCGGGCGGTGTAGCTGCCATCGTCAAAGGTCCACCACTGGTAGCCGTAGCCGCGCCCTGGCACGCCAATGGCGGTGCGCTTGGTGGTGGCCTCAAGCCACCAGCCGTCGGGCACGATGCTTTGGCCGTTCACCATGGCGCCATTCAAAATGAACAGCCCCATGCGTGCATAGTCGCGCGGCGCAGCCTGCACGCAGCAGCCACCAATTTCCTTGCCCGTTTTGCTCAAGAGCCAGGTCGCCTGCTGCTCCATACCGGCTGGCCCCCACACTTTCTCCGCCAGATAGGTTGCCAGTGGCTTCTTGGTGGCCTGCTGCACCAGTGTGCCAACCAGATTGGTTTCACCGGTGCTGTACAGCCAGCGGGTGCCAGCCGGCACATCTCGGGGCAGTTTTCGCATATAGCTCACCAGTGCTTCCACGCCGTCCTCGGGCTTGTGGTTGTTGAACTTGGCCACATCGGAGTTGGGGTCTGCGTAGTCTTCATTCCACTTGACGCCGGAGGTCATGGTCAGCAACTGGCGTACGCTCACATCATCGTAGGCAGAGCCTTTGAGGTCCGGAATGTAGAGGCTGACCTTGTCGTCCAGGCTCTTGATGAAACCATCCTTCACTGCCGCCCCCACCAGCGTTGAGGTGAACGACTTGGCCACCGAGAAACTCGTCCAGCGCCCAGCACCATCAAAGCCCAGGCCATAACGCTCCATGCGCAACTTGCCGTCATGCAGCACCAGCAAAGCGGCGCTGCGCTGGCCCGCCATATAGGCATCGACATC
>ERZ724517.1734-NODE-1734-length-11831-cov-4.101393_pt1 | contig 11831 bp, 12 predicted proteins | sample MGYA00376050_ERZ724517 | MGnify/ENA primary metagenome ERZ724517 (study PRJEB28724, sample SAMN07190886) | activated sludge metagenome | isolation source: activated sludge of sewage treatment plant in Hong Hong | place: USA: Christiansburg, Virginia | collected... | reverse complement strand
CTGCATTATCACTCAGGCATATTTCAAAACCTGCTCCCAAGCCTGTGTGAATCATGGCGCTATGACCAAAGTTATAGTCGGCATGTCCGGCGGCGTGGATTCTTCTGTTGCAGCACTGCTATTACAACAGCAGGGGTACGACGTGGAAGGCCTGTTCATGAAAAACTGGGATGAAGATGATGGCAGTGAATATTGCACAGCAAAGTCCGATCTGGCTGATGCACAGGCGGTTGCGGATAAACTCGGCATAAAACTGCACACTGCCAATTTTGCCAGTGAATACTGGGATAACGTATTCGAACACTTTCTTGCCGAATACAAAGCGGGCCGCACACCGAATCCGGATATCCTTTGCAACCGGGAAATTAAATTCAAGGTATTCCTGGATTATGCCACCCTGCTTGGCGCGGAGAAAATTGCAACAGGGCACTACTGCCGCGTAAGACACATAAATGGAAGAACAACCTTATTGAAAGGTCTTGATCCCAATAAAGACCAGAGTTACTTTTTGCATGCCGTCATGGAATCCGCCTTGTCCAGGACGCTCTTCCCCATCGGCGAACTTGAAAAACCGGCAGTGCGGACACTGGCAGAAGAGAATAAGTTGGTCACTGCAAAGAAAAAAGATTCTACCGGTATCTGTTTTATTGGCGAACGGCGTTTCAAGGATTTTCTGGAGCAATATCTGCCCGCGCAACCCGGCGATATAAAAACCATTGGCGGCAATGTGATCGGTCAACACAGCGGGTTGATGTACTACACCATTGGCCAACGCCAGGGGCTAGGCATTGGCGGCATCAAGGACAGCCCTGAAGAACCCTGGTATGTCTCCGCAAAGGATCTGGAAAACAACACATTGGTAGTGGCACAAGGTGATCACCCCTCACTGTATGCACCTGCACTGGAGTGTTCACAGCTTCACTGGATAAGCCATGAACCGCCCTCTACCTCTTCTGCCCTGTATTGCAAGATCCGGTATCGCCAGCAAGACCAGCTTTGCCGTATCACTGAACTGCCTAATGGACGATTATTTGTAGCCTTCGATGAAGCGCAGCGCGCCATTACACCGGGACAATCCATTGTCTTTTATGATGGCGACACCTGTCTTGGTGGTGGCATCATCGAGAACAGCAGTAAACACTATTCAACATCACTGGAGAATGCATGAGTCAGGCCTCAATCAGCGATCAGGCACTTGCCCTGGCAGGTATCGCACAAGCAGCCACACTTGCCAGCCAACTGGCACGGGAAGGCATGGCTGACAGCAAGGCAATGGCAGGCACTGTGCACAGCATCCTGATGCTGGACGCTCCCGATACAGAAAGTATTTTCATTGACCGCAGCCACCTCCGCCCCGGCCTACAGGCTGTACGGGATGCATTTGAGCGCGACACGGCCACCAATGCCGAGATATTGCGTTACTGTGCCAGTTTGTTGCACCTGCAGCGCCAACTGGCAAAAAACAACCCGATGCTCGATACCATTCGCCGGCGCATCCTGCAAATTCAGAAGCAGGCAGATATGCATGGCAGTGAAACCAGCACCCAGGTCATCAGCAGTATTGCCGCGCTATATGCCGATACGTTGAGCACGTTCAAGTTCCGCATCCAGATCAATGGCAACCCGCAACACTTGCAACAGGAAAATGTTGCCAACCAGATTCGCACGGTGCTGCTGGGCGGCATTCGTTCCGTGATGCTATGGCGACAGCTGGGTGGCTCACGACTGGATTTTGTATTCAAACGCAAGCCTATATACAACGCAACCATCACATTGCTGGAAAACCCGCCACTGTGAACAATACGATAGAAACGGGGGCAGCATGAAATTTGCTCTGCTGGTCACCGCAGCGCCTTTCAGCACACAAGGTGCAGATACCGCCTTGCGTTTTGCGCGCGCGGCCATCCATAACGGCCACTCTATCGAACGTATATTTTTTTTCCGCGATGGCGTACACAATGCCAATGCTTTTTCCATTGCGCCGCAAGATGAAACCAATATCCCATCAGAGTGGCAGACGTTTTGCCAGAATAATTCAATAGACGCTGTAGCCTGTGTTTCTGCAGCATTAAGACGTGGCATTGTCGATACACGCGAAAGCCAGCGCCACAACCTCACAGCAGGCAACCTCACAGCAGGCAACCTTGCTGCCGGCATTGAAATTGGCGGCCTTGGCTTGCTGACTGATGCCATCATCAACGCTGACCGCGTACTGACTTTTGGGTAGCCCGATGCCTGGCGCAATCAAGACAGTATTATTTATCCTGCACAGTGCACCTTACGGCAGCTCCACCGCACGCGAGACGCTTGATGCTGCACTGGCCGCTGCTGCATTCGAACAGAATGTGCAGTTGCTCTTTATAGGCGATGGCGTATGGCATTTATTGCCGAACCAGCAGGCCAGCGCACTTGCCAGCAAAGACACCGGGAAAATGTTACAGGCGCTGGGTTATTACGATATCAGTGATGTATTTGCGGATAGTGTTTCACTGGATGAACGTCAATTGACAGGCGAATCGCTGGCTATTACTGCAAAGGTTCTTGATAAAAATACCTTGCAGGAAATAGTGCGGAAAGCTGACTGTGTGATTTCACTATGACAGATATAAATAAAACCTTGCACACACTCAATTGTACGGTGCGGGAATACCCGGCCACACTCCAGCGACTTCTATTATGTGCGTCTGCTGACGACAGCCTATTGCTCATTGAAAACGGCGTCTACAACCTAACCGACGCAACTGCATTGGCGGCAATATCGCGCAGCCAGTTGAAGCTCTATTGCCTGAACGCAGACTTGCTAGCCAGAGGGCTGAGTAATATGCCAATGGATAGCGCCACTGTTGTTGATGAGAATGGGTTTGTTGAACTCGCGTGCAGCCATCAGAAAGTTATCAGCTGGTTTGTATGAAGCGCGACGCAGAAGGCTTTCTTTGCAATCTGGCCGACTGGAATTCTGAAGTGGCAGGCATTATTGCAACAGAAGAAGGCATTACGTTGACAGATGCACACCACGAAGTTATTCATGCCTTGCGTGATTTTTATGCAAAATTCGGTTTATCACCCGCCATGCGGCCATTTACCAAGTATTTGAAAGAAAAACTGGGAAAAGAAAAAGCTACCAGCATTTATTTGCTGCAACTGTTCCCTGGCAGTCCTGCAAAAATTGCTGCAAAAATTGCCGGGCTTCCAAAACCTGACAACTGCCTTTGATCACACACAGTAAAAATATCAGCAAGGCCTTGCCAAGAGCACTATGGACTGGTCCGGGAAGGGATTCTGCAGCAATACACTTGCTGCGCAGGCAGGCACAATAGCCGCCTGTTCAGATTCCAGCAGACTGGCGCCACAGACTACCCGGCCGGCCACTGTCATCAACAACACATAATCCTTCCCTGTTTCACACAAGATTGATGCATTCGTATCCAGATAAATACGCTGAACCACAAAATCATCAAACTGTACAATTTGCTCAACCTTTACGCCGTTCTCATGCTGCAATACCGGAAATGGCGCATCTGGCGGCGTTTGTAATTGCACAAGTTTCAGCGCTTCATCAGTATCCCAATGGTCTTGCGTCAAAACTTTTTGCGCAAATGAAAGAATCTTTCTCTCATACACAGGCGTCTGGAATTCCACTGTGCGCACGCCATGCTGCAGCGCATGGGGAACCCGCAATGGCACAGCCAGCACATCACCGACGCGAAGATCCTTCATAGCAGTGAATGCTTCAATGGCGGCGCGCAGAAACATTTCGCGTGCAGCAACATCCTTTGGAATACCGACCAGCAATTCCTGCATTTTCACTGCGGGTAACGGTGCCTGCAAGGCAATACCTTCGCTCACGCGCTGTGCATCCAGCTGGCCATCAATTTCTTTACGCACTGCATAATATTCCTGTACTGCAGTGCGATAGGCAGACAGAAAACTCTCATCACTGGAAAATTGCTGGCGCTTTTCTTGCGAAAATCCTAATCGGATAGCGCCTACACCATCCGGCCACGCTCGCCTGTCGATATGCGTGACGATATAGACTTCCCGCTTCTGTTCATGCAATTCAAAATAGAGATCGCCGTAAACTTCATCTGGCAGAGGATCAAGGATCTTGAGTAAATTGGGGTGTTCTTGGGAACCAAGAATGCGATGACGATCCACAGCTATCGCCCAGGAAAGCGGCGTTATACCTGTTTCGCTGATAACCTGCGATACGCCACGCGCTTCAATACCGGTGTACCAGATTTCCTGTCCCCATGGCTTGGGGATATGCACGGGCTGCAAACGGAAAGGAAGTGAAAAATCCAGCACAGCAATACCAAGCGCAAGTGCCATCTGCTCTATGCTATTGCCCTGCTCTGCCAAATGCTGCAACGCTTCGCACTGATCACTGATGCATGCCCGTCGAATATCACCGCTCGCCGAGAGCTCACACACGGCCAGCAATGGCAAGACAGGTTTGCCTGGCAGATAATATTGTTCAAATGCAATGCTGAGTATTTTCACTGGCCAGCGTTCGCCAAATCAGTCCAGGCGTTCTATGACAGTGGAAATACCCTGCCCCAATCCGATACACATCGTCGCCAACCCCAAAGTGGCATCTTTTCTTTCCAGCACATTCAGCAAAGTACCTGTGATGCGCGCGCCAGAACAACCCAATGGGTGGCCCAGCGCAATCGCGCCGCCATGAATGTTGACTTTGCTATCAAAATTATCGGCAAGGCCAAGGCCTTTCAACACTGCCAGTGACTGCGCTGCAAACGCCTCATTGAGTTCGATGTAGTCGATATCATTGAGCGTCAATCCAGCATTTTTTAGCAGTTTCTCTGTAGAAGGCACTGGACCATAACCCATGATTGACGGATCAACACCCGCAACAGCCATGCCAATCACGCGTGCACGCGGCTTGAGACCGAGTTGCTTTGCTGTTTCAGCTGCCATGACAAGCATCGCAGAAGCGCCGTCCGTAATTTGGGAAGCCGTTGCCGCAGTGACTGTGCCACCTTTTGGATTAAATGCAGGCTTGAGCTTTGCCAGCGATTCCATGGTTGTGTCTTCGCGAATGGTTTCATCTTGCGTAAGCAGCATTTTCATTCCGCGTGTGTCATGCCCTTCAATGGCAATAATTTCATGATCGAAGTGGCCTTGCGACCGAGCTGCCGCCGCGCGCGCATGCGACCTGACAGCAAACGCATCCTGCTGCTCGCGTGTAATCCCGTGCAAGATAGCCAGATATTCCGCGGTTAATCCCATCATACCGGCTGCTTTTGCCAATTTTTTACTGGCTTGTGGATTCGGTTCAAGACCGTAATCCATCGGCACATGCCCCATATGCTCTACGCCACCAATCAGGAAAATATCACCGTTGTGACTGGCAATATTGGCACTGGCAATATGCAGGGCAGACATCGACGAACCACACAAACGGTTTATCGTCTGTGCTGGCACTGTAAACGGAATGCGTGTGACCATGCTGATCATACGCCCGACATTCCAGCCTTGCTCTTTGGTCTGGTTAACGCAACCCCAGATCACGTCGTCAATGGTGGCAGGATCAAGTTGCGGATTGCGGTCCAGCAATTTATTGACAAGTTCTGCAGAAATGTTATCGCCGCGACGAAAGCGAAATGCACCGTCTTTCGAGCGGGCCATGGGGGTACGTGCAAAATCCACGATCACCGCATCACGAGGCTGGAGTGTACTGCCTGCTTTACTCATACTCATCTCACTCTCCTCCACTTACGCAAAATATTTCTGGTCAGCGGCGGCCATCGCGCGCTGGCTGGCAGTAGGTTCGTACAACTTGCCAAGTGCTGTATGGCGATCTGCCATGTCTACAAATACTTTCATACCGATAGCATCCATCCAGCGGCACACACCGCCACGGAATACAGGAAAACCCAGACCATAAATCAGTGACAGATCTGCTTCAGCAGCGCTCTCCACAATGTTTTCATCAAGGCAACGCGCCATCTCGGTACACATCGGCACCATCATGCGCGCAATAATTTCCTCCTCAGAATACTCTTTACGGGCAGAAACATGTGGCGCCAACAGCGCATAGACTTCATCGGTTGCCACTTTTACAGGCTTGCCGCGCTTGTCTTTTTCATGACTGTAGAAACCGACATTATTTTTCTGGCCAAGACGCTTGTTGTCATACATTACCTCCAGCGCGGTCTTGAATCCGGGAGCCATACGATCCGGAAACCCTTCAGCCAGAACATGCGCGGCATGCACGCACGTATCAATCCCCACCACATCACACAAGAAAGCAGGCCCCATTGGCCAGCCCCATTTTTCCATTACGCTATCAATTTGCTGGAAGTCAGCGCCGTCTTTCACCAGCTGCACAAAACCGGCGAAGTACGGAAACAATACGCGATTGACAAGAAACCCGGGGCAATCATTGACCACGATGGCTTTCTTGCCCATAGCATTGGCATATGCCACTGTGCGCGCAATCGCTTCTTCTGATGTCTTCTTGCCACGAATCACTTCTACCAAGGGCATCGCGTGTACAGGATTAAAGAAGTGCATCCCGCAAAAATTCTGCGGACGCTGCAGACTGTCTGCCAGGTAGGAAATGGAAATGGTGGATGTATTCGACGTGATTATTGCATCATCCGAAACATATTTTTCCACTTCACTCAATACGGCCTGTTTCACTTTTGGATTTTCGACAACAGCCTCTACAACGATATCAACACTCCTGACCGGATCATATGTCAGCGTTGGCACGATACGGTTCAAGGTCTCGCCCATGGCAGCGGGCTTCATTCGCCCTTTCTCGACTTGCTTGGTCAGCAGCTTGTTCGCTTCTGCCAACCCGAGATCTAGTCCTGCCTGCGCAATATCTTTCATGACAATCGGCGTGCCCTTGTAAGCAGACTGATAGGCAATACCACCACCCATGATGCCGGCACCCAACACAGCCGCATGCGCCACTTTCTTGCTGGCTTTTTTCTCCCAGCCTTTTGCCGTTTTCGCTAACAACTGGTCATTCAGAAAAATACCGATCAATGCCTGTGCTTGTGGTGTACGCGCCACAGAAAGAAATGCAGATGTTTCTATTTTCAGTGCAGCCAATCGTCCACACTTGCCGGCTTTCTCCATGGCGTTAACGGCTGCCATGGGTGCCGGAAAATGTTTGCCCGCTTGCGCAGCCACCACGGACTTCCCGGTGGTGAAAGCCATCATCATTTCAATATCATTCAGCGCCAATGCGCCGGTTTTATCTGCGCGGCGCGTTTTGTAATCAAAAACGCCGCTGGCAGCCTTGCTGCACAGGTCAAATGCCGCTTCACGCAATAAATCTCCTGTGACAACCGCATCCACAGCGCCCAGTTCCAGTGCGGTAGACGGCTTCTGTTCACCAGCACCGGCAATCCACTCAATCGCGTGGTCTACACCAATCAGCCGTGGCAAACGCACAGTGCCACCAAAACCCGGGATGATGCCCAGCTTTGTTTCCGGCAAGCCGATTTTTGCTGCGTCACTCATGACACGGAAATCACAGGCCAGACACACCTCAAGACCACCACCCAGCGCATAGCCATTGATAGCCGCCACAGTCGGATACGGGAGGTCTTCAATCTGGCTGAAAATGGCATTCGCGCGGTCAAGGTAGCCGGCAATTGCATCATCGCCCAAGGCAAACAGGCCGGTAAATTCAGTGATATCTGCACCAACGATAAATACCGGCTTGGCACTGGTCAGCACCAGCCCCCGGATTCCTGCCACGGTACCCAGCGCTGCCACCGCCTGTGCAAGCTCCTCCAGCGTCGCCACATTGAACTTGTTGATGGACTCGCCTGCCAAGTCGAATTGTAGCTCTACGATCCCGTCTGCCTGCTGCGAAACCTTGATAGCATTACCCTGGAAGATCATTGTCTGCCCTCTATAAAAACACTGTTACCAAAGGATGCAAGGATAGCTGTTTTACCAGCCTGAAAACACTGCTACAGTCTGGTACGACAACAGACACAGTCACACATCTACCACCATGCGCAGCCTGCTGACCAATACCTGCATAAGCCTGTTTTCCCTCATGCTCATACTGGGTGTGTGTGAAGGCAGTTTCCGGCTATTGCAACATTACGGTGTTCTGCCTGTATTCAGCAAAAAACTGATCGACAAAGGCGACACACCCAATAAAAATGTGAACGCAAAACTGGTCAAAAGCAGCAACCCTGTCCTGTTTATGGAGTTTGACCGCCAGGATCCGAATATCAACAATGCCGGTTTCCGTGGTGCCGATTTTGTACTGCAAAAGCAAGCTGACACAACGCGGATTGCAATCCTGGGGGATTCAGTTGCCTATGGATATAGCGTGCCGCTTGAGCAGACATTCGCACGCTTGCTGGAGAAAAAACTGAACGAAAATGGACGCCATATTGAAGTGCTGAATTTTGCCGTAAATGGTTATAGCACTATTGCAGAACTCGAACTCTACAAGACCCGTGTCAGGGAATACAAACCAGACATTGTCTTACTGGCCTACGTGCTGAATGATCCATTACCTGCTGCTTTTGTAGTCCAGAGTGTTGGCAGCGCACGCAAACAAACCGATTATTTCAAACAGCTTTCCCACTACAGCCAGTTTGGCGCATGGGTCTATTTACGCTGGCAAACCCTGACACAACCGATGGATCGACAAAGAAATTACCAGGCCATGTATAACAACCCGGACAGTTGGGCCAACACGCAAAACGCCCTTGCAGAACTGGCTACACTTGCCAGGGAAGATGAAACAAGACTGGGAGCTGTGATATTTCCGTTATTGCTCGATTTCAACGCCTATCCGATGAAGGAAATACACCGGCAGGTGGGCGCTTCTTTTCAATCTGCAGGCATCCCTTATATCGATTTATTGGCCAACTTCAGCCAGATACCCTATATGGCACTGCGGCCTCACCCGAATGATGATACGCACCCGAATGCAACCGGCCATGAGATTGCCGCAAGGAAAATAGCGCAATTCGTTGAAGAACAACTGATCCGGCAATAATTACCCAGCAGTAATAATTATCCAGCAACAATAATTATCCAGCAGCAATAACAGGCACTCCGCTATGGAAGCGGAACTCACTATCAGCACTCTCAACCAGCTCGCGTTCACGCTCAAGAAAAAACATCACCCGGTCATCAATGTCTGCCGATGTGCAGGATTTGGCCAGCGCAAGATAATCCATGAAATGACGGGATTCAGATTGCAGCAATGAACAGTAAAACTTCTGCAGTACAGGATCCAGAAAAGGGGCCAGGGCAGCAAAGCGCTCACAGGAACGCGCCTCGATAATCGCTCCCATGATCAAGGTATCCACTAACCTCTCAGGGTCTCGCTTGTGTACATGCACATGCAGGCTGGATGCGTAGCGCGAAGCAGTCACATGCTCATACGCTATACCACGCTTTTTCATGATGGCAATCACTTGCTCAAAATGCCGCAATTCCTCCCGCGCCAGACGGGACATCTTGTTCAGCAACTCAAAATGATCTGTGTGGCGATACATCAGGCCCAGCGCAGTCGATGCTGCTTTTTTTTCACAATTCGCATGATCGATCAACAGAATTGCCTGTTCTTGTAACGCACGCTCTATCCATGCCTGCGGTGTGCGGCATAGCAAAAAGTCAGTAATCGGCGTGATATCAACAATCATGGCATAGACCCGGCAACAATCATTCTGGACTACAACGGAGCATGCTGGAAATAGCGCTCGTAATGCCCGCACGACAATTCATAAAACTCTTTCTCGATGGCATCACGCAACTCACGAAGATTTTTTCCTTGCGCCCGCTCACATAAAGCAAGCCCGAACAATACAGGATCTTCGATCTGGCTAGCGCCTGCTTTCAGCAATTCCACGACCCAACTGGCAGGATAACGATTCTCATCAAAGTTGATCTGTTGCAATTTCAACTGCCGGCGAAGCTGCCCGATATCATCAATCACCAACCAACGCGCCACAATCTGCCCCAACAACACATCAATGCGTTGCAGCACAGCACGTCGCTCATCTTGTGTGTAACTGTTCCAGGCAATGACTTCATGGGAAAAACGCTTGCAACCACGGCAAACCGTATCGCCGATTCCTGTGGAGCAAACCCCGATACACGGGGTCTTTACAAGCGTTGATTTTCCCACTTTTCACCGTTACTTGATGACGGACATGCCGCCCATATAGGGACGCAATACTTCTGGCACAGTGATGGAACCGTTACCGTTCTGGTAATTCTCGATAATCGCTACCAGCGTGCGCCCGACAGCAAGCCCGGAACCATTCAACGTGTGCAACAGCTCAGGTTTTCTGGTGTCAGGATTGCGCCAGCGCGCTTGCAGGCGACGCGCCTGAAAGTCCTTGAAATTACTGCAGGAAGAAATTTCACGATAGGTATTTTGCGCTGGAAGCCATACTTCTATGTCATAGGTTTTTGCACTGGAAAATCCCATGTCGCCACCACATAGCACTATTGTGCGATATGGCAGTTCCAGCAGCTGCAGAATTTTCTCTGCATCGGCTGTCAAGCCTTCCAGTGCCGCCATTGAATCCTGCGGACGAGTAAGCTGTACGAGTTCTACTTTTTCAAACTGATGCTGCCTGATCATTCCCCGTGTATCACGGCCATAACTGCCCGCTTCGCTGCGGAAACAAGGCGTGTGGCATACATATCTGGCAGGAATATCCTTATCCTCGAGAATGCTGTCCCTCACGATATTGGTAACAGGCACTTCGGCAGTCGGAATCAGGTAGTACTGCTGCTCACCAGAGAGCTTGAACAGATCCTCCTCAAATTTTGGCAGCTGGCCAGTGCCGCGCAGTGAATCCGCATTGACCATAAATGGCACATACACTTCCTGGTATCCATGCTGCTGCGTGTGCGTATCCAGCATGAACTGGATCAATGCCCGGTGCATACGCGCCATGCTGTTTTTCATCACAACAAAACGTGAACCGGTAATTTTTGCCGCTGTTTCAAAATCCAGCATACCCAGCGATTCACCAAGATCTACATGGTCACGCGCCGGGTACTCGAACGACTTTGGTGTGCCCCAGCGCCGGACTTCGATATTGTCGCTCTCATCCTTTCCGGCTGGCACGCTGTCATCAGGCATGTTGGGCACCAGCAACAGGAAGTTTTCCAGATCCGCCTGTACCAGCTTAAGTTCATCCTGCATGGCATTGAGCTCATCGCCCATACTGTTGACTTGCGTCATCAAGGCGTTGACATCTTCACCAGCTGCTTTGGCCTTGCCTATATTCTTTGACAGATTATTTTTGTCTGCCTGCAGGGTTTCTGAACGCGTCTGCAATTCCTTGCGGCGATTTTCAAGCAGATCAAATGCAGCCACATCAAGCTTATAGCCATTGCGCTTTGCCAGCGCATTGTTGACGCTATTGATATCTGAACGCAGTAATTTGGGATCCAGCATAAAACTCTCTCAATACAAAAATTAAAAAATCAGATCGACCGGGCAATAACAATGCCAATTGCTGTGGAGGCAAAACACAGCAACGTTGTGGAGACCACATAGCTACCAGCCAACATCCACTGCCCTGCCTGCATCAAACGGACACAATCCAGTGAAAATGCAGAATATGTGGTAAAGGCGCCAAGAAAACCGATAGACAGCAAGTGTTGCTGGGGAATACTCAGCCATTGCCGTTCATGCGCCACAGCAAACACAAACCCTGCCAACAGCGAACCGATGATATTCACACCCAGTATCACCCATGGAAAAGCGGTTTTTCTTGTCACATCTTCGAATATAACCATCAGCGCATAACGTGATAATGCGCCGGAAACACCACCCATTGCGACCATCAGCCAATTCA
>ERZ724517.1733-NODE-1733-length-11831-cov-5.613791_pt1 | contig 11831 bp, 14 predicted proteins | sample MGYA00376050_ERZ724517 | MGnify/ENA primary metagenome ERZ724517 (study PRJEB28724, sample SAMN07190886) | activated sludge metagenome | isolation source: activated sludge of sewage treatment plant in Hong Hong | place: USA: Christiansburg, Virginia | collected... | reverse complement strand
AATTTAATTTCTTTACGACCCCATTCTGCTAATGAGATGTCTTTTACTTTGTACGCTAAGTACTTTCCTGTTGCTACTGCTGACATGTTTATTTTATTGATTTAAAAGTTTATTTTTTGTAATTATGCAAAGATAAGACATAAGTTTGTAACAACAAACAGCCAATTTAGTTTAATTAATAAAGCATTGATAGAGGTTTTTAACATAAAAGAAGGTGTTTTTTGGGGGATATTAAACCTCAATGAATATGCTCATTCCTTTGATTTAACCGCCAAAAGAGACATCGAAACACAAGGAAAAAACTACCTTATCAATTACTTATTAGGCCGCGAGGCCACTATAGGCTATGATGAGAAAGGCAAGCCCTTTTTAACAAATGAGAGTAAACATATCTCAATTTCACATTCTCATGATAAATTAGCCATTATTGTGAATGAAAAAGAGGCTACAGGTATTGATATTGAATTGATAAGAGATAAAGTACTTAAAATCAAACATAAATTTCTTTCACAATCCGAATTAGCAGATTCTAATGATAACATTGAAAAATTACTGATTTATTGGGCCGGTAAGGAAACTTTATATAAGATTTACGGCTTAAAAGAAGTTGATTTTATTGAACATTTGTTTGTAAAACCATTTACAAAACATAATTTAGGCACAATTATAGGAGAGATTAAGTTACCAAATTTCACAGAGTCCTTTGATTTGAATTATCAAATTTTAGAGGATTATGTTTTGGTTTACGCTTTAAATAAGATAAACGCTTGCTAGAAAAACAAACACATACTCAACTCATTATTTTAATTGATCCGGATAAATACAATCCCGAATTAATTAAAATAGCTAATAAAAGTAAAGTGTCTTATATTTTTGTAGGAGGTAGCGTTTTAAAGAAAAATACTTTCGAGAAAACGATTAAATCTATTAAATCTATTACCGAGATACCAGTTGTTATTTTTCCTGGAGATGAGACACAAGTATCTAAACATGCTGACGGTATTTTAATGTTATCTCTTTTATCGGGCAGAAATGCTGAATATTTAATCGGTAAACATGTAAAAGCGGCTTCTAAAATTAAAGCATCAAAATTAACGGTTATTCCCACAGGTTACATTTTAATTGATGGCGCCAATACTTCTACAACTCAAAAAATAACTAAAACTAAACCCTTATCTAGCAAAAAAGAAATTATAGAAACCGCCATTGCAGGTGATTTATTAGGCAAGAAACTGATTTATTTAGAAGCTGGAAGTGGCGCTAAAAAAACACTAGCGTCTTCCATTATCAAAGAAGTTAAAAAAAATATCAGTATTCCATTAATTGTGGGAGGCGGTATTGATAGTGTTTTAAAAGTAAAAACCATTTTGCAAACTAATCCTGATTATTTAGTGATTGGCAATGCCCTTGAAAAACGTCCTGAATTATTAATAGACATAAATAAGTTATTTTAATGAAGTTAGTAGTGATTACACAATCGCAAAAAAGCGACACCGAAATTCTAGCCATCATTCAAATGTTTGAAGCTGGATTAGAAACTTTACATGTACGTAAAAACAGATTTTCGACAAAAGAGTTAGATGATTATATTAAAGAAATACCTGCTCACTTCCATAACCGTATTATTATTCACTCTCATCACAAATTAGCTCTTAAATATGACTTAAAGGGCTTTCATTTCACCTCTACTCATATAAAACATAACATTAAATTATGGTGGAATACAAAAATGATTTACCTAAGAAAGCCTCATTTGGTGAAGTCTATTTCTTACAAACGAATTGCCGAACTATATCAAGAACAAAAAGTAAAAACAGATTATTGCTTTCTTGGAACCATGTTCCATAATATTTCAGGAGAATTGTATAGTGGATTTTATCCAGAAACAGTAACAGCTGCCATTGAAAAATCAGGTAAAAAAATATATGCCAGAGGTGGTGTAAATGAAAAAAGTGCTGAGTTAGCATATAAATTAGGCTTTCATGGCATTGCTCTTTATGGCCATTTATGGAAAAGTACTTCTCCTTTCGAGAAATATATTGCCTTTGTGAGGTATTGTAAAGAAAAAAATATCCCCATCGAATAATGGCATTTTGGGATTGGATAGCTTTATTAACAGGAATTGCCGGTGTTTTATTAACTATCTTTCAAAGCATTTGGTGCTGGCCAATGGCGCTTATATCAGTAGTTATTTCGGGCACAGCCTTTTACAATCAACGTTTATTTGGAGATTTCGGTTTACAAATTTTTTATTTCATTAGCGGAATATATGGTTGGCTGTATTGGAATAAAAAGAAGGGTAAAGTATTTACAGTAACCAAAATGCCCTCAAAACATTATGCTCCAATAATATTATCAATCATCATACAAGCCATCGTTTATTATTACCTTTTACATTATTTTAAGTCCGACCAAATTTTAATGGATGCCATATTGACTTCGTGCAGTTTTACTTGTACATTTATGATGGCTAAAAAGTGGGTTGAAAATTGGATGCTGTGGATTATTATTGATGCAGCTTATGTTTTTTTATACATCATCAAAGATTTACCTACTTATGCCCTGCTCTATGGATTTTTTAGTTTAATGGCCTATTATGGATTTTACTCATGGAAAAAGCAACTGATCAAAGAATAAAAAGGATAGTAATTGTTGGTCCTGAAAGTACAGGTAAAACTGTTTTATGCGAACAACTAGCAAAGCACTATAATACAGTGTTTGTTCCAGAGTATGCCAGAACCTATTTTGAAGAACACGACATTGATAATTACAATACTTCTGATTTAGAAATCATAGCAAAAAAACAATTAGAGTTAGAAAAAGAATACTTGCCAAAAGCTAAGCGTTTTTTATTCTGCGACACATCCTTAATCACCATCAAAATTTGGAGTACCCATAAATTCAACAAAGTACCGGATTTTATAAGTAAGTCGATTAAGGATAATGATTATGACTTAACCTTAATAACCAATAATGATGTGCCTTGGATTGCCGATCCACAAAGAAGAAATGAAGATTTAAGAGAACATTTATTCAAATGGAATAAACATGAACTTCAAAAATTAGATGTTGATTATAAAATCATTAAAGGCATTGGAGAAGAGCGTTTAAAAAATACAATTCAATTAATTGAAGAAGCTTTTAAAGCTTAAACAATAAATTCCATCACACAATTAAAAAAAGCTTCTGGCTGTTCGGCATGAACCCAATGCCCGCTATTAGCAATTGTCTTTAACTGATAATCAGAAAAACGGTTAGAGATATCTTGTTCATCCTCATCGGAAATATAATTTGATTTCTCGCCTCTTATAAACAATGTCGCTGTATCACTTTTAAAATCAGGAACTCTCACACCAATGTTATTATATTCTGCAGTAATTACTTTTAAATTAAAACGCCAAGCCATTTGCTTTGTTTCATCTTCGCGCCAATAAATATTTTTTAACAAAAACTGCTTGGTTCCAAAATCTGAAATATATTGTCCTAAAATATTTTCAGCTTCTTTGCGTGTATTTATCTCTGTAAAATCTACAGCATTTAATGCTTTTAAAACAGAATCGTGATGAGGCTCATAAGCTCTTGGAGCAATGTCGGCTACTATTATTTTTTGTACTACTTGTGAATACATCTGTTCAAAGAACATTACAGTTTTTCCTCCCATACTATGTCCTAAAAGAATCACATTTTCTAATTGATGTGTTTCAATAAATTCTTTTAAATCCATTGCCATCACATGGTAATCCCATGCATTATCATGATGTGATAATCCATGATTACGCTGATCGACCGTAAAAACTCTGAATCCATTTTCTCCAAACCGTTTGGCTAATGTATTCCAATTATCGCTTTGCCCAAATAAACCATGTAATATAATTAGTGGCTGCCCTGTTCCAAATTCTCTGTATGCTAGTTTCATATACCTCACCCCCAACCCCTCTCCTTCAAAGAGGGGAGTATGGATTTATTTTAGTCTTCAATTTTTAAAATTAATTTACGTAACATATTCATGGCTGTATTAGCTGTCATTTGAATATTGCGTTGTCTATTATGTCCAAATACAAATTGTTTTGGAACAATTCTATCTCCATAAGCTACTGCTATCCAAGTAGTACCAACTGGTTTTTCGTCTGTTCCGCCACCTGGTCCAGCAATACCTGAAACTGCAATGGCCACATCTGCCTTAAAGGTATTTAATGTTTCTTTCGCCATTGCCATCACACACTCTTTACTGACAGCCCCATTCTTTTCAAAAATAGCATTACCAACTTTCAATAAATTGTGTTTAAACTCATTATGATAAGGAACAATACATCCATTGTAATAATTAGAACTCCCAGCTACACTCGTAATTAAATGAGAAATATAACCACCCGTACAACTTTCTGCTAATCCTAATTTCAAACCTTTTTCCAATAATAACTGCCCTAATATGTCTTCAATTTTAGGTTGAGCTTTGCCATATTCTTCGTAACCATAAATAAATTTCTCTATCAAAGGCTTCACCTTTTCTATTTGAGATTCTATTTTGTGATGTAGTTTTAACTCATCAAATCCTTTACTACTTAATCTCAATCGAACCATTCCTGGTGAAGGTAAATAGGCTAATCCAATCTCTTTTTCAGTTAAACTATCTTCCCAATCACTAATTAAATCAGCTAAATCACTTTCTCCAATCCCTTGCGTTAAAATAGTTTTATGAAAAATAAAAGGTAACTTAAATCTTCTTTTTATTTCAGGAATCACAATATCAGTTACCATAGCCTGCATCTCGTAAGGCACCCCTGGCATAGAAACAAAAACAGTATTATTTTTTTCCATCCACATTCCTGGAGCTGTTCCATTTTTATTTCGAATCACCAAACAACCTTTAGGTACTTCGGCTTGCTTTCTATTAATTTCTGAAACTTCCTTATTTCGCTTCGAAAAAAATCCTGTAACATCTTTTAACACAATTTCATCTGTCACTAATTCAGTTTCAAAGTACTCGCAAAAGGTAGATTTTGTAATATCATCCTTTGTTGGACCAAGTCCGCCAGTTATTAAAACAATATCTGCACGTTTACTTGCATCCTCAAACGCCTTTAAAATAGCCGTTTTTTCATCGGCCACAGAACTCATGTGCACAACACTTACGCCAATTAAATTAAGTTCTTGTGCCATCCAAACAGCATTTGTGTTGGTAATTTGACCAATTAATATTTCGTTACCTATTGTTAAAAGTTCTGCATTCATAGTATATTTGGCAATATATTTGTAAAACCACTGTAAATTTAAATATTAAGAGATAGTTCTCTTTTAAAAGCGTAAATACTTATTAAAAAAATATCCATTATGAAAACTAAATTAATATTAATAACAACACTAGTTACTGTAAGTTTAACGTCAAAGTCACAAAACTGGGGTAATATTATAAAAGATGCGGCTATCACAAATTCAACAACAATTATTGACGCAGCAAAAACAAATTCTGCCGCTGTAATTGATAAAGCAACGGCTATTGTTACAGGAACTCCCAAAGCACCAGCTTTAACAAATGATGAAGTGATTAATGGCTTAAAGGAAGCTTTAAATGTTGGGACAAACAACTCTTCTAGTTTAGCTTCAAAAGCAGATGGCTTTCTTAAAAACCCTGCTATCTTTATTCCTTGGCCGCAAGAAGCGAAAGATATGCGTGCCAAATTAATTAAAATGGGAATGCAGAAAAAAGTAACAGAATTCGAGACTTCATTAAATAGAGCGGCGGAAGAAGCAGCAAAAAAATCGGTTCCTGTATTTAAAGATGCTATTACTGGAATGAGTATTGGCGATGGTTTTGCTATCTTAAACGGTGGTGATACTGCAGCAACTCACTACTTGAGAGAAAAAACATACGCTCCATTGAAAGAGAAATTTATGCCAACGATTAAAGAAGCAGTGACTAAAGCTAAAGTAGCTAGTTACTGGAAACCTTTAGCAACTGCTTACAATAAATTGCCTGGTGTTAAAAAACAAAATCCAAATTTAGATGATTACGTTTGTAATAAAGCAATTAATGGTTTGATGACTTTAATAAAAGATGAAGAAGCAAAAATCAGAAAAGACCCAATGGCGCAAGTAACAGACCTTTTGAAAAAAGTATTTGGTGCTAAAAAATAAACTTCGACAAGTTCAGTAAACCTTAAAAATAAAAGAAGCCATCAACTATCAAGTGATGGCTTCTTTTATTTTACATTAAAATAGTTTTTATACCAATCTATTTCATGATGGTCTTTTGCTTCTTTATTAATAACGTGTGAAGCATCTATTTTTGAATACAAAATTTCTAAAGAGGCATAATCACGCTGACTAATCACTTTAATACCTGAACGCATTAACTGAGCCGCACAAACTCCTGCACCAATCTGATAAACTTTATTTTCAGCAAATCGATTTCCGCTGTAAATAACCTGACTACCACAAGCCGCACTTACATCCATCATCACTGCTAACTCAACATTTTCGGTTCTAGCAATTTCCAACATTTTTTCGGAAGCTTTAATCATTCCTTCTGACCAATCAATGCCTGAATCAGATAATACTTTAGCATTCCCTTCCAATACATCTAAACCAGTTCCACCATGTATATCACACATTTCTCGTGGAGAACCAAATGAATATTCCTCTGGACAAAATTTCACTAATTTTATGGTATGATAATTTAATAACTTTAGGACAGTTGGGTATTCTCCATTAGCTGTTCCATCATAGCCACAAAGGATTCCCGTTAAACATGAGCTTACTAATACACGCAATGGATTTTCTGCAGTGGGAGTTCTTAAAGTCTTAAGATAATTAATATCTGTCATAATTATTCATTTAAATATTTAGGTGCATTTAATCATCTAAATTAAATTTGCATCTTTATACAAATTTAAACAAATGACATTAAAAGAGCGTTACGACGGCGTTATTAATTATTTTAAAACGAATGTGCCCATTGCTGAAACCGAATTGCAGTATAGTAACCCCTACGAATTGATAGTCGCGGTAATCCTATCAGCTCAATGCACTGATAAACGTATTAATCAAGTGACGCCGAAATTATTTAGAGATTATCCAAATGCGGAAGCTTTAGCATCAGCAAGTTCAGATACTATATTCAATTACATAAGAAGCGTTAGTTATCCTAATAACAAAGCCAAGCATTTGGTAAATATGGCTAACATGCTTTTAAAAGATTTTAATGGCGTTATTCCGAGTGATATAGATGAATTAGTAAAATTACCTGGTGTTGGACGTAAAACAGCGAATGTGGTAGCATCTGTTATTTATGATAAACCTGCAATGGCAGTTGATACTCATGTGTTTAGAGTTTCTAATCGACTAGGTTTAACTAAAGCCATAACGCCTTTACAAAGCGAACAACAATTAATAAAATACATTCCCGAACAATATGTGGCAACGGCTCATCATTGGCTCATATTACATGGTAGATACACTTGCTTAGCAAGAACACCAAAATGTGAAATTTGTCCCTTAACCGAATGGTGTCTTTATTTTAAAACAAAAACGATAAACAAAAGTGCTCCTCATTCGTTATCAAATAAGAAAGTCACTTTAAAAAACGATATACCAAAATTAGTTATGGCAACAAAAAAAATTACGACATCGGCAAGTTCAGCTGTAAAAAAATCAGCTTCTAAAAAGTTAGCAGTAAAAAAGACAGTAACAAAAGCTAGTACTAAAACTTCAATAAAACCTGCAGCAAAAAAAACAGTTATTAAAAAGGTTGCTGTAAAGAAATCCGCAACCGTTGTTAAAAAAACGGCAGAAGTAAAAGAAACAAAGTTTGTGGCACATAGTACTTCTTTAAAAATGGGAGATAAAGCTCCAGTATTTAAAGCAAAAGATCAAAATGGAAAATTAATTTCTTCAACAGATTTAAAAGGCAAAAACATTGTTCTTTATTTTTATCCCAAGGATAATACTCCCGGATGCACTATGGAAGCGTGTAGTTTAAGAGACGAACATCAATATTTAAGTAAGAAAAATTTTGTAGTATTAGGCGTAAGTGCAGATGATGAAAAAATGCATAAAAAATTTGCTACGAAATACGATTTACCATTCTCCTTATTAGCAGATACGGATATGAATATTATTAAAGCTTATGACGTTTGGGGAACTAAACAGTTTATGGGAAGAATTTATGATGGAATCATTAGAACTACTTTTATCATCAACGAAAAAGGCATAATTTCTCATGTGATTACAGATGTAAAGACAAAAGAACATGGTAAGCAGATTTTAGATTTATAAAATATAACTATTCATAATAAAAAAAGCGCTAGAAAATAACTAGCGCTTTTTAGTTTTGAAGAAGTCAATATTACTTCCCAACAAATACTCCCATCTTTTCTAGATCTTCTAGATAAATTCTTTTGCCATTGTACAATACTGTAACAAATGCATCTTTTTGACCTTTTAACACTACCTTTTTATTGTGTTCGTATGCTTCCTTGAGTGTTTTAAATTCACCACCAATGGTGATACGTGTAATACCATCATCTAACAATAAATTTTCTACAGCACCTAATCCTTTTAAATGAGCATAGATGTAATTTTTTGGTATTTTATAGGCAGCAATTTGCACTTTAAACAATAATCCTTCGGCAGTAATATCACCATACTTTTCGCTGTAGTCTTTAATTTTTTGCTGCAATTGATTATTAGGTACAAAATCATCTTTTTTAACAACGGGTTCTTTCACAGGTTTAACAGGTGTTACCACTGCAACAACTGTATCTTTAATAATGGGAGCTGCAACAGAAACTGGTTTTAATGTGTCTGCAAAATTAAAGTTAATATCAAACAATTTTTCATCATAACCTTCTAAGGATGTGGTATTAATATCTAACGTTTTGTAAGGATATGATTTGTACTTATACGTCAATTTAAACATACCACCCGATGGCAAAGACACTAAATAATTTCCTGTTGCAGAGCTGCTTCCAAACTCTCCTAATTTTTTATTGTTTTGATCAACAATTTCTACTAAAACAGACGCTGCTATAGGCATACCTTCTGCCATAATTCTACCTTTTACAATATAAATAGAAGGCTTTTTACCTACATAACCAGGGTAAACAGTATAAATATCTTTCAATCCTTCTCCCCCACTCTTACCTGAAGCATAGTAACCTCTATCTCCATTAGCCGATAACACATAATAAATGTCATCATCCGTGGTATTAATTGGATAGCCTAAATTAATTGGCTTACTAAACGTAGAATCTTTCCAGTTTAAACGAGACTGAAAAATATCATAACCTCCCATACTATTTTTACCCTTAGAACTATAAAATAAGGTTACTCCATCAGGATGTATAAATGGTGCGTCATCATCTAACGCTGTATTGATGCTATCTCCTAGATTAACAACATTACCCCAAGTACTGTCTGGTAACAAAGTCGCGCGGTATATATCTTTTCCTCCAAAACCACCTCCTCGTTCGCTACTAAAATATAAGTACTTTCCATTAGCAGTCATTGAACAACTTCCTTCCCATGAATATGAATTGACTTCTCCTTTTAGTTTTTGTGGTATAGACCATTCGCCACTTAATGAATTACTTAAATAAATATCTCCATGATCATCGCCACTATCTCTATACACAAATAAATAAAAACCATCTGCACTCAAAGCAATAGCCCCATCATGTGAATTAGTATTAACATTTTTAATAGGCGAAGGTTTTGTCCACTGACCGTCAATTTGAACTGCTTGAAAAACATCCTCAAAATAAGAACCATATTTATCTGCCTCTTTAAATTCATTTTGTAATCCGCCAATACTTTCTGGACCTCTATAAGTATAAATCATAATCGACTCATCAGCAGAAATTACAGGTACGTACTCATCATTTTTTGTATTAATGCCATTTCCAAAATTAGTAATCTTCGCACTTTTTGGATTAGCATATAGATCTTTACCATTAATACAATATTGCTTTAATTGACTCGCATTTTTTTTAAAGTCGGGGTCTAAATTTTTCTTTAACAAATATTTATCTAGCAAAGCTAAGGCTTCATCAAATTTGTAATTAAAATGATTGGCTTTTGCTAAATCGTACTCAATATTTTCTACCTTTCTATTTTTTTCATAAACCTCACCTAATAGTTTAAGAGCCGTCTCATGCTTATCACTTCTATATAAAGCACATCTACCGAAACAATACTTCAAAAATTCTTCTTTAGGGTGTGCAGTATATAAATTTTCAAAAAAAGGAAGCGCTAACAAATAATTAGCATCCTCAAACATCATCACAGCACTCGCCATGCTGTCTTTCTCTGTTTTTCTCCATTTTTTAGTATTGGTTGATTGAGAAAAAATATTGAAACTAAAAGAAAGTATCAAAACGAATAAGAGAAAAAATTTAGATAGCATAAAAATTGTATTATAGTTGATTCTAATATACAATAAAATACACTTTAATAATAAACAATTTTATAACAAAACAACTAGTTTAAGATGTCCAAACTACCTAAACCTTCTCTTAAAACAACGAGTTCATCTTGCGAACAATCAATAACGGTTGAAGCATAAAGGTTTCCAAAACCACCATCAATCACCATGTCTACACGTTTTTCGTACTCACGATGAATCACTTCTGGATCAGTGAAATAATCCATAATATCATCTTCTGTATTATGCAAGCTTGTTGTAATAATTGGGTTTCCTAGTTCTCTAATAATAGTATTACAAATTGTATTATCTGGAACACGAATACCTACGGTTTTTTTATTTTGTTTTAAAAGCTTTGGCACATTATTATTTGCTTCTAAAATAAAAGTATATGGGCCGGGTAATGCTTTTTTCATTATTCTAAATAATGAATTTGAAATAGGTCGTGCAAAATTTGATAGGTGACATCAATCGCTACAAAGCAATGAAAAGTTAGCTTTTTCGGGTTTAATGTTTTTTAAACGACATAATTTTTCAATGGCTTTTGGTCTCGTTATATCACAGCCAATAGAATAAACCGTATCGGTTGGATAAATAATAACACCATCATTTTTCAAACAATCAACAATAAATTGAATGTCTTTTGGATGAGGATTATCATAATTTAAGCGAAGAAGCATAATGCAAAGGTACAACAAAAATTAGTGCAATTTGATAAATAGCTTTAGAACAATATTATTACTTAACTATTCGAATAGTTCATCTTCCGTAAACACGACACGAAATGCATTATTATACACCCTTACTTTTCTGATATTCTGTTGTGCATCTTCATATTTAACTATATAGATACGTTTATAAAGTGAAGGTTGAGATTCGGATAGGTATCTCCCGTTTTTCTCTTTTATATAAGCTTTAATTTTACTGTCCAATCTTCCTTTTCTAAAAAAATAGAATACAAACGCTAATGGAACAAAAATTAAACCGTTCATTATATAATATTACTTAATAATAACTTCTTCTAATGGCTTTCCAGTTGTGCCATTAGGAAAGGACATGTGAAGCATCATTGAAATAGTTGGAGCAATGTCAACAATATTTACTTTTTTTACAGTGCTTCCTTTGGGGATTCCTGAACCAAAAAACAATAAAGGCACATGTGTATCATAACTATAAGACGCTCCATGTGTTGTTCCTTTGTTATGATATTCCATCCAAGCTGGATTGTATGAGAAGGCGACATTACCACTTCTTACATGATTGTAGCCTTTTTGAATTAAATGTTTAAATGTTCCTTCAGTAAAATCATTATTCCTTAATACCTCAGAAGTATAAGCCTCGGCAACGCCTTTTACAGTTAACAAGTAATTTACTAATACATGTTCAACAACTAATTTATTTAATTTCATTG
>ERZ724517.1729-NODE-1729-length-11837-cov-5.258275_pt1 | contig 11837 bp, 15 predicted proteins | sample MGYA00376050_ERZ724517 | MGnify/ENA primary metagenome ERZ724517 (study PRJEB28724, sample SAMN07190886) | activated sludge metagenome | isolation source: activated sludge of sewage treatment plant in Hong Hong | place: USA: Christiansburg, Virginia | collected... | reverse complement strand
TTAAAAAATGCAGTATTGAAAAAATTACTCTCCCATGTATAACCTGCATTAGTAATTATCTTATCAATGTATTCACGTAAAAATAAAGCAGGTCTAAAAGTTTTATATTGAAAGTCTTTCTTATTGGTTGAATAGTTCCCATAATCAACCAATGGATATACATAACCACTACCAGCGGTAAAGCTCCAACTATTTGTAATATTTGCGTAAGTGTAGTTATGGTTGTAAGCTGAAAAATCTAAGTCTTCTAACCTACTATTTCCTAAAGCATTAACAAAACCGCCAAGCTCACCAAATACTGCACACTCATACTCAATGTATCTGCCATCTCTAATAATTTCAAGTAACCGAAATACCCCTTTAATAATTTGCATACCATCAACTTCAACTCTGCAAACGGCACTTCGTGAAGCATTAAAATTATAGTTTACATTGGCTGCATTATCATTGCTAAAGTTGGCATTCGTAAACTCAAAAATATTACCTAACAAAGCATTATTTCGAGTAGTGCCAGGCAATATAATTGTTTTGCTAAATGCGGTTGACTTACTATCTAAGTTTTGCAAATCATCAATGGCGTAAGTAATTTGGTTACTTAATCCTTGCGTTAAATCCAACTCATTATTTTCTATGAATATTCTTGTCATTATCTTAAGTGTGAATAACGTGTTTGAGATAATTCTAATTCAACTTCAAATACTTGTAAACGATTGTTTACATATTTCTTAAACTCATAATTTGTAGCCTTAATTGTTACAGGGTAGAAGTAACCATCCTTTTCAAAAAATATCTTTGGTGAGGTAACCAACTCAGCTAACCACTCCCATTCTGCATCACTCGGTGCATTCATGGTTAACTTTTGGGTAAAGTCTTTTTTGTTTAGATAGTTAACCTTGCTTTCATTATACACGTTATCAGTTTCGTAGCTTACACCACCAGCACCAAATGAGTAATCACGCTGCATAAATGTTTTACGTTCAATATCCATGCTTAGTTTACTCACTAAATCAAACCTTGCACTATCATACATTCCCCATGCATTAATAAAATGCAGGTTGTAAGCGTCATACTTTGGATTACATTCTAAATACACACGTATTTTATCCAAGCTATTAAACCAAACATCATAGTATTTTACACCATCATTTACCACACTCGAGCCAAACAAAGTATTGATGGCTGCACTACCAATATTGCATTGAACATAACCTGCTGCTGTGGTTAAACCACTACTATCAACATAGTTATTTATTAATACATTTGAGTAGTTGTATGTATCTACTTTAAAAGTAATAGCTGTATTTGTTTTGAAAGGAATAAATAAATTTTCACTCAATCCAGCTTTAATAGTTGCAGGTCTATTGGTAAACCATTTATTTAATTTACTTGTGCTATCTTCTATAAATCTTTTGAATAATGGAGCAGCCCAATTGTAAGCAGTTATATTTCCGCTTGCAAGGTTCAAATAAGTTACACCACTATACTCTTCACCTATACGATATTGGTAAGTTTGTGCAATTTCACCACTTGCATTTGGTTGTGCTACATATACCTCACTCACAGGTGTAAACCACTGGTAAGTGAAAGTGTTTCTTACTGTTGGTGCAGCATCGAAATAGCCAATGTTGTTAGCAGGCTCTGCAAATAACTTTACCCTTATTTGTTGTACGCCATCAACGTAAATATCAAACACAAACTTAAAATCACTTTCAGCTACATTGCTGCTGCTGAATGTATGCCACAACGCATCTTGTACTGTTGGTTCACCACTTGGATATGCTATATTGGTTATTGCCATTTATTTTAATTTAACTCTGTTAATTCTATCTAATGTTACTACTATATCTTTGCCTAATGCTTCAGTCATTGTAACCTCAAAATCTTTAAATGTTTCTTTAAAAGCATCGGTGAAATAGTGCGTTGATTTTATACCAAACTTTTTAATTAGAAATCCCATGGTTGCAACTTGTGTATCAATAAGACTTTTTCTTGCACTCATTCTTACGCCTTTCTTTTCTAAGCCTATACCTAATGCCTTATCATTCTTTACCGTTCTAATCTTCGCCTTACCACTTTGTATGTAGTCTTTAAGGCTTTTCTTCATGCTATCTGGTACACCATAATTTTTATACTGATAAGGTGAGTTAGGTGCATTCTTTGATGACGTAACCCCTTTTACACCTTCATTTGGATAATCATAGTAATCCAACATTCGTATCTTAAGTGTTTCGGCTGTAGCTGTTTTTTCAATCTCTGGTATAATATTGCTTAACAACTTACCACTGCCAACAACTTCTTTTTGATTGCCATACTTTGATAAGTTTTCTTGAAACAAAGCACCGTATTGCTCCAACACACTTTTAACCAATGTGAACTCAACAACATTATCTCCTGTACTTTCTAAGAAGCTAAGATTGTTTTGCTGTGATTTGCTTATGTTGATGCTCATCTAAAATTCTTTTTTGCTTTAAATAATTCAAGTCGTTAAGAAATTGAATTACAGGTAAATCATAAACTTTATCCGTTTCTATCCTTTCAAACTCTGCCACAATATGCACATTGTAAATCCAACCAAAATGCTTTAAAAAGTTGGCTGCAATAATATCGGTTGCAGGTTCTGCATCATTTGCTTCTCCGTCACTATCTCCAAATAATCCTTTGAACCTGGAATTGAAATCATTAAAAATTGACAAAAAAAAACCAAAGCATGATACCCATGTTTAAAATCAGCATGCTTTAAATCATCCGCATATTGTTCATGTATCAAAGCATTGTATGGCAAGCATTCCCAAGCTAACTTATTCCAATTAAATACCATGGGCTGAGATATTGATGCCAAAATATTATGCATGTTCATAATGGTATTACCATCGCTGAATGTTGCCACTTCAATATACCTGCCTGTGTTAAATGGTTCTTTGGTTACTTCAAAGTTTAGCTTGTACCTTCTACCATTAGCTTTGATTATTTCTTTTGGCTTGCTTTTAATCGCTTCATCCATGTTAAGGTTAAAGGCTTGCTCTAATTTTTTGCAAATCCTTTCAAACTTCTTAATGGGTATCTTTTCAACTTCTTTTTCTGTTTTATCCAGTAATACCTGCACTAGCTTAATCGACTTATCAAAGTCGTTCATCTCTAATGTACTGATTGAGTGCAGTTGCTGAAATTTGTCGATTGTTAGCTTCATACGTTATATATATATTTTTTAAACAACTCGGTACTTACCTGTTAATCTGTGGTCTATTTTACACTTATTAGCAAGGGCTAAAGCAATAACACAATCATCATGAAAGCCAGATGGTGCAGAATACCTTACGCCTGTTGAAGTAAATGTGTATTCAAATATTTCAAGTTCTTCTTTAATTAATCCTGTTGGATAGCTGATTGTTTTGGTTTGAATGCTATTTGCCAATGCTTCCAATAGCTGCTGCTTACTTGTAGATGTAAATTTAAACCCATGCATTTGGGTAAATTTCTTTTGCAGTTCTTCAACAATAGCATCCCCTACACCAGTGCTATCTATCATAATTGGCAGGTTCTTTGGTAGCCTTAAAATAGCTTCTTTGGTTTGCATCCAATCTTTTTGGAAGCGTTCAAAGTGTACTACATGCCCTAACTTATCTAAGCCAATGATAACAGTCCAATCGACTGACTTTGCCAAATCAATGCCATAGTATTCTGCTTTGCCTGTAATGCCATCTTTTACACAAGAATTGATGTGTTCGCTTCCAAATGGGTTTGCTGCATTCTCCATTGGGTTTGCCATGTATTCCTGTTCAAATACTACGTTGGGCAGTTGAAATTTTGCAGCATCTATTTCTGTTGGGTCAATGTGTGGATTATCGTATGTAGTAAATTTAAAGGCTTCCCAATCAGGTTCGCCACCTTTCATGTATAATGAGTAAAAGAAATTTTTACCTCTTGGTGTGCTTAGGAATATTGCCAACCCTTTGTAATCGGTTAATGTTGGTCGTATTGAGTTAAGCCAGCCATCTTCTAAATTAGCTATGTAACTGGCTTCATCAATAATTACAAGATGAAACTTCAACCCTCGCAAAGCATCTAACCTTTCGCCGGTAAAGAACCGTATTTGCCCACCTGTAATAAAGTTAATTGTTAAATCTGTTTCGTTTTTTTTGTAAACTTTCTCGGGTAATATTTTACATATCTCTTGAAAGAATGTTTTACCTAATTGATAAGTAGGTGTTATGTATGCAACTTTTTTATTCGCTATTCCGTTTTCAATACTTATATTTTGGCTTATGAGTGATTTACCAAACCTTCGGCCACACATCATAACACGAAAACGAGCAGGACTTTCAAGAACTGCTCGTTGTGCTGCATGTGGTTTAGGTAGTTTAATCTCTATTGTCATTTATTATGAATTATAGAATCTCTTTCACCTATTAAAGTAACAAAATTTAACTTATCTTCTTTTGATAGTTTAATCCAATTCTTAGCTTGGTTGGATAGTTTTTTTGGGAATGAAACAAACCATCTATACCCTATTTTTTTTGGCATATCGTTTAAGATATTTTTAAACGTATCTACTTCATCATCGTTCTCAAAACATATACCTATCTTATTACTATCGTCTAAGTGATATACGGTTTCATTGATTTTTATTAGCATATATTTATTTTTTAATCTCGATTGTCATAGGTAATCTTTATCTCACTTACACCTGTACTTTCAGTTTGAACCTTATCCGTCATACCCAAATAATTTTTAGCATAAAATATTCCCTTGCCTTCATTAGCTACAATATCAGTTGCTAACGCCCTAAACATATCATCAATATTTTTTACTGTTGAATGGTATGGATGTTCTGCATTATTGATAGCTTCAAACCATTGTGTTTTTTTGTAGAAATCAAACTCATGCATTCGCAGCCAAATGTATAAGAAGTATTTAATGGTAGGCAAATGTCTTTCTTTTACTTCAACTGCACCTCTTGCCGTTGGGTATTCTTTGGTTGAATTAAGGCAATGCTCAATGTAACTATTGGCTAATTCAATTAGCTTATCGGTATCAACTTCTTTTATCTTTGCTGCCATAGTTGTATTGTTTTACTTCCGTTTCGATAGCCAACAATATCGTATTGATGTTGTTGCCAAAACTTGTTTACTAACTCTTGTTTATTCCAGCCATATTCATTCCCCTCTGCATGGCTGCCATTATGAATAGCTAAACAGTTTTTAACGTAATATGTCTTAAATCCTGCTACCCATGCACGTTCAACATAATCTAAATCAATAGGACCATACGGAAACATGCTTTCGTTGAACTCACCAATAGCATCAACAACTGCTTTACTGATAAGCCAATTGCTAATGATGTGTTCATTAACTATTTCTTTACGTTCAAAGTCTAAACTACTTGCAACAATACCAGCTTTGTGATAAAGCTGTAATGCTTCTACTTTGCTCAATAACCATCTATCAGGCTCAAGTATATCATTGGCAAGGTACGCAATAGCATCATAATCACCCTCACGAAAAACATCTAACCCCATGTTCATAGCGTTGGCAATTCCTTCCTGGTTAATCAAAATTACATCTGCACTATAACCACTTCGCTTTAATGTTTCTTCTAACGTTTCAAGTGAACGGCTGCCATAAATTAAACCAACAACTAATACTTTCATGATCTTACATTTTCGCCAATGTCTTTTGCAGGTACACCAGCATATTTACGATATGGTTGTAATATTGTTTTCTTGCCTATGAATGCAGAAGCACCAATCATGCAGCCTTTTGGTACAATTACCTTTTGATGGATTACAGCATTTAAACCAATGTTGCAATTGCTTTTTATAACTGAATGCCCCCCAACTTTTGCACCACAGCTTAATACAACATTTTCCCACAACTCAGCATCATGCCCAACGTGTGAATGTTTCATTAAATAAGAACCTGGCCCTATCAATGTTGTACCTGTAACCCCTGCATCAACCGTTACCAATCCTGTAAGCCTGCTACCTGCACCAATCCTTACACCTTTACTTACTTCTTCATGTCCCTTCCATTCTGCAGGTGCACCAATAATGCAGTAAGGTCCAATGTAACAATCTTCTTCGATTATTACATTAGGATATATTATTGCTGTTGGGTGTATGTAAGTCATTTTCGTATAGTTTATAAAGGTTAACTAAAAATTCGCAAACACATGCGGGGCATTTTCTATTGTAGTCATAGTGTGGTTCTTTTAGTCGATATACAGCTAACAATTCATTTTGTATATCCATGTGAAAATTTACTAACTCGCCGCAACCAATCAGCATGTCATAGTAATGCTTATGCTTCAATAAGGTTTCTAAATGCGTGGTATCGTTGCTGGTTGATGGTGGTGAAGTTGTACTTTTCTTTTGCCCATTCGTATAGTTTTTCGCCATAATCTATTCTTGCTTGTTTATTCAAAGTTAGGAATTTAATATACTTAAACCAATCAGATTGATTTTTTACAAACAATACCGGGCAATCTTCATCAACATTGTATGGTGCAACATCGCTAACAATGCAAGGTATTTTTTTACTTGCTGCTTCCAATATCTTCAAATTGCTTTTACAGGCATGCCATTGGCTTTTCTCCAAAGGAATAACCATAATATCAGCATGCTCATACAAAGTCATGTAGCTATTTGGTTTAGTTCCATGTACTACTTTCCAATTTAAACGCTTGCCATCAGTAAAGATATTTAGCATTCTATTCCAAAGGTCTTTACTCACAGGATCAGTATCAGTATAACCACCTAAAACCATTTGTATTTGTGGCAGTTCTTTTAATCGTTTTACAGGGTTGCGAAGTATTGCCAAATCATTTAAGTGAGTGCTACCACCTGCCCAAAATACCCTTACAAATTCGCTTTCTACCTTATCTAATGTGTATTGATGTTCACCTAATGGGATAGCATTGGGTAGGATTAAAACATTAGGATTGTAAGGCTTTACTTTATCAGCTATTAATTGATTGGTACACGTAACTAAGTCAGCATGTTTAATATTATTTAATACCCTTGCTTTTTGTCTATGGTAGTGAAAGTGTAAAGGATGGCTTACAGGTAATTCCCAATCATCATCCAGGTCCATAATAACCTTATAATGCTTCTTTACTTCATCCCAGCCGTTATCAACATGACAAAATCTATTGTAAAGAATAGCTTGAAAATTATCCTCAAATAAATTAGGTGTCATAAAGTTGGTTACATGGCAATAGCTATCCTGCATAAAGGCTAATGGCAGCATAACCCTATGCCATCCACAACCACTCATTGCTTCAGTTAATCCTAATAACCTCATTTAATTTTCCATTTAATAAATTCCCAAATACTCATTTTAGATACATCTAAAATATTTTTTCCGTTAATTGTATCTACATTTTGTATTTGATTTTCGGCTAATTCTTTATTAATTTTCAATACTTCTTTCACAGCTTCATCAGTGGTAATAAAATTATCGTAAACAGAATACATATTTCTAAGTACTGAATAAGTATTGCCTTTTTCAATATTTATTTTAAAATCTCTTAGTTTATTATACTCTTCAACAGATAAAATGACTGTGTTTGTTTCCATATTAATTTTTATTTAATTCGTGTTGCTATAAAGCCAGCTCCAAAGGCTATTGTGATAAATTGAGATACTTCCAAAGGTAAAAAATACAAAACGCATGCAACCCATACACTTAAGCACGTTACACAATCAAAAGGTTTAAGCCTTTTATAAGGTGGATATTGCAAGTATTTTTTAATAGAGTTCGGCAACAAAGTAACGTTTACAAAATAGTAAGCGAATAGAAATGCTGCTAATAATTTGATATACATATTTTTTTAAGTTCTTTTTTTACTTTACGAATAACATCCTTAACGTGCTTTTCAGGCAATCCAAAGTGTTTAGCTACCTTATCGCAGCTTCTAACTTCAACATAGTAATTAAACAAAATAGCTTCATGTGCCTGGTTTTGGTCTTGAGTAAACTTTTTAGTAAGTTCCTCGTTGGCAATTATAGCTAAGTTATTATTCAGCGTTGGGAGTTTAACTTGTGATTTTAGATAGTTAATAGCTTTTTGGTAATCGTTTTTCCTGTACTTAGAGTAAAACTGTGAAGTATTAGAAAAAGCCATGTTGCTAATAATCTTAATCGTAAACCCTAATAATCCATTAGATGCCCAAATTTTACTTATTTTCTCACAATCAATAGAAAGTAAAGCTATAGCCATTTCTTGTCTTAAATCATCCTGTAATGCTTCTGGGTGTATGCTTTTAATAAGTTTCTCTACTTCGGGAGATAAATAAACTTTTTCGATATATTCGTTGCATTCACCCATTTAGAAAAAGTATTGCTTAGGGTTGGTTATTTTTTGGCTGCCATCTTGCATATCGAAAACCCAATAGTAAAAATAATTGTTCGTAAATCCAGCAGCAGGATCTTGAATAAAACTTTGCCCTTCTTTTACCACAATAGGTAAAGTGTTATTAAGCCTAATTGCTTTAACGCTGCTAACTGATTTTAAGGTGTAAGTAATTCTAAGGCTTGGATTTGAGCCTGCATAAGTTTTAACCGTTGATATAATTTCGGCTGTTGGTTCTGCTACCTGTTGCAGTTGTTGCTGGGTAGTATCTACTTGCTTGCTGCAACTTGCGAAAGCAATTAGCACAATGAAGATTAATTTTTTCATACTGTTTTGTTTTTGTAAAGTTATAAATAAATAGTTTAAATAACCAAAAACGAAACGATGAAACGATTTTATGCTTTATATTACTTTTCCCCCCCTACTACTTTTTTACTTTTCTTATACCCCCCTTAGTAAATATAAAAAAATCGTTTCGATTGTTTCATTAGTAGCATAAGTAATTGATAAATAAAGGTTTAAAAACGAAACGATTAAAAATAAATCGTTTCTAAATCGTTTCGTTTTCCTTTGTATTACTTATTATTTTAATCTCTGGTAGCCTTGTTTGTGAATTTTTCTGTTGATGAATAGAATAATCAAACTTTTCACAACTTTCTTCTAAAGCCTTTTTAAAGCGTTTTTGTGAATAGTCTTTCTTGTCAAAGTCATTCATTAAAAGGAAACTATTATACAACTCTCTAAATGGTTTATGGTTTTCAAATAATAGTTCTTTTTGTTCATCAAACCATTCTAAAAATTCCTCTCCAAAGTTTAGTTTAATATGCTTACGCTTTAATTTGTTGCCGTTTTCCTGTTCTTTAACCCCTTCACCAAAGTAAAATGCAACACATGTAAACATTAGGTTATAAAATCGGTTCCATTCATCAGCATCCCAATCGTCAAATAGTTTGTGATTAAATAAATCAGCAGGTGTATAGCTGCTATTAAAGAAGTTGCTAAACTCAAAAACACGCTGCCTACGCTTGGCATGGTTGCCAATTGAAGGAATAGTGTAATTGGTAGTGAAAAGTATCTTTGGGCTATCCTTGTAAGGTATAAAAAGTTCATCTTTATTTTTCTTTTCAACAGTTATACCTTCAGTAATGATAGAGTAAAACCCCTCAAAATCAACATTTTTTCTTACATCTTCAATAGCAACTATTTTCGTATCTAAACCAACCCTTTGAAATGCAAAATTTTTATCCAGCTTAAAATTCTTACCATCAACCCTTTCAACATTAGCCATGAAAGAAAGAGCCTTTACTAAAATGCCTTTACCGGTGCCACCACCATTTTTCTCATCCTCTGTTTCTTCGGCAAGAACAACTGCCCAAGGTCGGGATGGGTCTTTATATCGGTGCAATAGGTAACCAACCAATGAAGTTAAGTAAACAAGTTTTTCAGCTTCTTCGCCACTAATTTTTTCCATAAACTTGTAAAACTCACAAAGCTGGTAATCGAAGTCATTGTCAACATCAATGTGGAAGTCTATAACCTGAGATTGCCAAACAACTTTTCCAACCTCACCATAGCTTAACAGCTTAGCACCATCCTTTGTAATTTTAACGATGCCATTTTTAAAAGGAAAGTAAGCAGTATCAACGTCATCTTTTAAAAGGTCAATGTCTTTCGCATCTAAGAACTCAATCAAACCTTTACCAAAGTAGCTATCAGATCCTTTTAAAACAACTTCTAATAACTCATTTGGTGTAATACTATCAAACTTTGAAGGTAGGTTTTGAATGTAGTTTTTAATATGCTTTTTAATACTTTCGGCTGTAGCTTCTTGAACAAAACCATCTTGCTGGTAAACCATTCTGTAAATGCTGTTACCTTTTTCATAGAAGAAAAGATGAAAGCCACTCTCATATAAGTAGTTTATAAACTTATGCCTAAGTATTTTAATGTCTTTACCTGTTTTGCTTTCGACGACCTCCCAAAAAGTAAGTACCTGCTCACCATTGTTAATTATAATATCTTCGATGGTTTGCTCTGCAACATTTTTAGCTAAAGAGTTCTCAACCATCAATTGTTCAACAACCTTTTCTTTTGAATAGCCTGCACCAAGTGAACGATTAACCTTGTTTAATATTTTCTTTTCGATGCTTTTAGCGGCATCGCCAAAGCCATCTTTTATAAGCTGCTTTGCACTTTCAGAGTAGTTACCATTGTGTTCAAGTAATGTGTACACAGCATAAGGAGAATAACCCTTGTTAGGATCAAATTGGCTGCTAGTAGTAAACACTTTAAATAGCTTTAAGCCATGATGATAATCACCACTACTTTTACTATCTGTTGTGCCTGGTCTTTTAAATACTGTTCGTTCACCTTGCACGTTCACAACCTGCCATCCATGCCTTTCAAGTAACTCAACAACATTGGCTTTGTTGTTGTAGTCATCCCAAGGAGTAGTTGCATAAGAATTAGTTGTAGTATGTTGAATAGGTGCTTTAACTATTTGCACTACCTCATTAAAAGAACGGCAGGCAGCAAGTAAAGTATCACGTTCATCAATGGTAATTACTTTTAATTTAAACTCATTAACCTTCGTGTAGCCATCTGTTGGTGGAGCAATAACATAACCACCTTCACCACGTGTCTCAATCAAAACAACCTCTTTCAAATGTGGTGTTGCTTTTATTTCTTCGGGTGTTGCAGGTCGGTTTGCCAATTTCATGTTACCTTCTATTTGCTCACAACGGTAGTAAACATGATAACCACCTGACTTAGTTTGCACAATATACAAACTACTGATAATAGGTGCTGCATCTTGCAGTCGTTGCCATAAAGTACCACTTACATCATATTTAAGGTCAACATCAATTACTTCAATGCCACCCGAAACAATGCCACAAATAACAGCCAACCCTTTACATTTATCATGTTCAAATTGCTGCTTTAATTCTTCTATTGTTGCTATTCTATTTTGATATTCTTTCCAAGGCATTATTGCCCTTTTGTTATCGCCTGTAGCAATGACACTTACACCTTGTGAGGTGTACCATTTAGCTGATTTTAACATTATGCAAATCGTTTAAAGAATGAATAACATAAACCTCAAAGCCTTGCTTAATAAGCTGTTCATGTCGATAAAATTGAAGAGGTGAAACTATTCCATTTTCAGCTTTAGTTTCAATAAAAACTGTTTGCCCATCTTTATGCAATTGAAGGTCTGGCCATCCGTTAAGAGTAGTTTGAATAATCTTAACAACTAACCAACCACGCTGCTTAAAATAACTGCTAACTTTCTTTTGTATGATACTTTCTTTCAATGGCATTAGCTTCTTTTTTAGCATCGTGATAAAATTTTTGTTTAACCCAAAAAACCACAGCAACTTTTTTTTCTGTTGCTGGTTTTGGTTTTGGTCCACGTCTTACTTGATTTTCCATTTTCTTTTTTTTGTTTGTAAATAAATAAAAAACGAGTGTTTTTGCCACGTCTGCGGT
>ERZ724517.1728-NODE-1728-length-11839-cov-4.150458_pt1 | contig 11839 bp, 8 predicted proteins | sample MGYA00376050_ERZ724517 | MGnify/ENA primary metagenome ERZ724517 (study PRJEB28724, sample SAMN07190886) | activated sludge metagenome | isolation source: activated sludge of sewage treatment plant in Hong Hong | place: USA: Christiansburg, Virginia | collected... | reverse complement strand
ATAATGGTCGTCCTGCCCAAAGTTACGCACATTTTACGTGTTTATAGCCCGGGAACTCATCCGCAAGCCGGTGGTCTTCCACATCGCGCGATGCAATTCGTTCTGATGACAATGCAATCTGAACCTGATTCAAGGAAAACCGTATGAGCCTGCAACAACAATTTATTGAACGCCGGCAATGGCTGGAAACACGCATCCTCGGCCAGTCACAGCTAGTAGAACGCCTGCTGATAGCCTTATTGGCAGACGGTCACTTGCTGGTAGAAGGCGCACCGGGGCTGGCAAAAACCAAAGCCATACGTGAATTGTCCGATGTGCTGTCCGGTACATTCCAGCGTATCCAGTTCACCCCCGACCTGCTGCCATCCGATATTACCGGTAGCGACATCTACCGTCCTGAGGAGGCCCGCTTCGAGTTCCGCTCCGGCCCGATCTTCCACAATCTGGTACTGGCTGACGAGATCAACCGAGCGCCTGCCAAAGTGCAGGCGGCACTGCTGGAAGCCATGGCTGAGCGTCAGGTCAGTGTCGGCAACCAGACCTATCCACTGCCAGCAGTATTCCTGGTGATGGCAACGCAAAACCCGATTGAGCAGGAAGGCACTTACCCGCTGCCAGAAGCACAACTCGATCGCTTCCTGATGCACGTGAATGTGGACTACCCGAACGCAGACACAGAAAAATCCATTCTGCGGCTGGCGCGTAATGAAGCAAAAACCGGCAACCCTGTTGCGGCACCTGTCCGCCTCAGTGAAACAGATTTGCTCGCTGCGCGGGAAGCTGCACTGAATATCCACATGGCAGATAGCGTAGAGGAATACCTCGTGCAACTGGTGCTGGCCACACGCCATCCCGGCCGCTATGACAACTCACTGGAACGGCTGATCGAATACGGTGCCAGCCCTCGCGCCACGATTGCACTGGATCGCTGCGCACGCGCACGTGCCTGGCTCCTGGGTCGCGATTTTGTGTCCCCGGAAGATGTGCTGGCACTGGCACCGGATGTACTGCGCCATCGCATCATCCCCAGTTTTGAGGCTGAAGCGGAAGGACACACGGTTGATAGCCTCATCCGGCGACTGCTGGAACTGGTACCCGTAGCCTGATGCAGCAGACATGAATACCCATAGCAGCACACTCGCAACACTTGAACCGCGCGGCGCAAAAATTGTGCTGGGTGATTTATTGCGCTGGCGATTGGCTGCACCACATATTCCGCTGGAAAATCGCCGTAACAGTTCACAGCTGGCTGGCGGAAGGCGATCAACACTACGCGGACGCGGCATTGATTTTGACGAAGTGCGTTTGTATCAGGCAGGTGATGATGTGCGTGCTATAGACTGGCGCGTAACAGCCCGCACCGGCAAGCCGCATACAAAAATTTTTCGCGAGGAAAAGGAGCGCCCCGTATTACTGGTAATTGATTTGCGCAGTGAGATGTTTTTTGGTTCACGGCGTTGCTTTAAATCTGTACTGGTAGCCCACACTGCTGCACTGCTGGCATGGGCCACTCTGGAAGCAGGTGACCGCATTGGCGCAATGCTGGTCAGTGATGACGGAATTATTGACATCAAACCCCGCCGGAGTCGCCACACTGTCTTGCAGATTTTCCGCCAGATTATTTCTATCAGCCATCGTCAGGCTATGCTCAATCAAGGCAAAGGACTGAGTTTTGACCCGCCTTCCCTGCAAGATGCGATGCAACAATTATCTGTAATCTCAAGACCAGGCTCATGCAGCATCCTGCTCAGCGATTTCCATGACTGGAATGAAGACTGTGGACGTGCCCTGCATTCTGTAGTGCGTCAGAGCCAATGCTTTGCCATGCAATTTACGGATGCGCTGGAACAAAAAATGCCGGCACTAGGGCTTGTCAGGCTGCGAAACGGATTGCGAACAGCCACCATTGATACGCAAGACAGCAAGATGCTGGCGCGCTTCCAACAGCAAAACAGGCAGCACCAGGAAAACCTTGAAAAAGCACTCCGGACGCTGAAAATCCCGCATGTATCACTACAAACAGCCGAACTATTATTTCCTGCATTAAGGCAGTTTTTCACTTATGGGGCTGCGCATGGATAATCATCAGGCACTGGCGAATCTGAAACCCCTGATTGCACCGGCTCCTGTTTCCTGGTGGCCACCCGCACCGGGTTGGTGGGTGCTGGCTATATTGTTGTTGATCGCTTTGGCTGGACTGACAGTATGGGGCTGGAAGCGCTGGCGTCGTTATCGCGGCACACGGTATCAACGTGAAGCACTGCAGTTGCTCGCCACCCTAAGCGAGCAAGATCCTGACACGCAGTTGCAAGCTGTGGCTACTATCCTGCGCCGTGCCGCTATTTGTGCGTGGGGCCGCGAAATCGCAAGCACAAAAAACTGGCGTGACATTATAGAATTGTCCCTTCATAAAAAGAGTAAAAGTAAATCTCCTGTGCTGGATGAACAAAGCCTGGCGTTATTGACAGACTTTCTCTACAGAAAAGACATCCCTTCTGTGGCAGCCATGAATAAATTGCATGCACAAGCCGCTATCTGGCTCAGGACATTACCTGCAGTGGATCACCGGCATGTTTAGCACAATACATGAGGCTTTTTCACTGCACTGGCCATGGCTGCTGCTAGTACTGCCACTACCGGCACTGGTACGCTGGCTGAGCCATGCCGCCGAACAACGCGAACAAGCAGCATTATTTTTCCCACCACTGGGTGCCTTGTTGAATGCCCGCGGCGATAACAAACACACGCTGAAAAAAACAGATCATGCACCACTGTGGTTGTGGTTAGTCTGGTGTCTTCTAGTGCTTGCCTGTGCACGGCCGCAATGGCATGGCGAGCCGGTTGGCATCGCTACATCCGGACGCGACTTGCTATTGGTTGTCGATATATCCGGCAGCATGGAAACGCCGGATATGAAAATCAATGGTGAACAAGTCCAACGCATTGATGTTGTAAAGAAAGTAGTAGGTGATTTTGTTAAACAACGCAGTGGCGACCGTGTGGGTCTGGTGCTGTTTGGCAGTCAGGCCTATTTACAAACACCGCTGACATTTGACCGCAACACACTTGTGCAACAACTCAACGAAGCACAGCTGGGTTTTGCGGGCGAAAGGACTGCCATTGGCGATGGTATCGCGCTGTCTGTAAAACGCCTGCAAGATCGCGAACAAAAAAGTCGTGTCATGATCCTGCTCACAGATGGCGCAAATACAGCAGGTACATTATCGCCGTTACAAGGCGCAGATCTCGCCACATCCATGGGCATCAAGGTATATACCATCGGGATGGGAGCCGATGTGATGGAGCGGCAATCTTTTTTTGGCACCCAGCGCATCAACCCTTCTGCAGAACTGGACGAAGAAACTTTGACGGCAATTGCCAGCCAGACCGGAGGCAGTTACTTCCGCGCACGCAGTACTGAAGAGTTACAAGGCATTTACCAGATGCTTGACCAACTGGAACCTGTCGCAGGAGACGAAGAAACCCTCAGACCTGTCAGCGAATGGTTTTACTGGCCACTAGCCGCTGCCCTACTGCTCAGCTTTGCTGCTGCAATTATTACAACACTGCGTGATACACCATTCCTGAAGAGAACAAAATGATGTTCGATATATTGTCAGACATCACTTTTCATCTCCTGCGTCCCTGGTGGTTGCTAGCCATATTGCCTGCCCTGGTGTTTGCATGGATTCTATTCAAACGTCGCACAAGGACTTCAGGTTGGGCTGCGGTGATCGACAGTGAACTGTTGGCAGAATTACTGGACAACCCACAACAATCCAAACCTTCATGGCCAGTCATGGCATTAATATTGGCCTGGTTATTTGCTGCATTAGCTTTGGCAGGTCCTTGCTTTGAAAAAAACAATCAAGTGGCACTGAAGCAAGATGATGCTGTCGTGATATTGCTGGACTTGTCACCATCCATGCTTTCACAAGATGTTCAACCGAGTCGATTGCAGGCTGCACATTACAAAATTCTTGATCTTTTGCGTCAGCGCCGTGAAGGCTATACCGGGCTGATTGCCTATTCCGGAAGCGCTCACGTAGTCGCTCCCCTGTCTGACGACACCAATACCATCGCTGCATTGGTCAGCACACTGGAACCACGCATCATGCCCAGTATCGGCAGCCGGGTTGAAGATGCCGTCAGTGAAGCATTGCAACTATTGCAAAACTCGCATTTCACTCGTGGACGCCTACTGTTACTGACGGATGGTGTAGTCCCTGAAGCGCTTGCCAATATCCAGCAACAGCTGGATGGACATTCGGTTGAATTGAATGTCATCGGCATCGGCACAGCAGATGGTGCACCTATTCGATTACAAAGCGGCTTTGTAAAAGACAAGCAAGGCAACATCCTGATGAACCCGCTCGATGAAAAAGCCTTGCAAACGCTCGCACAAGATAACGGAGGGTATTACAGCGCATTACGCACAGACGACATGGATATTGCACCCCTGATTGCACCGCCGGATTGGCTGACACAACTGGGCAATGGCGATCCACGCCGTGCAAGCCATACCGTTGAAAACTGGCAAGACAGCGGATATTGGTTAGCCCTGCCCTGTCTGCTATTGGTGCTGCTTTTATTTCGCCGTGGCGTACTGTTATGTCTGCTCCCGATACTGTTTTTAACCTACCAGCCACCTGTGCGGGCCGATGCACTATCGCTACCAGAGACGTGGCAAGATTGGTGGCAAACACCAGACCAGCAAGCTGCAAAAGCACTGGAAATTGGTGATAGCGCAAGTGCTGCCCGCCAATTTATAGATCCGCAGTGGAAAGCTTATGCAGAATACCAGAGTGGACAACACGACAAGGCTGCAGAACATTTTGCCACTAGCGACAGCGCCGCTGCCAATTACAACCGGGGCAACGCTCAGGCACGCGCAGGTGACCTGCAAGGCGCGATTGAAAGCTACGAGCAATCCCTGAGAAAGCAGCCAGATCTGGCCGATGCTGCATTCAATCGCGACCTTGTAAAAAAACTGCTTGATCAAAAGAAACAGGATCAACATCAAGATCAGAAAAACCAACAGCAGGATCAACAGCAGCAGGATCAACAGCAGCAGGATCAACAACAGCAGGATCAACAACAGCAGGATCAACAACAGCAGGATCAACAGAATAACCAGGAAAAAAACACTGAAAGCAGCGGCGAAGAAAAATCTACTGGCCAAGATAAGTCTGAAGAAGAAGGATCAGATACCGAAAAAAGTAAGGAAAAAGAAAATGAAACAGAAGATAGGAAAATATCAGATCCAGAAAATCCTGATGAAAAAAACCAGGATAACATCAAAGATAAATCCGCTATGGATGATGGCAGAAGTCGCAGCGATATAGAAAAACAGCAAGCCACAGAACAGTGGTTGCGCAAGGTTCCTGATGACCCGGGCGGATTACTAAAAAACAAATTTGAATACTACTACCAATTGAATAGACAACAGCAAACACTTGGGCGCGGAGCTGGGCTGGATAACAACGAGGAGCAACGCTGGTGAAAAATCTCTGCATGTTTCTTATGCTGATGATGCTAGCTGTATTTAATTTACAAGCTGGCACATTGTCTGCCACGACAGATAGAGCGAATCTCAGCGCCAGGGAAACGCTGACATTGTCGATCCAGTATGATGAAACAGCGGATGATGAACCTGATACGCGCGAGCTGGAACAGCAATTTATGATACTCAGCCGCAATAAATCATCCAGTATCCGCATTATCAATGGCGACGCATCGAGCACCACTACCTGGTACTTCGAACTATCCCCAAGAAAATCAGGTACGCTGGTGATTCCATCATTTACTGTCAATGGTGATTCCAGTGAAGCAATCACTATAGAAGTCACTACAAAGCCTGACACCCAGGCTTCATCGTCCCAGAATATTTATACAGAAGCCTTGCTGGATAAAGATAACGTTTATGTTCAACAACAGGTCATTGCTACCTGGCGGCTGGTTTCACGATTCAATATCAGCGAACCACAATTTCTTCCACCCAAAATTGATGGCGCGCTGGTGCAGGATCTTGGCATCCGGGGATTCCATCGCCCAGGCGCTGATGGCAGCATTGAACGGGTTATTGAACAGCGCTATGCCATTTTTCCACAGCAAAGTGGAAACATTATTATTCCACCACAACAATTTCAGGCCGTGGTTGATACGCCGCAACGCACCGCCTCAGGTTTTTTCCGCCCTAGCCGCTCCCAAGTCCGGCTCGGAACGGATGAAAAATCAATCTCGGTCATGCCTGCAGATACCCGGGCATCTACTGACTGGTTACCGGCTTCTGCACTTGAAATTTCGCAGGAAATCACCGGCACCAATCAGGCACAACAAGCGACTGCAGGCATTGCATTTACAAGGGTGATCCGGATTCGCGCTGAAGGCCTCAGCGCAGAACAACTTCCTCCTGCCGACATGCAAGCAACCGGGATAAAGTTCTACAGTGAAAACCCCGTATTCAGCAATAAAGAGAGTCCGCGGGGGGTTATAGGCCTGCGTGAAGACCGTGCCGCCATTATCGCGACGCAAGCCGGCAAGCTGACACTTCCTGCCATTACCATTCCCTGGTATGACGTAGATGCAAGCCAATGGCGTGAATCCGTTTTGCCAGAAACGGTCATTGATGTGCTGCCGGGCGCTTCAACAGCTGGCAGCACTCAAACAGAAAGGAATACCGCGGATGCGGTGAGCGCCCCGTCGGGCACCATGCACTCACCTGTCTCAGCCACTGAGCAGCAAAATTCCGACGGGACCCAAACCGATTCGGGCATGCCCAATCCCTGGCAGATCAGCACCGCGCTATTGCTCATACTAGTGATAGCAATTACCGGCTACTGGTATCGCCTTTATCGCCGCATACAGTCACCCGACCAGGCAAACTCCATAGCATCCCAACCGTTAGCAGTGGTAAAACCACGCCGTAGCGCAGCCCTGCTGCGCACTGCAGAGCAGGGGAATTTGAAGGATTTGCATCAAGAGTTATCTGCATGGGCCAAAGAACTGCCAGCCAATAGCGCTGCACTGCATGACCCATCAGTTGCCCCACTTCTGCTAGCACTGGAAAAACACCTGTATGGCGACGGCAGCGCCCCGGATCCCAATGCGATAAAAGAGCTGCCGGCGCAACTGGAGAAGATTGCACGTGGCTACAGCAATGGAACAGAAGAAAAAAACCAGCTGGATACACTATACCGCTAAACATTTACCACGAAAGATGTAAACCACTCCACAAAATCGCCACTACTGTCTTCGGAATCACGGCATGACTGCCTATAATGAGCCTTCAATCTATGCAATGTTGTACAGATGAAGCGCATTTATCGAGCCTTGAAAACCGGACTTGCTACACTCCTCCTGAGGCGGGGCGGAAGGCTTATAGACCTCGAATGGTATCGCGAACAGAATTTACAAAACAGTTACTGTCAACGTTTTGCTCTAGTACATGCCCTGCTATTCAGCCATCGGGCAACAGCAAGAAGTCACCCGTTATTTTGTCCTGAGTATTTTGTAGAACAATGTGAGAAAGCTGGCCTGGCTGCACCCAAAAATCCACTAAAGACCTATTTGCGAGACAGGTGCTACTGGCACGTAGACACACATCCACTATTTGACACGCATTTCTATACCAACCAGATTAGCCCCCCTCTGGAAATGCCACCCCTACTTCACTTTCTCGATGAAGGGCATCTCCAGTTCGATCCGCATCCATTGTTCCAGCGCACGTGGTATCTCATCAGCTATCCCGGGCTAAAAAAAATGCAGCGCCACTGCGCACTATTACACTACCTCAAGATAGGTTACCGGGCTGCCGCATCCACCCATCCTCTTTTCCACGCTTTTTACTATGCAGAGCAGGCAGGCATTTTACTAAAAGATGGCACTTCCAATCAGGATCTTCTGCTACATTATGTAACATCCAGCTCATTTGACATTTCATGCCACCCATTATTTTCACCTCAATATTTTTTCAGGCAAGTACCAACAAATTCAAAGACTAGACCCTATAACACCATCATTAAAGAATACCTTTTAAAGCCAGAAAACTGGGCGCTAAGCACACACATTCTATTTGATAGCCAGTATTATCTTGCGCAAAACTCTGGAAAGGTAACCGATAAATCGCCACTTGCAGAATATATAGAATACAATTTTCGCTATCGCAATCCTCACCCACTATTTAATACACAATGGTATCTAGGGCGAAACCGGGATCTTGAGAGACTAAAAGGACAAGGCTGCGTACCTCTAGTACATTTTGTAATGAATGGATACAAGATGGGGGAGTCTCCACATGCACTTTTTGCCCTACAGTGGTATCGACATACCTATATGCAGGGCCGGCTGGATAATGTCAATCCGTTGATTGAATTCCTGACCGCTGGAGAGGGAAAGGGCAACCGCCCCAACCCGCTCTATCCTGCAAACTGGAAAACACTGCTACAAGAAAAATATCAATGCAGCACACTGGAAGAATACGCAAGAAACAACCCAACTGGCTTGCCATCAAGAAGAAACAGAATCAGCGATATATTTGCAACAAAATATTTGAATTCAGATATAAACATTCAGGATATTAAAAACTACATCATACTTTTTACACCCAGATCAGGCAGCAGCTGGCTAACCGAGCTAATTTCTGACAGAAAAACACTGGGGAGACCAAGCGAATGGTTCAATCCGGATCTTATGCAGTCTGCCATGAATGGATTTTATAGAAAAAGCGAAAATATTTATGAATACTGCTCCGCCCTGCAAGATCGTCATAAAAGCGCAGAAGGATTTTTCGGCGCAGAACTCACCGCAAAACACCTGTCTCTACTAATTGAGCTAGTTAATATAAATGCTGTATTTAATAATCCAATATATATTTTGCAACTTCGCCAAAATATTATTTCTCAGGCTGTATCTCTTTTTCTAGCCACAGAAACGGGTTTTTTTCATGCAAGCAATACAATCAACAGCAATAATACCGTCGAATACAATGGCTTAAAAATACAAAATTGGGCAAAAAAACTATTGCAACAGGAAAAATTTCTTTGCCAGTTTCTTAACCGGCAAGAGACGCCGTATCTTATTTCATGGTATGAAGACTTGCAGAAATCCCCTGAAGAAGTTGTCGACCGGATTGCAGAATACATCACCGGCACACGCATTGCAGAAAGAAGCGGAAAACCCCACGTTAATGCCAAAGTAGGATCAGGGGTCAATCTGACCTTTGAGGCAAGATTTCGCGAAGAGCAGCCCAGCCTTGTCGCCGAGATAGAGGCCGCCAGGCCATTCTTGCACTCCATAGACGCAGGCAAGCCCGATTAACGACCCTTGCTGCTACAATTACCCAAGTATATTGTTCCAGCCGCGAGGCCCATATGACACATCATTCTTTGCTAAAGCTATTGGTCGCTTTGTTTACTCTGGTGCTGCCTTCTCTATTGCCCGCACAAGAACCCACGAAAGTAACAGAAGCCGCTGCTCTATCCGTCTCAGCACAAAATATCTCACTGACACAAATTGCCGACCAAGCAGCCACTACCGAGAAACTGATCGGGCAACTCTCAGGCATTGCCGTACAACCATTGGACCTGGAATTACTTGCAGACCAACTGACTAATGCAAGAAAACAAATACTGTCACTGCAAGTTGATGCTGCCTCCCTGATCAATAATTCTAGAGCAAATATAGACCAGCTCAACGCCAACCAGAACCAATGGCGCTTTATCAATGAGCAACTACTCAAGGCGCAACAAAGATTCAAAGCAAGAGCATCTGAACTGGAAAGCGCATTATCTCAATTAAGCAGCGAAGAAGATCGCTGGAAAATAATAAAAACACAGGTTGAAATAAATTCCGAGTTAAATTACAAGGGATCTGACATAAACAACTCAATTAATAGCATTTATCGCGCAAGGAAATTTCTTACCGCACCCCTTCAAGAAACAATTAGCATGGACAAGGAATGCCAAGAGCTAATCAATATTATTGACCAGGAATTAATAGCCCTTAAAGGTAGTGAGAGCTATTTACGTGACAATCTTTTTAGAAATTTCCAACATCCAATATGGGAAATGTCAGGGGAAGATTTAAAACCACAATCTAACAATGAACAATCGTTAAGCAACAAGGAAAAGTTGGCTATTTTTTACATGAAACAAAATACCAACAGGATAGCCATTGTTTTTTCAATAGTTTTAATGGTAGGTTTTTTCATCTGGCGAGTTAGAGTTAACACCAAGCGAAAAGAAGAAACACAAATGGGATTGGCGATGAAACTCCCACTAGTGGATCGCCCTATATCAACCATGATAAGTATCGGAGTAGCCTCTGCAACTTTGATACTTCCAAATCCGCCACAATTGATTTATACCGGCATGTCTCTTCTTTTATTTGTTCCTGTCATCCGACTAGGGTTCCCACGGCTATTGCCTATAATGCACCCTCTTGCCTGGCTTGTTTCTGTTTTTTTTATTATCAACACACTGTCTATACATACCCACTCTATACCAGGATTACAAAGACTTTGGCTTTTAGTAAGCGCCACTATTGGACTGATAGGCTGCAGCCATGCGCTAATAAAATTCACGGCTTCCGATGAAAGAAAGTCGTTTGAGTGGCGCTTTTTACGCGCAGCTGTCTGGTTAGCACTGTTTGCCACATTGGCTGCCGTAATAGGCTGTATTACCGGCGCAGTTTCATTAGCACAATTTCTTCTAACCGGCGTAGCCTACTCAGCTTATGCAGGCCTTTGGCTGGTGGTGGTGGCTGGCGTGATTGGCGATTTGATGACTGCTGCTATTTATATGCCGAGCAGCAATTCCAGCCTGCTCATCAGCCGCAACCGCATTACTATTCTTCGCTTTATGCGCAAGTTAACAAATATAGTCTGCCTGTTCAGCTGGATAAACTTTGCATTAAAGCGTTTAGCTCTTCGCGACAGCATTGTAGACACCGCCCAGCAAATCATTAATAAAGACTTGAGTATCGGCAGTATTTCCTTTTCTCTCGGCGACATGTTGTCAGTCGCATTTACTATCTGGCTTTCTTTCAAAATTTCACAGTTACTGCGCTTTGTGCTTGTAGAAGATATTGCACCACGTGCCAAATGGGCACGCGGCGTACCTGAAGCTGTTGCAACACTGACACAATACTGCATTGTATTGGCAGGATTCATGACAGCCATCAGCATTGCCGGCATTGATATGTCAAGACTGACTATTATGGCTGGCGCATTGGGCGTGGGTATCGGAATTGGCTTGCAAGATGTTGTCAATAATTTCACTTCTGGCCTGATTTTACTCTTCGAACAAAAAATCAAGCAGGCGGATATTATCCAGTGCAGCGGCGTTAATGGAAAAGTGGCGAATATTGGTATGCGCTGCAGCGTTGTGCGCACATTTGATGGAGCTGAAGTAATTGTGCCGAATGGGCAACTGGTTTCTGCACAGGTCATTAACTGGACGCATTCAGATCAGGAGCGACGCATCACTATTCCTATCGGTGTTGCATATGGCACTGACCCCCAGCTGGCTATTGATACGCTGGTCAAAGTGGCGCAGGAAAACAGTGATGTGCTGGACGATCCACAGCCTGTAGCTTTTTTTGTGCGTTTTGGACCCAGTAGTATGGATTTTGAATTACGAGCCTGGGTCAGTAACGGCGAGATTATCAATGAAATCAATAGCCGACTTTGTCTGGGAATTTATAAACAATTTCAGGCAGCTGGAATCAGCATTCCTTTTCCCCAGCAAGATATATATTTGCGGAGCATGCCTGAAGGCTTTGGTTACAAACCATAAATATTTACTAAATAAAAAAGCCCGCTGTTGCGGGCTTTTTTATT
>ERZ724517.1727-NODE-1727-length-11841-cov-5.529272_pt1 | contig 11841 bp, 10 predicted proteins | sample MGYA00376050_ERZ724517 | MGnify/ENA primary metagenome ERZ724517 (study PRJEB28724, sample SAMN07190886) | activated sludge metagenome | isolation source: activated sludge of sewage treatment plant in Hong Hong | place: USA: Christiansburg, Virginia | collected... | reverse complement strand
GGGCATTGATTTGGCGTTAAGCAATATTTAATATCACGTTCTAAATCTAATTTTGCTAAACGATTGCGGTGCGAAGAGTTTGATAAAAATTCAAACAAGTCATCTTTAGCAATAATATATAAATGATTAGAGGCAATAGCAGAATCGCAAGTAATTTCAAAACCTGATTCGGTAGTTAATTTGTTTACAACAGCTCCTGCAAAGATAGTGTCTTCTAAATTGAATTTATTTTTCCAACCAGCGCAAACTAAAATCACATCTTTTTTTTGAGAGGCTAAATACTCGCACAAGACATCTAAATTTAAAAAACTACCTACTAAAATCTTAGATGCTTTGCGGCTTGCTTCAATAGCTTGCGTTCCATTGGTTGTAGAAATAGCAATAGTTTTTCCCTTTACTTTACTGTTCATGTAACCAAAAGGACTGTTTCCTAATTCAAAACCTTCAATCACTTCTCCATCTCTTTCGGCTGCAGCCATGAAACCATTTTTTTGATATTCTCTTGCTTCCTCTACTGTTGCTACTGGTATCATTTTACTAACACCATTATAAAAGGCAGTAACAATGGCCGAGGTTGCTCTGAAGATATCTATTACAACCACAATCGAATTGTCTTTATGAAAAAGATTATAGGCTTGAGGTGTATAACAAACTTCTATGTTCATTTTAGTTCGATTAAAGATTAATGATACAAGATTAAAGACTTTGATATCCTGTATCTTTAATCTTGTATCTTTTGTCTAAATTATTTTTTTAAAAATGGTATTTTACAAACTTGAGCTTTAATGGCTTTATCTCTAATTACGATAAAAATTTCAGTATCCGCTTTAGCAAATTCTTTGTTTACATAACCCATACCAATCGCTTTATTTAGAGTTGGTGATTGAGTTCCAGAAGTTACTTTACCAATAATAGTTCCATTCGCATCAGCAATTTGGTAATCGTGACGAGGAATGCCTCTGTCAATCATTTCAAAGCCTACTAATTTTTTAGTTACGCCATCTGTTTTTTGTTTTTCAATAGCGGCGCGATTAGTAAAGTCTTTTGTGAATTTTGTGATCCATCCTAAACCTGCTTCAATTGGAGAGGTAGTATCGTCAATATCGTTTCCGTATAAACAGAAGCCCATTTCTAAACGTAAAGTGTCACGAGCGCCTAACCCAATTGGTTTAATGCCGAACTCAGCACCTGCTGTAAAAATAGCATCCCAAATTTTTTCTGCATCTTCATTTTTAAAGTAAATTTCAAAACCACCAGCACCAGTGTAACCAGTGTTAGAAATCACTACATTGTCGATGCCATTAAATTTACCTTTTGCAAACGAGTAATAAGGAATGTCAGTTAATTTAACATCTGTTAGTTTTTGTAAAGTTTCTAAACCTTTCGGTCCTTGAATTGCTAGTAAAGAAGTTTCTTCTGAAATGTTTTTCATATCAACACCTTCAGTGTTGTGTTTGCTAATCCAGTTCCAATCTTTATCAATGTTAGAAGCGTTCACGACTAACATGTATGTTTTTTCGTCAATACGATACACAATTAAATCATCCACAATACCTCCATCGTTATTTGGCAAGCAAGAATATTGTGCTTTACCATCCGTTAAAACAGAAGCATCATTACTTGTTACTCTTTGAATTAAATCTAAAGCTTTATCTCCTTTTAAAATAAATTCGCCCATGTGGCTAACGTCAAAAACACCAACTGCATTTCTAACAGTTGCATGCTCATCGTTTAATCCGCTGTAAGAAACAGGCATATTGTATCCTGCAAATGGAACCATTTTTGCTCCTAAAGCAATGTGTTTTTGTGTAAGTGCTGTGTTTTTCATATAAAATTATTGGGTTTACGAATGTATATATAATTATAATTTATTTTGACGTTTTATTTTTTCTAATTCTTCAACATCTAATTGATCTTTTAAACGATTAGCTGCCTTTTTTGATTCTATGAGCTGATTGATATGAAAGAAACGAACAGAAATATTTTCAATAATGGCTTCGTTAGAAGTTTCATAACACTCATCAAATTTTTCTTGTTCAAAGCCTTTTAATTTTGTCATCACATCTAGTTCAAAACCAGAAGGTAAATATATCGAAGACCATCCAGGAACGAAATCTACATTTTGTAGGTTAGGAATAGTGTCCAGTCCAGTTTCTTGAAGTGATTTTTGAAGAGCTTCTCTATTTTCTTTAGAATCTTTAATCCAGATGTCAATATCAGATGTTAAGCGATTGTATCCATTTAAAATTGAGGCAAATCCACCGACCATGATATATTTCAATTTGTTTTTCTCAAATGCACGCCACAAATCTAGAAGTTCATCATCTGCAATATCCATTCTTACTTTTGATTAGTATGTGTAATTATTTTTGCTTTAGATAGCATTTTTGAAATTCTTACCAAGCGAATAAAATTTTTATATCGCTGAACATATACTTCATTTGGAGTAGTATCTTTTTTAATGGGAGAATCCATAAGCAAATCTACTATTTTATTAGTGATTTTAAAACACCTAAATAGGCATCTTTATGAGCATTTACAGAGTAGTTTTTAACCACTGTTTTTCTGCCTTCTTCGCCAATTTTGTGACGTGTATCACTGTTTTCAATTAATATAGAAAGGCAATTAACCCATTCCTGCTCAGTTTGAGCTAAAAAACCATTTTTGCCATGTTCAATAATGTCTGAATTTACGCCTACGTTACTCATAACAGTTGCTACGCCACAAGCCATATAAGATAACCCTTTCAGTCCGCATTTACCTTTTACCCACTCATCGTTTGGTAGCGACATAATACCAATATCAAAACAGTTTAAATCATCAACTTCTGTTGTTGAACTCCAATTTTTACTTATCACTTTGATTTCTGGATGAGTATATGACCCTTGTCCAATGACGTGAATCTCTATTTTATCTGGGTATTTATTTTGAATTTGTTTTAAAGCAGGAATTGCCATTTCAAAATGCTTAATGGTGCTAATACTTCCGCTCCATCCAATCACTATTTTATCCTTTCCTCTTAATTCTGGTTTTGGTTTGTGAAAATCTGTATCAATGGTTGTTGGAATGATAATCGTATTTGGATTAAATTGTTTAGCGAAATTTGCTAAAAAAGAGTTACCTGCAATCACGCGATGGGCATGAGCAATATTGATTTTGGTTTTATCTGGATTTTTTAAGAATTCAAATTTTTTGTTTTCTGGCGACGTATCCAATAACCAAATACTGTCATCAAAATCGAAAATAACTTTATGTCTTTTAAAGAATTGTTTTTCAAAATAAGAAGAACCTAATAACAATGCTTCGCGCTGAATAAAAATGACATCAAATTGTTTTGCTCGACGCAAATCGTTTAATCTAATAAATAGTGATTTAAAAAGAATCCACGCTTTTTTGAAATAGTTTCCTGGACTGTAAAATACTTTGTCGTCCTTTTGCGAAATGATTTCTGATAATTCCCAATCAAAGCCGTTTACTTTAAAATAATTTAAGTACTGCTCAAAACGGTAGCGTTGACTTGGCGAACGATTTAGACGATGGTCGGCTATGATTAAAATCTTGGGCAAAATTATTCGGTTATTTTATTGAAATACTTTGTGTAAAGTGGAATTGTAAATCCGAAGCAAGATAAAAATATTATAGGAATAAATCCTAAATAATGTCGGAACCCAACCCATGTTACCGTTGCAATATATTTATTTAAGAAAAAGGTGAGTATTAAAAAATACCCGAAGGCTAAAAAAGTGATTATGAGCCATATTTGGTTTTTGACTAGGCTCTTTAGAAAAAAAATGCTAGCTACAAAGTTTGTTGCTATTAGTAAAAAGACGGCTTTACTAACATCTAATGTACTATTGATAAAGGAAAGTTGAAATGCATCATTAGATAGAAATTGAATGAAATCTTGATAGCCAATTGCCCCTGCTGGGATATATATAGACAAAATATGGTGCATGTAAGCTTCAAATGCTTGATTTGGAATAGTAAAATGCTTCCAAGTGTAAAATAAAGCAACAAAAAACGTTACAATGAAATTTGAAACTATGGTGTTTTTTATAGTTACATGACGTATAAATTTACTAAATACCAAAACTAATAGTATCGGCATGAGAAATATATTGGTTAAGGCTGAAAATACCGATAAGCAGGCAAGTCCAATGATAGAATATAATAACTTATCTGTTGGAATGTGATAGTACTTGATTATTAAAAGAAGTGTTGAATTTATGAATAAGGGCGACATTAAGTTATTCCCTAATCCATAACGTTCGTGCGTACAAATTAGTAAGCCAAATAAAGTGCAGGCGGTTCCTAAAAACATAGGTGTTTTGTATCCTAAGTGTTGTAGAGCTTTATTTATAGGAATACAAATAAACATACCGAGTACAAACATGAGGTATGATAAAATTCGCAATGATTGCAGTCTTTGAAATATATCAATGCCCATTTTTTTTAGAATTAAATCAGGTACTGCTAATAAGCTGTAATACAATGGAGGATGTTTAGCTTGGTAGGAATTGTTTCCGAATCCTAGTTGTTCTCTTGTTTTAATTGTATCGCCAACAATTTTGTTAGGATTATTTTTGATGTGTAAAAACAATTCATCTGATATAGGATCTGATAGTTTTGGCAAAGTTCCATGTTCTATCTTATCAATATAATCCATGTGAGCATATTCGTCAATCGGACTCCATTTATTTTTTTCTAAAATAAATTTTACAGACCATGCCATGGTAATCAGGCAAATCAATAGAAGTATATTATTTATAAGCTTTTCAGTTTTCAAATTAACGCATTAATTGTTTTTCATCCAATCTGGGTTAGCTTCAAGTAATTTATCAATGTCAGATTCTATTATTTCGTAAACAACGTAACCAGGTGTTTCGGTTTCAATTACTTCTAAAGTCATATTGTTACTCCATATATAAACACAGTCGCTAAAGTTTTCAGAAAAGAAAGTGATCATCAAATTAAAAAAGGAGTCTCTGTAAACAACGGCCTTTGGTAGCTTACTTTTTTTAATAGCAGTTCTTCTTGATTTTTGTTTAATTGGAGTAGCTGTATATGTTGTTGGATCTACTTCATCAAAAGGATACTTTGTTGTTCTGTTTAAATCTGTTTCATTATTTATTAGTATATTTTCTAGCGACAATTGCTTACTCAAATCAGCATTGTTTTTTAATACCATTCCTTCCTTATAATTTATCAATGTTATTGGCTTTAGGTCAGAATTATATTTCGACATTTCATTCATTAGTTTTTTGTAACCTAAATAGCCGCCATTAAAATTCCAATGAATATCATGTTTGTAATAAACATCTTGTGTTTCTTTTGCTTTTAATAATTCGGGGGTGACATCTATAATTTTCGCGGTACTGTTTTTTTCTAAAAAAGCACTTAACTGATTTAATTTAGAGATGTTGCTTTTCTTTTTTATGTTATCTGGCAAGTATTCTGGATAGATACTTGATTTTACGGGTAAAACCATGACAAAAAAGTGAATGCCTCTTTTTTCATGCCATTGCTTAGCTTCTTCTAAATTATGTTTAATCGTATTTAATTGTTCATTAGTATAAAGTGTTTTGTTTTGATAGTCACCACTGTTAATTGGATCAACAGAAAACAACCATCCGTTTTTTCCAACACATACTGAATTTGGTTTGGACGAGGTGTTAAATATTTTAAATTTGAATAAGCTGTTTACTGTACTAAGTTCTTTTTTAAATCCAAAATTATCTTCGTAGTAACCTGAAAATTCTTTTGGATAAGCAGTTACAGTTGTAAAATCAAAAACCGGCTTGGATTTTAAGATTCTATTTTCGGTTTCTGAAATTTTGCTTACTGGGAATAAAGTCATCCAAATACCAGGTAATGTAATCATTACAATAAAGGCAGCTAATATCAAATGTTGAGTAGTAATTTTCACTTGCAAAAGTGATAATGATTTTACTCTAATAATATATAAAACAAAAATAGCTAGGCAAATGCTAATTAATAGAGGAAATAAATAAATTGACGGAGTGATGCTTAATGTGTTTTCGTATTGTTTAAAATAAAATTGACTGATAATGTTTGAATCATTTCCGTTAGATTCAACAAATAAACTTCCGTCGTTATTTAGTTCATAGGTTTTAATATCGTTAGCTGCTGCGAATTTTGATTTTAGAGTCTCTCCTTTAAATTCAATCTTATTACTTAAGCCAATTAATGTTATTTTATGAATGTTCCACTTTCCTATAGAATAACTTGGGTCAATTCGCAGCCTTCCTATTTTTTCTAAGAGCGGAATGGTGAATACTACTTTATGATTTTTGGCTTCTGGAATGCGAAGGGTTTGTATGTTTTCAATTTTAAAACTTTTATTATCTTCTACTATAAATTGCAAGTCTGATTCTTGAAAGGCATCTAATACTATTTCTATTTTAATTTCTTTTTTTACAAAATCAGTTTTAATAATTGATCGATAGAGGATTGAAGCCACTAGCACTGCTGATAGAAATGGTAAAATATATGTGAACAGAATCCTTTTCATTAAAATCTAAAATATATAAATGGATTATAGCTTGTGTTTGCTAGTTCGCTAAGAGATAAAATAAAAAGTACTATCACACATATCATTTCAATAATCTGTTTTTGTTTTTCATTCTTTATTTTATTAAATAAAAACTCTACTGTTGGAATAGAAATAAGAATACCAATAACAAGAGTTATATACCATTCGTTGGTTAAATAGATGTTAAGCTTATTATAAGCATCGGGAGCAACAAAGTGAAATAATGATTTATAAAATACTTTTATTTGGTGTAAGTTGTCAATTGAGAAAAAAATAATGCTAAAGGCAGTCACAAAAAATACGTATAAACTTCTAATACCTCGGTGAAATACTTGCAATAGTTTTTCTAATCCTAAACGTTCAGCAATGATGAGTAAGCCATGAAATCCTCCAAATAAAATATACGACCAACTTGCGCCGTGCCAAAAACCAGTTAATAAAAAGATGATGCATAAATTAAGATAAGTTCTAAAAGCTCCTTTTTTACTTCCGCCCAATGGGATATAAACGTAATCTCTGAACCAAGTAGAAAGTGAAATGTGCCACCTAGTCCAAAATTCTTTCATTGACTGAGCGATGAAGGGATAGATGAAGTTTTCTTGAAATTTAAACCCAAACATTTTAGCTAAACCTATAGCCATATCTGAGTAACCAGAAAAATCTAAATACACTTGAATGGTAGCTGCTATAATACTTAACCACGACCAATAAGCATTCCAATCAGTTTCTGGCATGTTAAATACCATGTCGGGTACTCTACCGACAATATTAGCGACTAATAGTTTTTTTGATAGACCAATTACAAAACGTTTTATTCCAGAAACAAATAAATCTAAGTCAACTTGCCTGTTTGTTAACTGACTCTCTAAATCTTTATACCTAACTATTGGACCCGCAATTAATTGTGGAAAGAATGAAATATAAAGAGCTAGAGTTAATGGATTTTTTTGTGGTGCAGTGTGTTTTCTATAAACATCAATCATGTAGCTTATGCCGTGAAATGTATAAAATGATATCCCTAAAGGTAAAATCACTTTATTCCAAAAAACCGGATCTACTCCTAGAGTATGAGCAGCAAAATTGTAATTGTCAACTATGAAATTTGCATATTTAAAATAGAGTAGGAAGGATAACGTTATGGTAATTCCTAGGCCTAATATTATTTTTTTGTAGAAAGAGGATTGGGCTTTTTCAATTCCAATACCGATAAAATAATTAGTCATGGTTGATACGAGCATCATGGTTAACATTTCTACTTCGCCCCAACCGTAAAACAGTAAACTGAAAAGTAAAAGTACTCCATTTCTATAGACTCTATTTACTGTGTAGTATACAAAGAGTACTAATGGTAAGAACCAAAAAAGAAATATGGGGGAGCTAAATACCAAGTTGTAGTTTTAAATATTAATGTTAAAGTGTTCAGTGCCTAAAGATAAATTCGGATTATAGCAAGGATCATGGTCTATATATTTCATCCATTTTTTTCTAAACTTATTTACTTCTTTTACATGTCGTTTGTATGATTCAGATGTAGCATGTGGATGTCCTCGTGAGATTGATTCGTAATGGTACAACTCTACATGTGGCACGTATAAATTACGATAGCCTTCTTCTAATACTTTCAAGCAAAAATCCACATCATTGTATTCAACTACAAATTCTTCACTAAACCCTTTTGCTTTATCATACACCTCTGTTCGCATCATAATGCAGGCTGCAGTTAATGAAGAATAATTGTTTAGTAAATTGATATAGTTGAAATATCCAGGGCCGTCTCTGTCGTCGCCAATAAAGGCATGAGAAGCAACTCCCGCAATGCCTACAATTACTCCTGCGTGCTGAATCGTATCATCATCATATAAAAGTTTACATCCTACTACTCCAATTTCTGGACGTTGCGCGTGCTCCATCATTCCTTCAATCCAATCAGACGTTATAACCTCTGTATCGTTATTCAATAAGATTAAATATTTTCCAGAAGCATTTGCTCTGCCTACATTCATTAATCTTGCAAAATTGAATGACTTCTCATCCCTAACAACTTTGAATTTAAAATTCGTTTGATTTTTCCATTTATCAACGGCCTTAAAAAATCCTTTTTCATCGCTGTTATTGTCAATTAAAATAATCTCGTAATTTTTATAAGTAGATAATTTCGTAATAGACTCAATGCATTTAGTTAAATAGTCTTGTTTGTTTTTTGTTGGAATAATAATACTAACCAAATCATCTGTATTCTTTAAATTAATTCTCACTTGATAACCTCTAAACCCATCTAAGAAATCAAAATGACCTTGATAACCTCTTCGCTCCATAGCTTCTACTAGTGCTTGTTGAGCAGCTCTATATGCGTATGGTTTTGCAGTTTCTGCCGATGCCGCACTTTGTTGGTGTATGCGCCAGTGATAAAGCACTTCTGGAATATGATAAATATTTGTGTACTCCTCGGTATATCTTAACACTAAATCGTAATCTTGACTTCCTTCAAAACCTACGCGCCATCCACCAATAGCTTTTAATTGATGTGTTTTAAAAACGCAAACATGCCCTAGATAGTTTCTTGACAATAAACTATCGGGGCTCCAATCGGGCTTAAAATGAGGAACAGAATGGATGTCGTTTTCATCAATTTTATCTTCGTCGGTATATATTAAATCGGCATTAGGTTTTTCGTTAATTAATTTTACAATTTCAAATAAGGCATTTTCGCGCAATACATCATCTTGATCCATGAGTAATGTATACTCTCCGGTTGCTATTTCTAAGGCAGAGTTAGAAGCTCTGGAGATGTGTCCGTTTTCTGTTCTGTAAACGACTTTAATGTTTGAATATTTTTTACGGTATTCTTCAATTATTTGTTTTACTTCTTCATCTTTCGAACAATCGTCTGCCAAACATAGTTCCCAATTACTATAGTATTGATTGATGATTGAATCTAATGCTTTTTTGAAAAAATCAATAGGAGGATCATAAACTGGAATAACGATGCTTACTAAAGGTTTATATGCAAATGCTTTTTGAGTTTTTAAAATTTGTTTTTTCTTGTCTTTTGTAAGAATACGACGCGTTAAAAATTGGTTGTAATCCGCTTGATTGGATAATATGTCCGTAAAGACTTCTACAATCATTACTTTTTTGACTTCCACTAAAAGGTAAACATGCTTTAAAACTTTCGCAAAAATAACACGAGTAATTCGTGAACCTCTCTTAAAAACATAATTGTAAAGTATAGAAAAGATGTTTTTCTTATTTCCTTTTTTTACATTTCCGCGTAAGCGTTTTATGTAAAGAGATATGTATTTTTTAAATCGATAGTATTTACTACTCTCTAATTCGGCAACTCGTCTAATTAGCTGATCAATGCTTCTAAACGCATTTCCTAATTGTTCGTGAAGATGTTTGATATCGTTTTTTGACTTAACAACTTCATTTACCAATTCGTCTCTTGATTTTAATTTTAAATCAAGTAGTTCATTGCGTTCCTTTAAAGTAAGTTTATCTTTTATGTTTCCTTTTTGAGGCATTAACTAAATAAATTTAAATATTCTTTTACTGCTTTTTGTGAGGTATCGTCACAACTTATTTTCCCATGTTCTATACAAATTCCACGCTCACATATTTCCAATATTTCATCTGGATTGTGTGATACGAATAATATAGTAGCACCCGCTTGTTTTATTTCATGTATTCTTTTTTTGCATTTATCTTGAAAGCCTTTATCACCAACAGCCATTACTTCATCAATCATCATTAAATCGGGTTGAGAAGTTACGACACTGCTAAACGCTAAACGCGCTAACATGCCGGTAGAGTACATTTTTGTCGGCATCTGAAGTTGCTCCATGGATAGTTCAGAGAAATTCGCTACGCTATCAATAACTGAAGCAATTGTTTTTTTATTATAATTTCCACTAAGGGCATTATATATCTTTATATTTTCAATTCCAGTGAGTTCTAATTCTAAGCCTGCGCCTAAAGCTAGTAAAGGAGATATTTCTATATGAACTTTACAGGTACCCGATGTTGGAGTAATAATACCTGCTATAGTTCTTAGTAAAGTGCTTTTACCTTCTCCATTTCTACCAAGTATGCCCACTGATTCTCCTTTATAAACAGTTAGATTGATGTTGTGTAATACAGTTTTATATTCAAAAGGTGAAAATAGCCCTCCTTTTAAAACAAAATCTTTGATAGAATAAATACCTCTGCGGTTATGGATATAACTCACACATACATTATTTAATTCTATAGCAATTTTCTTCATTATAAATTAGAGATAAATCCGTTTTTAGTTTTTCTATAAATGAATATACTAATCAATACAGTTATAAAAGTGATAACTAGACAGAATATGCTATGATAAAATTCGGGAGCACAACCCTGATGCAGCACATTGCGAATAATATATAAAAAATGATAAAGAGGATTAAATTTAAAATAGTAAGAATATTTTTGTGGAATAATATCGCTAATACGATTTTTTTGAATTTCTGTTGCTGATTGTTCTTTTTTACAAGATGATATACTTGCTGCGAAGCTGACGGAAATTATTACGATAATGCTTTTAAAAAAGGTTTGTTTTTTCATTTTTTTTTTGTTTTATGTGATTATAATTTTGATTTATTTATTTAACTGTTCCCAGTTTTGTGTGGAGCCAATATTTGGATTATAGTTGGTTTCATTCGTTAAAATAATTTCGCCGTTATTACCTTTCCATGCTGTGTTGTACGAACTTGGTAATTCATAAGTGCCACCACTTTCATCTTTATAATTTTCTACGCCACGTATGTATTGCGAAAAACCATCATCTGAATTAGATTTATAGCTTGCATTGGCTTGCTCATAATTTTTATCTATGCTTGCAATCATAGCATCATTATTACGACTGATTTGCTGACTCATAGCTGCTATATTTCTTACACCTTGATAATACTGGTCTGTTAAAAATTTTATGACTTGTTGCTGTGCGCTCAGAAATGCTGGTGTGTAGCGTATGGATTTTAAAACGGCTTGGCATAATTCGGTATTTTCTTTTTCGTTAGCATCTTGTTTAATAAAAAATACAATTGGTAACACTTGCCAGTTAGAAAAATTCAAGCTCTTATTGATTGTTCCATTCACATATGCATTAATCAATAGCGTATAGTTTTCTCCATTTTTAGAAAAAGTGCCTTTGCTAATAACATTATCTGAAATGAATTGCACTTGCGGATTTTGTTGACGCGCTTGTATGTCTATCGGATTGGTGCTTTCTATTTTAACTACTTTCGTGTCAATTATTTTTAAAT
>ERZ724517.1725-NODE-1725-length-11848-cov-4.942423_pt1 | contig 11848 bp, 13 predicted proteins | sample MGYA00376050_ERZ724517 | MGnify/ENA primary metagenome ERZ724517 (study PRJEB28724, sample SAMN07190886) | activated sludge metagenome | isolation source: activated sludge of sewage treatment plant in Hong Hong | place: USA: Christiansburg, Virginia | collected... | reverse complement strand
CCGCGCAACCAGAACTTGGGCCCCGATTACGAGTAAGGCGCAGGCTCGCGTGAGATCGCGAGCTTTCTTCAAAATTGAACCAACCTCGCTCATCCCGAGCGAAGTCGAGGGACACGCCCAGCGGTGGGTTTGTCCCTCGACTTCGCTTGGGGTGAGCGGGGTTGGGATGTTTGGCGACCAAGCGCTGCAAAAACGTCGCTTTGCACCCACTCCCGCCACGCGTACCGCGCGTTGTGCCCCTCCCGTGCCGGGAGGGGAAAGAAGTAGCGGGTTGCGCGTTTCGCCCCCTGCCCCCACTATCGGGCCATGCTGCGCCAGTATGAACTCGTCGAACGTGTAAAATCCTATGACCCCGATGCGGATGAGGATTTGCTCAACCGCGCCTATGTCTTCTCGATGAAGGCCCACGGGTCGCAACTGCGCGCCAGCGGCGACCCCTATTTCAGCCATCCGATCGAAGTCGCGGGCATCCTCACCGACCTGCAGCTCGACGACGAAACCATCGCGACGGGCATTCTCCACGACACCGTCGAGGACACCGTCGCGACGCCTGAGCAGATCGAGAAGCTGTTCGGCGCCAATGTCGCGCGGCTGGTCGACGGTGTCACCAAACTGAGCCGCATCGAGGCGCAGACCGATACCGAACGCGCCGCCGAAAACATGCGCAAGTTCCTGGTGGCGATGTCCGACGACATCCGCGTGCTGCTGGTCAAGCTCGCCGACCGCCTCCACAACATGCGGACGCTCGATTTCATCAAGAACCCCGACAAGCGCCGCCGCATTGCGCGCGAGACGATGGATATCTATGCGCCGCTCGCCGAACGCATCGGCATGTACGACTTCATGGACGAGTTGCAGGAACTCAGCTTCCGCCAGCTCGAGCCCGAAGCCTATGCCACGATTTCCAAGCGCCTTGAACAGCTGCGCGCCGGCGGCGGCGATGTCGTCAAGCGCATTTCAAGCGGCATCCGCATGCTGCTCGGCCAGGCCGGGATCGAGGCCGAAGTCGTCGGGCGCGAAAAGCGGCCCTATTCGATCTGGCGCAAGATGCAGCGTCGCCACATGGCGTTCGAACAATTGTCCGATGTCATGGCGTTCCGCGTCGTCGTCGATGATCCGGCGACGTGTTACCGGGCGCTCGGCGTGCTGCACCGGCGCTGGCCGATGGTGCCGGGGCGCTTCAAGGATTTCATCTCGACGCCCAAGCGCAACGGCTATCGCTCGCTGCATACCACGGTGATGCACAACGAGAACATGCGCATCGAAATCCAGATCCGCGACGCCGCGATGCACGCCGAAGCCGAACTCGGGCTGGCAGCGCACTGGGCCTACAAGCAGGGCGACGAGGGCGCCGCGGCGCGCGAATCCTATCCGTGGATTAGCGACCTGCTCGAAATTCTCGACCATGCCGCCAGCCCCGAGGAACTGCTCGAACACACGCGCATGGCGATGTTCCAGGACCAGGTTTTCGCGTTCACGCCCAAGGGTGAGCTGATCCAGCTGCCGGCGGGTTCAACGGCGGTCGATTTCGCCTATGCCGTGCACACATCGCTGGGCGACAGCTGCATCGGCGCCAAGATCAATGGCCGCACAGTCGGCTTGCGCGACACGCTGGTCAACGGCGACCAGGTCGAGATTCTGCGCTCCAAAACCGCCACTCCCGATCCGGCGTGGGAGAGCTTTGTCGTCACCGCCAAGGCGCGGTCGGCGGTGCGGCGCCACGTCCGCAATCTGCAGCGCGAGGGCCAGCTGGCGATGGGCCGCAAGCTGTTCGATGAAATTGTCGCGCGGCTGAAGCGCCCGCTCGACGACACTGCGATTGCCGAGGCGCTGGCGCGGCTCAAGCTCGCCGACCGCAACGCGCTGTATGTCGCGCTGGCGCGGCAGACGCTGACCGACGCGGCGCTGCTCGAAGCGGTGCTGCCGGGGTCGACCGTCGGGCTCGGCAAGGCCGGCAAGCGCGGCAGCAAGGCCGCGAGCGCACGCGCCGGCCAGCAGGCGGCGATCCCGATCACCGGGCTGACACCCGGCGTCGCCTACCGGCTCGAGGAATGCTGCCACCCGATTCCCGGCGACCGCATTGTCGGGCTGCGCCGACCGGGCACCGGCATCGAAGTTCACCGCATCGATTGCGCGATGCTCGAAGGCGATGACGGGCTCGAATGGCTCGACTTGCGCTGGGTCACCGACAGCGAAGTCGCCGTCGCCCAGCTGATCGCCGTCGTCCACAACAAGCCCGGCGCGCTGGCGGCGGTGACCGGTATCCTCGCGCACCACGGCGCCAATATCGTCAACCTCAACCTGCGCGACCGCGACCGCCAGTTCCACAGCTTCGTCATCGACATGGAAGTCGACGGGCTGGCGCATCTGACCAACATCATTGCCGCCCTGCGCGCGACACAGTCGGTGGTGTCGGTCGAACGTGGCTAGCGCCGATTTCCGAGGCGGTATATTGTCAATGCACTCTGCAGGAGGCCTTGCAATGAGTGACTTCACCAATCCCAGCATCATCAGCCACGTCTCGGTCGGCACATCCGACGTCAAACGCGCCTGCGCATTTTATGACGCGGTGCTCGCCACCATCGGTGCACGGCGCGTGCTCGATGAAGGGTTTGCCGTCGCCTACGGCAAGCAGTTTCCCGAATTCTGGGTGCAGCCGCCGCACAATGGCGCGCCGCCGCAAGTCGGCAACGGCGCACATTTTGCCTTCTCTGCCGGTTCGCGCGCCGAAGTCGATGCGTTTCACATTGCCGCGCTTGCGGCAGGCGGCAAGGACGACGGTGCCCCTGGCCCACGCCCCGACTACGGCCCCGAATATTACGGCGCTTTCGTCCGCGACCTCGATGGCAACAAGATCGAGGCGATGTTCTGGGACGGCGCGCCGCCGGAATAGTGCGCAGGCTGGCAATGGCAAGCGTGACCGGCTAGGAACGCTGTCATGAACGTCGAAGCCATTCTCGCCGAGTTCCGCGCCGCCAATGCGCTGCTCGAAGGTCATTTCATCCTGTCATCGGGGCTGCGCAGTCCGCGCTATCTACAGTGTGCGCGCGTGCTGATGAGCCCGGCGCGTGCCGAGCGGCTGTGCAGCGCGCTGGCGGCTAAGCTCCCCGAGGCAGTGCGCGCCGAGGTTACGGCGGTGGTGGCGCCGGCAATGGGCGGCCTCATCTGCGGTTATGAACTGGCGCGCGCGCTGGGCGTCGACTCGATGTTCGTCGAGCGGCCGCAAGGCACTTTCGAACTGCGCCGCGGCTTCGCGCTGACGCCGGGGCAGAAGGTGCTGATGATGGAAGACGTCGTCACCACCGGATTGTCATCGCGCGAGGCGATTGCTGCAATCGAAGCCGCCGGCGGCAAGGTCATCCATGCCGCATCGCTCGTCGACCGCTCGAATGGCAAGGCGGATCTCGGCGTGCCGTTCACGCCGCTGATCCGCCTCGATGTGCCAAGCTATAGCGCCGACGCGCTGCCGGCCGAACTCGCGGCGATACCCGCCATCAAGCCGGGCTCGCGCGCTTGAAGGATCGGGGCGTGACCAAGCTGCGGCTGGGCGTCAATATCGACCATGTCGCGACCATCCGCAACGCGCGCGGCGGGGCGTTTCCAGACCCCGTGCGTGCGGCGGAAGTAGCCGACAGCGCCGGCGCCGACGGCATCACCGCGCATCTGCGCGAAGACCGCCGCCATATCACCGATGACGACCTCGACCGGCTGATCGGCACCATCAGCCTGCCGCTCAACCTCGAAATGGCTGCGACCGACGAGATGCTGGCGATTGCGCTGCGGCACAAGCCGCACGCCGCGTGCATCGTCCCCGAACGCCGTGCCGAACGCACCACCGAAGGCGGTCTCGATGCCGCCGGCCAGCATAACAGCCTGGCGCCGATTGTGGCGCGGTTGAAGGCTGCCGGCATCCGCGTCAGCCTGTTCATTGCCCCCGAAAAGGCTCAGCTCGATGCGGCAGCGCGGCTTGGTGCGCCGGTGGTCGAACTCCACACTGGTCCCTACGCGCACGCCGAAGGTGACGCGGTGGCGGTCGAACTGATGCGGTTGCAGGCGGCGGCGACCTATGGCGCGTCGCTCGGCCTCGAAATCCATGCCGGCCACGGCCTGACCTACGACAATGTAGGGCCGGTCGCCGCGATCCCCGAACTTGCCGAACTCAACATCGGGCATTTCCTGATCGGCGAGGCGGTGTTCAGCGGGCTTCCAGCAGCGATTGCCGAAATGCGGTCGCGGATGGACGCCGCGCGTTCATGAGCGTGCCCCGATGAGCGTGATCGGCATTGGCTCGGACCTGTGCAATATCGACCGCATCGCCGGCTCGATCGACCGCTTCGGCACGCGCTTCCTCGACCGCATCTTCACCCCTGTCGAACAGGCGAAATCCGACCGCCGCCAGATGACCCGCGCCGCGACCTACGCCAAGCGCTTCGCCGCCAAGGAGGCGTGCTCGAAGGCGCTCGGCACCGGGTTTCGCAAGGGCGTGTTCTGGCGCGACATGGGCGTCGTCAACCTGCCGTCGGGCGCGCCGACGCTGCAGCTGACCGGTGGCGCCGCCGAACAACTGGCGTGCATCACGCCGGCAGGGCATAAGGCTGAAATCCATCTGACGATGACCGATGACCACCCCTGGGCACAGGCGTTCGTGCTGATCTTCGCGGTGCGGCTCGACATCTTGCCACTCGATAAAGGCCAATCATGACCGACAAGAAAAAGACCGACTGGGTGGGCGAGCTCAAGCAACTGGCGCTGCTCGGGCTGATCGTGTTCGGCATCCACAGCTTCATCGCCAAGCCGTTCTTCATCCCGAGCGAATCGATGCTGCCGGGGCTGGTCACCGGCGACCGGCTGATCGTGTCGAAATACCCCTATGGCTATTCGACGATGTCGCCGAGCTGGATCAGCCTGCCCACGGTGCCGGGTCGCCTGTTCGGCCGCTTGCCCGAGCGCGGCGATGTCGTGGTCATCAAGTCGCCGATCGACCATGTCGATTACATCAAGCGCCTCATCGGGCTGCCCGGCGATACCGTCGAAATGCGCGACGGCCAGCTCTGGCTCAACGGCGTTGCAGTGCCCAAGACGCCGTTGCCGCCCGCAGATTTGGTCGTGTCGCCCAACACCGATTGCCTCGATCCGGCGGTGGTGCAGTACCGCATCGTCCGCCCCGACGGCGTCACCGTTTGCCGCTACCCGCGCTACCGCGAGACGCTGCCGAGCGGCGTCAGCTATGACGTGCTCGACCTGTTCCCGACGCCGCAGGATAACACGCCGCCGATGATCGTGCCCGAAGGCCATATCTTCCTGATGGGCGACAACCGCGACAACAGCGAAGATAGTCGCTTCCCCGCCGAAATGGGCGGGCTGGCGATGCTGCCGATCGAAAACCTGGTCGGCCGCGCCGAATTCACCACCTTTTCGCTCGACGGGTCGACGTCGCTCAACCCGCTGAGCTGGTGGGGCGCGTTGCGCGGTGACCGCGCCTTCATGTCGTTGCGCCCGCAGGTGTCGGCGCCGCCGGCGAAGAACTGACGACAATGGCGCGCAAGCCGGCCACGCCCAAGCCGCCACCCGCGCCATTGTCCGCGAGTCCGATCGAGCCGCACAGCGAACGCGGCCGCAACGCGCTGCGCGATGCCAGCATCTGGATCGGCATGGCAGCTTTCGTCTGGCTGGCGTGGAAACTCGCGCCGATGCTGATGCTGATTATCGGCGGGCTGGTGGTGGCAGCGGCGCTGCAGGGTGCCGAACGCCAGCTGTCGCGGATATGGCGCGCGCCGATGCAGGTGCGCATGGGCGTCGTCATTTTCGTGCTGCTGGCGCTGCTGACCAGCTTCGTGCTGTTCGCCAGCTACCAGCTTGCCGAACAATATGCCCAGTTGCGCAGCACGCTGACGGCGCAGTTCATTGCCTTTGCCGATTATGCACGCGGCAATGGCGTCGATTTCGGCGAGGCCGGGCGCGACCCGGTCGGCGCCATGCAGCACCGATTTGCCGGCTCGCTCGGCAGCGTCCGCGAAACTGTCGGCAGCTTCGTTGGCGCCATCGGCAGCCTGGTCTTCATGCTGATGATCGGCATCTATGTCGCGGTCGATCCGCGCATCTATGAACGCGGCATTGAGTGGCTGACTCCCGAAGCGCACCGCGCCGGTATGGCGGCAACCGTGATGGCGTGCGCACGAACGCTGCGGCACTGGATCGGCGGTCGTATGCTGGCGATGGCGATCGAAGGCGGCATCATGTTCGTCGGGCTCTGGGCGGTCGGTGTGCCACTCGCAGGGCTGCTCGGGCTGACGGCAGGACTGCTGGCATTCATCCCGACGCTGGGGCCGATGATTGCCGGCGTCATCGTCGTCGCGATGGGCTTTTCGGCCGGCGTCGATACCGGGCTGTGGGCGCTCGCCATCTTCGCGTTCGTGCAATTCCTCGAAGGCTATGTGCTGACGCCGATCATCGAGAAAAAGGTCGTCGACCTAGCGCCCGCCGTCGTGCTGGCGGCGCAGCTGCTGTTCGGCGTGCTGTTCGGCATCATCGGCGTGGCGCTCGCCGATCCGATTGTCGCGATGGCCAAGGTGGCGCTGTCGCATCGCAGCATGGCGACGCAGCCCGACGCTGCAGGCGACTGAAACTGTCAGAATAAGTTACACTTTTGCAGGGCGATTTACGCGGAGCAATGAATTCGGGCTTCGCGTCCAATATGTTGCGCATTCATTAAAGATTGGCACGCTTCTTGCTTTGCGTTTGCAATGCAGGGCAAGCTCGCCGCTGCAACAGGGGAGTCACAAATGAAGCTGAAATCCGCACTCATCGGCGCTGTGGCGCTGCTTGCGCTGCCGTCGGCGGCTAACGCGCTCGTCATCGGCTCGTCCGACGCCGGCAATTGCTATCCGTTCATGTGCAACGACAGCGGCAGCAACCTCGGCCAGTCGTTTCACTTTCAGCAGATCTATGACGGCGCCTTGTTCGGCGGCGCCGTGCAGTTCGATACGATCACCTTCTTCGCCGATGACGGCGTGTCGGGTACCGTCCTCAACGGCAATTATGTCATCAGCTTTTCAAGCACGACTGATGCCGTCGGCAGCGGCTATCCGGTGACCAATGTCGCCAACACCGCGAGCTTCTACTCCGGCAATCTCGGTGGTGCGATCGGCCCATCATTTTCGGTATCCGGCGCAAACTACGTCTTCAACCCGGCCAACGGCAACCTGCTGATGGACATCATTGTCTCCAACCAAGACAATGTCGGCAACGGCACTGGCAACAGCTACAACAGGGCCGACTACACTGGCATCCAGACCAGCCGCGCGGTCGATGCCGGCGCGGGCGGCACCTTCAGCGGCACCGGCGGTCTGGTGACCGAGTTCAACACCAGCCCCGCAGTCCCCGAACCCGCCAGCTGGGCGCTGATGATCGCCGGCTTCGGCATGTTGGGCACGGCGATGCGCCGCCGCCGCACCACCGTCGCGGCCTGATCCGACCACAAAAAAAGGCGGCGGCGGTTCACACCGCTGCCGCCAATTTTGTGTCAGCCTGCCTTTTTAAGTCTGTCGAACGGGCTTACTTGCCTTTGACGCCAAGCAGTTCGACTTCGAACACCAGCACTGCATTCGGCGGAATGACGCCGCCGGCGCCGCGGGCGCCGTAACCGAGCTCGGGCGGGATGGTGAAGCGGTACTTGCTGCCGGTCTTCATCAGCTGGACGCCTTCGGTCCAACCAGGGATGACCTGGTCGAGCTGGAACACCGCGGGCTGGCCGCGCGCGACGCTTGAATCGAAGACCGTGCCGTCGATCAGCTTGCCTTCGTAGTGGACAGCGACAGTGTCGGTCTTGGCCGGGCTCGGGCCCGTACCTTCGGTCAGCACTTCATACTGAAGGCCCGATGCGGTGGTCTTCACGCTGGATTTATCCTTGTTGGCCTTCAGGAAGGCGAGGTCGGCGGGGCGCACGGCTTCGACCTGCGCCTGCGTGCCGGCCCAGACCAGCCCGAGCACAATGACGAGCAGCACCAGAACGCCCGCGGCCAGCCATTTGGCTGTCCCCGAGGTCGGCGCGGCCCCGAGGGGCGGCGTCGTTGCCATGTTGCTTACTTGGTGCCGTCGCGCTCGGCGCGCTTGCGCTCGAGCTTGCGGGCACGGCGGACAGCGGCGGCCTTTTCACGGGCGCGCTTTTCCGACGGCTTTTCGTAATGGCGGCGCAACTTCATCTCGCGGTAAACGCCCTCGCGCTGGAGCTTCTTCTTGAGCGCGCGCAGCGCCTGATCAACATTGTTGTCGCGGACGATAATTTGCAAAGCCGTTCACTCCATTCACGTCGCAGCGGCTGGCACAGCCCCCACGCTTGTCAATAATAAAGGGTTGCCGGAAACGGAGTGTCCCCGGCGCGAAGGCAGGGCCATAGCAGAGGGGTTGCTGCGGGTAAAGCGCCGAGAGTCGAATTGATCCGGCCCCATTATCGTGGCGCGCCATCGACTGCGGCACCGCGACACTGGCGAAACGCGCGCCGCCGCAGTAACGTGGTGCCATGGAAACGCAAGACTTGACCCTCGACGAACTTCGTCCGCGCCTGGTGCGCGCGATGCTACCGCATGTGGCGTTCGACGGCTGGACCGCCAAGGCGGTGGCGACCGGAGCGCTCGACGCCGGCATTGATCCCGATATCGCGGCCATCATGTTTGAAAGCCCGGCGGTGATGGTCGAGGCCTATATCGCGCTCGCCGATGCCGACATGCTTGCGGCGCTCGAAGTCGCCAACATCGGTGCACTCAAGGTCCGCGAGCGTATTACGCTGGCGCTGCGCACCCGGCTCGACCAGGCGACACCGCACCGCGAGGCAGTGCGCCGTGCATTGGCGGTGCTGGCGCTGCCCGGCAACCTGCCACTCGCGGCGAAGACGCTGTGGCACACCGCCGACACGATGTGGCGGGCTGCGGGCGACACTGCGACCGACTTCAACCACTATACCAAGCGCATGACGCTGGGCGCGGTGTACAGCGCCTGCCTGCTCTACTGGCTCGACGATGACAGCGAAGGCGGTACCGCAACACACGCCTTCATCGACCGCCGCATCGACAATGTAATGCGCTTCGAGAAGTTCAAGGGGCAGTTCAAGGGGCGCGGCGAAGGCGGACCCAGTCTCGCGCGCTTCCTCGGGCGACTGCGCTACCCCGCAGTTTGAGCCAGATTCGTTGGCGCGTTCTGCCGTTGATGGCCAGCGCGCTTCGAATAGATTGCTCCCCGCCCCTTACGGGCTCGGGAGACAAGTTCATGCGTATCAGTCTTTTCAAATCCAAGCCGGCGCTATTCGTGGTGGCCGGGCTTTCACTCGCGGTCGCCGGCGGCATCGCCACGATGGCAACCGCCACTGCGCCGGTAGCCAAGACTGCGCCCGCCAAGGAGGGCGAGTTCCTGTTCGTCCAGACGTCCAAAGGCATGACCTGGGACGCCGGCACCGGTACGCTAGCGCTGACCGGTGTCAGCCCGACGACGTTGTTCTTCACCGACCGCCCGAATCGCGTCGCCGGCAACATGACCACCGCGTCGTTCGTGCCGTTCTGGAGCAAGGGCAAGGACAGCTTCTCGAAGGACCCACCCAACGCCGACCTGTCGATCCTTGAAAACGGCAAGCTCCAGCAGGTTGTCGTCGAGTTGAAGTCGCCAGTACACAAGGGCGACACGCTGACCTACAACGCCACCATCATCGCCGGGAAGATGCCGGCCAAGGGCGCCAATGTCGCGGTTTTCATCGATATTATCGGCATGCCGCTGTCACCGGTATCGGTCGCCGGCGTGGCACGCCGGAGCTATCGGCGCGCAGTCATTCGCTAAGCAGCGTTGCCACCGGCCGCGCCGGCGGCTAGTCGCATTGCACGCCTGACAGGGGGTGGGCGGGCCGGAAGGCCTGCCCGCCCCCAATTTGCTGGCGCTGGAACCATTCCAGTGATAATCGTTCGCAATACCCCATGGGATATCAACGCAGCGCATGAACACGGCGGCCGACATCAATACCCTTCAACGCGGCGACATAGCGGTCATCGTCGCGGTCGACCGTGGTGCGCGCGACCCGGCCGGCGCGCAGCGGTTGCACGAAATGGGCTTTGACGAGGGCGTCGATATCGAAGTGCTGCACCGCGCGCCGCTCGGCGGCGATCCGCTGGCGGTGCGCGTCGGCAACATGACAGTGGCGCTGCGCAAGTCGCTAGCAGCGCTTGTCGAAGTCGTACCGCAGAGCGCCGCGTGAACGCCGTCACGCCGCCACCAGTCGCCGCGCAACGGCCGCGCCTTGTCGCGCTGGTCGGCAACCCCAACGCCGGCAAGACCAGCCTGTTCAACGCACTGACCGGCTCGCGCCAGAAGGTCGGCAACTATCCCGGCGTCACCGTCGAGCGCAAAGCCGGGCGGCTGGCGTTGCCGAACGGCGAAACCGTCGAGCTGCTCGACCTGCCCGGCACCTACAGCCTGACGCCACGCTCCCCCGACGAGGCGGTGACGCGCGATGTCGTGCTCGGCACCGCGGCGCACGAACGCCGCCCCGACGTCATCGTCGCGGTCATCGACGCGACCAATCTGCGCAACCACCTGCGCTTCGTGCTCGAACTGCGGAGGCTGGGGCTGTCGATGGTCGTCGCGCTTAACATGGCCGACCTCGCCGAACGCGACGGCACGCGCATCGATACCAAGGAGCTGTCGACGATCCTCGGCATGGCGGTCATTCCAACCGTTGCGGTGCGGCGGCGCGGGCTGGCCGAGCTCGCCGCCGCCGTCGCGCCGTTGCTCGGCGCCAGCACCACCGTCCATGCCGCACCGCCCGCCGCCGACATACGGCTGCTGCAGCGCGAAGCCGGTGCGATTGCCAAGGCCGTCAGTGTCGAAAGCGGCGGTGCCAAGCGCTGGTCGCAGCGACTTGATGCGCTGACGCTACACCCGGTGGCGGGGCCGCTACTGCTCGCGGCACTGCTGTTCCTGATGTTCCAGGGCGTGTTTACCCTGGCCGAGGCGCCGATGGAGGCGCTGTCGGGCGGCGTCGCCTGGCTGCAGGGGCTGGCGACTGCCGCGCTGCCCGATGGCTGGCTGCGCTCGCTGCTGGTGGACGGTGTGCTCGGCGGTGTCGGCGCGGTGGTGGTGTTCCTGCCGCAGATACTCATCCTGTTCCTGTTCATCCTGATCCTCGAACAATCGGGCTATATGGTGCGCGCGGCGTTCCTGATGGACCGGCTGATGGCGCGCGTCGGATTGAACGGCCGGGCCTTCATTCCGCTGATCTCCAGCTTCGCCTGCGCCATCCCCGGCATCATGGCGACACGCACCATCGACGCGCCGAAGGACCGGCTGACGACGATCCTGATTGCGCCGCTGATGACGTGCTCGGCACGGCTGCCGGTCTATGCGATCATCATCGCTGCATTCATTCCCTCGACCCAGGTCGGCGGGGTGTTCAACCTGCAGGGCCTGGTGCTGTTCGCGCTGTACGGCTTCGGTGTCGGCGGCGCGCTGCTCGCGGCGTGGGTGTTGCGCCGGACGGTGACCAAAGGCCCGACGCCGACGTTCCTGATGGAAATGCCCAAGTACCAATGGCCGGCGCCGCGCGACATCGGCATCGGGCTATGGCAGCGCGCCTGGGCGTTTCTGGCGCGCGCCGGGACGATCATCCTCGCGTCGACCGTCGTGCTGTGGGCCTTGGCAAGCTGGCCCAACCCGCCGGCCGGCGCGACACGGCCGGCGCTCGAATACAGCATCGCCGGCAAGATCGGCGCGGGGCTGGAGCCGCTGTTCCGGCCGATCGGCTTCAACAAGGAAATCGCGCTGGCGCTGGTGCCCGGCGACCGCACACTGAAAGACGGCCAGAATGAGCTGG
>ERZ724517.1722-NODE-1722-length-11862-cov-4.267892_pt1 | contig 11862 bp, 13 predicted proteins | sample MGYA00376050_ERZ724517 | MGnify/ENA primary metagenome ERZ724517 (study PRJEB28724, sample SAMN07190886) | activated sludge metagenome | isolation source: activated sludge of sewage treatment plant in Hong Hong | place: USA: Christiansburg, Virginia | collected... | reverse complement strand
CTCGTTCGCCAACGATGAAGCGCTCTGGCTGGGCTTGGCGCTGGCCGGAACGATCGCCACAATGACGGCTCTGATGCTGCTGGCCCGGCCGCTGCTGGCGAAAGATGGCGCACAGTTTTCCAGCGTGTTTCAGGCCGGCATCCGCTGGAATGGATATGTGGCGCTGGGCGTGGCGGCGGGTCTGTATGGCGATGTCGGGGTTGGCGTCGCGGCGATCGGATTTGCGGTGCTTGTGCCGATCAACAACGTGCTGAGCGTGCTGGTGCTGAGCCGCTACGCCAGCGAGAAGCCTGCACCATTCCTGCGCGTGCTGCGCTCGGTCGCGACCAATCCGCTGATCCTGTCGACTGTGCTGGCGATCATCCTTGTGTCTCTAGGCGTGCGCGTCAGCAAACCGGTAGGTGACACGCTGAACCTGCTGGGCGATGCGACTGTTTCGCTGGGGCTGATCTGCGTTGGCGCGGCGCTGGATTTCTCGTCGATGCGTTCGGCCAAGTGGCCGCTGGTTGCTGGCGTGCTGTTGCGGCTGGTCGTTATGCCGGGCGTGGCTGCGGGGCTCTGCTATGCGATCGGGTTGTCGACCATGGCGTTCCAGATCGCGATGATCTGTGTGGCGGCGCCTGTCGCCACCTCGGCCTATATCCTCGCGCGACAGCTTGGCGGAGACGCCAAGCTGATGGCGAACATCATCACGGTAACGACGCTGCTCAGCCTGATCACCATCCCGCTCACGTTGTGGCTTACGGGGTTTCTGATCTGATCAGAGCGCCTTCACCATGAAGACCAGGTCGAGGCTTTTTCCGAACTTCCGGCCCACGCCCCTCAGGTTGCCCTGAATCTCGAAACCGAGCTGTTCGTGCAGGGCGATCGAAGCGTCATTCGCACTGTCGATGCCGCCGACCATCGCGGTCAGGCCCTTGGTCTTCGCGCGCGCCACCAGTTCGACCAGCACCGCCCGCCCGATGCCGCGCCGCTGAGCCGCTGGCGCGACATAGACAGAGTGCTCGACCGTCTTCACATAGCCCGGAAAATCCCTGAACACGCCGAAGCTGCCATAGCCCAGCACCTCCTTAGGCTGGCGCGGATCAACCGCGACGATCACCGGAAACCCTGCACCGGTGCGTGCCGCCAGCCAGGTCCTGCGCTGGTCGAGTGTTGTCTCCGTCTCCGACCAGATCGAGAAGGTCTCGCGGACGGCGTGATTGAAGATCGCCACGACGCCGGGGAGGTGAGCCTCCGTCGCATCCACGATTTCGAAGCCCGCCATGCCTGTCTCCGTCGATGCCGCGCTGCGGCGTGTTCGTTCATTCCTTTTGTCGCAACGGCGCCGAACCCGCCAGTGTTTTCCGGGCGCGAATGCTCTAGCCCGGCCCGCGGCCTTGTGCGATTTCAGAAGTACAAGACTTTGAAATCAGGGAGCGAGCGATGGCTGTTGAAGCCACATTTCCGGTCGTGTCGATTGCACAGTGCAACGCACTGATGACATCGCCGGGCGCGCGCTTCGAGCTGGAAGAAAAAGTCATCAACGGCGTTGCGTTGCGCACCTACAAGAACGCGCCGCTTACATTGCGCGATTGCCTGCTCAATTCGAAGAATTGGGACCAGCGCGAATTCCTGGTGTTCGAGGATGAGCGGGTGACCTTCGCCGCACACTACAAGGCAGCCGCGAAACTGGCGACCAGGCTGCGTGACGAGTTCGGCGTGAAGAAGGGCAACCGTGTCGCCATCGTGATGCGCAATTACCCGCAATGGGCGGTCGGCTTCTGGGCCTCGCTCGCCATCGGGGCCATCGCGACGCCGCTCAATTCATGGTGGACGGGCGAGGAGCTGGAATACGGCCTGTCGGATTCCGGCGCGAAGGTCGCCATTGTCGATAGCGAAAAGCTGGAGCGCATTCGCGAGCACCTGCCGAAGCTCACGCAGCTCAAGCATGTTCTTGTAGCCCGCAGTGGGGAGGATGAGGCAGATCCTCGTATCGTGTCGCTGGAAAAGCTGATTGGCCCGGCGAAGTCGTGGGCGGCGCTGCCCGATATCGCGATGCCTGATGCGGATGTCAGCCCGGATGACGACGCCACCATCATGTATACCTCCGGCACGACAGGAAAGCCCAAGGGCGCGCTGGCGACGCATCGCGGCATCACCTCCAACGTATTCAACGGTTTGGCCTGTCAGGCGCGCCACTTTGTCCGCCAGGGTCTGCCTGTGCCGCCGCGCGATCCGAAAGTCGATCCGCCGCGCATTCCGCTGCTGGCCATTCCGTTCTTCCATGCCACCGGCGCGTTCTCGAACCTTGTCCCGGCCATCATCAATGCCGACAAGATCGTGACGATGTACAAGTGGGATCCGCTTGATGCGCTGGAGATCATCCAGCGCGAGAGGATCACCACGATCGGCGGCGTTCCGGCAATCGCGTGGCAGGTGCTGGAGCATCCCGAACGCGACAAGTTCGACCTCTCATCGATCCAGTTCGTCGCCTATGGCGGCGCGCCGTCGGCGCCAGAGCTGGTTGCGACCATCAAGCGCAAATTCCCGAACGGTCTCGCCTCCAATGGCTGGGGCATGACGGAAACCTGCGCCGCGTCCTGCGTGAATTTCGGCAAGGACTACGAGCTTCGCCCCGACTCCTGCGGCGCGGCGGCGCCAGCGATGGACTTCAAGATCGTCGGATCAAAGGGAGAGACCCTCGGCCCCAATGAAGTTGGCGAGTTGTGGGTGAAGGGCCCCAACAACTGCAAGGCCTACTGGAACAAGCCGGAAGCCACCGCGAAAACCTTCATCGATGGCTGGGTCGTCACGGGCGATATCGGCCGCATCGACGACGAAGGTTTCGTCTTCATGATGGACCGCGCCAAGGACATGCTGATCCGTGGCGGCGAGAACATCTACTGCATCGAGGTCGAGAGCGCGCTTTACGATCACCCGGCTATCATGGACGCGGCCATTGTCGGCATCCCGCACAAGGTGCTGGGCGAGGAGGTTGGCGCGGTTGTGCAGGTGAAGCCGGAAATGGATGCAACGGTGGACGAGCTTCGCCGTTTCGTCGCCAGCAAGATCGCGGCGTTCAAGGTGCCCGTGGAAATCCAGATCCAGCGCGAACCGTTGCCACGCAACGCCAACGGCAAGATCATGAAGAACGAGCTGCGCGACAGGTTCAAGCCACGAGCCTAGGCGCCTGATCGATCATACCGAGCTGTAATTCGGCCGGAACCGAAATCGCGGAACCCATTTACCAAACCGGCGTTGGACACTCGCAACATATGTGAGGGACCCATGAGCAGCCGCCGCGTACTTTGGTCGATAGCCGTGTTCACGGTCTTTGCGTTCATGACGTTGATCGTCTTCTTCTGGATTCGCGACGGATCGCTGCAGCAGGCAGGCGCATCGATGGACAACCTGCTGAACAGGACGGGGAGCGAAATTGCCAGCACGACTGACGACGTCGTTGATTCGACTGGCGCGGCCCTCGATCGCGCCACCGACGGCGACGACCGAACCTGATCATCAAACTGAAGGACAACTGACATGCGTGTGCTTGCAGCCATCGTCGTCGTTCTCGCCGTCGGTTTCCTCGGCGTGATGGGTTACTACTGGATGCGCGATGGTTCGCTGCAAAGCGCCGGGCGCGAGATGGATGAAAATCTCGCCGGCATCGATCGCACGACGCAGCCGCTTCAAGAGTCGCTGGGTGAAGTCGGCGATGGCGTAAAGAAAACCGTCGACAACGCAACGGACGGCGACGACCGCACCTAGATCCAGCGCCGCCATTTCAGGAAGGCGAGCAGTCCCACGCCCAGCGCCACTGTCAGGGCGACAACCGCAGAGAACGACCATGTCTCGTGCGCGAACGGAATTCCCGCGAGGTTCATGCCGAGCAGACCTGTCACGAATGTCAGCGGCAGGAAGAAGGCTGATACCAGTGACAGCACCAGCAGGCGCGTGTTGAGCTGTTCCTGCCGTTGCCCGGCCACCTGATCCTGAAGCACCGCGGCACGATCGCGGATGGAATCCAGCTCTTCCGCAATGCGCGTGATCCGGTCGCCGGTTTCACGCAGATGCATGGAATGGTCCTGATCGAACAGCAGCCGTCCTTCGCGCTGGAGCTGCGCCATGGCCTCTCTCTGGGGCAGGATATAGCGGCGCAGGATCAGGATGGTTCGCCGGAATTCCGCGAGTGTCGTCGCGGGAAGTTTCTCACGCGAACTCAGAAGCGTTTCCTCGAACTCGTCAGCTTCATCTTTCAGCTGGTCCACCACAGGCTCGATCTTGTCGATCAGGCGCTCTGCAATCGTCACCAGCAATCCACCAGGTACGGGATTCTCGAGCATGCCCGACGCGACTTCCTCGCGCACCTCGTGAACGGCTTTCACCGGATACGAGCGCATCGTGATGACGAGGTTCTGTGTCGCCCAGATGCGCAGCGAGATCATGTCCTCGGGTTCGGCCCCGGGGTTGTGGTTGATGCCCCGAAGGTTGAGCAGCAGTCCATCTTCATAGGAGGCGCAACGCGGCCGCGTTTCGGACTGCAGCAAGGCGGTGATGACGGTCTCGTCCAGATCGCTCGATTCCTCGAGCCATTCCCGTGTCTCTGCGGCAAGCCGGTTGAAGTGCAGCCAGCGCCAGCCTGCCGGCGGGCAGGCGGCCGTCGGCTTGATCTTCTTCCAGTCAACCTTCTCGATCACGCCATCGGCCGGAAAATCGAAGCCGAAGATGAACGCTTCGGCGTTCGGTTCGGCGTGATCGTTGCGTTCGATGGGGGCTACAGGCATGGGGCAATCTTCAAGCAGCTACAGGCCCGCTTCTAGACCGCTTTTCGCAAGGGGCGATAGGGCCTGGTTCTTCCTCACCGCGTGTTCGATGCGATCGCTGGGTTGCCGGTCGGCTCGTGCTTCGTCATTTCCAAATGCACCGATTGAAGGCAGATACGCACCGCATGAGTGAGGATGAACCCAGGCGGCTCGACGTGGAGCTGGTGCAGCGCGGGCTGATGGCGTCGCGGGCGCAGGCGCGTGCAGCGATTGAAGCCGGCAAGGTCCTGGTCGAAGGCGCAGTCGCGGCGAAGCCGGGCCTGCTGGTCACGCCGGCATCGACCATCATTGCCGAACCGGCGCATCCGTGGGTGTCACGTGGCGGGCTCAAGCTGGACCATGCCTTGCAGACATTTGGAATCGACCCGACTGGCCTCGCCTGTCTCGATGTAGGCGCATCGACGGGTGGGTTCACCGACGTGCTGCTGTCGCGCGGCGCCCGGCGCGTTGTTGCGGTCGATAGCGGACGCGATCAGCTTCATCTGAAGCTTCGCGGCGATCCACGGGTCATCTCGCTGGAATCGACCGATGCGCGGGATCTGACGGCAGCCATGCTGGGCGAGCCGCCGCGCCTCATCGTGGTCGACGCCAGCTTCATCGGCCTCGCCAAGCTTCTGTCTCGGCCGCTTGAACTGGCGGCGGAGGGGGCGTGGCTGGTTGGGTTGTTCAAGCCGCAGTTCGAAGTTGGTCCGGCCCATGTCGGTCGGGGCGGCATCGTCTCGGATCTGGCGGCGGTCGAGCGGGCGGCGACGGAGTTCGCGGGCTGGCTTTCAAGTCAGGGATGGCCTGTCGAGACCTGGACGCCCAGCCCGATCACCGGCGGCGACGGCAATCGCGAACGTCTGTTTTGCGCCCGGAACAACTAGCTGGGCGGTTCGAAAACACGGGCCCGGAATCAGATGAGCCGCGTGCTTGCGCAACGCGGCTCATCCTATCAGGCCCTGGGTTGGGGGGACGGGCCTGCCCTTGGAAGGCGCTGACGGCGCCATTGGCAGTCCTGTCAGCAACCTAATTTCTGACCTCCCAGTCGCCATAGTAGGCGTCGCGGCAGGCTTCTACCGGGCGGCGGATAACCGTGCCGTCCGGGAGGCGGGTAATCTGGGTCGCTTCAGAGCAATCCCGACCCGCGTAATCGTCGTGCCTGCTATATGGGCGGTTTCCGTCTGCGTAAACCCGCTCGCGACGCGGCGATTCGTCCCGGTAGTACGGGTCGTCCCGGTAATCTCCGCCGTACCCGGACGAATAGCCCGGATCGGCGGGATATTCCGAGTACTGGCCGCCATAGGACGGGCCGTCATTATAGCCGTAGCCCGGGGCGTAGGTGCCCGGGGGCGGGGGGAGCGGAGCGCCGCTGCGTGCCGGCGCACAGTTCGTGCTGCTGCCGCCGACGCCTGCGCCGACCATGCCGCCGAGCACTGCGCCAACGGCGGTGCCGTCATGCCGATGGCCGCTCGCCGCGATGTTGCTGCCGGCGATGCCACCCAGCAGTCCGCCGAGAATGGCGCCGCCAATCTGGTTCGATGCGCGCGCGTCAGAGCAGCTGCGTGCGTAGCCCTGCGCCGCCGCCGGCATCGCCGTGGCCGCAACCGCCGCAATGAGAAGAGCAACCTTGATACGCATGATGGTCCTCCGACCGAACTTGTTCACGGTCGATCCTCGGACTCTGAACCTGAACGGGGGCTGAAGGAATTTTCAGCGAAAGTTCAAGGCGTAACCCGCGCTAGCGCCCGGTCTGGCCGCGATGGCGCAGCATGTGGTCCGCCAGAACGGCTGCGACCATGGCCTCGGCCACTGGCGCGCCGCGAATGCCGACGCAGGGGTCGTGCCGGCCCTTGGTGCGGATATCGGTGTCCTCACCCTGCTTCGTCACCGTCTTGCGCGGCGTGAGGATGGAAGAGGTAGGCTTCACCGCCATGCGCGCGACAATGGGCTGGCCAGTGGAAATACCGCCGAGCACGCCGCCATTGTTGTTCGACAGAAATTCGACGCCGTTGCCGGAGCGCCGCATCTCGTCGGCGTTTTCCTCGCCCGAGAGTGCAGCCGCATCGAAGCCAGCGCCGATCTCGACGCCCTTCACTGCGTTGATGGTCATCAGCGCCATGGCGATGTCGCTGTCGAGCTTGGAATAGATCGGCGCGCCCCAGCCGGGCGGCACGCCATCAGCGACGACCTCAACAATGGCGCCGCAGGACGAGCCGGCCTTGCGCGTCGCGTCGAGGAACTCTTCCCACTTCGCGGCGGCTTCCTTGTCCGGGCACCAGAACGGGTTCTGTTCGCACTCGTCCCAGTTCCAGTTGTCGTAGTTGATCGCGTGCGGCCCGATCTGCACGACGGCGGCGCGCACACTGATGGCGGGACCGAGCACGAGGCGTGCAACTGCGCCAGCGGCGACACGCGAAGCCGTCTCGCGCGCTGACGAACGCCCGCCGCCGCGATAATCGCGCACGCCGTATTTCTGATCGTAGACATAGTCCGCGTGGCCGGGTCGATAGCTGTCGCGGATCTCGTTGTAATCCTTCGAGCGCTGATCGGTGTTCTCGATCATCAGCGAGATCGGCGTGCCGGTGGTGACCGGGCCGCCCGTGCGATCATCCTCGAACACGCCGGACAGAATCTTTACCTTATCCTCTTCCTGACGCTGCGTGACGAAACGCGAGGTGCCGGGTTTCCGCTTGTCGAGGAATTGCTGGATGAACTCCGGCGTGAGCTGGAGCCCCGGCGGGCAGCCATCGACCACGGCGCCAATAGCCGGCCCATGGCTTTCGCCCCAGGTCGTCACGCGAAAGAGGTGCCCATAGGTGTTGTGCGACATGGCCATCCCTTAAGCGCAATTCCGCAGCTTTGAACAGCCTTCCCGCCTTCGCCGCGAATAGCACTGGCAGCCCTCCCGATATCATCGCAAAGTGACCGCCTGAGCGGGGTCCAAATGACGAACGAGACGGGGGCGGCTGTCGAGCAGCCGAAAACCAAGGTCATTGGTTTCTGGCAGTGCTGGGCCTTTTCGGTGGGCACCATGATCGGTTCCGGCATCTTCATGATGCCGGCCGTGCTCGCACCTTATGGTGGGATCAGCTTCGGCGGATGGCTGCTGACCGCCACGGGCTCGATCATGATCGCGCTGGTGATCGGCCGGCTGGCAGGCCGGACTACGCGTAGTGGCGGCATATCGGTCTATGTCGAGGATGCAGTCGGCGGGCTGCCGTCCTTTCTGGTGACATGGCTCTACTGGATCGGATGCTGGACCTCGAACGCAGGGCTCGCGATTGCCTTCGTGGGATACTTCATTGTGCTCGCGCCTGCCCTGGGCGCCGATCCGATCTATCAGATCGGCGTGGCCCTCGCTGCGATGTGGGCGCTGACGCTGGTGAACCTGCGCGGGGCGAAGGATGCCGGTTTCGTGCAACTATTGCTGACCGTGCTGAAGCTGACGCCGCTAGCCCTGATCGCCGGGCTCGCGATTTTCTCGGGCAAGGCGGAAAACCTGCCTGAGTTCAACCCCACCGGCGAAGACCCGATCAAGGTGCTCTCGATCACCGCGCTTGCGACGATGTACGCATTCCTCGGGCTGGAGATCGGGGCCGTGCCTGCGGGCAATGTCCGCGATCCCCAGCGCACAGGTCCGCGCGCCGTCGTCACCGCCACGATCACGGCAGCGCTGGTCTACATCGTCTCGACTGCCGCGGTCATGTCGCTTGTTCCGTCCAGCGTGCTCGCAGGGTCGACATCGCCGTTCGCAGATGCTGCGCGCGGGCTGGGTAGCTGGGCCCCGATCCTGATTACTGCAGGCGCGCTGATCTCGGTTGCGGGCGCTCTCAATGGCTCGATCTTTGTCACCGGCCAGATCCCGATGGCCGTGGCTATCGAAGGGAAGGCGCCGAAAGCGCTGGGCCGCCTGAACAGGCGCGAAGCGCCGTGGATTTCGCTCATCTTCAGCGGTGTGCTCGCATCCGCTTTGTTGCTGATGAACTATTCGCGTGGGCTTGTCGGCGCCTATACCTTCGTTCTCACCATGGCGACGTTGACCACGCTGGTGCCTTATCTGGTCTGTGGCCTGATCGAGCTGAAGCAGTCCTGGCGCAATGCCAAGGCATGGGCGCTCGTCTCAATCATCGCTGCGGTCTACGGCGTGTTTGCGATCTTCGGCTCAGGCCTCGAAGTGCTGATGTGGTGCATCGTTCTCGCGGCTGTTGGCGTTCCGGTCTATTATCTGGGACGCCGGCCCACGGTGGCGACCACCTCCGCGTCCGCTTGATCTGGCTGGCGCTGGTTGAGGTGTGTCGCTAGGTTCCCGGCAAAACGCGGGAGCCAGACGCCATGACCTATAACTTCAAGGGCAAGACAGCCGTTGTCACCGGCGCCAGCCGCGGGATCGGCGAGGCGATTGCGCGGACGCTGGCCGATGGCGGGGCGAAAGTGGCGCTCGTGGCGCGCTCGGCGGCAAGCTCAAGGCGCTGGCGGCGAGCTTGCCCAACGGAGCCGTGGCGATTGAAGCCGACATGTCTTCGGCCGATGGCTGGAAAGCAGCGGCGGAGCAGGCGCTGAAGGCGCTCGGCGATATTGACATCCTCGTCAACAATGCGGGCGTGAGTTCAGCGCAGGCGATGGGCAAGGTGACGCCGGAAGGCCTCGACGAGACGCTGAACGTGAACGTGCGCAACCTGATCCTGCTGACGGATGCGCTGTCGGCATCGCTGATCAAGCAGAAGGGAAATGTCGTGAACATCTCCTCCGTTTCTTCGTTCTCGGGTGCGCTGGGGCAGATTGCTTATTCCACGTCCAAGGGCGCGGTGAATTCGTTCACGCGCAATGCCTCGATTGATCTTGGCCGTGCTGGTGTTCGAGTAAACGCGATTGCACCGGGCGTGATTGACGACGGCATGTGGTCGACCGCATTCGCCAAGGGGCTTGATCGCGAGAAAACGCTGGAGCGTATGGGGCGGCTGGTGCCGTTGGAGAAACGCTGGGGCGCGGCGCAGGATATCGCCGATGCGGTGGCGTTTCTTGCGTCTGACAAGGCGGGCTATATCACGGGGCAGGTGCTGCGCGTTGATGGCGGGATGGTCGTCTGATGGCTGACAAGGGTATTCCAGCGTCTCCCAGCGCAGAAGATTATGCGAAGGCGGCGGTGAACTCGCCGGACGATGGCGCGTGGTTCGCGAAGACCGATCCATTCGCGTTGTTCGGCGAGTGGCTGGAGGACGCGAAGAAGAAGGAACCGAACGATGCGAACGCCATGGCTCTCGCGACGGCCGATGAGCATGGCGCGCCGGACGTGCGGATGGTCTTGCTGAAGGACATTTCGGGTGACGGGTTCGTGTTCTACTCGAACGCGGAAAGCCGGAAGGGCCGGCAGTTGGCGGTAAATGCGCAGGCCGCATTGTGCTTCCACTGGAAGAGCCTGCGGCGGCAGGTGCGAGTTTCCGGGCGGATCGAGACTGTTACCCCAGAAGAGGCCGACGCCTATTTTGCTTCGCGCGCCAAGGACAGCCAGATCGGGGCGTGGGCTTCGGAGCAGTCGCGCCCGATGGAGGGGCGATTCGAGCTGGAGAAGCGGATTGCCGGGTTTGCGGCAAAGTACGCGCTGGGAAAGACGCCGCGTCCGCCGCAGTGGATCGGCTGGCGGGTCGTGCCGACGCGGGTGGAATTCTGGCGGGATCGGCCGTTCCGGCTGCATGACCGGCTGGAGTTCACGCGGGAGGGGGCCGGCAAGGTCTGGTCCACGAGCAGGCTTTATCCCTGATCCTGCTTTCAAGCTGTTGGCGTACTCGTAAACGCTGTGGCAGCATCTTCCAAAATAGAGTCAGTCATTGAGCTGGCTTTTGGGAGAGGGCCTATGGATTTTCTGCAGCGGTTTGCGCTTGCCGTCGTGTTGTCGTGTTGTTCCGAAAGCGCGATTGCGCAGCAGACGCCTGCGCCGCCGGCGGCCCATTCCGAGCCGTGGTGGAGTTCGCCCTGGGGCGAGGATGACCGGCTCGGGAACGTCAACAATCTGACGCCTGAGGGCGTGAAGCGCGCTAGCGGCCTGGTGAAGACCGGCAAAGTCTATGCGCTGGGAATTCCGACCGCGCCCGAGTCAGCGGCGTATGGCACACGGCAATATACGGTCGAGCGGACGCCGGGACCGAATGCGGACTTCACCTCGAACGGATCGCAGCGGGTGACGTCGTTCGACGAAAAGGTTTCGAGCTCGATGGGCGTGGGAACGCAGATCGATGGCTTCGGGCATCTGGGGGTGGATCACCATTACTATAACGGGATCACCGGCAAGGAAGTCGCGACCTCGCGCGCTTTGCAGACGGCTGACATTCCGCCGATCGTTACGCGTGGCGTGCTGATCGACATGACCAAGCACTATCGCAAGCCGATGCTGGAGGTGGGCGACACCTATAACCGCGCCGAGATCGAGGCGGCGATGAAGGCGCAGGGCGTGACTGTGGGCAAGGGCGACGTGGTTCTGTTCCACACCGGCTGGATGGCCGGGAAGATGCTGAGCGACAAGGATCTCTATCGTTCGCGCGAGCCGGGCATCGGCGAGGATGGCGCGATCTTCCTAGCGGACCTTGGCGTCGTGGCGATCGGATCGGATACCGTAGCGCTCGAAGCGCTGCCTTCGCCGCCGGGCAAGACGTTCATCGTGCATCAGACCTTGCTCGCGAAGAAGGGCGTGCATGTGCTTGAGACGATCGACACCAATCAACTCGCGGCGGATGGGGTGAAGGAGTTCCTGTTCGTGCTGGGGATTCCGCGGATGGTTGGGACAGTGCAGATGGTGATCAACCCGGTCGCGATCAGCTAGTGCCGCTGAGCCTGAAGGCGTTCAACACGTTCTGCGGTTCGCTTCCTGCGACGACATTCGTCGAGCAGTGGGGTGGGGCTCAGGTTTGGAAGATCGGCGGGAAAGTGTTTGCGGTGGCGTGGTTCGAGAAGGGCCATGAGCCGGGGATCACGTTCAAGGTTTCCGATATCGGGTGGGAAGTTCTGAAGGATGCGCCGGGGTGCAGGGGCGCGCCTTACTTTGCTGCGCGCGGGATGAAGTGGATCCAGAGTTACGCGAAGC
>ERZ724517.1718-NODE-1718-length-11868-cov-4.009058_pt1 | contig 11868 bp, 12 predicted proteins | sample MGYA00376050_ERZ724517 | MGnify/ENA primary metagenome ERZ724517 (study PRJEB28724, sample SAMN07190886) | activated sludge metagenome | isolation source: activated sludge of sewage treatment plant in Hong Hong | place: USA: Christiansburg, Virginia | collected... | reverse complement strand
CAGATACTTGATCTGGTCGCTCATGGCTATTCTCCTGAATGGTCTTGGTTTTATGTTCGAAAGCAGAAAGCGCGACGGGCGGCGCAAGTCCCGCCCGGACGGGTCAGACGGAGGCCAGGTCTTCGAGGGCAAGACCCCAGCGGTTCATCAGGAAGCGCAGCAGGGTCTCCTCGCCGCCGCTGACGCTGCCATCGGTCTTGGCCAGGATCAGCATGGCGGACAGGGCCACCTTTTGCAGGGGAGGATCGGTGAGATCGTCGGCAAGGCGGGCGAGGCGATGGTCTTCAAGCAGGAAGACACGCTCCTGCTCGGCTTCGTTGATCACGTCACGGCAGCAATCCAGGAGAACCTGGATCAGGGTGTCCCGATCGACGCCCAGCAGGGCGGCCGTATCGTTGTGCTTGATCCAGTCCACTTCCCGGTTGTCCAGACGGCCATCGGCAAGAATTGCCATGGCAATCAGGCGGGCCAGGGCTTCGGGACTGTTCGTAGGGTAGGAGCGCATGGTTCGGGGCTTTTCTTCGTATTGATGGGCGAACCGCGATGATACGCCGTCCTCCTCAGCTCCGCCGCCACCCGGCACACGCCAGCAGGGCCAGCCCTGCCAGCCCCACGGCCAGCCCGTTGCCCCAGCGGGCGTAGGGCGTCAGCCCCTGGTAGCCACGCACCTCCACCGGCAGCGCCGCGGCCTGGAAGGCAGGAAGTACGGCCGCCACGGCGCCGTCGGGCATCACCAGGGCGGTCATTCCGGTATTGGTGGCACGCAGCATCGGCCGCCCCGTCTCGAGGGCCCGGAGGCGGGCGATCTGCAGGTGCTGGGGCTGGGCCAGGGAGTCACCGTACCAGGCCAGATTGGAGATATTGAGCATCAGCGTGGCCTCCGGCAGGCTGCGGATCAGCTCCTCGCCGAAGACATCTTCATAGCAGATATTCACCGCGACCTTCTGCCCGGCCAGGGCCAGGGGCGGCTGCCCTTCGGCACCCCGGGTCTGGTCGGCCATGGGGATGTTCACCAGCCCGTAAAACCAGCGGAACAGGGGTGGCGAATACTCGCCGAAGGGCACCAGGTGCTGCTTGGCGTAGTGCCCCGCCGGCGAGCGCCCCAGGCTGATCGCCGCGTTGAAGATGTGCCCGGCCTCGTTACGGGTGAAGGTGCCGAAGATCACATCCCCTCCATTGGCCACGGCAATGCGCTGCAGCTCGTCCAGGTAGCCCGGCGGCAGGTACTCCACCAGCAGGGGCAGCGTGGTTTCGGGCAGGACGACGACGTCGGCCGGGTTGGCACGGAGCATGGTGACATTCACATCGAGCCAGCGCTGCAGCATCTCCGGGCGCCATTTGAGGCCCTGCTCGATGTTGGTCTGCAGCAGCACGACCTTCACCGGCGTACCGACGGCTTCCGTCCACGAGACCTGGCGCAGAACGCCCCCCACGGCGAGCACGACCAGCACCGCCAGCAGCGGCTCGTGACGGCGTGCGAGCACTGCCCGGCATGTCCAGGCGGCCACCAGGGCCGCCAGCCCCCCCACCCCGAAAACCCCGAGCACCGGCGCAAAACCGGCCAGGGGGCTGGGGGGGCTCTGACTGTAGCCGCTGGCCAGCCACGGAAAACCGGTGAACAGCCAGCCTCGCAGCCATTCGGTGAGCAGCCACAGGGCAGCAAACAGGGCCGCGTCGCCCCATGCCGTGCCCTGCCTGAGCGCAGCAAACAGCGCCCCCGCCAGACCGGCATACAGCGCCATGGCCGCACAGAAGAGCAGGATGGCGAAGGCGGCCAGGGGCACGGGCATGCCGCCATAGCGATGGAGGGCCACATACAGCCACGACACACCGGCCAACATGGCCCCCAGCCCCCAGGCAAAGCCGATGGAAAACCCATGCCGCGCCCTGCGTTGGCGCGGCATGCCTGACAGACCTGCCGGCGCCATGGGGTCGAGCAGGCCATACAGCACGGCCAGGCTCAGGAAAGCCAGGGGGAAGAGTTCGAACGGCGCGTAGGCAAGTACCGACGCGCCCCCCGCCAGCAGGGCCAGGCCCTGTCGCCAGAAAACCATCAGCCGGCGGTCGCCTCGGGGTCGGACATGCGCTCTACGAGGAGGGAATGGACGCGCCGGCTGTCGGCCCGCAATACCTGGAAGCGCAGGCCCTCGAGCTCGACGATCTCGTTGCGCTTGGGCAGGCGCCCGAGTTTGCGGATCAGCAGGCCGCCGACCGTGTCGTATTCGGCATCGCTGAAGGTGGTGGCGAAGGCCTCGTTGAAGTCTTCGATCTCGGTGCCGGCCTTGACCCGGTAACGTCCTGCCTGATCGAGACGGATATTGTCGGCAGTTTCGTCAAAGTCGTATTCGTCCTCGATGTCGCCTACGATCTGTTCCAACACGTCTTCAATGGTCACCAGCCCGGCCACACCGCCGTATTCATCCACCACGATCGCCATGTGATTGCGGCTGACCCGGAAGTCGCGCAGCAGCACATTGAGGCGCTTGGACTCCGGCACGAAAACGGCCGGGCGCAGCATGTCGCGGAGATTGAAGGATTCGCCGGCAAAGACCCGCAGGAGATCCTTGGCGAGGAGGATGCCGGCCACGTCGTCCTTGTTCTCGCCGATGACGGGAAAACGCGAGTGGGCCGCACCGATGGCAAAGCGGGTAATGTCCTCGACGGAATCATCGAGGCACACAACATCCATCTGCGCCCGCGGGACCATCACATCCCGCACCTGCATGTCGGAGACTTGCAAGGCACCTTCGATGATCGCCAACGCATCCGCGTCGAATAGGTTGCGGTCGTGGGCGGAGTGCAGGAGGTGCAGCAATTCTTCCCGGTCTTCCGGCTCCCGGGTCAGGAGGGCGGAAAGCCGTTCAAGCAAGGACGGCTTACTACTGGAGGGTTCCATAAAAAAGTGGATGAGAAATGGGCCATGGGCGATGGAGACCGGTCCCGGACCCCTCCATCGCCCATGGCGCATTGCTCACCTCACCGCTCAGCGTTCTCCCGCGTACGGGTCGGCATAGCCCAGGGCGGCCAGAATCTGGCGTTCCCGGGCTTCCATGTCTTCCGCCTCGGTGTCTTCCAGGTGATCAAAACCTTGCAGATGCAGCATACCATGCACGGATAAGTGGGCGTAATGCGCGTCCAGGGGCTTGCCCTGCTCCACCGCCTCCCTCTCCACCACCTGCCGGCACAGCACCAGATCACCCATCAGGGGCAGGCCTTCAGGCAGGGGCATGTCTTCCCCTTCACCATAGGCGAAGGTCAGCACATTGGTGGCGTAATCCTTGCCCCGGTAGTCCCGGTTCAGCTCACGCCCCTCATCCTCATCGACAATGCGGACAGTGATGCGCGCCGCGCCGGGCTCGGCAGCCCGCAACCAGCGGCGAAATTCGACCCGGGAGGGTACACCGTCGCGGTTACAGGCGTATTGCACGGACAGGTCGAGGCGGCGGGGCAGCTTGATGTCGCTCATTGTTGCTGGACTTGTTGTTGCTGGGCAGGCGGGGCAGCGGTGCGCAGCCCATGTTTCTCGTAGGCATCGACGATACGTGCCACCAGGGGGTGACGCACCACGTCCTCCTTGAGGAAGCGGGTGAAGGCCACGCCACGCACGTCGGCGAGCACCTGCACGGCCTCACCCAACCCGCTCTTCTGGCCGCGGGGCAGGTCCACCTGGGTCAGGTCGCCGGTGATCACGGCCCGGGAACCGATGCCGATGCGGGTCAGGAACATCTTCATCTGCTCCGGCGAGGTGTTCTGGGCCTCGTCGAGGATGATGAAGGCCCGCGACAGGGTGCGGCCACGCATGAAGGCCAGGGGCGCAATCTCGATGCAGCCGCGCTCGAAGAGCTTGGCCACCCGCTCGAAACCCATCAGGTCGTAGAGGGCGTCGTAAAGGGGGCGCAGATAGGGATCCACCTTCTGGGCCAGATCGCCGGGCAGGAAGCCCAGGCGCTCGCCCGCCTCCACCGCCGGGCGGGTGAGCACGATGCGCTCCACGTGTTCGCGCTCGAAGGCATCAACGGCACTGGCCACGGCGAGGTAGGTCTTGCCGGTGCCGGCCGGGCCGATGCCGAAGGTGATGTCGTGCTCCTGGATCTGGCGCAGGTAGTCCACCTGGCGCGGCGTACGGCCGTGCAGCTCGCTCTTGCGGGTCATCAGCACCGGCGCCGGGCCACTACCCTCGCCCAGCTTGACCACCTCGATCAGCCCCAGCTGGATGTCATCCACCGACAGGGGCGCATCGGATTTCTCGTAGAAGTGGCGCAGGGCCCGCGCCGCATGGTGGGTCTGGGCCGATGCGCCCTGCAGGGTGAAACGCTCGCTGCGACGGGCGATGGTGACGTCGAAGGCCGTCTCGATCTGGCGGATGTTCTCGTCGAGCGCCCCGCACAGATTGGCGAGGCGGACGTTGTCGAGGGGATGCAGGACGATTTCCGTGGGCTTCATTGGCCGCATGCTGCCAGACTGAAGCCCGCCGGGGAAGTGAAAACCATCAAAATCGTCAATCCCGCGTCACGATCTCGCCACGCAGGGAATGGGGCAAGGCCGAAACGATGGTCACATCCACGAAGTGCCCCACCAGGCGCGGGTTGCCGGCGAAATTGACCACCCGGTTGTTGTCCGTGCGGCCAGCCAGCTCATTGGGGTCTTTCTTCGACGGCCCCTCGACGAGAATGCGCTGCACCGACCCGACCATGCCGGCGCTGATCGTCGCGGCATGCGCCTCGATACGTTTCTGCAGCCGGGCCAGCCGCGCCAGCTTGACGTCCTGGGGCGTGTCGTCGGCCAGATCAGCCGCCGGCGTGCCGGGGCGTGAGCTGTAAACAAAGCTGAAGGACGTGTCGAAGCCCAGATCGTCGATGAGCTTCATGGTGGCCTCGAAATCGGCCTCGGTCTCGCCGGGGAAGCCGATGATGAAATCCGACGACAGGGAGATGTCGGGCCGCGCCGCACGCAGCTTGCGCACCAGGGATTTGTACTCGAGGACCGTGTAGCCCCGCTTCATGGCCGCCAACACCCGGTCGGACCCCGCCTGCACCGGCAGATGCAGGTGCGACACCAGCTTGGGCAGCCGGGCATAGGCGTCCACCACGCGCTGGGTCATCTCCCGCGGGTGCGAGGTGGTGTAGCGCAGGCGCTCGATCCCGGGGATTTCGTGCACGCACTCGAGCAGGAAGGCAAAGTCGGCCATCTCGCCGCCGTCGCCATCCACCGGCGCGCGCCAGGCATTCACGTTCTGGCCGAGCAGGGTCACTTCCTTCACGCCCTGGGCTGCCAGCCCGGCCACTTCGGCCAGCACGTCGGCCAGGGGGCGGTAGATCTCGTCCCCCCGGGTGTAGGGCACGATGCAGAAGGTGCAGTACTTGGAACAGCCCTCCATGATCGACACGAAGGCGCTCGCCCCTTCCACCCGGGCCGGCGGCAGGTTGTCGAACTTCTCGATCTCGGGGAAGGAGATGTCCACCTGGGACCGCCCCGACGCCTTGCGCTCGGCGATCAGCTTGGGCAGGCGGTGCAGGGTCTGCGGCCCGAACACCAGGTCCACATAGGGCGCCCGCGCCACGATGGCCTCGCCTTCCTGGCTGGCCACGCAGCCGCCCACACCGATGATCAGGTTGGGATTCTTCTGCTTGAGATGTTTGACCCGCCCCAGATCGTGGAAGACCTTTTCCTGGGCCTTCTCACGCACGGAACACGTATTGAAGAGGATCACATCGGCCTCTTCCGGGTTGTCCGTCTTCTCCAGCCCGTCGGCCGCCCCGAGCACATCCGCCATCTTGTCCGAGTCGTACTCGTTCATCTGGCAACCGAAAGTACGGATATAAAGTTTTTTCATTGCATGTTGACCAAGTGCGTTCAAGTGCCTATTATAGCGGGCTTCCATTGGTGATGTAGCTCAGATGGTTAGAGCGATGGATTCATAACCCATAGGTCGGCGGTTCGACTCCGCCCATCACCACCACCCGATTCAAGCAAAACGGCCAATCCGAAAGGGTTGGCCGTTTTGCTTTTGCGGATTCGGGAAAGTGACCAACCGGCGAGGGGCCTGCGCCGCGAGCAGGGTCCCGGTGCCGGGCTTTTCGTCATAAACTCGCCGAATGGCGCGTTTTCCCGACAGCGCCCCGGCCTGGCCTTCCATCGTGCCCGTTCTGCAGCTTTCCACCGTTCTGCATCTGCTCGTCATCGGCAACCTGATTGCGATGACGATGGCCCTCGCCTACGGAAAAAATGCGGTGAGCCGGAATCCGGTCCGCTTGTTTGTCCTCAGCAAGCTCCTCCAGGCAGCGGGCTGGACCCTGATCAACCTTCGGGGAGAGATTCCGCTCGTTCTCTCAGCCCATGTGGGAAACCCGTTGATCATGACGGGCTTCGCGCTCGAAGCAGGGTTGCTGATCATCCCCTGGCGGATCCGCTCGGTTCTCAACCTCGTCCTGGCCGCAGAGGTCGCAAGCGGAGTCCTCGTGCTGTGGCTCTTTGCGCGTTCCCCCGGCGAGCTCGTGGCCGTGTCCGGCTCGACGGTGGCAAGCATCTATGCCACAGGCGGCGTCGCCCTTCTGGCCAGCAGGGGGGCGTCGCGCCTGCAGCGACTCACAGGCCTGCTCTTTCTCCTTTTCGTTCCGATCATGTTGATGAGGGTGGTGCACTCCGCATCCACCGGCGCCGGACTGCTGGATCCGACGCTCATCCAGTCCCTCACCTTCGTGGTCCAGTTCAGCTTTCTGCAGGTGGGCACCCTCGCCTTTGTGCTGCTGATGAAAGAAGCGGACGACCTGTCCCTGCAGGCGAGCGAGGCACGAGAACGGGCGCGCCTCGAACTGCAGGACCAGTTTCTGGACATGCTCACCCATGAGCTGCGCGCCGCCCTGGGGATTGTGAAGATCTCGGGCAGTTCCCTGCGCCTCCAGCTCGCCGACGCGCCCGCCGACATCCTGCAAAGACTGGACTCCATGCGCAAAGCCAGCGATGCAATGAGCAAGATCATTGATCGCTGCCTCCAGCTTGATCGCCTTGAGCGCCGGGAACAGCCTGTCCTCCTCGCGGCATGCTCCTTGACCGCGGTATTCGCCGATCTGGCATGCCACACGCCGGATGGCGACGGACGCCTGGATCTCTCCGTGCCGACCGATGCCTCCGTCCGGGCCGACCGGCAGTTGCTGGACATCATGCTCGAGAACCTCATCGACAATGCGTTCAAGTACTCCCCGGCCGCCAGCAGGATCGGGCTGCGCGTCACCATGAGGCCCGATGAGGCGGGCCACAGCTACACGGCGATCCGCATCCGCAACCAGGTGAGACCGTCTGCCCTGCCGGATCCGGCACGCATTTTCGAGCGCTACTACCGTGGTCCGGAAGCCCATGAGTTCACGGGAACCGGGCTCGGGCTGCACCTGGTGCGCTCCCTGGCCCACCTTCAGGGCGGCGACATCCGCTTCGACATCGACAAGGAGGGTGCAATGGAATTCGAACTGAGCCTTCCGGCGGCAGGGCCGGAAGACAGCACGGCCTGATGGAAGACATCCTCATCGTCGAGGACCACGGCATCCTGCGCGAGGAGCTGCTGCATTTTCTGCGCCTCAATGCCTACCGTGCAGAGGGCGTGAATTGCGGTCTGGCCGTGGACGACTGGCTGATGGAACACGGCGGCCCACCCGACATCGCCGTGCTCGACCTCAATCTGCCAGGGGAAGACGGTCTGAGCATCGCCGCCAGGCTCCGTCGCACCTATCCGCGCATCGGCATCGTCATGCTCACGGGCCGCAAGCAATCCACCGACCGGATCATCGGCTATGAGGCCGGCGCCGATGTCTATCTGACCAAGCCAGTATCGGGCGAGGAGCTGATCGCCGTCCTGCGCAGCCTCCAGCGCCGCCTCGCGCCCGCCGCCAGGTCTGCCTGGCACCTGGACCCACTCACTGGCGTGCTGACCAGCCCGGCGGGCGCAAGCGCGCCTCTTTCGCTACTGGAATGCGCGGTGATCCGCACCATGGCGACCGGCCCCGACAGTACGGCCAGTTCGGAGCAGTTGCTGCAAGTCTGCGGCGATCAGACCACGGAGCATGAGAAGAACTACCTGGAAGTCGTGATCAGTCGCCTGCGGCGCAAACTTGCGCCACTCCATCCCGATCCGGCGCCACCCCTCATCCGTGCGCTGCGGGGCAGAGGCTATCAGCTACTGATATCGCTCGAGATCCACTGAGCGCAGGCCCCCTGCAAGGATTTGACAGGTTTCGGCCACCTTGCCCGCTACGATCACGGACAGCTCTCGACACCGTGCTCCGGCGAGCGGAATTGCTGAATGCCCGTCAAAAACCAATTGCTCTCCCGCATCAAGGATCTCACCATCGGCGACAGGACACTCGACGCACCGCACTGCCAGCTGATCGTCATGGCCACCCGGACCGCCCGGGCGATCATGAGCTGCACCGATAACGCGCGGGTCCGCCCCCTGGTGCACGACTTTGCCACGCTGTCGGCCCGTCACTTTTCCCGCGAGGAGGACGCGCTCAACGTGCAGGGCCGCGGCGAGCTGACTGAGCACGCCCGGCAGCACCGGCACTACCTGGACACCCTGACGGAGGGTGTCGCCCGCTTTGAAGCCGGGCAGTTGTCCCGTGAGGAACTATGCGTGCTGGTGGAGGACAAGCTGGTCCATCACATCCTGGTCGTTGATGCGCCCCTGCACGCCTCCCTGAGCGGAATGACAGCCCCCTGACAGGGGCAGCACGAACTCGCGCCCGGCGGAAGCACTGACGCACTGGCGCCCCGCGTCAGCAATGTGCGCTCAGTGATCCCACTCCCGGTGCCGCAACAGGCAGCCCCGGATCCGTTCCACCGTCTCCTCCACCGGTGCCTTCCTCGACACCTCCAGCCCCAGATCCCGGGCGATGGCGTTGACCCGGGCGGGGTTGAGTGGAATGCCGCCCCGGTCGATGGCGGCGATGAGCATGCGGGCGCGCTCGATCTCCGTAAGCGCCTTGCGACCCTTGAAGCGCTGACGGATCCACTGCAGGACGGCTGCCTTCACGCATCCTCCCCAAGCCTGCCAAGGGTCTGTTCGAGCTCCGCAAACAGCGGGCGGGCGCCGGGATCAGGATCGACACAGCGGGCCTGAAGGCTCGCCAGAGCCGTTCTCGGGCCGCCCTCCGGCCCGTCCGCACCGCGCTCCACCAACTCTTCCAGCAGGCATCCAAAGGCCCGCACCTCGATACGCTGCAAGGCCTCCGCCGCCCCCGGGTCGCCGGGTGGATGGAAGGACGCGGCGCCAAAATCACCGAGCACGGCCCGCCCCTCGCCACAATGCAGGATGTTGTGGGCGTAGAGATCGCCGTGATTGATGCCTTGCGCGTGCAGGTGGCGGGCCACCGAGGCGATTCCCCGGGCGATGCGCAGAGCCGCATCCGGGGTGAACAGGGTGTCCGGGGAGAAGACGTCACGGGTGTAGGACTCGAAGCTGGGCGGCCCGGCGAGGCTGCGGAAGCGCGCGTCGATCAAGGCCATCACCAGCCCGTGCCCTTCGGCCGGATGACCGGCGATGCGGCCCAGCACCGGGATCAGGTTGGGGTGATCGCCCGCCCCCAGGCACACCGCCATCTCGTTGAGGGGCAGGCCGTCGCTGGTCACCGCGCCCTTGAACAACTTCACCGCCACATCCCGGCAGCGGGCACCGTCCTGCCAGGCGGCCCGATGGATCACCCCGGAGGCGCCCTCCCCCAGCACCTGCTGCAGGGCCAGGGCATGCCAGGGCACCGGATCTGCCCAATCCGCCCCCTGCGCGGCCTGCTCCACGGCCGCGCAGAAGGGGTTGCCGGCATAGGCCAGCCACGCCAGGCGGGGCAGACGCAGCAGCCAGCCGGGCAACCCGGTGAGCTGATTGGCGGCGATGCGCAGCAGTTCGAGCCGGGTGCACGCGGCCAGCTCCGGCGGCAGGCTGCGCAGGCGGTTGCCGGCCAGCATCAATTTCTGCAGCCGGGTGCAGCGCCCGATGGCCGCCGGCAGCACCTCGACCTGATTGTCGGTGAGGATCAGCCAGCGCAGACGGGGTGGAAGTGCCTCGGCGGGCACCCGTTCAATCTGGCAAGACTTGAAGCCCACCATCTCCAGTTGCGGGCAGCGCCCCAGCACCTCGGGCAGCACCCGGAAGGGATTGCCCGAGCAGAACAGGATGCGCAGCCGGTGCAGACGCGGCAGATCATCCGGCAGCGTGCTGAGCTGATTGCCCGAAAGGTCGAGCACCTCCAGGGTATCGGCAAGATCGAAAATCTCCCGGGGAAACTCGCCCAGGCCGGCACACAGGCGTAGCTGCCGCGCACCGTTCAGGCGCCCGGCGCGCAGGTCTTCAAGGGAATGCATGGACGGCGCGGAAAGTCGGCGAAGGAATGCCGATTCTACTGCGATCCGCTCTCCACCTCGGCCGCCTCGCCCTTCAGGGGTGCCGACCGGACCAGGCTGCGGGCCACCCGGGCGCGGGTCTCCCGCTCTTCGTGGCGTGCCCGGGCCACCATGCTTTCGCTGACAAAATCGATGTGCCGGCGCACCGCCGCCGAGGCCAGGGCCGGATCGCGGCTGCGGATGCCCTCCCAGATCGCGCGATGCTGGTCGCGCAGCTCCCTCCAGTCGTCCTCGGTACGCCGCAGGTGCCGCAGGTTGCGGTCGATGTGGTCATTGATGACGCGGAACAGGCTGGCCGTGAGGTGCCCGAACATCACGTTGTGGGCCGCCTCGGCAATCGCCTGGTGGAAGGCCAGGTCGGCCTTCACCTGCTGTTCCAGCACCTCCGCCGAAGTGCCCTGGGCAAACAGAGCCTCGACCCGGGCAAAGGCCTCGTCGATGCGCTGCAGGTCGGCGTCGGTGGCGCGGCGTGCGGCCAGGGATGCTGCCTCGCACTCCAGCATGCCGCGAAACTCCAGCAGATCGCCCTGGATGTTGGGGTGCTGGCGCAACATCTCCTGCCATGGGTCGATGAAGCCCGCATCAAGGCGATCGGTCACGTAGGTGCCGCCGCCCTGGCGGCTGTGCAGCAAGCCCTTCGAGACAAGCTTCTGGATGGCCTCGCGCAGGGACGGGCGCGACACACCCAGCTCGACCGCCAGCTCGCGCTCAGGCTGCAGGCGGTCACCGGGCTTGAGGGCGCCATCCAGGATGCGCCGCTCGAGTTCATGGGCGATGGTGTCGGAAAGGCGTTGCACCGCCAGCTTGCCGTTGGCCATGGGCTTGACACTCAAATTGGTAAGACCAGATCTTACGGCGTCCTCGGGGCCGATCACAAGCATGGCGCACCCCCAGCGCTAGAGGCTTACCCGTGGAAACTCATGAAATCAGTCCCTTGAGGTAAACCCGGGATTGACGTGCGTCGAGCCAGAGCGTAAATTTTCACCCATCCGATCAATTGGTCTTACCAATTTACCGGGATCAATCAAATACTGATAGCCGATCGCCGCAGCGACGCCCCCGTCGCCCGCCGGCAGGACTGGAGGAGACATGAGCAAAGCCCCCGAGGCTGCGGGCACCGGACATGCCGCGCGCAGCTACCCGCCCCGCCCCGCTGCGGTGTATTTCTACGGCACCTGCCTGGTGGACATGTTTGTCCCCGAGGCTGGCATGGACGCCATCGCCCTACTGGAGCGCGAAGGCATCCGCGTGATCTTCCCCGACAACCAGACCTGTTGCGGCCAGCCCGCCTACACCAGCGGCTTCCCCGACGAAGCCCGCCAGGTCGTCGAATCCCAGCTCGACCTGTTCCCCGGCGACTACCCCATCGTGGTGCCCTCCGGCTCCTGCGGCGGCATGATCCGCTGGAACTGGGAGAAGGTCGTCGCCGGCGACCCGGCCCTCAAGGCCCGGGCGGCCGCCATCGCCGAGCGCACTTTCGAG